>Ga0335078_10007688_pt1 | contig 15990 bp, 9 predicted proteins | sample Lox_Sample_32_FD_206711 | JGI IMG/M metagenome (GOLD analysis project Ga0335078, IMG submission 206711) | Soil microbial communities from Loxahatchee National Wildlife Refuge, Florida, United States - Lox_Sample_3.2 | ecosystem: Environmental > Terrestrial > Soil > Wetlands | place: USA: Florida...
AGGTCCCGTGAACCGCCGCGCCGATGATGCCAAGGCCGATGTAAGTGGCCGCCGACATCAGGTTGACTCTCATGCTTCGCCTGGCAGCACCGAGCGCGCGCAGCCCCGCGGTGGCCCCGGCGATGACGGTCGCGCCCATCATCGACATCACCATCCACGGGACGATGTCGTAGGCGGCCTCCCACTTGCCTCGGTGCAGCAGCAGCGTTCCGAGTCCGCGGGGCAGCGCGGCCTCAAGGACAACGCCCCACAAGAAGGCGGCCATCGTGAGCGCGATGGCGACAAGGATGCAGTAACGCCATAGGTGCCTGGTGGACTTGCGCAGCGCCCGCGCGCCCTCGGGCACCGTGACCAGTGAAACGCCCATGAAGATAACCGAGAAGGGACCCATCATCAGGGTTCCCTCCTGGATGTAGCCGACCGCTGTCAGGCTGATGATGAACCCGACGGCGTACAGCCGGATCTGGTTGGAACTGCTGGTCGCCGCGTTCTCGATCAGGTACCGGATACCCAGGTCCCGGGTTTTCGACAGCCACTTGATGGCACCATCCCAGCGCGGGAGAAGTCCGGCCTGCAGCGGGCCGACGGCCGCCGCGATGTTGGCCGTTGCCCCCCAGGCCAAGACGAACCAGAACACGGTCTGGTGGTGCACGGCCCGCAGCACAAGCAGCGCGATGACGAGGGACACCGTCCAGATCGTGTCGTTCGCGAATGCCCTGCCGCCCCGGCCGAGCGCGAAGAAGCAGTAGCGCCAGCTGTCCTGCAGCATTAGCCCGGGCAGCGAGATGCCAAGCGCGATGAACGACTCGCCCGTGGTCGCGGTGACCCCGGAGCCGCGGGCGGCGGCGGCCCCGATCAACAGGCCGATGATCCCGGTGACCACGCCGACGAGCACCGCGGTCGCCGTGCAGCACTGCACCGCGCGCCGCCACGCCGAATACTCGGCGTGGCTGAACCGGACGAGAAGCGGATCGGTGGCCAGGCCGCGGGACGCATTCAGTACGAACGCGTATGTCACGTAGGCCACGCTGAACGCCCCGAACTGGGTAGCGCCGAGCTCTCGCGCGATGTACAGGCTCATGGCCGCGTTGCTCAGGCTGGACATCGCCTGGTCCGCGAGCCCCCAGCTGAACCGGTGCGCGGCCACCCCGATAAGCCGTCGAGCGCGGGGCACGACTGACCGCCCGCCGGCGACCTCCCGCAGCCGCGGGCTTAGGTTGTCGCCCCGGCCAGCCCTGGTACCGGCGGAAAAGGCCTGATCAGCTTCTGCCACGTCAGGAGCGCGGCGACATCGGCCGCAGGTCGCCCTGCCGGCGGAGCAGATCGTCCAGGAGGCCCTGGTCGAGCAGCTCGCGAACGCGGCGGAGCCGGACGAAGCGCGGCGACGTGAAGTCGTCGTAGGTCATCGCGTACTTGGTGTACGCGGCGAGCAATTCCGCGATCCCCTCGCGAACGCTCCAGCAAAGCCGCAGCTGCGGGAACGTGTCGTTCAGCTTGCCGAAGTCGGCCCGGTAGTTCCGCAGGTCGGGGCCTGCGCCCTCGGCAAAGGTCAGCTGGGAGCCGGGCACGGCCTCGCGGACCATCTCGGCCACGTCGCGGATCTGCACGTTGTCCTCGGCGCGCCCGACGTTGAACGCCTGGTTGTGTATGACCTCGCGCGGCGCTTCAAGCATCGCGAGGAACGCACGGCTGATGTCCTCGATATGCACAAGCGGCCGCCACGGGGTGCCGTCGCTCTGCAGGTGCACCTTGCCTGTCGTGAACGCGATAGCGGTGAGATTGTTCACCACGATGTCGAGGCGGAGCCTGGTCGACGCGCCGTAGGCGGTGGCGTTGCGCAGGTAGACGGGGCTGAAGTCGTCGTCGGCGAGCTGGGCGAGCTGCCGTTCCGCGTCTACCTTGCTCCGGCCGTAGGCGGTGACGGGAAACATCTCCGCGTCTTCGCCGACGCCTTCGGAGCCTGCCGCGCCGTACAGGCTGCAGGAAGAGGAGAAGAGGAAGCGCTCGATGCCCGCTTCCCTGGCGGCCTTCGCGAGGGTGAGCGTCCCGTCGAGGTTCACCGAGTAGGTGGCGGCGGGGTTGAGGTCGCCGACCGGGTCGTTGGACAACGCGGCCAGGCACACCACCGCGTCGTAGCCGTCGAGGTCGGCCGGCGTGACTTCCCTCATGTCGCGGCCTGGCGGCTGTGCCGTGCCGTACAGCGCCGGCCCGAGGTCGCACCCCTCGTACAGGCCAAGATCGAGCCCGTCCACGTCGTGGCCCGAGGCGCGCAGGAACGGGACGAGCACGGCACCGATATAGCCGCGATCACCCGCCACCAGGACTCTCATCGTTAACCCCCAAGACTTCAGGTCCGCGGCATTGCCGATCAACATGGCCGCTCTTGGATGCTCTCGTCGTTCCAGACGAGTCCAGGAGGCAGCTCGTAGATACGCGCCCGACGGTGCGGTTTCGTAACGGTTCGGCGAGACCTGGCAATTCCGTGGATGGCCGGGTATCACAATCGCCCGGTTCGCTCTCTTACGTACGCATGGTTCTGGTCCGAGCAGCCGCAGACCGCTACGTCCGGTCGCGATGAGCAGGTGGGACGGGATGACGTCAGGTAACCAAGAGGGCGCAGCGCGGGCAACGGCTCGTGGGCGAGCACCGGCAGGCCGCTCGAAGCGGGTCCTGATCATCGTCCAGAACCTGCCGGTGCCCTTCGACCGGCGAGTGTGGCTGGAGTGCAAGGCGCTGACAGCCGCCGGCTACGACGTGTCCGTGGTATGCCCCAAGGGCAAGGGCGACCCGGCGTACGAGGTGATCGACACGGTGCGGCTCTACAAGTACCGCCCGTACGCGCCCGGCGGCAGCAAGCTCAGTTTCGTGGCCGAGTACGCGTACTCGTTCCTCGGCACGGCGTGGAAGACGCTGCTCGCTCGCCGTCGCGGCCGGTTCGCGGTCATCCAGGCGTGCAACCCGCCGGACATCTTCTGGCCGATCGCCATGGTGCTGCGGCTGGTGGACCGGACCAAGTTTGTCTTCGACCATCACGACCTGAGCCCGGAGCTCTTCCAGTCGCGCTTCCCCGACGGGCCGAGGCTTCCGTACCGTGGCCTGCTCGCGCTAGAGCGCCGCACCCACCGGACGGCCGACCACGTGATCTCGACCAACGACTCTTACCGCGAGATCGCCATCCGCAGAAGCGGCAAGGCGCCCGCGGACGTTACGGTCGTCCGTACCGGGCCTGACCCGGGAAGGCTCATCCGAGGCCCGCAGCACACGGAACTCAGGCGCGGCCGCCAGTTCCTCGCCGCCTACCTCGGCGTCATGGGGCCGCAGGACGGCGTGGACATCGTGCTGCGCGCCGCAGACATCGTGGTTCACGACATGGGGCGCGACGACATCGCCTTCACGCTCATCGGCTCGGGCGACTGCTTCGACGAGCTCGTCGCGCTGCGCGACGAGCTCAAGCTCGGTGGCCATGTCGAGTTCACCGGGCGCGTGCCCGATGAGCTCGTCAAGAAGGTGCTCTCCACCGCGGACGTCGGCCTGTCGCCGGATCCCAAGAATCCGCTGAACGACGTGTCGACCATGAACAAGACCATGGAGTACATGTCCTTCGAGCTCCCGGTCGTGGCGTTCGACCTGCGCGAGACGAGGGTCTCGGCCGCCGCCGCCGCGGTCTACGCCACGCCCAACGACGTGCGCGAGTACGCCAAGGCGATCGTGGACCTGATGGACGACGATGCGACGCGGGCTCAGCTCGGCAAGATCGGCCGGGCCCGCGTGGAAGACGAGCTGGCCTGGGCGCACCAGGAGCGTGCCTACGTCGGCGTTTACCAGCGGCTGACCGGCGGAGCCGGCGCCGGAACCGGAAGCTGAGCCGTGTGCGGGATCGCCGGATGCTACCAGCAGGCGGACGGGCGCAAGCTCGCCGGCGTCATGACCGACAGGATCATGCATCGCGGTCCTGACGCCGGCGGGGTGTGGAGTCACGAAGACGAGCGGGTCTCGATACACCTGGGGCACCGCAGGCTCGCGATCATCGACTTGTCCGCGGCGTCCGACCAGCCGCTGCGCAAGGGCGCGCTGTCACTGGTATACAACGGCGAGCTCTACAACTACAGGGAACTGCGGTCGGAGCTGCAGGCGGCGGGGGCTACCTTCGTCACGTCCTCGGACACCGAAGTGGTGCTTGAGGGATGGCGGCACTGGGGGCCCGCCGCGTTCGACCGGTTCCGTGGCATGTTCGCGCTCGCGCTCGCCGACACGGCCACCGGCGAGCTCATCCTGGCCCGCGACCCGCTGGGCATCAAGCCGCTGTTCTACATGCGGCGCGGTGACGGCGTTATCTTCGCCTCCGAGCTGAAGGCGATCGTGACCGCCGTCGGCAGCGAACTGCGCGTCGACCCTGGCGCCTGCGTCGCGTCGATGCTGTACTACTGGGTTCCCGAGCAGCGCTGCGCCATCCAGGGCGTACACAAGCTCCCGGCCGGCTCGTGGGCGCGGCTTCGCCCGGGCGGCGGCGAACCGGAGATCGCGCAGTACTGGCGCGTCAGGGACATCGCCGCCGCGGCGGCCGGGCAGCCCGCCGCCGACCTGAAGTCCGTGATCGAAGAATCGGTCAAGGCGCACCTGGTGGCGGACGTCCCGGTCTCGAGCTTCCTGTCCGGCGGGCTGGATTCCAGCGTCGTCACGGTTCTCGCCCACCAGGACTCGAGTTCCGTGGACGCGTACACCATCACCTTCAGGCCGGAGGACCAGAAGCTTGAGGCGATGCCGGACGACGCGGTATACGCCCGCAAGGTGGCGGCGCGCTACGGCATCAAGCTGCACGAGATCGAGATATCGCCCGACATCGTAGACATGCTGCCGCGCATGGTGGACTCACTTGACGAGCCCATCGGCGACCCGGCGGCGATCAACACCGTGCTCATGTGCCAGGCAGCGCGTGAGCGCGGGGTCAAGGTGCTGCTGTCGGGCATGGGCGCCGACGAGCTGTTCGGCGGGTACCGCAAGCACCTCGCCTGCCTGATGGCCAGCCGGTACCGCCGCCTGCCCGCCGCGGTCCGCGGCCCGGCCCGGCTCGCGGTGAACAGCCTTCCCGTGTCCGTCGGCGGCCGTGGCCTGCGCTATCCGAGATGGGCGAAGCGGTTCATGACGTTCGCCGACCTGCCCGAGGAGGCGCGCTTCCGCCGTAGCTACACGCTGTACGACCCGGGTGGACTGACGGCGCTTGTCGGCCCAGAGCTAGCCGGGTGCGTTACCGACGTGATCGCCGAGCACGCCGCGATCTACCACGACAACGCCCTGGACGACGAGGTCAACCGGATGTGCCTGGCCGACGTCCGGCTCTTCATGGCGGGACTCAACCTCACCTACACGGACCGCGCGAGCATGGCCGCCTCGGTCGAGGTGCGTGTCCCCTTCGTGGACAAGGTGGTAGCCGAGGCGGCATTCACGATCCCTGGCAGGGACAAGCTGCGTGGCAAGGTCGCCAAGGCGGCACTCAAGGACGCGGCGGAGAACTGGCTGCCGCGCGAGATCGTGCACCGGCCGAAGGCGTCCTTCGGCGCGCCGCTGCGGGCGTGGGTCAGGAATGACCTCAAGGAGCTGATCGGGGACGTGCTCGTCGGCGGCGAACTCGTCCAGCTCGGTGTGCTGCGCAAGGAGCCGCTGCTGCGGCTGATCGCGGACGAGCAGGCGGGCCGCGAGGACTACGCCAAGCAGATCTGGCAGCTGCTGTCGATGGAGCTGTGGTACCGCCAGGTGCGCGCGGCCGGGGTCGCGGCGTAATCGTCACGTCTAACGGAAGGATCTTGATGAAGCAGATCGCACAGAACTACAAGTCGGGAGAGCTGGCCGTGCTCGACGCGCCCGCGCCGGCCTGCCGTCCCGGCGGAGTTCTCGTCCGGTCGCTGTTCTCGCTCATCTCGGCCGGCACCGAGATGATGAAGGTCACCGAGGCCAGCATGTCCATGGTGGGCATGGCACGGGCCAGGCCGGACCAGGTCAAGAAGGTGATCGACCAGGTGCAGCAGCAGGGCCTTGTCACCACCTACAAGAAGGTGATGAACAAGCTCGACTCCTACACCCCGCTCGGCTACTCGCTGTGCGGCGTGGTCACCGAGGTTGGCAAGGGCGCCGAGGGGTTCGCCGTCGGCCAGCTTGTCGCGTGCGCCGGCAACGAGCAGGCGCTGCACGCGGAGTACAACTGGGTCCCTGTCAACCTGTGCGCGGCCGTTCCTGCCGGCGTCGCGCCCGAGCACGCTGCCTTCGCCACCGTGGCCTCGATCGCCATGCACGGCGTGCGCCGCGCCGAGGTCCAGCTGGGCGAGACCGCCGCGGTTATCGGCCTCGGCCTGATCGGACAGCTGGTGGTGCGGCTGCTCGTCGCGGCCGGAGTCCAGGCGGTCGGCATCGACCCCGTGCCTGACCGCTGCCGCCTGGCGGAGAAGGCGGGCGCGGTGGCGGCCGGGTCGCCCGATGACCTCGACAGCGTGCTCGCCGAGCTTGGCCGGATCACCAGCGGCCGTGGTGCGGACCATGTGTTCCTGTCCGCGGGCGGATCGACCAACGGGCCGGTCGAGGCGGCCGTGAAGCTGGCCAGGGACCGGGGCCGGATCGTCGACATCGGCAAGATGAAGCTCGACCTGCCGTGGAACGCCTACTACGAGAAGGAACTCGACGTACGGTTCTCCCGTTCCTACGGACCGGGAAGGTACGACACGCGCTACGAACTCGACGGGATCGACTACCCCCCCGGCTACGTCCGCTGGACGGAGAAGCGGAACCTGGAGTCCTTCCTTGACCTGGTCGCTCGCAACCAGCTTGAGGTGTCATCGCTCATCGACGGGGTCTTCCCGATGGCGGACGCCGCGAAGATCTACGACGACCTGAAGACCGGCGCTCTCAAGGCGATCGGCGTGCTGCTTGAGTACCCGGTCCCCGCCGAGGGCACGCCCGCTCCGTCGACGAAGCAGGTGCTGCCCGGTGTGACGGCGCCGGCCAGGAGCGGCAAGTCGGGCAAGAAGGACCGGATCGCGATCGGCTTCGTTGGCGCGGGCAACTACGCGAGCTCCATGCTACTGCCGCACCTGGCGAAGAACCCCGCCGCCTGCCTCGCGCACGTCGCGACCATGAGATCGCTGTCCGCGGTCAACGCCCAGAAGAAGTTCGGCTTCATCACGGCGTCCACGGACCCTGACTCCGTTTTCGCGGACGAATCGCTCGACGCGATCTTCATCGTGACCAGGCACGCGACACACGCCAGGCTGGTCTGCCGTGCGCTGGAGACCGGCAAGGCCGTCTTTGTCGAGAAGCCGCTCGCGCTCACCCGCGCCGAGGCCGGCCAGGTCGCCGAGGCGGTCGCCGCCACGGGCAACGACCGGCTCATGGTCGGCTTCAACCGGCGTTTCGCTCCGCTGCTCACGTCGATGCGCAAGGGCTTCGGCGCCGCTGCCGCCACCGCGTCCACCAGGTACCTGGTCAACGCGGGTCCGCTCGCCAAGGACAGCTGGTACCTCGACGAGGAGGCGGAGGGGTCACGCTTCACCGGCGAAGGCGGCCACTTTATCGACACGCTCACCTGGTGGGCGGACAGCCTCGTCGAGGAGGTCTACGCCGCGCCAGGCACGGAAAAGGGCGACGTGCAGGCCGTCCTCCGGTTCGCCAACGGAGCGACAGGGACGATCGCGTACCTGACGGGTGGCAGCGCCAGGTTCCAGAAGGAGACGCTGGACGCGAGCGGCGGCGGCCGCTCGGCCCGGTTGGACAACTTCAAGACGGCCTCGGTCTGGACCGGGCGGGGCAGGGACACCACGAAGTCGCGCGGCGGCCAGGACAAGGGCCAGCGGCCTGAGACGGAAGCCTTCGTCGAGGCGGTCCGCACCGGCGGCCCGATGCCGATCAGCCTCGACTCGCTGCTCGCCACCACACAAGCCACCATCGCGGTGGGTGAAAGCCTGCTCAGCGGGCGCCCGGAGCGCGTATGAGCGTTGCCGGCCCGTCGAAGCTCGCCTGGTACGCCAGGCGGTTGCGCGGCATGTCCGCCGCCGAGATCGCCTGGCGGTTCCGCGAGCAGGCCCTCCGGCGAGCCTGGGCGCGCCGTCAGGTGCGTCCGGGTGACGTGGCATCGCTTCCTCCGCTCACGGGGGCGGAGGCGGTGCGGCCACGCCGGTTCACCGCCGTGCTGCCACAGGGAACCGCCGACCTCGTGCCCGAGCAGGCAAGGTCCTCGATCGTCGCGGCCGCGGAGCAGCTCCTGACGGGCAAGTGGGAGATGCTCGGCGTGGTCAGGACCGACATGGAGCGGCCCGACTGGTTCTACGATCCGGTCACCGGCCGGCGGTCCGCGCCCGGGGCGTATGCGTTCTCGCTCGATCAGCGGGACGAGTCAGCGGTCGGCAACATCAAGCAGGTGTGGGAGGTCAACCGGCTGCAGCACGTGACTCTGCTGGCGGTCGCCTGGTACGTGACCAGGGAGGACGCTTACGCGCAGCAGGCCGCCGCTCAGCTCCGCTCCTGGTGGCGCGAGAACCCCTTCATGTCCGGCGTCAACTGGACGAGCGGCATCGAACTCGGCGTACGGCTGATCAACTTCGCCTGGATCAGGCGGCTGCTCGACGACTGGCCCGGTGCGGCGGACCTGTTCGAGCGCAATGACCTCGCCGTGCGCCAGATCCGCTGGCACCAGCAGTACCTGGCCACGTTCGAAAGCAAGGGCTCGTCGGCGAATAACCATGTCATCGCGGAAGCGGCCGGCCAGCTCGCGGCGAGCTGCGCGTTTCCGTGGTCCACGGAGAGCCCGCGGTGGCGCCGCGACTCGGCCCGGCTGCTCGAGCGGGAGCTCGCGCACAACACCTTCCCGTCCGGTATCAACAGGGAGCTGGCCACCGATTATCACGGGTTCGTGGCCGAGCTCGGGTTCTTCGCTGCCGTCGAGGCAGCGGCGGCGGGCGTCCCGCTCAGCGACGCGACCTGGCGCCTCCTGTGCGCGATGACCGATGACATGGCAGCCCTTGTCGATGAGCGATCGCGTCCTCCGCGCCAGGCCGATTCCGACGAGGGGCGCGTCGTCCTGCTCGACGCGCCCGGGCACAACAGCTGGCCGGCGCTGCTCTCGCTTGGCGACGCCCTGTTCGGCCGCCTCGGCTGGTGGCCGGCTCATCTGCCGGATGCCGGCGGCGTGCTTGCCGCCGCCCTGCTCGCGTCGGCGGGCACGGCCAGGGCGGTCCCTGATCGGCCGGCAGCGCGGCCGTGCCGGTTCGCCGACGCCGGCATAGCCATACTCAGAACGGAGGCGGCTGACTCTCCCGAGATATGGGTTCGCTGTGACGGCGGGCCGCACGGCTTCCTTTCCATCGCCGCCCACGCGCACGCCGACGCGCTATCGGTTGAGGTCCGTTACGGCGGGATCGACATCCTCGCCGATCCGGGCACCTACTGCTACCACGGCGAGCCGGCCTGGCGGTCGTATTTCAGGTCGACGATCGCGCACAACACGGTCGAGATCGGCGGGCAGAGCCAGTCGGCGGAAGGCGGCCCGTTCCTGTGGACGCGGCAGGCACGCACCCGCGAGTTCGACGTGCCAGGCCAGATGCTGAGCTGGACCGCGGAACACGACGGCTACCTGCCGCTGAGCCCGGCGGCGCGGCACCGGCGTTCGGTAAGGCTTGATCCCGGCGCGCGCACGGTCGAGATCACGGACGTGATCGACGGCGGCCCGCACGAGGTCAGGATGGCTTATCACTTCGGCCCGCAGGTCCGGGTCTTGCTCGACGGCAACACGGCGGAGCTTTCCTGGCCGGACCCGGTGGCACCGGGGCAGGCACGGCTCACGCTGCCGACCGGGCTGGAGTGGCGTGCCTTCCGTGGATCGGCGGATCCGGTACTCGGCTGGTATTCCGAAGGGCTCGGGCGCAAGACACCGGCCGTCACGCTGGTCGGCGCCGGCCGGTGCCGAGTAGACGCGCCGGTTATCACGAAAATTACGTTTATCGAAATAAGGCCATCTAATTCTGCAGAACTCGGCGTTCCTGGAGAAACAAGTAATCAGGCTATGCGAGTATCATTGGGGCGTTCTGCCGCCAATCCAGGTAGTGAAACGGAATTTCCCGCGGAGGCGTGCCAATGAGTCAGCAACAGATGAGTTTGCGTCGTGCCATTGAACTGATACGCAGGAACAAGGCGGTGGTTGGCGGTTTCGTTGGGCTCGGGCTAATCATGGGCGCCGCGCTCGGGTCAGTCAATCCGCCGCAGCTGGCGAGTTCGGCTCTGGTGATCTTGCCAAATACGAGGATCGCCACGAACACAATGACCGTCATCGCGACGAGTGACCCGGTTCTCTCGACCGCGCGCCCGAACGTCGATCCCGTTCCTGCCGGCATCGAGTCGCTGCGCGAGCAGGTCAGCGCGACGAGCTCGAGCTCGAACGTCATCTCGGTCACCGCCAAGGCGGGCAACGCCGCCGCGGCAGAGAGCGCCGCGAACGCGGTAGCCAACAGCTTCGTCGGCTACCTGGCCTCCTCGCAGAGTCCCATCGGCCAGGTGAACGCGCGCGTCCTGCAGCCCGCCTCGACCGCGTCCGGTCCCAACCCGCTTCTCTACCGGTCGCTCCTTGGGCTCGCCGGAGCGCTCGTCGGCCTGCTCGTCGGCCTGATCGTCGCGGTCGCCAAGGGACGCAATGACCGGCGGCTGCGAACAAGGGACGATATTGCCAACGCGATAGGCATCCCTGTCCTCGCCTCGGTACCGGTGGGCCGGCCCGCGAACGCGCAGGAGTGGGCGAAGCTGCTCGACGGCTACCAGCCGACGGCGGTGCACGGCTGGCGCCTTCGCAAGACGCTACAGCACCTCAACGTCTCCGGAGTCAGCCTCACGGGAGATCCGGAGCGGGCGGCGCCGGTCGTCGCCGTGGTCACCCTGTCCGGGGACCTCCGGGCTCTCGCCCTCGGCCCGCAGCTCGCCGCCTTCGCCGCGTCGCTCGGCATCCCGACCGCCCTCGCACTTGGGTCATCGCAGGCCCCGGACGTGACCGCGGCGCTGCGGACGGCGTGCGCGGGGTGGGGCAGCCGCCACGGCCTGCAGGCCGCGGTGCTCGACGGCGATGTCGCGGCCGCGCGGGGTGATGTCGCACTGACCATCCTGGTGACCGTGGTGGACGAGGCGAAGCCGCAGCCGGTGAGCGAGCTGCCGGTGACGGCCACCCTGATCGGCGTCTCCGCCGGCGGCGCGACCGCCGAGCAACTGGCCGCCGTCGCGATGGCGGCCACGGACAAGGGCCGCGAGGTCATCGGCATGCTGGTCGCCGATCCCGACCAGTCCGACCGGACGACCGGCCGGATACCGCAACTGCCACGACCGGTGCCAAGGATGCCGACCAGGCTCACCGGCTTGACGACGGAGGTCACCCGGTGAACCACCAAGCAGACAACCACAGCAACGGCCGCACCCAGGCCGAGATAGGCGCGCTGTCCGCCGACGACGTGCGAGAGCGGCTCTGGGCTTACGAGGACTTCGCGGCGGCTCAAGAGCGTCAGCCGTTCAACGTCGCGGGCGCGTTCACGAGCCTCGGCTTCATCGGTGCCGTCATACGACGGAGCCGGCGGTTCTGGCTCGCCTTGGCGGCCATCGGGCTAGTGGCGGGGTTCGCCGTGTACCTCAAGTACCCGGTCTCCTACCAGGCCACCGCCTCCGTCCTGATCAAGAACAACCCAGGCGAAGACGCGGTCTCCGCCATGCAGACGCAGCAGCAACTGCTGGAAAGCCAGTCGGTCGCGGCCAGCACCTTGAAGTCACTGGGCCTGACGCAGAGCGTCAGCAGCTTCCAGGCGGCCTACACGGTCACGGTGCTGACCGACGAGGTGATCTCGATCACGCTTAACGCGCCCACGGCGGACGGCGCGGTCGACCGCGCCAACGCGCTCGTGGACCAGTACCTCAAGTTCCGTGCCAACCTGCTGCTTGCCCAGGAGGCCGAGGACGTGGCCGCTTACCAGCAGCAGGTTCCCCAGGCTCAGCAGCAGATCGCCGCCCTGCAGCAGCAGGTCGCCCAGCTCCAGGGAGAGCCGGGTGAGCAGGCGAAGCTGACCAGGCTGCAGAACCAGCTGACGACGGCGACCGATTCGCTGCCGACGCTCGAGCAGACGGTGACCGGCCTGATCACGACGGAAAAGTCCACCACGAGCAGCATGATCGACGGCAGCCAGGTGCTCAACGCCGCCACGCTGCAGCACCACTCGAAGATCAAGGACATCATCGAGTACCTCCTGGCGGGCCTGATCGGCGGACTGGCTATCGGGCTGGGCATCGTGATCGTCCGCGAGATCATCTCCGACCGCCTCCGCCGCCGTGACGACATCGCGGCCGCGCTCGGCGCGCCGGTCCAGCTGAGCGTCGGCGCGATACGCAAGGGGCGGCTCTCGCTGCGCGGTGCGTCCACCGCCGAGCGGAACCGTGCCTTGCGGCGCATGGCCGTCTACTGGCGCAACGCCGCGCTGCGGCAGTCCGGCGAGCCGGCCACCCTCGCGGTGGTTGCGGTGGACAACGCGGAGGAGATCGCGCCTGCGGTGGCCGTCCTCGTCGACCGGTGGGCGCGGGAAGGCGTCAAGATCGCCGTGGCCGACCTGGTCAAGGGGGCTCCGGTGGCGCGGCTTCTCGGCGCCAGGGGAACGGGTGTGCAGCAGGGCCGCGTCGGGGCCGGCTCGGTCGTCGTGATCACCCCGGAGGACGTTGACCAGTTGCTGTCTGGACCGCTTCCCCCGGCGGCCGCCACGGGAGCCGGCTTCCTCGCCGAACCTCCCACAGCGGCCGTCGGCTCGGCGGCGGCCAACGCCAAGGTCCTGCTCACCGTGGCAGAACTTGACCCGGCCGTCGGCGGCGAGTACCTGAGCACCTGGGCGACCGAGGCGGTGGCGGTCTTTACCGCGGGCCGGACCAGGGTTGCACGTGCGTACGCGATCGGGGAGATGCTGCGCATGTCTGGAGTACATGGCATCTCCGGCATCGTCGTCGGCGCGGACAAGACCGATGAAAGCCTGGGCGCGGCGCCGGATGACGCCGTCGTGCTGGCCGGCCTCCATCCGGCCGAGCCCGTGATCCCCGGCAGCAACGGGGGCGGCCCTACGCTTAACGGTGGCAAGCCAGGAGCTTCCCTCCGGTGAGCGCGCCGGCCGTCGCGGTCCGCAGTCGGCCGAGGCTCGCGCCGCGGCCCTCGGCGGAGGCGAGCGAGCGGGCGGCGCGGCGCTGGGTCACCGCGGTCTGGTTCCTGCTCGTACTCAATGTGATGACGTTCTATCCAAGGACGTGGAGCGGGGAGCCGCTGATCGTGCCGATCCCCTCGGCCGTCGGCAAGGTGGTCACCCAGGGCGCCCTGCCGCTTGCCCTGCTCATCGCGCTCGGCGTGAACAGGCGCAAGCTGATCAGGCCGAGTATCTACCTGGGGCTCTACAGCCTGCTCATCCTCGAGGCGGCGATCAGCGCGCTGCAGGCCAGGCACTTCGGCACCGTCTACCGTACCTTCCGGCTCGCCGGGTTCGTCGCCACCTTGTGGCTGCTTACGCCGTGGTGGGGACGCAAGGACCTGTTCCTTGTCAAGTGCCACCTCAAGGCGATGGCGATCGTGCTCGCGCAGGTTGTGCTCGGCCTCATCGTCTCCCCGTCACGCGCGCTTGGCGGCGGCAGGCTTGGCGGTGACTTCTGGCCAACGCCGCCCACCCAGGTCGCTGAGTTTTCCGCCATAACCATGGGGCTCGTGGTCGTGCTCTGGCTATGTCGCCAGATGCCGAGCCGCGCCGCGATCCCGGCCTGCGCGGTCGCGGCGTTCGTGCTCATCGAAACGCATACCAGAACCGCCCTGGCCGCGATGGGAATCGGCCTGCTCATCGCGGGGCTGAGCATGATTACCGTCAACCGGCGGGTGCGTACGGTGTTCAGCTGGACGGTCGGCATCATCACCGTGGCCGTTCTCACGCTGTCGAGCTTCCTGACGGCATGGATATCCAGAGGTGAAGGCACACAAGAGCTGATCAGCCTCACCGGCAGGACGAGCGTATGGAGCGCGGTGGTGACCATGCCACGCGACCTGTTCCAGGTGATCTTCGGTTTCGGCCTGTCGAACAAGTCGTACAACGGCCTTCCCGTCGACAGCAACTGGCTCGCTTGCTACCTAGACCTGGGGCTCGCGGGCGTCATCTTGTCGGCCGTCGTGCTCATGTTCGTCATCACCAGCGCGTTCTTCATGCCGCAGGGCAAGAGCAAGGCGCTTGCGCTGTTCCTCGCCGTCTATGTGTTCGTCGCGTCCTTCACGGAGACCGGGTTCAGTGACGCCTCCACGTACCTGCTGGAACTCACGCTGGCGGCATCACTCGTCATGCCTTCCATCTTCCCGCGGGATGAGGTCAGCCCGGAGGGAAGCCTGGCATGAGAATCACGGTCGCGCACAGCCGGTACCGGTCGGCCGCGCCAAGCGGCGAGAACCGCGTGGTGGACCAGGAGACGGCGGCGCTCACCGCGCTCGGGCACGACGTTGAGCTGTTCGAGCGGCGCAGCGACGACATCGAGGGCTGGCCGACGGCCAGGAAGGCCGCCCTGCCCGCGGCGGTGGTATGGAACGGCGGAGTGCGGCGGGACCTGCGCGAGATGTTGCGGTCGAGCCGTCCGGACGTCGTGCACGTTCACAACACCTTTCCCCTGCTGTCGGCCTCGGTCCTGTACGCATGCCGGGACGCGGGGGTGCCGGTGGTCGCCACCTTGCACAACTACAAGCTCGCCTGCGCCAGCGGTGACTTCTTCCGCGGCGGCCGCCTCTGCCACGACTGTGCGACTGGAGTGCCGGTCGCGGCGATGTGGCATGGCTGCTATCGCGGCTCGCGGGCTGCCACCGCGCCGGTCGCGCTGGCGGCCGTGGCGCATCGGCGCGCCTGGCGGACGATGGTGGCCGCCTACGCGTGCATCTCGGTGTCACAGCGCGACCTGCTACGTGAAGTCGGTCTCCCGGCGGACCGGGTATTCGTGCGGCACAACATGATCCCGGCGCGGACGGTCGTCCAGGCAGCCCCGCGCCCTGAGGTCATCTACGCGGGCCGGCTGGACGCCGCCAAGGGAGTGCCCGTGCTGATGGCGGGATGGGACCGCTACCTGTCCCTGGCAGGCAGCCCGGGAATGAGCCTAGTGATCGCGGGCTCTGGGCCGCTGGAGGATGAGGTCAGGGCGTGGTCGGCGGCACGTCCGTCCGTCCGTTTCGCTGGCCAGCTGGATCCCGGCGCCTGCGCCGCCGCGATGGCGGCCGCTCGCGCGGTCGTGCTGCCGTCCGCCTGGGAGGAGACGTTCGGCCTCGCGGCGGTCGAGGCGATGGCTCTTGGAGTCGCACCTGTCGCGGCCGGGCACGGTGCCTTCACCGAGCTCATCACCGACGGCGTTGACGGCGTCCTGTTCCGCCCCAGCGACCCGGCGGCTCTTGCCGCCGTGCTTGAACTGGCGGATAAGAATAAACACAAGTTCGAAGAATATGGCAGGCAGGCCCGCAAGGCCTATGAGCATCGTTTCGATCCGGCCGAAAGCCTGCGGCGACTGCTCGCTATATATCAGTACGCGATTGAGCATCCGATCTAATCTTTAGAGGCTGGTTCCAGCATGCTTCGAGAATCTTCAAGGGGGAACGCGTGAACGGCGCCAAGTACTATAAAAAGGACTTCTGGAGCACTGAGAATCTTAAGTACACAGCACCGCACTTCCGCATGCGCAAGGTTGCTGGTGTAGTCTCACGACTGGCGGGAGGCCGCGAATGCGATCTGCTCGATATCGGATGCGGTCCGGCCACCCTGCAACGTCTTGTGCCATCGAATGTGCACTACCATGGCATTGATATCTCTATTCCCGAGTCCGCGGACAACCTTATCGAGAAGGATCTCCTTGAGGCTCCGATCGACTTCCGTGGCATGAAATTCGATTTCATCGTCGCGCAGGGCATGTTCGAGTACGTCGGTGAGCACCAGTCGGAAAAGTTCA
>Ga0335078_10007689_pt1 | contig 15990 bp, 15 predicted proteins | sample Lox_Sample_32_FD_206711 | JGI IMG/M metagenome (GOLD analysis project Ga0335078, IMG submission 206711) | Soil microbial communities from Loxahatchee National Wildlife Refuge, Florida, United States - Lox_Sample_3.2 | ecosystem: Environmental > Terrestrial > Soil > Wetlands | place: USA...
CGACGCGATCCGCATCGGCGCGCTGGTCAAGATCGCGGCGCCGGGCAGCACGGTCGTTGCGACCGTGAGCGCGGTCGAGGAGGCCGACGGCACGCCGCCGCGCCAGAGCATCGTCGCCGATCTTCTCGGCGAGCTGACCGGCGACGGCGTGTTCGCGCGCGGCGTGGCGCATTATCCGCTGCCGGGCGCCGCGGTGAGCGCGGCGAGTCCGGCCGATCTCGACGCCGTCTATGCGCGGCCGACCTCGTTCCACGTGCGCATCGGATCATTGCACCACGATCCGGCGCGCACCGCCTTCCTTCTGACCGACGAGCTTCTCGCCAAGCACTTCGCCGTTCTCGGCACGACCGGGTCCGGCAAGTCGTGCGCCGTGACGCTCATCCTGCGCTCGGTTCTGGCGCAGCATCCGAACGCGCACATCGTGCTGCTCGACCCGCACAACGAGTATGAGCAGGCGTTCGGCGCCATGGCCGAGATCGTCAACATCGACAATCTCCAGCTTCCCTTTTGGCTCCTCGACAACGAGGAGGCGGTGGCGACGCTCGTCTCCGGCGGCTCGCTTTTGGAGCAGCAGTCGCAGGCGACCATCCTCAAGGACGCGATCACGCAGGCGCGGCGCAAGTTCGCGGGCGACCTGAACGCGCAATGGATCACGGTGGATACGCCCGTGCCCTATCGCACCGGCGACCTCGTCCACATTCTCGACGAGGCCATGGGCAAGCTCGACAAGCCGGATTCCTCGGCGCCCTACATGCGTTTGAAGTCGCGCATCGAATCGATGAACGGCGACCGCCGTTTCGCGTTCATGTTCTCGCGCGTCGTGACGCGCGACATCCTCAACACGGTGCTCGGGCGTCTCCTGCGCATTCCGGTGGGCGGGCGCCCGGTCACGATCATCGATCTCTCGGGCGTGCCGTCCGAGATCGTCAATGTCGTGGTCTCGCTGCTCTGCCGCATCGCCTTCGATTTCGCGCTCTGGGCCGACCGCGACCAGATGCCGCCGCTCCTGCTCGTGTGCGAGGAGGCGCACCGTTATGTGCCGTCGGACGAGCGCGTCGGCTTTGCCGCGACGACGCGCGCCATCTCGCGCATCGCCAAGGAGGGCCGGAAATACGGCGTCTCGCTGGGCCTCGTGACGCAGCGCCCGTCCGAGCTGGCGGTGAGCGCGCTTTCGCAGTGCGGCACGATCTTCGCGCTCCGGATGGGCAACGAGCTTGACCAACGCTTCGTCGCCAACGTGTTGCCCGAGGCGGCGCACGGCATGGTGGGCGCGCTGCCCGCGATGCGGCCGCAGGAGGCGATCATCGTCGGCGAAGGCGTGCCGCTGCCGATCCGCGTGCGGTTCGACGAGCTCGCGCCCGGCGAGCGGCCGCGCTCGCGCAGCGCCGAATTCTCGAAATCCTGGCAGCAGGACGGCGCCGGCAACGATTTCCTCGAGGACGGCATCAAGCGCTGGCGCATGCAGATGCGCAAGCACGAGTTGGGATGAGCCTTAGCGCGGCGTGCCGCCGTCGGCGAACCAGCGCGGGAAGAAGCGGGCGAGCTCGCCGACGATGCCGCGGCGGAAGGTCAGGACGCAGACGACGAAGATCGCGCCCTCGATCACCGTCACCCACGAGCCGAACTGCGCCAGGTAATTCTCCATCGACACCATGATGACGGCGCCGGCGGCGGGGCCGAAGAGCGTGCCGATGCCGCCCAGCAGCGTCATCAGCAGTACGTCGCCCGAGGTCGAAAAGAAGACGTCGGTCAAGGAAGCGAGCTGAAACACCAGGGCTTTCGTCGCACCGGCAAGGCCCGAAAGCGCCGCCGACAGGGTGAAGGCGAGGAGCTTGTAATGCTCGGTGCGGTATCCCAATGAGATCGCGCGCCCCTCGTTCTCGCGGATCGCCTTCAGCACCTCGCCGAAGGGCGAATTGACGGTGCGCCAGATGATCGCGAACCCGATCAGGAAGATCGCCAGCACGAAGTAATACATGGCGTACGGATCGTCGAGATTGACGAGCCCGAAGAGGGTTCCGCGCGGCACCGCCTGGATGCCGTCCTCGCCGCCGGTGAACGCCACCTCGTTGGCGACGAAATACATCATCTGCGCGAGCGCAAGCGTGATCATGGCGAAATAGATGCCCTGGCGCCGGATCGCGAGCCAGCCGAACACGAGACCCATCGCCGCGGCGAGCGCGGTGCCGAGAAGAATGCCGGAGACCGGATCGAGGCCCCACGATTTCACGGCGTAAGCCGTGACATAGGCGGCCCAGCCGAAGAACGCGGCATGGCCGAACGAGGCCAGCCCGGCATAACCGATCAGAAGATTGAAGGCCGATGCGAAGAGCGCGAAGCAGAGCGCCTTCATGACGAAGACGGGATAGAACAGGAACGGCGCGCCGAGCGCGGCCGCAAGCAGCACGAGACCGAGCACGCGCCGCCCGGCGAAGCCGACCTCGAGATTGGCCGCGAGCGCGCTTCTCATCGGAACTCGCGGCCGAAGAACCCGGCCGGCTTCACCAGGAGCACGATCGCCATGATGACAAAGATCGCGGTCGAGCTCGCCTCGGGATAGAACACCTTGGTCAAGCCCTCGATGAGGCCCAAAACGAAGCCGCTCACGATCGAGCCGAGGATCGAGCCCATGCCGCCGATCACCACGACCGCGAACACGACGATGATGATGTTCGAGCCCATCAACGGGCTCACCTGGTAGATCGGCGCGGCGAGCACGCCCGCCAGCGCCGCGAGCCCCACGCCGAAGCCATAGGTGAGCGTGATCATGCGCGGCACGTTGATGCCGAAGGATTGCACCAAGGCCGGATTTTCGGTCGCGGCGCGGAGATACGACCCCAATCGCGTGCGCTCGATCACGAACCACGTGCCGAAACAAACGACGGCCGAGGCGACGATCACCCAGCCGCGATAGATCGGCAGGAACATGAAGCCGAGATTGTAGGCGCCGGTGAGCGTCGGCGGGATCGAGTAAGGGAGCCCGCTCGAGCCCCATTCCTGACGGAACAGGCCTTCGAGGATGAGGGCGAGGCCGAAGGTCAGGAGCAGGCCGTAGAGATGGTCGAGCTGATAGAGATGACGGATGAAGAGGCGCTCGAGCACGATGCCGAAGGCGCCGACGACGAGGGGCGCGATCAGGAGCGACCACCAGTAGGAGATGCCCAAAAACTTCAAGAGCAGATAGGCGCAGAACGCGCCGATCATATATTGCGAGCCGTGCGTGAAATTGATGATGCCGAGCATGCCGAAGATGACGGCGAGCCCGAGGCTCAGCATGGCGTAGAAGGCGCCGTTGATGAGGCCGATCAGGAGCTGTGCCATCAAGGCCGGGAGCGGCGGGAAGGCGATGTGGATGAAGCCTAGCATTGGCCGCACTCTCACCGGGCGCGCGGCGCCGGCCTCTCCCGGGAGGAGAGAGGCGCGGCGTCGGCGCGGCGCATCAGCCCTTCTTCACCAGCGGGCATTCGCTTTCGCTCAGGGGCCGGAACGCCTGGTCCGCGGGGATGGTGGCGAGGAGCTTGAAATAGTCGAACTGGTATTTCGATTCGGCCGGCGACTTCACCTGGAAGAGATACATGTCGCGCATGACGCGGCCGTCCTCGCGCAGCTTGCCGTTCTTGGTCATGAAGTCGTTGATCGGCAGCTCGCGCATCTTGGCGACAACCTTGGGCCCGTCGTCGGTGCCGGCGGCCTTGATCGCCTTCAGGTAATGCATGATCGAGCCGTAGACGCCGGCCTGCACCATGGTGGGCGGCTTGTGGATCTGTTCCATGTAGCGCTTCGACCAGGCGCGCGTCTCGTCGTTCTGGTCCCAGTAGAACGCCGAGGTGAGGACGAGGCCTTGCGCGGTGTCGAGGCCGAGGCTGTTGACGTCGGAGATGAACACCAGAAGCCCGGCCAGGCGCTGGCCGCCCTTGACGATGCCGAATTCGGCCGCCTGCTTGATTGAATTGTCGGTGTCGCCGCCGGCGTTGGCGAGGCCGATGATCTTCGCCTTCGACTGCTGCGCCTGGAGCAGGTAGCTCGAGAAATCGGCATTGTTGAGGGGCACATCGACGCTGCCCAGCACCTTGCCGCCGGCCTTCACGACGACATCGGCGGTATCGCGCTGGAGGGCGTGGCCGAAGGCATAATCGGCGGTGATGAAGAACCAGGTGTCGCCGCCCTGCTTCACCAGCGCGTTGCCGGTGCCATGCGCCAAGGCATAGGTGTCGTAGGTCCAGTGGACGCCGGTGGGCGAGCACGCCTTGCCGGTGAGATCAGAGCTGGCCGAGCCCGAGATGAGGAAGACCTTTTGCTTCTCCTTCATCAGCTGCTGCACCGCGAGCGCCACCGACGAGGTCGGCACGTCGGCAACCGCATCGACGCCGTCCTCGTCGATCCATTTCTGCACGATCGCCTTGCCGACATCGGGCTTGTTGAGATGGTCGGCCGAGACGATCTCGATCGGCACGCCGTTCACGGTGCCGCCGAAATCCTTCACCGCCATCTGCGCCGCCGCGACCGAACCCGCGCCGCCGATATCGGCATAGAGCGAGGACATGTCGCTCAAGACGCCGATCTTCACCGCCTTGCCCGACATCTGCGCATTGGCGCAGCCGAGGCCGAGCGCAAGCGCAACCGCGCACGCGCCGGCGAGGAATTTTACCTGCATGGTGTGCCCTCCTTCTCCCTCAAACCCCTAGGTAGCTGTGGATCTTGTCGATCTCGGCGTCGATCCGGTCGTTCGCAATGAGATCGGCGATCTTCCCGTCCGCAACGATATAATGACGTTCGGCCACGGTCGCGGCAAACCGGAAGTTCTGCTCGACCAGCAGAATGGTGAAGCCTTTCGCTTTGAGGGTGCGGATCACCGCGCCGATTTGCAGCACGATGACCGGCGCCAGTCCCTCGGTCGGCTCGTCGAGCAGGAGGAGGCGCGCGCCGGTGCGCAGGATGCGGCCGATCGCCAGCATCTGCTGCTCGCCGCCCGAAAGCTTGGTGCCCTGGCTTTTGCGCCGCTCGGCGAGGTTCGGGAAGATCGCATAGATCTCCTCGACGCTCATGCCGCCCGGCTGCACCACGGGCGGCAGCAGCAAATTCTCCTCGACCGACAGGCTCGCGAAGATGCCGCGCTCCTCGGGACAGTAACCGACGCCGAGCCGCGCGATGCGGTCGGACGAAAGCGCGATGATGTCGTGTCCGCGAAACCGCATCGCGCCGCTGCGTTTCCTCACGATTCCCAGGATGGCGCGCAAGGTCGTGGTCTTGCCGGCGCCGTTGCGCCCGAGAAGCGTCACCACCTCGCCCTCGCGCACGGAAAAGCTCATGCCGTGCAGCACGTGCGATTCGCCGTACCAGGCGTTCAACTCCTCGACCTCGAGGAAGGCGGCGGGGCCGGCTCGGTCAGGCATGGCCGGTTCCGAGATAGGCTTCGCGCACCTCTTGATTGGCCGAGACCGCGGCATAGCTGCCTTCGGCGAGGATGCGGCCGCGCGTCAGCACCGTGATCGTGTCGGAGAGATCGGCCACCACCGACAGATTGTGCTCGACCATCAGCACCGTGCGGTCCTGCGCCGCGCGCCGGATGAGGCCCGAGATGCGGCCGACATCCTCGCTGCCGAGGCCCGACATCGGCTCGTCGAGCAGCATCAGCTCGGGCCGCAATGCCAGCGTCGTCGCGAATTCGAGCGCGCGCTTGCGGCCGTAGGGAAGCTCGCTCGCCACGAGATCGCGATAGGTCGCGAGCCCGACATCGGCAAGGAGCCGGTCGGCCTCGCCGTTCAAGCGATCGAGGCTCTTCTTCGAGCGCCAGAACTGGAACGACGTGCCGAGCGGTCGCTGCAAGGCGAGCCGCACGTTCGCGAGCACGGTGAGATGCGGGAACACGGCCGAGATCTGGAACGAGCGCACCATGCCGAGCCGCGCGACCGCGGCCGGCCGCTCGTCGGTGATGTCGCGGCCGTTGAAGACGATACGGCCGGATGTAGGCTCCAGGAACTTGGTCAGGAGGTTGAACACGGTGGTCTTGCCCGCGCCGTTTGGGCCGATGAGCGCATGGATGGTGCCGCGCCGCACGGTGAGATCGACGCCGTTCACGGCCGAGAAGCCGCGGAACTCCTTGGTAAGCCCGGACGTCGCGAGAATGAACTCGGCCACGTTCCTTCCCTGCGGTCCGCGCTTGCCTGCCCTCGCGCGCCCTTGGTTTTTTCGCGCTGACGAGGCTAGAGCCTCCGCCCGGCCGCGACAAGCCTGGGCGTGCTAAACTGGCCGCAACAGGAGCAACCGATGGATGCGGCGGACACTCTGAACGCGCTCGCCTTCGACCGCGACGGGCTCGTTGCGGCGGTGGCGCAGCAGCACGACACCGGCGAGGTGCTGATGCTCGCCTGGATGAACCGCGAGGCCGTGGCCGAGACGCTTGCCACCGGCCGCGCCTGCTATTGGTCGCGCTCGCGCCAAAGCCTGTGGCGCAAGGGCGAGACCTCGGGCCACGTGCAGCGCCTCGTCGAACTGCGGGTCGATTGCGACGGCGACGCGGTGCTGCTGCTCGTCGATCAGGTGGGGGCGGCCTGCCATACCGGGCAAAGGAGCTGCTTCTTCCGGGCGGCGCGCCAGGGCCGGCTCGTCACCATCGCCGAACCGATCGCGGAGCCTTCATAAGAGCGCGCCGCTCCGCCCGCCTCAGTGCGCGAGCAGGACCGGAACTTCGGCTTCCATGATGATGTGGCGGGTCGCGCCGCCGAAGATCATCTGGCGCAGCCGGCTTTGCGTGTAGGCGCCCTTGATGAGGAGATCGGCGCCGGAGCTGCGGCATTCGGCGAGGAAGATCTCGCCCGGGCTCATGCGGCCGCGCGTGCCGAGGTGGCGGCCTTTGACGGCGATGCCGTGGCGCGCGAGCATCGTCGTCATCTCCTCGCCGCTCGGGCCCGGCACCTGCCAGCCCTCGATGGTCATCACCTCGACCGACTTGGCGCGCTCGAGGAACGGCATGGCAAAGGCCACCGTGCGCGCCGTCTCGGTGCTGTTGTTCCAGGCGATGATGATTTTCTCGGCGAAGGAGGCAGGCGGCGTGTGCGGCGTCATCAGCACCGGGCGGCCGCTTTCAAAGAGCGCGTCCTCGAGCGTCGCCTCGGCAAGCGAGGCAAGCTTCGCCGGGCGCTCGACCACGATCAGGTCGAAGATACGGCCGAGCGTGCCGACCACGGCATTCTGCCGGCCCGCCTCCTCGCGCCATTCGGCGGTGACGCCGTCGCCCTTGCCGTCGATCGCGATGCCGTGCCGGCGCATCACCGAATAGAACAGGGCGCGCGCCTGCTCGCGCCGTTCCTGGCCCTCGCGCTCGAGCGTGCGGTCGACTTCGGACGAGACCGAGAACCCCATCTCGCCGCCGAACACGACCGCGTACTCGGTGGTGAGCGCGTTCAGCCCGACGATGCAGCCGTCGAACGGACGCGCCGCCATCACCGCGGTCTCGAGAACGCTGCCCGCGGTGCCGTCGCCCACCACCGCCAGCAAGGTCTTCATGCGCGCCCCTCGCCTCCGCCTGCGCGGTTTTCCGCCGGGATTATAGACCGGCGCCGGCGCGGCACCCAAGGAGAACGGCGGCACACGCGCCGGTTGAAACTAAATTTCGCCGCCTCATCGCGCCCGGCGCCGCATCAGCCCATAGAGGCTGACGCCGGCCCACAGCACTTCGATCAGCGCGGCCGGCAGGTTCCACGCGCTGTAGAACGAGGCAAGGATCATCAACGAACCGACGAGATTGGCCAGCGGATAGCGCCGGTCGTCTGAACTCAGCGAGCCGCGCTGATTGGCGAAATAGGCCGCCACGATCACCGCCGTGCCGAGGATGCCGATGGCGACGAACGGATCGAGGGTCATATCGCGTTTCTCCCCAGCGGCGCCGTCTTACTCTAACATCGCGCCCGATGGCTGATCCCTTGGGCCTCGCGCGCGGCGTCACGGATTATGGCGACCGCGACTTCGCGCTCTACTTGCGCCGCTCGTTCGCGCGCGCCATGGGCTATTCGAGCGAAATGCTGGCGCGGCCGGTCGTCGGCATCGCCAACACCGCCTCGGGCTTCAACAACTGTCACCGCCTCGTGCCCGACCTGATCGACGCGGTGAAGCGCGGCGTGCTCGCCGCCGGCGCGCTGCCGTTGGAATTTCCGACCGTGTCGCTGGGCGAGGTGTTCCTGCACCCGACCAGCCTGGTCTACCGCAATCTCATGGCGATCGACACGGAGGAGATGATCCGGGCGCAGCCGATGGATGCGGTCGTGCTGGTGGGCGGCTGCGACAAGACCGTGCCGGCGCAGATCATGGGCGCTCTGTCGGCCGGGCGGCCGGCGATCCAGCTCGTGACCGGGCCGATGATGACGAGCCGGTTCGAGGGCGAGCGGCTGGGCGCCTGCACCGACTGCCGCCGCTTCTGGGCGCGGTTCCGCGCCGGCGAGATCGGACCCGAGACCATCGCCGAGGTCGAGGGCCGGCTTGCCACCACCGCCGGCACCTGCGCCGTCATGGGCACGGCGAGCACGATGGCGGCGCTCTCCGAGACGCTCGGCCTGATGCTGCCGGGGACGGCGGCGATCCCGGCCGTGCACGCCGACCGCCTGCGCGCCGCCGAGGCTACCGGCGCCGCCGCCGTGGCGCTGGCGCGGAGCGGCCTCACGCCCGACCGCATCGTCACCGAGCGCGCGCTTGAGAATGCGCTGCGCGTGCTGCTCGCGATCGGCGGCTCGACCAATGCGGTGCTGCATATCGCCGCGATCGCGGGCCGCGCCGGGCACGCGCTTTCGCTCGCGCGGCTCAACGAGCTGAGTGACGAGACGCCGGTGCTGGTCGATCTGAAACCGACTGGCCCGCACTACATGGAGGATCTGTTCGCGGCGGGCGGCATCGGCGCGGTGCTGCGCGAACTGAATCCGATGCTTCATCTCGACTGCCTGACGGTCACGGGTGAGACGCTGGGCGAGCGTTTGGCCCACGATGACCGGGCGCCGGTCGATCGCGCGGTGGTGCGGCCGCTCGGCGAGCCGTTGCAGCGCGCGGGCGGGCTCGTCGCGCTGTTCGGCTCGCTCGCGCCGAAGGGCGCCATCTTCAAGCGCGCGGCCGCCGACGAGCGCCTGTTCGAGCGCGACGGACGCGCGGTCGTCTTCACCTCACTCGACGATCTGGCGCGCCGCATCGACGATCCGGCGCTCGACGTGACGCCGGAGGATTTTCTGGTGCTGCAAAATGCCGGGCCGTGCTCGCCGTCGGGCATGCCGGAAGCGGGCTATCTGCCGATCCCGCAAAAGCTCGCGCGCGCCGGCGTCAAGGACATGGTGCGGATCTCGGACGCGCGCATGAGCGGCACCGCCTATGGCGCCGTGGTGCTGCACGTGACGCCCGATGCGGCCAGCGGCGGCCCCTTGGCGCGCGTAAGGAACGGCGACCGCATCCGCCTCAGCGTCAAGGAGCGGCGGCTTGATCTGCTCGTGCCGGGCGACGAGCTCGCGCACCGGCCGTTCGCGGCGGCGCCGGTGCCCGAGCGCGGCTATCAGCGGCTTTACCGCGAGCAGGTGCTCCAGGCCGACGAAGGCTGCGATTTCGATTTCCTGCGCGCCCGCCCGCGCGTGTGAAGGATCAGGTGCGCGGCAGGCGGATTTCGACCTCGGTGCCGGCGCCCGCCGTGCTGGTCAACGCCACCGTGCCGCCATGCTGCTCGACGATCTGGCGCGCGGTCGGAAGGCCGAGGCCGGTGCCGAAGCTCTTGGTGCTGAACAGCGGATCGAACACGTCCGGCAGAATCTCGGGCGCAATGCCGGGACCGGTATCGGCGATGACGAGGCGCAGCTCGGTCCCCGCTTCGGTCGCCACGCGGATGCGCCGCTCGGGCCGGTCGCGCGCCTCCTCGAACGCCTGCACCGCATTCTCGAGGAGATTGACCATGACGCGCTTCATGCGGTCGGGATCGAGCTGAACCTTGACGCCTGGGGCCGCGAGGCGCGTTTCGAGCGCGACCCCCTCGGCAGGCATGTAGCCGTCGAGAAACTCGCGGAGCCACTCGTCGAACACGATGCCGCGGCAGCGCAGCTTGCGCACGTGCGAGTATTCGATGAGGTCGGCGATGATGGTGTCGCAGCGTTCAACGCAGCGCTCGATGCGCGCCAAGGGCCGCTCGAACGGCACGACCGCGCCGGCCGCCATCTCGCGCAGCGCATACATCGAGTTGCGGATCGCCGAGAGCGGGTTGCGCAACTCGTGCGCGACCGTGGCGGTGACCTTGCCCAGGGTCGAAAGCCGCTCCTTGTGCAGCAGCTCTTCCTGCGCCTGGCGCAAGGCGGCAGTGCGTTCGGCGACGCGGCGCTCGAGCGCGCCGTTGGCGGCTTCGACGTCGCGCTTGGCGGCCTCGCTTTCCGCCATCGCGCGCGTCAATGCCGCTTCGTTGCGCTTGCGCTCGCTGATGTCCTCGACCGTACCCTCGTAATAGAGCAGGCGCCCGGCGCTGTTGCGGACCTCGCGGCAGGTCTCGGTGATCCAGATGATCGAGCCGTCGCGGCGATAGATCTGCGACTCGAAACCGTGCACGACGCCGCGCGCGCGCATCGCGGCGACGAACGCGGCGCGGCGGTCGCGCTCGACGTAAAGCTGGCCGCCGATGTCGGTGAGGCGCGCCGTCATTTCGCTCGGGCTGTCATAGCCGTAGATGCGCGCCAAGGCCGGGTTCGCATGCACGTAGCGGCCGTCCGCGGTGGTCTGGAACAGGCCCCACGGACAATTCTCGAAAATGTCGTGATAGAAATTCGCCGCTTCGGTGGCGGCGGGTCTGGCCAGCGGAAGGCGCTGCGTGCGCAGACGCAAGCGCGGCTTTGCGACGAGGCGGAGTCCGGCGGCGGGCATGACGCGCAAAACTAGCGGCAGTTCGTGAAAACGCGCTTAAGCCTCTTGCCTAAATATTGGGCGTGCAACGACAATTCCGGTAGAGTGATGGCGTTCCAATGCGGGAGGCAAGCGATGAACAAGAGCTACAATCCTTCGACGGTCGCAGCGCCGACGGGCTATAGCCACGGTGTCGAATTGGGCGCCAATGCGCGTATCGTCTATGTCGCGGGGCAGATCGGCCTGGCGCCCGACGGCACGATCGCCAAGGACATCAGGGGCCAGGCGACGCAGGCGTGGAAGAACATCGAAAACGTGCTCGCCGCGGCCGGGATGGAATTGAAGGACATCGTCAAGGTCAACGCCTACCTGACGCGCAAGGAGGACATCGCCGGCTACCGCGAGGTGCGCGGCCGCGCGCTCGGAGAGCTCAGGCCCGCCTCGACGCTCCTCGTCATCTCGGGCCTCGCGCGCGAGGATTTCCTGGTCGAGGTCGAGGCCGTCGCCGCCAAGTAGCTCAGCGCTTGCCGCGCGCCTCGATCGGCCAGATCTCGACGAGCGTGTCGCCGTCGACGACGTGATAGAAATCGTGCAGGTTCACGGTCGGGTCGCAATGCGGCACCATGCACTCGATCCGCGCGCCGAGCGGCGGCTTTGCCGCGCCCGGCGGCAGGACGAGCCGGCCATGCTCGTCGCCGAAGAATTCATAGCGGCTGCCCCGGGGCGCGCCTGAAACGGGCTCGGGGCATGGTCCATCGGTGGCAAAGCATTTGAGGCCGGCATCGGTGGTGACATAGCCCTGTGCATTGACGCTCACGACCGCCGTCTCGACCAGAAGCGCGGTCTCGAACGGCGGCGCGTTCCGCCCGTCGGCGAGCGCGTCGCGATACTGCACGTCCATGAAGACGTAGGAGCCGACCTGAAGCTCGGTGAAGGTGCGGCCCTCGGGATCGAGATCGAACGTGCCGGTGCCGCCGCCCGTCACCACCGGCACGGCGATGCCGGCCGCGCGCAGCTTCGCCAGCATGGCGCCGAGGCGCGCGATCTGTTCGAGCGCGCGGGCGCGGCGCTCGGCGCGCACGGGTATGTGCTGGAGGTTGCCGGAATAGGACTGGATGCCGCGGAAGGATAGCCCTTGCGCCGCGAGCGCCGCGCGGACGAGCGATCCCAGCGCCGCCTCGTCGGCCGCGCCGGTGCGGCCCTGTCCCGCCTCGAAATCGACCAGCACGTCGAGCGTCTTGCCCTTGGCGCGCGCGGCCTCGTCGAGCGCGGCGAGATTGGCCGGATGATCGACGACGACGCTCAGGCCCCGAGGCGCCGCTTGGTTGAGCGCCATGAGGCGCGCGATCTTGGCCTCCGTCACCTGCGGCGAGGTGATGTGCACGCCGGGCAGGCCGCCCCCGGCCATCACCTCCGCCTCACCCAAGGTCGCGCAGCAGATGCCGATGCCGCCGGCCTCGACCTGGCGGCGCGCGATGGCGAGCGACTTGTGCGTCTTGGCGTGCGGCCGGAGCGCCACGCCCGTGGCGCGCGCGTGCGCCGCCATCGCCGCGATGTTGCGCTCGAGCGCGCCGCGCTCGATCAGAAGCGCTGGCGTGTCGAGGATGGCCCGGCTGCCAGGCCGGCCGATGAAAGGCTCGTTGGGCCCGAGGCCGGGCATCCGCGTCAGCGGCCGCTATAGCCCTTGTCGTCGAGATTGAGCAGCGGGAAGGCGCTGAAGACATGCGCCTCGCGCACCGGCGCGGCCGGATGGAGATAGGATTTGTCGAGTTCGCTCATGCGTGAGACGCCGAGAAGACCAAGCGTCTCGAAGATCTCGTCCTCGAGGATCTCGAGCGCGCGCACGACGCCGGGCGCGCCCGCGGCGGCGAGCGCGTAGCAATAGAGCCGGCCCATGCCGACCGCGTTGGCGCCCATCGTCACCGCCTTCACGACATCGGTGCCGCGGCAGAAGCCGCCGTCGATGATGATCTGCGCGCGGCCCTTCACCGCGGCGACGATCTCGGGCAGCGCCTCGATCGAGCCGCGGCCGTGGTCGAGCTGACGGCCGCCGTGATTCGAGACATAGATCGCATCGACGCCGCAGCCGAGCGCGGTCTCGGCATCCTCGGCGGTGGCAATGCCTTTGAGGATCAGCGGGATCTTGCACTTGTCCTTGATCCGCCGCACCTCGTTCCAATCGAGCGCGGCCTGGAACTCGCGGCCCTGCGCCGCGCGCCGGCCGCGCGGCTGATAGCGCTTGCCGAGATCGCGCTCGCGCCGGCTGTAGACCGCAGTGTCGATCGTCAGGCAGAACGCCTCGTAACCGGCATCGACCGCGCGCTTGATGTGGTCATCGACCCAGGCGCGGTCGCCGCGCACGTAGAGCTGAAAGATGTTGCGGCCGCCCGGTGCTGCCTGCGCGGTTCCCTCGAGTCCCGGGCTGCTGACCGAGCTCACAAGCGTGCCGACGCCGAACTCCTTCGCCGCCTTCGCCGCGGCGCCGGCGCCGCCCTCGTCGAACACTTCGATCGAGCCGACCGGCGCCAGCACGACCGGGATGCGGAGCCGCTTGCCGAAGAGCGTGCCGGAACAGTCGATCTTCGACACGTCGCGCAGCACGCGCGGCCGGAACGCCAACGAATCGATCGCCTGGCGGTTGCGCCGCAGGGTCGTCTCGGTCTCGGTGCCGCCGGTCAGGTAATCCCAAACGCCGGACGACAGCTTGATATGCGCGAGCTTGACGAACTCGTGCAGCGTCAGGAATTCGCGTTCGCCCGTCTGATCGCGGCGCGGCGTCGTCTCGGCCATGGATGCCCTCCCTGTCCGGCCCAATCTAATGCGCGGGCAATGGTTGCGGAAGATCAGCCTTCGGCGTGCAGGACCTTGCCGCCCGCGGTGGCCGGCTTCGCGTCGATCAGGATGAAGGCGATGGTGCAGGGCGAAGTCCCGCGATTCAGCCAATTGTGGATCGTGCCGCGCTGCACCAGCACGTCGCCGGCCTTCAGGTGCACCGTGCTGCCGTCGAGCTCCATGTCGATCTCGCCGCTCATGATGACCGCATAGTCGATCGAATCGGTGCGGTGCATGCGGCGCTGCACGCCGGGGCTGAACTCGACCACGCGGAAGACGGTGCCGCCTTGAAGCGTGGTGCCGACCTTGCGCGACGATTCGTCGGCGTCGCCGTCATTGTCGACCGGGAATCCGACGGTCGACCACACCACCGAGGCCTGCGCGCCGGGACGCGCCGAGCCGATGTTCTTCACGTCCTCGTCGATCGTGACGATCGCCTTGCCGGATTTGTCGTGACCCGTCACCACCCGCCGCAGCTTGAGCGCCATGCGCGTCCTCCTCATGCCGTTGCCGAAACCATAAGGGCGCGCGCAAAACGACGCAACGCCGGCACCGGGCCGGCGTTGCGCGAGGGCCGGGCGAAGAGAACGGGGCTTAGGAGCTCGGACCGGTCCAGACCGGCTTGCCGTCCGGGCCGACGATCGTCTTCCAGCTATCCTCGAAGATCGTCACGGCATTGGGCGGCATCGGGATGTAGTCGAGCGAGGCCGCCATGTCCTGGCCGTGGCGATAGGCCCAGTCGAAGAACGCGAGCACCGCTTTCGCGGTCTCGGGCTTGTCCTGCTTCTTGTGCATCAGGATGAAGGTGGCGCCGGTGATCGGCCAGCTGTCCTTGCCGGGCTGATCGGTCAGGATGAGATAGAAGCCGGGCGCCTTCTGCCAATCGGCGTTGGCCGCCGCCGCCTGAAACACTTTGGCGCTCGGCTGGAGCGTCACGCCTTCCTTGTTGACGAGCTGCGTGTGCACGAGCTTGTTCTGCAGCGCATAGGCATATTCGACATAGCCGATTGCGCCCGTGGTGCGCGCGGCGATCGCCGAGACGCCTTCGTTGCCCTTGCCGCCCAGGCCGGTCGGCCAATCGACCGAGGTGTTCTCGCCAACCTTGTCCTTCCATTCGGCGCTCATCTTCGAGAGATAGTCGGTGAAGATGAAAGTGGTCCCCGACCCGTCGGAGCGGTGCACCACGGCGATGCTCATGTCCGGCAGCTTCAGGCCGGGATTGAGCTTCGCGATCGCCGCGTCGTTCCACTTCGCAATCTTGCCGAGATAGATGTCGGCGATGGTCGGGCCGTCGAGCACCATCTGCCCGGCCGCGATGCCGGGGATGTTGACCACCAGCACCTCGCCGCCGATCACCGGCGGAAACTGCTGCAGCCCGTTCTGCTCCAGCACGTCAGCCGTCAGGGGCATGTCGGAGGCGCCGAAATCGACCGTCTTGGCCTCGATCTGCTTGATGCCGCCGCCGGAGCCGATCGACTGATAATTGAGGCCGATCCCGGTCGCGGCCTTATAGGCCTCGGCCCATTTCGCATAGATCGGGTAAGGGAAGGTGGCGCCGGCGCAGGAAATTTCCGCGGCGGCCGCGCTTCCCGTGAGGACCGCGCCGACCAGCGCCGCCGAAGCGAGATAACGCAGTGACTCGCGCAAGTATCGCATACTTATCCCCTCTCTATTATCTGGAGCGCCGGCTCCGCGGCCCCGTCACTCTAGGGTGGCAAAATTACCTGACGGCGACGAATCCGTTGCATTTGCGCGACAGATGCGAAAATTGCGTACCCAGATTTAGAGGCGCTAAAGATTTTCTGCACTAGCGATAGAATTTGTGATATGTTCTTTCGCCGGGTGATGCATCGGATTGGCCGATTGCAGGACCCACGCATAGAGGGAAGACAATGGCTGCAAAGAAGCGCAAGGGCGGAGCCAAGAAAAAGGCCGCTAAGCGCGCCAAGAAAGCGAAGAAGTAAGGCAAGAGCCACAATCTTCGTTAGGCACGGCGGGGCTGCTCCAGAGCGACTTCAAGCTCAGGAGCAGCCCCGCTGGTTTCTAGGGGAACGAGATCTTCGCTCCTTCGGTCATGGCGGCGGTAAACGATTGGGCCAACGCGTCCGCCGCGATATTCCGCGTGATGAACACAAGACGCGTCCGCCGGTCCTCGTCCGGCCAGGCCTTGAGCTCGACCGGCGGATGGAACACATGCTGAACTCCATGGATCACGACCGGCCCGGCGCGGCCGGCGACGTTGATGATCCCCTTGACCCGCAGCAGGTTCGGCCCACGCAGGGACGCGAGCGCGGTGAGCCAGGCCCGGAG
>Ga0335078_10007690_pt1 | contig 15990 bp, 15 predicted proteins | sample Lox_Sample_32_FD_206711 | JGI IMG/M metagenome (GOLD analysis project Ga0335078, IMG submission 206711) | Soil microbial communities from Loxahatchee National Wildlife Refuge, Florida, United States - Lox_Sample_3.2 | ecosystem: Environmental > Terrestrial > Soil > Wetlands | place: USA...
TCTTGGTGTCCACGCTGATCACAGGGTCGGCGGTGCCCTGATGATCTTTGACCTGCTCATTGATGTACCGGAACTGCCCGTCCCGGTCCGGGTGCCGCTGGCCCTCGATGGTCTTGGCGTTGCCCTGCAGGCTGAACCCCTCCGCCCGCAGCAGATCACCAACGTGTCCGCCGAGACCTTATGGCCCTGGCGGGTCAGCTCCGCCGCCAGCCTGCGCGTCGACTTCACCGTCCACCGCAGCGGCGACATCGGATCACCCCGCTCATCCGGCTCAACCAGGGCCAGCAGCGCCGGCCGCAGCCCCGGGTCCAGATCAGCCGCCCGCTTGCGGCCCCCGCCGGGCCTGCGGGCCCGCCCCAGCGGCTCCGCCCCCGCATCCAGCTCATCCACGCCCAGCGACACCGTGGCCTCGCGGGCCCCGGCAGCCCGGGCCACCGCCCGGATCCCGCCATGCCCCAGGGCGCGGGCCTCGGCGCCCATCAGCAGCCGCCGCTGCCGCTCATCCAGATGCGGCAAGATCGCACCCAGCTTCGCCGCCAGAACCTCAGGGGTTACCTCCACCGCCCCACTATCACACCAACACCCAGGGATCGCAGGAAGCTACGGGTTATTTTTCTGCAAGCCCTAAGTAAGCGGCATTGCGTCCCAGCGACACTGAAGTCATGATCACGATGCTGGCTGGCGCGCTCAGGCCGGGGGACAGCAAACTGGCGCAAGCCGGATACCGGGCGTGGCCGGCCCGTCCCGGTGGCTGTGACCCGCATCTCTTGAACGCGTTCAAAATTGCTCTCGACATTAAGCCGCTCGCGAGAGAAACTTGAACGTGTTCAAGTTGGCGCGCGTCATGAGGAGGCGCCATGAGTACTGGCATTTACGCCGCTTATCTACTGCTCAGCATCGGCCTGACCGTCGTCGTGGGGATGGCCCTGTCGCGCAGCGCCCGGGTCTTCCTGACCGAAGCGCTGGGTGGGAACCAGGCCCTGGCCGGTGCGGTGAACCGGCTGCTCATGGTGGGGTTCTACCTGCTGACGCTGGGCTTCATCGCGCTGGTTATGCGGCCGCCGGGCGCGATCACCAGCGCGGCGCAGGCGGCCCAGGTGCTGTCCATCAAGATCGGTGAGGTGCTGCTGGTGCTCGGCGCGGCGCACCTGGCCGGGGTGACGGTGGTCCGCCGGTTCGGCCGCCGGGCGCCGGGCCCGGCCCCGGGGGCACCGGCGGGATCGGAGCCGGCGCCGGGACCACGGGCCTGGCAGGACGTACATTGACCTCTGTGGCCGATCCGGAACTGACCCCGCGCGCCGAGCAGACCAAGGCGGCCATCGTGGAATCGGCGCTGCGGCTGTTCCGGCAGCACGGGTACGAGGCCACCACGATGCGGGCCATCGCCCAGGACGCCGGGGTGTCCACCGGGAACGCGTATTACTACTTTGGCTCCAAGGAAGAGCTGATCAAGCAGTTCTACGTGCACAACCAGGCCGAGCATCTGGCCGCCTGCCGCCCGGTGCTGGATGCCGAGACCGACTTCGCGGCCCGGCTGGGCGGCACGCTGCGGGCGCTGATCGACGTGTCAGCGCCCTACCACGAGTTCGCCGCGCGGTTCTTCAAGCATGCGGCCGAGCCGAGCAGCCCGCTGAGCCCGCTGAGCAAGGAGTCCAGCCCGGCCCGGGACGCGGCCGTGGCCCTGTACGCCGAGGTGATCGACGGATCCAGCCTGCGCATCGACCGCGAACTGCGGGCCGAGCTGCCCGAGCTGCTCTGGATGTACTCGCTCGGAGTGATCCTGTACTGGGTGTTCGACACCTCGCCGGGCTGTGCCCGGACCTACCTGCTGATCGACCGGACGGTGCCGCTGGCCGCCCGGCTGGTGTCGCTGGCCCGGTCCCGGCTGCTCCGCTCGACCATGCGCGACGTCGTCGCGCTGATTCACGACCTGCGCAGCTGAGCCAGCCCGCAGCGCTGGCTCAGCTCCAGCCGCCGGGCCTGGCGGACACCCCCAGCTGGGCCATCAGATCGGACTGGTCGTAGTAGATGTGCGTGCTGGTGATTTTGCCGTCGTCGCATTCGTGCACCACGGCGACCCAGATGTCCACCCGCCGGCCGGTCGGGCCGATGTCGCTGGCCGGGCCGCGCAGGCTGCCCGAGTGGGTGCCGGCGAACCGGCCCTCGTACACGCCGCCCCGGTTGTCGGCGTGAATGCTCACCGTGATCAGCCGGTTGTCCGGGAAAGCATCGTTCCAGGTGTCCCAGATCGCCTCGGCCGCCTCCCGGCCGGACAGGTGCAGGCCGCCGGGGGCGGTAGCTTCCAGCCGGTGCAGGTCGGACAGGGCCAGCCAGCCCGCCTGGTCCCGCCCATTCCACAGCGTGACCTCGCGCTCGATCAGGCTGAAGTTGTCCCCCTCGCGGACCGAGGAGAAGTTCAGCATGTATTCCTCCACCGCGACGACCCGGCCGTGGGTCACCTCGGTCAGGTCGGTGCGCATCGTGGCCACCGGGGACCGGGTGGACTCCATCACGTCGCTGTCTTCCCAGGTGGAGATGGCGACGCAATGTCCGGTGCCGCGATCGGCCAGGAACTGCGCGCTGCACAGCCCGGGCATGTCCAGCAGCCCCGGGCCGGCGCTGTGCCGGAACTCCTCGACGGCCACACTGACCCGGGCCGGGTCAACATCGAGCCTGGTCAGCCGCACCCCGGCGCCCGGGCCCGGGCGGGACTGCCGGATGAACACCGGGACCTCATACTGCTCGGCCGACGCCGTCCCGCCCATCAGCGCGGTCACCTCGTGACGGGTCGCTTCGACGGCCCGCTCGCTGGCCACCATGGCGTCCATCGAATCCCAGTATGTGGCCATCACACAGACACCCAGGCCGGCATTGCTCAGCACCCCCAGCCCCCGGCTGCCCGGCTGGGCTTCCACCTCGGGCCGGGCGGTGTCTTCCAGGTACTGGGTGGCCTTCGAGAGCCGGGCCGGGTCGCCGGTCAGCAAGTACATCCGGACGTGCATGATCTTCACCCCCGAGCCGCCCCACGGCGGTACCCCCCAGACCAGTCAAACACCAGGGTGAAAGGCGGACAAGAGCTGGGCCGGCGGCAGCCGGTTAGGGTGGCGCCATGGCGCAGCGCAAGGAGATCCTCGAGGTGGCAGGCCGCGAGGTGGCGGTGTCCAACCCGGGCAAGGTCTACTTCCCGCACACCGGGCACACCAAGCTGGATCTGGTCCGGTACTACCTGAGTGTGGCCGACGGGGCGCTGCGCGGGGTAGCGGGCAGGCCGGTGGTGCTGAAGCGGTTCGTGAACGGGGCCGAGGGCGAGGCGTTCTTCCAGAAGCGGGCCCCCCAGGCCCGGCCGGCCTGGGTCGACACCGTGGAACTGCGGTTCCCGTCCGGCCGGTCCGCGGTGGAAGTGGTGCCACATGACGCCGCCGCGCTGGCCTGGATGGCCAATCTCGGCTGCATCGACCTGAACCCGCACCCGGTGCGGGCCGACGATCTCGACCACCCGGACGAGTTGCGGGTGGACCTGGACCCGGTCCCGGGCGTGGACTGGCCGCAGATCCGCCAGGTGGCACTGGTCACCCGGGAGGTGCTGGCCGATTTCGGGCTGACCGGCTGGCCCAAGACGTCCGGTTCCCGCGGCTTCCACATCTACGCCCGTATCGGGCGCGGTTGGGGATTCAACCAGGTCCGGCGGGCGGCGGTGGCGCTAGCCCGGGAGGTGGAACGCCGGGCGCCCGAACTGGCCACGGCCAAGTGGTGGAAGGAGGAACGGCACGGGGTCTTCCTGGACTACAACCAGAACGCCAAGGACCGCACGGTAGCTTCGGCGTACTCGGTCCGGCCCACCCGCGACGCGCGGGTGTCCACCCCGCTGACCTGGGACGAGGTGCCGGACTGCGAGCCGGGAGCGTTCACCCTGGACACCGTCCCGGAGCGGTACGCCCGGCTCGGTGACCCGTGGGCGGGGATGGACGACGCGCCGGGCTCGCTGGCCCCGCTGCTCGAACTGGCCGCCCGCGACGAAGCGGCCGGGCTGCCCGATGCGCCATGGCCGCCGCACTACGACAAGCAGGCGGGCGAGCCGCCGCGGGTACAGCCGTCCAAGCGCCGGCCCGGGCAGGCGGCCACCGGGCAGGCGGGCACCGGGCGGCGCCAGTCCGCGATGCCGCTCATCGAGGTGGCCCGGGCGGCCACCAAGGACGAGGCCATGGCCGGGCTGGACCGGTGGAAGGAGCGGCACCCAGAGGTCTGGCCCCATCTGGAACCACCGGACGTGCTGGTCGACTCGATGCGCGGGCGCAGTTCCACCTGGACCAGGATCCGGCTGAACCTGCGCCACGTGCCGGCCGGCCAGCGGCCGCCGCAGGAGCCACTCGAAGTGGACTACGACCCGTGGGCCCGCGGTGGCGGCCGCTCCCGTGCCTGACCAGGCGGCCGAGACGCACGTCCGCCTGCTGGCCGAAGCTGAACTCCGCCGGGCCATGACCGCGCCCACGTACACCTGGCTGGCTGAGGACTTCCGGCTGGGCGGCCAGCCAGCCCAGGAGGCGGGACTGCACCGGGTCCGGGCCGTGGCCAGCGCGCTGCTACGGGTTGGCGCCCTCGATGGCCTGGCGGCCCAGGCTCTGGTCGACGAGTTCGTGGCCGCACTGGCCACCCGCGGCCTGGCTCCGGCGCAGAACGTGCTGGCTGGGGCGATCCCCGGCGCCGCGGAACCCGGGCCAAGTGAACCGACTGGCGGGCCGCCGCCGGACGGCCAGTACCGGGCGATCCCGATATCCGCCGCAGTCCCGGCTGAATGGGGTGGCTACCTGGGCCAGGTACATCTGCAGACGCTGGTGCTGGCGCCCGGCTCCGCGATGATCGTCACCACGTTCGCCAGCTCATGGCGGGAATCAGCCGGCCCGCCGGCCGATGGGCTGTCCGCGCAACCCAGCTTCCCGCCGTTCGGCGACTCCGGGCTGACCGACGACCTGGGCCGACCGTACCGGCTGGACTACCACACGGCCGAGGGAGGCTGGCACCAGTACGGGATACTCGGCATCTCCCCGGTTCCGCCGTCCGGCGTCCGGTGGCTGGACATGCCGGCCGGACCCGGTGGTGTGCTCCGGATTCCGGTGGCAGGCGGGGACACGGCGGGCACCGCCAGCGCCGAGCCGGTCCCCGCGCGGCTGGCCGGCGAGCACCTGCTGTCCGCCGTGGCCGACACGTTGCTCGGTGGCGGGTCCATGGTCGGCATGGCGGCCACCTCCATCGCGGCCGGTCTGTCCGAAGTGGAAGCGGCCCTGCGGGCGGTGCGGGCACTGCCGGACGACAGCGCGATCGCCGCTCACCTGGCGGCGCTGTGCCAGCGACGCTCCGTCGAGGTGCGCGGGCCGCTGGCGCGCCGTGGTCAGGCCGCCGGACTGCCCAGCCCGTGGGCCAGCGTGCTCGACCGCGACCAGCACCGAGACGGCCGGGCCGGGGTCATCCCGCTCGCCGTGGTGCTGCCCGAACTGGACGGGGCCCGCTTCGTGCTGGCCGGGCTGTCGTCCTGGGAACGCCAGCTGAGCATCCCGTTCGCCGCGTGGGGGTGGTCGCCGAGGCCCCGGGTATTCCGCCCGGGCCAGCCGTTCTCCTGGTGGGCACGGGATGACGCCGGGCACTGGCATGTCGGCCGGACCGCTCCCTTCCATGTGCTGGCCCGGACATATCAGGTGGAATTCACCCCCGGGCTACACCCGGACGCACGGTCGCTGGACATCATGCTCACCGGCTCGGCGGCCCGGGTCACTGTCTCGGTGCCACTGCCCGGGCCGGATGAGCCGGCCTCATTGGCGGGCTAGTCTGCTGGGAGCGCGGCGCGATGGAGGCGTGCATGGCGGCAGGCGGTGCGGAGCAGGCGGAAACGTACCTGCGGCTGCTGGCCGAGGCTGAGCTGCGCCGGGCCCCGGTGCTGCACGGCCCAGGGTCCCAGCCGCACCGGGTGGCGCTGGCCGCCACCGCGCTGGCCCTGGCCGACGCGGTCAGCCTGGGCACCGCGTGGCAGGTGGTGACGGACTTCCAGGCCGCCTGCGCGCTGCGCATGGGCGACCCCGGGCCGGCCATGCGAAGCCTGCGCTCCCCCGGCTGGCTGGGCCACCTCCCGGCCAGCCTGACCCCGTCCAGCCGGCCATCGGCGGTGCGGCATTCGGTGGCGCAGTTCCTGGCCAGCACGCGGCAGCCACCGTGGGCCGACCCCACCGAGCCACTGGCCGGGGGGGCCGCCCCGGCCGCGGTGCCCATCGGGGCCACGCTGCCACTGCCCGCGGAGCGGGAAGGGTGGTACGGCGAGCTGGTGCTGCTCGCGCTGGCCCGGACCGGCACCGGGGCGGCCATCACGGTCGCCACCCGGTGGGCCGGGCAGACCCGCCGGTCGGCCACACCGCGGCCCCAGCATGCCCCGTTCCACGAGGTCGCCGCCGTGGACGACCGGGGAGTCAGCTACCGGGCCTCGCTGTGGGACATGGGCATCGAGGACGGCCGCGAATGGTGGGACTGCCACCTCGGGCTCACCCCGGCCCCGCCAGACGGCATCCGCTGGCTGGACATCGGCCCGGGGGCGCGGGGCCGTTACGTCCGGGTCCAGGTGGCCGCCCCGGAGTGGGCGGGCGGGATCGCCACCCAGCCGGTCCCGGCGGCCGCCGCCGCGGCCCGGCTGCTCGACCGGGCCGGCGACGAGCTGCTCGCCTCCGGCCCGGCCAGCGACGCGGCGGGCCGGTCGCTGTCGGACCGGGTGGCGCTGCTCATCACCGACCTGACCCGGGGCGGGGTGCTGGCCGCCGACGATCCGGCCGTGGGCCGGCTGCTCGGCCTGGGCTGGCGGCTCGGGATAGACCTGGGCCTGCCCGCCGACGGGCGGATTCCGCGGGCCGCGCTGCCGGATGCCTGGCACAGCGTGCTGGCCCACGGGGACGCGGCCGACGGGCCTGAGGGCACGGCGGCGTTCGCCGCCAACCTGCCGGTGATCGGTGGGGCCTGGTTCTCGCTGGCCGGGCTGCGCTCGGCCCGGGACGGCGCCACCTTGCACGTGATGGCCAGCGGCTGGACGCCGCACGGCAACGGGTGGGTGGTGCACGGCCTGGGCCCGCACAGCCACCCGGGCCAGGTCACGCTCACCTGGCGGGCCCGGGATTCGGCCGGGCGCTGGCACCTGGTCAAGGCCATGCACTGGGGCAGCCAGCAGGGGATGATCCAGATGCATCTCGTCCCGCCGCTGCACCCGGCGGCCACCGCGCTCGACGTCATCGTCAGCGACGGCGGCCGGCAGGTGTCGGCGACCGTGCCGCTGGACTGGCTGCCTCCCGTGGTCCCCCGGTGAGCGTGCCCTGGTGGGCGGCGCTGCCCCCGGCGGAAAGCCGGATCAGCTGCGGCACCGAACAGCACGGCACCGAACAGCATGGCACCGGGCAGCACGTGATCCGCTGGGCGGGCGGGCAGCTGACCGCGGTCAATCATGCGGACGCCGAGGCTGAGCTGGTGCTGGCCGCGCTGGGCGGCGGCAAGTCCGAGTGCGTCGCGATGGCCGAGGCGTGGGGCGCGCACGCCGACGACCTGGATGTGCTGGCGCTCGGCCCACGCTCCCCCGCCGACCAACTCGCGGTGACCTGGGATCTGGTCCACAGCCTGCGGTCGGTGATCAGCCCGCAGCAGGCTGGGCCGGGCCCGGCCCAGCGGCCCGTACGCCCGGCCGCCGGGCGGCTGCGGCCCAGGTCGCTGCCGATGCGCCAGGCGTCCCCCGAGATGCGCCGAGCCCAGGCCCGCCGGGCCGAACTGATGGGCCTGTTCGCGCTGGGCCGCGGCTTCCAGCTGGCGCTGTCCGGCACGGTCGCCGCCGCCTGGGCGGCCGGCCCGGCCCCGGGCCGGGACCTGGCCGCGGCCCGGCCCGCGCTGACCGGGGCGCTGGCCGGGCGGCTGGCCCCAGCCGCCGCCAGCTGGCTGGACATCGACCCCGGGACGGTGTGCGCCGAACTGCACGACGCGCGCGGCTGGGGCACGGTGGAGCTGGCCGGGACGACGCTGCGGGCCGCGCTGCCGCTGCGCTGGCTGGCCGCGGTATGGGCGGCCGGCTGCGCGGTCGTGGACCGTCACCTGGTCGTGGACGTGCTGTCGGTCACCTGGCCGCAGGCGCAGGTCCGGGCGCTGCGCCGGCCGGGGGCGGCGCCGGCCGTCCTGAGCATCCGGTATGACGGGGAACACTGGGCTATGGCAGGGACGGGCTGAGCAGCGCCGAGCCGGATACCCCCGGCTGAATAGACAGGGAGCCATGGTGGCTGAGGACGGCCGGCGGTTCGCCGGGGCAGGGAGCGAGCGGCAGGCCGCCGCCGTCGAGGCACTCGGGGTGGCCGTGGCGGCGCGGGTCCCGGTGCTGCTGTGGGGCGCACCAGGCACCGGCAAGACGTCGGTCATCCGGGCCATGGCCGGGGCGCTGGGCTGGCCGTGTGAGACCGTGATCGCGTCGATCCGCGAGCCCTCCGACTTCGCCGGGCTGCCGGTGGTGGTGGGTGACGGGGTACGGTTCGCGCCGCCCGCCTGGGCCCGCCGGCTGGCCGAGGCCGGCCGTGGGCTGCTGTTCCTCGATGAGCTGTCCACCGCCCCGCCCGCGGTGCAGGCCGCCCTGCTCCGGGTGGTGCTGGAGCGGGTGGTCGGCGACCTGGACCTGCCCGCCGAGGTGGCCGTGGTGGCCGCGGCCAACCCACCGGATCAGGCGGCCGACGGCTGGGACCTGTCCGCGCCGCTGGCCAACCGGCTGTGCCACCTGGCCTGGGACATCGACCCCCGGGCGGTGGCCGATGGGCTGGCCGGCGGCTGGTCGGCACCGCAGGTGCCACAGCTGCCCGACGACTGGGCCGCCGAGCTGGGCCTGGCGCTGGCCCTGGTGGCGGCGTTCCTGCACGCGCGGCCCGCGCTGGCCTGTGCCCCGCCGTCCGACCCGGACGCGGCCGGCCGCGGCTGGCCCAGCCCGCGGACCTGGGAGATGGCGGCCCGGCTGTGGGCCGCGAGCGGGGTGGCGGGCTGCGGCGAGGAGGCGCGGGCGGCGCTGGTCCGCGGCGCGGTGGGCGACGGCGCCGGGGTGGAGTTCCTGGCCTGGCTGGCCGAGATGGACCTGCCCGACCCGGAGGCGGTGCTGGCCGACCCGGCCTCGTTCCTGCTGCCCAGCCGGGGTGACCGGGCCTACGCGGCGGTGGCCGCCGTGGCCGCGGTGGTGGCCGCCGACCCCACGCCGCAGCGCTGGGTGGCCGGCTGGCAGGTGCTCGGCCGGGCCGCGGAAACCGCGCCCGACGTGGCCGCCGTGGCCGCCCGCACGCTGGCCCGGTGCCGCCCGGACGGGGTCGCGCTGCCCGCCGAGGTCCGGCTGTTCGCCCCGGTGCTGCGGGACGCGGGACTGCTGCGCGGATGACCGGCCGGGGCGCCGACGACATCCCGGGCCTGGCCGCGGGGCGGCTGTGGGCCGCGTCCCGCTTCCCGTACCTGGCCAGCGGGCTGTTCGGCGCGCAGGTGCTGGCCCAGCCGGGGATCGGCACGGTGGCCGTGGATGACAGCTGGCGGCTGCACGCCGACCCCGAGCTGACCGCGGGCTGGACCCCGGCCCAGCTGGGCAGCGTGCTGGTCCATCACGTGTCGCACCTGCTGCGGGCGCATGGCGAACGGGCGGTGGCCGCCGGGGTCAGCGAGGACGACGCACGGCCCTGGGTCCGTGGCGCCGACGCCGAGATCAACGACGACCTGGAGGCCGCGGGCCTGGACCTGCCCGGCCGGCCGGTGCTGCCCGCCGACCTGGGTGCACCGCCGGGGCTGCTGGCCGAGCAATATTTCGTGGCCGGGCAGCAGTACCAGCACGACGAGCACGGCTGGGATCTCGACTGCGGCAGCGGGGCGGACGGCCAGGGCCGGTCCTGGGACCAGGCGGGCCAGCCCGCCCTGTCGCCGTGGCAGGCCCAGCTGCTGTGCCGGCAGGTGGCCCAGGACTGCATCCGGTACGCCAAGGAGCCCGGGACCGTGCCGGCCGGACTGCTCCGCTGGGCCGAGCAGCTGCTGCAGCCGGTGGTGGACTGGCGCCGGCTGCTCGCGGCCGAACTTCGCCGGGCGGTCGCGGACACCGCGGGCGCGGTGGACTACTCCTACCGCCGGCCGTCCCGGCGCGCCTCGGTGGCCGGCCCGGTGGTGCTGCCCGCGCTGCGCCGGCCGGTCCCCGAGGTCGCGGTGGTGTGCGACACCTCGGGGAGCATGACCGAGGACCTGCTGGCGGCGGCGCTGGCCGAGGTGGATGGCCTGCTGCGGTCCCTGGGCCTGGCCCGCCAGCTGCGCGTGCTGGCCTGTGACACCGCGGTGGCGCCGGCCCGGCGGGTCACCTCGGCCCGGCAGGTGGAGCTGGTCGGCGGCGGCGGCACCGACATGGGCGCCGGGATCGCGGCGGCCGCGGCGCTGCGCCCACGGCCCGCCGTCACCGTGGTGCTCACCGACGGGTACACCCCCTGGCCGGCCCAGCCGCCACGGGGCATCCGGGTGGTGGTCGCGCTGCTCGGGGACGACGCGCCGGACGGCCCGGGCTGGGCCCGGGCGGTGCGGGTGCCGTCGGCGTCAGCCTGACCGTGAGCGCGCGGACCGCGCGGCCGGCGCCCCGGCCAGCTGCCCGGCACGAACCGGCCCGGCCGCCCGGGAGGCCGGGGCCGGCGGGGTGAGCACGGTCAGCACCGCGGTAATGGCCAGCACCGCGGCCAGCACGCCGCACTCCCGGAAAGTGGCCCGGGACGGCCCGCCGCCGGTCACCGGATCATGCCCGAGCCAGACGCGGCCCCCGATGGCCAGCCCGGCCACCAGCGCCACCAGCGCCGCCTTCACGATGACCACCAGACCGTAGGCCGTATCGAATAGTTCGTGCAGCGGCACCAGCACCAGCACGGTGACCACCCCAGTGATCACCACCACGGAGAACAGCCAGAACGCGGCGTTGGCGTACAGCCGGATCAGGCCGCGCACGGCGACCGGATCGCGCCGCCAGGCCAGCGCGGCGCGCAGCGTGTACAGCAGCATCCCGGCCCACATCACGGCGGGCAGCACATGGCAGATGGTGAGCAGCGCGCCGCCGACCGGCACGATGCCCTCCGGATGGGCCCGGATGGCCTCCAGCACGACCACGCCGAGCAGCGGCAGCACGCTCAGCCCGGGCTGGCGGAGCCGGAGCGCCGCCGCGGCCAGCAGGAACGCCACGCACTCGGCCGCGACCAGCTCACCCTGGCCCGCCGTGACCAGCGCCGCCGCGGCCGGGTGCGCGGCCGGCGGCAGCGGTGCCCGGGCGGCGAAGATCACCCCGGTCAGCACACCGGTGGCGGCCACGCCGAGCAGCGCGGAACGCAGCGCCCATGGCGTGGGCAGCGGTCCCGGCGCGGTGCCCTTGTACTGCCGGGCCAGGCCCCGCCCAGCCAGCCCGCCCAGCGCGCCGGCCAGCCCAGCCAGCATGCCCCAGCGCAATACGGCGATCAGGACGGTGACGACGACTGCCACGCGCCACATCATGGCACTGTTCCCCGGCGAGCCTGGTGACGGCCCCGCTTGGTACTGGGCGTTCAGTATCAGGGGGTGGGTGGGGCGAACCAGGGGTGGTCGGTGCTGAACAGGTACCGGTCCGCGATGTGGTTCAGCACCCGGCGGGCCTGCCGGAAGCGGCCCGCCACCTCGGCCACCACGTCCAGCCGGGCGGTGCGCACCGGGGCCAGCCCGCAGGCCGCCCGGTACCAGCGCGCGCCGAGCTGCTCGAGCAGGTCGATGGCCGGGACCGTGGCCAGCTGGGCGTGCTGCCCGGCGGGCACCCGGGCGGCCTGCAGCAGCCGGGCCACCTGGGCCGGCCCGACCCCGTGCAGCGTGGCATAGTCGGGGAACACGCCGGACAGGAACAGCGACACGTCGCCGAGCCGGCGGTAGACGCCGGGCCGCTCAGCGTCCGGCACGCTGTCCAGCAGCCCGGCCAGCCGGACCGGGTCCAGCTCGCTGAACCGCCTGGTCCGCATGCGGCCGCCGCCGCGGACCCGGTACCGGCCGCTGGCCACCCGGGTGAACGAGCCGAGGAGTTCGGCCAGGAAGAACCGCCGGTCGGGCGAGCCGAGGAAGTCGCGCAGCGCGGGCGCGTCGAACAGCGGGACCCGCTGCCGGGGACCGGTGCGCTCGGTGACGTGGCCCATCGACGCCAGCTCGGCCGCGGACCGGTGCACGGCCACGGCGAAGGTGAGGAACGGCGAGACCGGTGCGGCCTGCCCCGGCAGAGCCAGCCGGCCCGGGGCGGCCCGCGCGCCGTCGCCCCAGCCGAACACGGCGTCGAACACCCGTGGGTCGCCGAGCAGGCCGGGGATGGCCGCTGGATCGTGCCGCAGGAAGCCGGCGTCGGCCGATCGGGCGCCGCCGGACACCGCGGAGATCAGTAGCTTGAGGTCCTGATCGGTGAGGTGGTCTGCGTACTCCCTGCCGACAAGAGCACCATCCATAACATAACGTTACTCCGCCCTGGGCCCCTGGCTAGTGGCCGTGCTGCGCCACCAGCAGGTGATCCCCGGCTGCGACCACCGGATCCTCGCTGATGCCCATGACGACCCGGCCGTCGTGCACCAGGCCGAGGACCAACCCGGCCCGCTCGCTGCGCACCGTGCTGAGCGGCTTGCCCACCGCGTCGCCCGCCCCGATCTCCCGCAGGCTGTGCTGCTCGGAATCGACCAACTGCAGCAGCAGGTCGCCGGCGTGCGGCGCCTCCAGGCTCTTGGCCAGGGTGTGCGCGACCAGGTCGTCGGCGGAGACCGTCTGCCGGACGCCCAGGTCGCGCAGGGCCTCGCCGACCGACCCCGAGCGGACCAGCGCGGTCACCGGCACGCCGGGGGCTTCCTTGCCCAGCAGCACCGCGCAGACCAGCACGTCGCCGTCGTCCGCCCCGGTGATCAGCACGTGCTGCGCGGCGTGCGCCCGGGCCTCGCGCAGCGCGCCCGGCGCCGCGGGGTCCCGCCGGACCACGTGCACCTGCTGCGGCACCGTGGCCGGGTCCACGTCGGCCACCAGGACCACGGAATCGCCCGCCCGGACCAGCTCGTCCAGGATGGCCGCAGGGCGCTTGCCCAGTCGCAGGCTCAGCAGCGGGTCAGCTGGGCCGGAAGTCGAGCAGGAACTCCATGACCCCGTGGTTCTGCGTGGTGACGAAGCCGGTGAAGCTGGGGTTCGGGATGCCCCACTTGCTGAACAGCACCGGGATCGAGCCCTGCACCTCGATGCCGCTCGACGTGCGTTCGGCTTTCAGCGGGAACGTCACCGGCACGCTGCGGCCGTGCAGGGTGAGCTGGCCGGTCGCGGAGTAGGTCTTGATCGTCCCGGTCGCGGGCACCGGGGCCAGGTCGATCGGCTTGGTCAGCGCGAACGTGCCGGTGGGGTACGTGGCCACGTCCATGATCCGGCCGTCGAACTGGGCGTCGCGCTGGGCCGAGTCGGTGTGGATGGTGGCCATCTTGACGGTGAAGCTGGCCGTCTGGACGGTGCTGCCCCTGATCACCATCTGCCCGGTCACCGAGCTGCTGCGGCCGACCGCGGTGTGGTGCTGGCCCATCAGGATCTCCTGGACCCGGTAGCCGACCTGGGAGCCGGAACCGACCTGCCACGACCCGGCCAGCGCCGTGGCGCCGCCCTGGGTGGACACCGCGCTGGCCGACTGGCCGCCGGATGGGGTGGCGCTGGCCTTGAGGCTGAGCGGCGCGGGACCGTTGCCCTCCACGAAGTGGAAGAAGATGAACGGGCCGGCCACCGCGAGGACCACGACCACGACGGCGCCTGCGATCACCCAGCGGAGCCAGCGCCGACCACGTGCGGGCATTGACTTAACCTCCTGCTTACCCGGGGCTATCCACGCGCTCCCCAGCGTGCGTGAGAATCCTCCCGCAGCCTGCCCATCGGCTGAGGGATGTTTCTCAACACGATCTGAATGCCACCTGACCGCGAGCTGTCAGCGCACTTGCGGCATGACCTCGGTGGCCAGCAGCTCCAGGTGGTCCAGGTCGTGCAGGTCCAGGATCTGCAGGTAGATCCGGCTGGCGCCGTGCTCGGCGTACTGGCCGATCTTGTCCACGACCTCGGCCGGTGAGCCGGTCAGCCCGATATCCCGCAGCTCGGCCACGTCCCGGCCGATGGCCGCGGCCCGGCGGGCGAACTCGGCGTCGTCCCGCCCGCAGCAGGTCAGGTGCGCGGCCGAGTAGATCAGCGAGCCCGGGTCCCGGCCGGCCGCCTGGCACGCCTCGCGCACCCGGCCGAACTGGGCGCCGGTTTCCGCCGCGCTGGAGAACCCCACGTTGAACTCGTCGGCGTAGCGGGCGGCCAGCCGCGGGGTCCGCTTGGGCCCGTGCCCGCCGACGATGATGGGCGGGCGCGGCCGCTGGGCCGGCTTGGGCAGCCCGGGCGAGTCCCGGATCTGGTAGTAGTCCCCGTCGAACGAGTACAGCTGGCCGTCCGGCACACCCCACAGCCCGGTGATCACTTCCAGCTGCTCGGCCAGCCGCCCGAACCGCTCGCCGACCGGCGGGAACGGGATCCCGTAGGCGGCGTGCTCGGCCTCGAACCAGCCCGCCCCCAGGCCCAGCTCGATGCGGCCGCCGCTCATCTCGTCGGCCTGGGCCACCGCGACGGCCAGCAGCCCCGGCAGGCGGAACGTGGCCGACGTGACCAGGGTGCCCAGCCGGATCCGGGACGTCTGGACGGCCAGCGCGGCCAGCGTCAGCCAGGAGTCGGTCGGCCCGGGCAGCCCGCTGACCTCGCCCATGCGCAGGAAATGGTCCGACCGGAAGAACGCGTCGAAACCCAGCTCCTCGGCCGCTCTGGCCACAGCCAGCAGCCGCCCGTAATCGGCGCCCTGCTGCGGCTCGGTGAAGATCCTCAGCTGCATGCCCCCATCCTTGCGCACCCGCTGGGACCGCCGCGCGGCGCGGGGATATCGTCGAGATAATTCCCCTCATGACGTGAGGAGCCGCCATGACGTCCCCGGCCCCGCAGATACCCGGCTACATCGCCGGGACCTGGGATCTCGACCCGGTCCACTCCACCATCGGCTTCGTCGCCCGGCACTTAATGGTGAGCAAGGTCCGCGGCCAGTTCACCTCGTTCGAAGCCCAGATCGTCACCGCGCCCAACCCGCTCGACTCGACCGCCACCGCCACCATCGACCTGTCCTCGGTCAGCACCGGGAACGAGATGCGGGACAACGACCTGCGCTCGACCAACTTCTTCGACGTCGCCACCCACCCGAAGATGACGTTCACGTCCACCGCGGTCCGCCTGGACGAGGGCACGTTCCTGGTGGACGGCGACCTGACCATCCGCGGCGTGACCAAGCCGGTCACGCTGGTCGTGGAGATCAACGGGTTCGGCCCGGATCCCTACGGCGGCACCCGGGCCGGGTTCTCCGCCACCGGTGAGATCAACCGGACGGCCTTCGGGGTCAGCTTCAACGCGCCGGTGCCCGGCGGGGTCATGGTCAGCGAGCGGATCACGATCGAGATCGAGGCCGAGGCGGTGCTGCGCAAGGAGGAGTGAGCCAGCCCCGGGGGTGGCCGTGGGCTCAGCCGCGGGTGAGCGTGGCCACGCACTCCACGTGGTGCGTCATCGGGAACGCGTCGAACGCGCGCAGCTCGCCCAGCTGCCAGCCGGCCTGCCGGAACATCCCGATGTCCCGGGCCAGGGTGGCCGGGTCGCAGGACACGTAGCCGACCCGGCCCAGGCTGGTGCCCGGCGCCAGCAACTGGTCCAGCACGGCCCGCCCGGCGCCGGCCCGCGGCGGGTCCAGCACCGCGATCGAGGCCCGCGCCCAGTCGGCCCGGCCCAGCACCTCGGCCACGTCGCCGCGGTGCACCCGGGCCCACGGGGTGGCCCGCAGGTTGTGCCGCGCGTCCCGGACTGCGGCCTGGTCGGACTCGATGCCGATGACCGTGCCGGACGGCCCGACCGCGCCGGCCAGCATCC
>Ga0335078_10007691_pt1 | contig 15990 bp, 11 predicted proteins | sample Lox_Sample_32_FD_206711 | JGI IMG/M metagenome (GOLD analysis project Ga0335078, IMG submission 206711) | Soil microbial communities from Loxahatchee National Wildlife Refuge, Florida, United States - Lox_Sample_3.2 | ecosystem: Environmental > Terrestrial > Soil > Wetlands | place: USA...
GCACCGGCACGGAATCACACCCACGGTGCCCTGGATTCCCACCAGCCATACGTGCTGCTTCGCCGATGCCGACGGGGTCGGGACGTGCATACCACTAGTTACAATCCTGGCGCTCCCAATTGTTAGTCTTCTAGCATGATTCCGCGGGTGGAGGGTTCGGAGCCACACAGTTAGTGGAGAAAGGAGCCTTATCGTGATGCTAAGCTTGACTTGCGATGAGCGAAAGACGCGCGATCATTATCGGAGCGGGCCCGGCCGGATTGACGGCTGCATATGAATTGCTCACTCGTACGGACATCCAACCCATCGTATTGGAAAAGGATAGTTGTGTAGGTGGGATTTCACGCACAGTCAATTACAGGGGCAACCGCATCGATATCGGGGGCCATCGGTTCTTCTCCAAGTCGGAGCGGGTGATGGCCTGGTGGCTGCGCATGCTGCCGGCGGAGGACGCCGCCGCGGGTGAGGCGCCCGTGATCGCGTACCACGGCATGAAGGCCCGCGTCAGCGGAGCCGCCAATTCGCGAAAAGCAGTTTCGGCGGTTGCCGGCGTCGCCCAAGCCCCGGCGGTGGACGACCGGGTGATGCTGCTGCGCCCCAGAAAATCGCGCATTTACTACCTGCGGCGCTTCTTCGATTACCCGATTACCCTGAGCAAAGACACACTCGTAAAACTAGGCATTATCCGCACCGCGCGCATCGGCGTCAGCTATCTGAGGAGCGCCGCTTTCCCGCAAAAAAACGAGCAGACGCTCGAACAGTTCCTGATCAACCGTTTCGGGCGCGAACTCTATTTGACTTTCTTCAAGTCGTACACCGAGAAGGTGTGGGGCGTGCCCTGCGACCGTATCAGCGCCGAGTGGGGAGCGCAGCGCATCAAAGGTCTTTCGATTACGCAGACGCTGCTCCATGCCTTCAGGAAGATGTTCAAAGGCCGGCCCAAAGGCGATATCCATCAAAAAGGCACGCAGACCTCGCTCATCGAACAGTTCCTGTACCCCAAGTTCGGACCGGGCCAGATGTGGGAAGAAGTCGCCCGCCAGGTGGAAGACATGGGAGGCAGGATCCTCATGGGTTACGAGGCGGATCGATTGATCACGGAAGATTCCACGGTCCGCGCTCTTTGCGCCCGCAACACCGCTACCGGCCGGCAGGAGACCTTCGAAGGGGATTACTTCTTTTCGACGGCGCCCATCAAGGAGCTGCTGCGCAGTTTCGAGCCGCCGCCCCCGCCGCAGGTGCTGGAAGTCTCGGACGGCCTGGTATATCGCGATTTCATCACGGTCGGCCTGCTGCTGCGCTCCCTGAAGATCAAGGATGACACCGGCGAGGGCAAGAAGCTGATCCGCGATAACTGGATCTATATACAGGAGCCCGACGTACAAATCGGCCGGCTACAGGTTTTCAATAACTGGAGCCCGTTTATGGTGAGCGACCCCTCCACGGTCTGGCTCGGACTGGAATACTTTTGTAACACGTCGGACGAAATCTGGCACCTCAGCGACGAAAAGATGGTCCGGTTTGCCACCGAAGAGCTGAGTAAGATCGGAATTATCGATGCCGGGGAGGTAATGGACTCCACCGTGCTGCGCATGCCCAAGACGTATCCGGCATATTTTGGCACTTACGATCGCTTTTCCGAAATCCGCCGCTTTGTCGATGAGTACAAAAACCTGTTCCTGGTCGGACGCAACGGCATGCATCGCTATAACAACCAGGACCACTCCATGCTGACCGCCATGATGGCCGTGGATAGTATCATCGCCGGCGACACGGATAAGGGCCCCCTGTGGGACGTAAATACCGAGATGGACTACCACGAGGAGAAAAAGACTAATTCGTAGGGTCGCCGTCCGGCGCCAGGTGCGATAGCGCCCGGCTGGCCGCGTCCAGCCGGTACACCACCGCGTCCGGGGTCTCCGCCACCGGCACGGACTTTTTGATGGAATCCTGAAACGGACCGCGTGACGCTTCTTCCGGAGGCAGGGCAAGGAATAGCGGAGCGCCGGGGAAGACTTCTTCGGCGGCGCGCAATGTCCGGGCGAGGTCGGCGTCATTCTGCACATTGCGAATGAAGTGCCGGTCCGAGTAATACACCGGCACCATGTCCTGCAATTGCGCAAAGACGATGGCATCGGCGGGCGTGGCCGACCGGATTACCCGGGCATAGCGCATTTTCCAGTCCGGCTCGCGCATGTAAACATTCTGTTCGATTGCCGGCAGGAAACCCCAATAGGTGCGGCTGCGGTCGCGCATCAGATTGTGGCGCACGGCGGAGGCGAGCGGGACCAGGAATAACAACGGGGCCGCCACCAGGATCGCGCTCGCACGCCAGAACACCTTCTCGCCGCGCTCTTCGAGAAATCTCAGGATGGCGCCGGTCCAGTACGCCATGGCCAGAGCGGCGCCGGGAGCGGCAAGCAGCAGCTTGAAGTTGTGCGTGGCGGCATCGTTCCACATGGTGGCGTACCAGAAAAACCACGGTCCCAGAAGACCCGAAAAAATCGTGACCATCGAACTTCCGCCCCGCAACCTCCAACCGTCGCAGGCGCGGAGCAACAGCCAGAGGATCGCCGCCACCCCGGCCGGCCCCAGCATCGCCGGATAGAAATACCGAAGATTCTGAATCACCTGCAGCAGGCTCATCTGGCTGCTGAACGAATGCCGGTTCAGGAGGGCCGCGGAATACGTCCGCGAGACCGCCAGCCGGTAGCCGATGGTATGCATCAGATCCGCGACCGCGTCCGGCGCCCGGATGACATACAGCAATCCCACGGATGCGAGCGCTGCCGCCGTTACCCCGCATAGCAGCCACGCCAGCCGGCGCTCCTTCGGATCCCGACGCCATGCCGCCGCCGCGAGCAGCGAGACCGGCAGCCAGAATGGCTCCCATGAGCTCCAGATGGCGCACCACATCGCCATGCTCGCGATTAACGTCCACAATCTCACTGAACCTTGGCCGCCGGCGGCTTTGAGAAACGCAAGCAACACAACCAGCATGAAGAAAATGGCCAGTTCCTGCTGCGAAATCACCTGTGAAAACTGAATTACCACCGGCAGCGTGAGAAAGAAAAATACCGCCAGCAAAGCTCCCGCTCGAGGGAGACGCTCGCGGGCAATGAAATACAACGCGGCGGCGCTCGCCAAAAGTATGAACGCCATCAATCCGTGACCGGTAGCTTCCGATGTGCCGAAAATGCGGAATAACATACTGAGTAAAATCGGCAGCAGAGGCGGCCAGTGGACATATACCGCGGGCGGGCTGCCCAGGGGATCGTTGTTATTCACGGGAACGCCTGCCAATGCAACCACGCCGTGGCGGACGAATGTCCTGGCCATCGTGCTAACGTCTGCACTTACAAAAGCATGCTCATAAGTGAATGGTATGTCCAGAGACAGAATATGTTGCGCAACTGTTAGAAAGATCGCAAAGACGCATAATAGGAGTAACAAGATCGAAATTGTCCCGCGTGAGTAACTCGTGGACATCCGCATTAGCCGCCATACTAACATGGGCTCCGCAAAAATGCCGTCGGCCTATGTCCTTCGCCACACGTGCGGTGGTTCACAGGATGGCGGATGGGCCTCCGCATGCGCGAGCCTGGAATGGGAAACGCCCGGCGGGCGAGTTTCCCGGTCCTGCTAAACTGAAAGGGTCACCTCCCCTATGTTTGTAGCCCCTGCGGTTGCGGATGAGATTCTGGATTTGAAACGCCGGCGGCGCGCCGTTCTGCTGGCACACCACTATCAGGAGCCTGAAATTCAGGAGCTCGCGGACGTGGTGGGCGACAGCCTCGAGCTGGCGCGCAGAGCTCGCGACCATGACGGCGACGCCATTGCGTTTTGCGGCGTCTGGTTCATGGCGGAAACCGCCAAGGTGCTCAATCCCGGCCGCATCGTGGTTGTACCCGATCGCGAGGCCAGTTGCAGCCTGGTGGAAAGCTGCCCGGTCGAGCCGGTGCGCGAGTTCCGCCGTCAACACCCCGATACCGTCATCGTCAGCTACATCAATACGTCCATCGAAGTGAAGGCGGAAAGCGATATCCTCTGCACTTCGCGCAATGCCGTAAAAATCGTAAACTCCATCCCGCCCGAAAAACCGGTCCTTTTCCTGCCCGACCGTCATCTCGGCAATTTTGTAAAGAAAGAGACGGGGCGGGCGAATCTGCAGGTCTGGCAGGGCTCCTGCATCGTGCACGCGACTTTCCCGGCGCGGCGGCTGGCCGAGACGATGGCGGAGTTCCCCATAGCCAAAGTGGCTGCCCATCCGGAGTGTCCCGAGCCCGTCCTCGAGATGGCCGATTTCGTGGGCTCTACTTCGGCGATCGTGGATTGGTGTGCGTCAACCAGCGCCCGGGAGTTCATCATCATGACCGAGAGCGGCATTCGCTTTTCATTAGAGCGCCGCTGCCCCGGCAAGATCTTCCATTTCGTCGCCAACGAGCATTGCAATTGCAGTGAATGCCCCTACATGAGGCTCAACACGCTGGAGAAACTGCGCGATTGCCTGCTTCGCCTGGATCCGCGCGTGGAGTTGAGCCCTGAGATCATGGAACGTGCGCTCCGGCCGCTGGAGCGCATGCTGGCAGTGAAATAGATGCCCGCCGCACCGCCCCTCGTCGATTCGTTCGGCCGCATTCACGACAATCTCCGCATCAGCGTCACCGACCGCTGCAATATCCGATGTTTCTACTGCATGCCGGAAACCGGCGTGCAGTTCGTGCCGCGCGCGGAAATCCTGGACTTCGAGGAGATCGAGCGCTTTGCGCGTATCGCCGTGGGCCTGGGCATCCGCAAGATTCGCCTCACCGGCGGTGAGCCGTTGCTGCGGCGCGATCTTCCGGTCCTGGTGAGAAGACTGGCGGCCATTCCGGACATCACCGATCTGGCCTTGACCACCAACGGTGTTCTGCTCGATCAATTTGCCGAACCGCTCTTCGAAGCCGGCCTGCGCCGCATCAACGTTCACCTGGATACGCTCGACCGCGAACGATTCGTTCGCATCGCCCGCCGCGACGACCTTGATCGCGTGCTGGCCGGCCTGGAGCGGGCGCGGCACATCGGATTCCGCGTCAAGCTGAACGCCGTCGCCATCAGGAACCTCGTCGAACCGGACGTCGTTCCCCTGGCGCGGTATGCCCGGGAGCGCGGCTTCGAAGTCCGGTATATCGAGTTCATGCCGCTCGACTCGCAGGATCTCTGGGACCGCGAAAAGGTGCTGACCGCCGATGAGATCGTCGCCACTTTGTCCCGCGAGATTTCGCCCTTGATTGCTGTGCCCGATCCCGACTCGCGCGCGCCCGCCACCCAATACAGTTTTGCCGATGGCGGCGGCACCGTGGGTTTCATCGCATCCGTCAGCCGGCCGTTCTGCCTGAATTGCAATCGCATCCGCCTGACCGCCGACGGCAAGCTGCGCTACTGCCTCTTCGCCATCGAAGAGGACGACGTGCGCGCGCTGATGCGCTCCGGCGCGGGCGACGGCGACATCGCGGCGCTGATCCGGCGCAATCTGGCGGGCAAATGGGAAGGCCACGAGATCAATACGGCGCGGTTTGTCGCGCCGCCCCGTCCCATGTATTCCATCGGCGGCTGATTATCCGCGTGTATTTGTGCCCATCCGCGGCCATGATCTTGGATTGACAAAATCAGAACCAATCACGCATGTTCACGAAATGATCCCCTTCCGCACCGCATACAGGATCAGCTCGGGAACGCTGTGCAGCCCCAGTTTCTGCAATATGTGGGTGCGGTGCGTCTCCACCGTGGTCAGGCTGATGTTGAGGTCGTTGGCCACTTCTTTGTTGGTCCGCCCCTCGGCCACCAGTTGCAGGACCTCGCGCTCGCGGTCCGTCAGCAGGTCGTAGCTGTCCTCGACCCCCCGCATCTGCATGCGCGCAATGTAATCCTCCTGCAGGATGCGCGCCACCTTGCGCGTGAGAAACGAGCGTCCCTGCGAAACCGCGCGGATGGCATCCACGACCTCCGTGCGCAGCGAGTCCTTCAGCAGGTACCCCTTGGCGCCGGCTTTCAGCGATCCCAGCACGTAGCTCTCGTCCTGGTGCATGCTGAGGATCACTACCGCGCATTTGGGATTCTCCGCGAGCACGCGGCGCGTGGCTTCGATCCCGTTCATATTGGGCATCGCGATATCCATCATCACGATATCGGGAGACTGCTCCTCGGCCAGACGGACGCACTCCCGGCCGTCGGCGGCTTCGGCCACCACCGCCATGTCGGGCTGCTTTTCGATGAGCGCGCGAAGACCATCGCGCACGACCGCGTGATCGTCAGCCAGCAGTATGCGAATGGACATCGTGACCGTTTCTTCGAACCAGATCCGCCAGAGGCAGTTCGGCAGTCACCAGCGTACCGCGTCCGGGATGAGAGCTGATATGTAATTCCCCGCCCAGCCGGCGGACGCGCTCCTCCATCCCCAACAGGCCGAGGCCGCGCACGAAGCGCGTGTCAAACCCCGCGCCGTCATCCTGCACGCTGAAGCGGACGCCCTGCTTTTCCCGCCGCACCGCCACCTCCACCGTGCGCGCATTGGCATGGCGCGCGGCATTGTTGAGCGCTTCCTGCACCAGGCGGTAGATGCAGGTCTTGTGTTCTTCCGGAAGATCGTCCGCTCCGTCATCCGCCGAAACCACCACGTTGAGGCCCGTCCGTTTGCTCATTTCGCGCGCCTGCCAGTTCAGGGCCGGCACCAGTCCGAAATCGTCGAGCATCGAGGGACGCAGCAGCAGGGCGAGATCGCGCACTTCATTGACGGTCTTTTCCGCCATGCTCCGGATCGACGAAAGATGACCGCGGATTTCCTCGGGAGTCTCGGCGGCTTCGGCGTTTTCCGTCTCCATCAGGATGGCGGAGAGCGATTGCCCCACCTCGTCGTGCAGCTCCCGCGCCAGGTTGCGGCGTTCGTTCTCCTGCGCCCGCACCAGCCGGGCCGAAAGCTCCCGCAGCTCGCTGTGCGCCTTGGTGTTCTCGGCCAGCCGGCGCTCCAGCTCGCGTTCCAGGCGGAGCGTGTATCCGATGGTGAGCAAAGCCAACAGAAGGCCTCCGGCGAGCGCCGTCGCGAACATCAGCATCAGCGACCGGCGCAGGTTCCCCGAAGATTCCGCGATCCGTTCTTCCGAAAGCGTCAGCCCGCGCTCATGCACCGACGCGATCCGATCGGCGATTTGCAGCATGGCCGTGCGGCGCGGCGTCAGTTCCTCGTAGAAGAACGAATATCGCAAGCGGCTTCTTTCCTCGGGCGTCCACGCCACCGTGCGGTCCAACACGCGCCAATACGCCTCGATTTCCGATTGCAGCGCTCGAAACGGCTCGCGCTCCTCCGTTTCCAGCCCGCGCGAATAGGCCTCCATCGACGCCCGCGTTTCCCGTTCCAGCGCCGCCAGCCGCGCGGTTTGCGCGGCCGCGCCCGAGGGATCCGGAGAGAGCAGCAGGTCGCGCACATACGTGCCGGAAACCAGAATCTGCGCGCGAATCTGGTCGAGCGCGCTCAAACGATCCAGAAAAACCTTGCGCGCCTGCGTTTCCCCGGTCCTCACCCGGTCCAGGACGAGGAAGGTGCCGGCCGCCGCTCCGACTATGCAAACCAACAGGCCGCCGAATCCGAGGGACAACACCAGCCATGGCGCCTTGGGTGCGCGCACTTCGCCTCCTCTTCGTTTCAGTGTAGTGAATGTTGGCGGATGGTCCAATACTGTCTCGACAGGATCAGAATGGCTCGGGGCCCATCACGTGCTCCTGTCAGGACAGGATGTCCCTGTCGATTCCAGTCACGATATGATGCAAGCGACGATTCCTTCCTCATGTCTATAAACCACCGGCCCAAAGTGAAATCGCAGTCTGCCCAGTCGTTGGGCGATTTTACGACTGATCTGAGCGTCGTGCCCATTACGCTGTTGGCTCTCGGAATCGGAGTGGTGAGCGCTTTTGTGGCGCTGGCCCTGCTGCGGCTCATCGGTTTCTTTACCAACCTGTTTTTCTATCACCGCATCGGCTCTGCCATGATTTCTCCCGCGCACAACGCGCTGGGATGGACCGAAATCCTGGTGCCGGTGGGCGGCGCAATCGTCATCGGATTCATGGCTCGCTACGGGTCCGATCGCATACGCGGCCATGGAATTCCCGAGGCCATCGAAGCCATTCTGATCAACGGCAGCCGCATCGAGCCCAGGGTCGCCATTCTGAAGCCCATTTCCTCCGCCATCTCCATCGGATCGGGCGGCCCGTTCGGCGCCGAAGGGCCGATTATCATGACGGGCGGCGCCTTCGGTTCCATGATCGCGCAGCTTTTCAAGCTCACCGCCACCGAGCGGAAAACTCTGCTGGTCGCGGGCGCCGCCGCCGGCATGTCGGCCACCTTCGCCTCGCCGCTCGCGGCCGTGCTGCTGGCCGTCGAGCTGCTGTTGTTCGAATGGAAACCCCGCAGCCTCATCCCCGTGGCCTTGGCCAGCGTTGCCGCCGCGGTGACCCGCCACTACATTCTGGGACCGGGACCGTTGTTTCCCGTTCCTCCGCACGCGTCGTTCGTGGGATGGCAGGGCCTGCTCTGCTGCGCCCTCGTCGGACTGCTGGCCGGAATCCTCTCCATGCTCCTCACGGCCGCGGTTTACGCTTGCGAGGATGCCTTCCTCCGCCTGCCGATTCACTGGATGTGGTGGCCGGCGATCGGCGGCCTGGCCATAGGCATCGGCGGCCTGGTCTTTCCGCAGGCCCTCGGCGTGGGGTACGACACCATCGAGAACCTGCTCCGCGGATCGGTCGCCCAGCAGGTGATCTTGGGCGTCCTGATCGTGAAATCGGCCATCTGGGCGATTTCCCTGGGATCCGGCACGTCCGGCGGCGTCCTGGCGCCGCTGCTCATGATGGGCGGAGCCCTGGGCGGTCTCGAAGCCATGTTCCTGCCCAACTTCGGCACCGGATTCTGGCCGCTCATTAGCATGGGCGCCATCCTCGGCGGCACCATGCGGTCGCCGTTCACCGGCATCGTCTTCGCTCTGGAATTGACGCATGACGTGAACGTGATACTGCCCCTGCTCGCCGCCGGCGTGATTTCGCACGGGTTCACCGTGCTCGTCCTCAAGCGCTCGATTCTGACCGAGAAAGTCGCGCGCCGCGGCTATCATTTGAGCCGCGAGTACTCGGTTGATCCGCTGGAAATCCTTTTCGTCCGCGATGTCATGCGCAGCAACATCGCCGCCTTGCCCGATTCGCTTTCCAAATCCGAACTGCGCCAATCCATCCGCATCGATCCCCAGCGCGAACACAAATGGGTGCAGATGCTGTATCCGGTAGTGGACCAGAACAAGCGAATGACGGCCGTGGTGACGCGTCATACGCTCGAGCAACTGGCCGCCGATGACCGGCCGTCGGAGACCGTCTCGCTTTCCGACTCCGTCAAGGTCGCCCCCATCGTGGCCTATCCCGATGAGCCGCTGCGTGTGGTCGCGTATCGCATGGCCGAAACCGGGCTCACGCGGTTTCCCGTGGTGGCGCCCGAAGATCCCGCCAAACTGCTCGGATTGATTTCGCTTTACGACCTGCTGCATGCGCGCACGCGCGCACTGGCCGAGGAGCGCATGCGCGAACGCATTCTGCGAATTCGGGTACCGTTCCGCCAGCGATGAGACGCGGCGGGAACCAGCCGGGTCCCCTAGAATCAAAGATGACGATGCCGCTGAGCGCATGGCGCGACAAGCAGATCGGCCAGGAGCACGAAGGCAAAGTGCTGCTCGTGCTGACGGTCATGATTGGCGCCGTCATCGGGCTGGTCGTGGTCGCCTTCATCCTGGTGACCGAGAATCTGGGCGCGCGCATGTACCCGGCCAACGCCGATGCATGGCGCCGCCTCTCGATTCCCGTGGCCGGGTCGTTGTTTGCCGGGTATTTGCTCTGGCGCTATTTTCCCGATGCCCGCGGCAGCGGCATTCCGCAAGCCAAAGCCGCGCTGTTTCTCAACAACGGAATCGTCCGCTTCAAAACCGCGGTCGGAAAATTCATTTGCTGCGCCTTGACGCTGGCCTCCGGCGTGGCGCTGGGGCGCGAGGGGCCCTCGGTGCAGATCGCCGCCGGGATTGGCTCCACTCTGGGACGGCGTCTCGGGTTAAGCCAGCGCTCCATTCGCGCCCTGGTTCCAATCAGCGCTTCGGCGGCTCTGGCCGCGGCCTTCAACACGCCCATCGCGGCCGTTTTCTTCACCCTGGAAGAGATCCTCGGGGATATGCACGCCCCTGTCCTGGGATCCATCGCCCTCAGTTCCGCGACCTCGTGGACGGTGCTGCATCTCCTCCTGGGCGACGAACCGCTCTTCCACGTCCCGGCTTACGAACTGGTCCATCCGCTGGAATTCGTCTTCTATCTGATCCTGGGCGTTGCCGGCGGCTTTGTTTCGGTCGGATTCGTGAAGTTGCTGCTATGGCAGCGGGAGTATTTCCTCAAAATGCCCCAGCGCACCGTGTGGGTGCAGCCGGTCGTCGGCGGACTGCTGGTCGGCGCCTTGGGGTGGTTCGTTCCCGAAGTTCTGGGCGTGGGATACGGCAATGTCGGCAAAGCCCTGAACGGTGAAATGCTGATCACCACCATGGCCCTGCTCGTGTTGCTCAAGGTGGTCGCCACGGCGACCTGCTACGCGTCCGGAAACTCCGGCGGCATCTTTGGTCCGACCCTCTTCTTCGGCGCCATGCTGGGCGGCGCTTTTGGCGGCCTCGTCCACCTGCTGCTCCCCGATTACACCGGCAGCATCGGCGCTTATGCCCTGGTCGGCATGGGTACCACCTTCGCGGGAGTGATTCGCGTGCCCATGACCTCGGTCATCATGATCTTCGAAACCACGCGCGACTACACCATCGTGGTTCCCCTCATGATCTCCAACCTCACGGCGTACTACATTTCCAGCAAATACCAGGAAGAACCGATCTACGAGGCTCTCCAGCACCAGGACGGTATCTATCTGCCGGGCGGCGCGCGCGAACGCGAGGAACCGCTCGTGGTCGCGCAGGGCAGCCATCCGCCGGGAGTGGTGTTCTCCGCGGGCGAATCGATTCGCGCCGCGCTCGACCGCGCCCCGCATGAGGAAGATGCCTGGCCGGTGGTCGACGAAAGCGGCCTGGTCGGCATGGTGACGCGCGAACGCCTGCTGGATGCCACTGTCATGGATTGCGGCTCCGAGCGCGTGGATTCGCTGCTGTCGCAGACCGATGTTCTCAAGTACGGCATTTTCGAGGACGATTCGCTGGATGCCGCCATGCGTCGCATGGCCGAAAGCGGATTAAAGGTCCTGCCGGTGGTCAGCCGTTCCAATCTGCGCAAACTTAGCGGTGTGATCACGCTTCATGACGTGCTGGCGGCCTACGGCGTCGAAAAAGGCGAACGGCATGAAGCGGAAGCCGAGCCGGTTTCGCCCGCGGCCGTCAGCAGCCTCATGCGCATCGCCACCGCCCTGGCGCTGGCGATTGGCCTGGCGGGATTCCTCGGATACTACTACCGCGCGGAACGAAGCAGTCAGGCGCAGCGTGAATTCGATGAAGGCAACAAGCTGGCCGCCGCGGGACGCTACGAAGAAGCCATCGGGAAATACCGCGGCGCGATCGCCACCTCGCACAGTAATGTGCATAGGCTGGCGCTGGCCAATGCACTCACCGATGCCGGCCATGTGGTGGAAGCCGAAACCACTTTCAATACGCTCCTCCGCGACGATCCGAATAACGGGCCGATCAATCTCGGGATGGCGGAGACGATGGAGAAGGCGGGCAATATCCAGCAGGCGATCCGTTACTACCATCGCGCGATTTATGGTTTATGGGCAAAAGCCGAAGGCCGCCAGACGGCTCGCCGCCAGTTGATCAGCCTGCTGAACCGGACCGGCCAGAGCGACCAGGCGCGCGCCGAGCTGATGGCATGGCGAAATGACTCCCCAACCGATCCCACACCCCTCGCCGACCTGGGCGAGGCCGATCTGAGCTCCGGCAACTTCGCCGTCGCGCTCTCGGAGTTTCGGGAAGCGCTCAAGCGCGTCCCGGCTGACGAATACTACCGCCGCCGGGTGGATCTGCTGGAGGTTATCTCCAGCATGGATCCGTTGTCCCGCAGGATGCACTCAACCGCCCGCGTCGTCGCCAGCCAGAAGCTGCTGCGGGCGGCCAGCGACTCGCTTGCCGGTTGCAGCGCCGGCAGAAGCGGAAACGATGACGCCCGCGACCTGGTCAACCAGGCACAGAAGCTGCTGCGCAATCATACCAGCCACCTTTTCAGCGATGCCTACATGGCGCTCGCCGAAAAAGTCTGGTCGGCGCGGATCAGCCTCTGCGGAAACCCCGGACCTGAGGAGGAAGCCGTCAGCCGCGTCATGAGCCAATTGAAATAGCCGCCGCCTACTTCCGCGAGCTGACCGCCGAAGCCTGGTCCTGACTCTCCGCGCTCGTGGCCGATACGCGTTTACGGGCCACCAGGATCAGCGACAGGCCGCGCCACGGCATCAGCCAGTCCATGTGGCTCCAGATCCACACGCTTTTGTCGAAGATCTTCAATACCAGCTTGCTGATTTTCCGCGAGCCGAACAATCGGCTGTAAGCGAACCACGGCGGCGCGCCCGCGCGATTGAAATTGTAGCTCCGCTCCACCGTGAATCCCTGCGATTCCAGCAACTCGCGCATCTGCCGCGCATCGAACCGGCGTTTGTGCCCCAGGCTCCGATCCAGGCTCCCGAACAGGCTGTGCCCCTGCGGAACCAGCGCGATCAATACGCCGTTCGGTTTCAAGGTGGCCGCCAGCCCCGCGACCACACCCGCCGGCGATTCCATGTATTCGAGCACGTTCAGGCACAGCACTGTATCGAAGCAGTTCTCCAGCCCCGCGAGATCCTGCGGCACTTCGGGATCGATCCGCTGCACCATGACATTCGGCGTCCGCAAAAACCGGTTGCGCAGCGCGTGCAGGTGCAGCGGCTCCTTTTCGGCCGCCACGTACAGCAGACGGCGCGACATCAGCCGCCCCGCCATATTTCCGATTCCGGCGCCCACTTCCAGCACCGCGTCCCCCACGTGCGGCCGCAGCCGGCGCGCCAGCCAGGCGAGATATTGCGGCGTCCCCGTGAGATTGTTCAGCACGCCGCGGCCGTAAGGCGCCGCATACAGATCGTCGATCAGCCAGTAGTGCAGGATCGCCCCCAGCGCCTGAATGCCGTCCTTCCAGCCGATCTTTTTGCCTTCTTCGTAAGTCCGCCCGTGGTAGCTGATCGGGACTTCGTATATCCGCAGCTTCCGCTTGGCGCTCTTCATGACGATTTCCGGCTCGAAACCGAAGCGGTCGTTGCGGATCGGAATGCTCTTCAGCAGGTCGGTCCGGAAGACTTTGTAGCAGGTCTCCATGTCCGTCAGGTTCAGATTGCAGAACATGTTGCAGACCAGCGTCAGAACCTTGTTGATAACCGAGTGCCAGAACGGCAAAACCCGCGTGAATTCGCCCGCCAGGTATCGCGACCCGAACACCGCATCGGCATGGCCGTCGAGCAGCGGCCTTAGAAGCCGCGGATATTCGGAGGGATCGTATTCCAGGTCGGCGTCCTGAATCAGCACGAAATCCCCGGTCGCCTTCTCGATCGCCGTCCGCACCGCGGCGCCCTTGCCGCGATTTTTCTCGTGCCGGTAAAGCCGTATCTGCGGAAATCCTTCCGCCAGGCGCTGCAGGATAACCCAGGTGCCGTCGGTCGATTGGTCGTCGACAATCACCAGTTCGCGCTCCATATTCTCCGGCAGGGGCGCGGTTAGAACCAGCGACAGGCACCGTTCGACGACGGTGCGCTCGTTGTAGACCGGCATCAGGATCGACAGCTTCACTGGAATACGAGTGTAGCAGTTCAGGTCGAGCCGGGATCGCTGCTGCCGTTCGCCTGCCTATGTGGCCGGCGAGGTGGTCGAGGAAGATAACGTGTTCAGAATAATGCTCATCGGGTTCAGGGCGCCCGGTTGCTGCCCCTGCGCCGAACTGCCGTCCGAATCCGTCGCCGACGATTGGAACTGATGGTGATGATGGTGATGGCCGCCGCCCACGGCCTGCGCCAGGTCTTGAATATTGGGAAGTTGCCCGCTCTGCGACGCGCTGGAAAAGTCGCTGGAAAGCTGGTTGAGCTGGTTCGCCGCCGCCGTGTTTCCCTGCGACTGCGCGGCTTGCGCCGCGTTCTGCAGGTTGGTCGCGATCTGCTGCGTCACCTGTTGATACTGGCTCGGATTCGACTCCTGGATCTGCTGCAGCGTCGTCAAAATCTGCGCGAAGGGGGAAAGCGTTCCGCTGTCCGCCGGGGCCGCGAGCGAAGAGCCGCTCAGGCTGCCGAGGGCGCTGGTCTGACCTGTCGACCCGCTCTGTTGAAGCGTGCCCGACAGAATGGATTGCAGGTAGCTATTGGTGAGATTCGAAAGAGGACCGATACTCATGTCCTGGGTATCGCAGTTCACTGGCCAACCCCGCGCTCGCCTAACGTCTTGATCCGCTTCGGGAGGGATATCACCCTCGGCGTCAAATTCCTGTCGTTTGCGATAGACAATTGGCGCGGAACCCGCCGCCAGCGACGCTACCATAGAAGCGTGAAGATCGTTCGGATGATGTGGATCCCCGTGCTGCTCGCGCTGCTCTATTCCGGCTGGGTGATCTGGCGACGCAATCAGCCGATGGTGCGGCCGCAGCCGGTCCTCCGTCCCGATCCCTACGGCACCGAGCTCAAAATCCAGAGTTTCTACGTCGAGAACGCCGTCCTCGCCCCGGGACAAAAGACCCTGCTCTGCTATGCGGTCGTCAATGCCACCGGAGTGCGGATCGAGCCCCCGGTGGGCGACGTATGGCCCTCTCTCTCGCGTTGCATGGAGATCGCGCCCGCGAAAACCACCCACTACACGCTGACCGCCGAAGACGGCAAACGATCGGTATCGCAGGCCTTGGATGTAGTCGTGAAGTGACCCGGCTCGTCTACGCGTTCCGCGCCAGTTCCAGCCGGCTTTGCTTGATCCAACGCAGGCGGCTTTGGTGTTCCTGGTATAAGGTGCTGAACGCGGTCCAGTAGTAGCCGAAAACGAACAGCGCCAGGAATGGCAGCGAGAAGAAATTCAACGTCTGGACGGCGAAAACCATCATCCCCACGAAATAAGTCCCGCAGACCATTTCCGCGTAGGGCAGCCAGCCGCTCCGCCGGCGATAGCGCTTCGTCTCCAGGTTCATGTGGCTCCCGCCGATCGCGAATTTCGGCGTCCGCACGAAGCTCGTCTTGACCCCGAAGACCGCTTCCAGCACCGCCCGCGTGTTGATGATCGTGAGTCCCACGCCGACGGCCATCAGCATCGGCAGCAGCATGATCGAACGCTTCCAATTCTTTGGGTAAAGCTCGCGGTGCGCCACCACGTAAAACAACGAAATCGACCAGAAGGAAGCCGCGATCAACGGCAGGTCGATGAAGACCATCTGCCAGATGCCCATGTAGAACCGCACGATCATCACCGGCAGCATCAGCGCCGAAACCACGATCATCAGCGGATAGGAAATGTTCGGGGTGAGGTGCAGGAACGCTTCCGCCTTTACCCGCGCCGGAATATCCGCTTTCAAGATCGCGGGCAGGAGTTTTTTCGCGACCTGCGTAAGCCCTTTTGCCCAGCGGGATTGCTGCACCTGGAAGCCGTGCATCTCCACCGGCAGTTCCGAAGCGCATTCGATGCCCGGCAGGTACACGAACCGCCAGCCCTTGAGCTGTGCCCGGTAGCTCAAATCGGAATCTTCCGTCAGCGTATCGTGCTGCCATCCGCCGGCGTCTTCGATCATCTTGCGCCGCAGAATCCCGGCCGTCCCGTTGAAATTGAAGAAGTATCCGGCCCGAGATCTGGCCCCGTGCTCGAGGATGAAGTGGCCGTCGAGCAGCATGGCTTCCACTTCCGTCAGAAAGTTGTAATCGCGGTTGGTGTAGGCCCAACGGGTCTGCACCACGCCCACCGTCGGATC
>Ga0335078_10007692_pt1 | contig 15989 bp, 13 predicted proteins | sample Lox_Sample_32_FD_206711 | JGI IMG/M metagenome (GOLD analysis project Ga0335078, IMG submission 206711) | Soil microbial communities from Loxahatchee National Wildlife Refuge, Florida, United States - Lox_Sample_3.2 | ecosystem: Environmental > Terrestrial > Soil > Wetlands | place: USA...
GGGCGACGGGTCGACTCCTTCCACGAGGTGGACTCCGGGTAGGATCTCGGGCATCGGTTCCCTCGACAAGCGGAAGGAGTCGGCTCTTAAGTCGGTTCGGCCAACGGACCCCGCGGAGCGAAGGCCGCCCCGAGGGAGCGGACCGACCGGCCCACCTCGTCGGCCGGAAGACCCCCGAAGTCGAAGATGCCGAGCACCTCGTCGATGCCGGTGGCGGCGATCTCCCGAAGACGACCCGCCACCTCCTCCGCCGACCCAAAGACCGCCCAACCGCTCTTCTCGATCGTCGCGGCGCTCGCGTGCGCCGGATCGTGCCGGACCTTTTCCTGATAGAAGGCGCTCTGGGTCGCAAGGCGGCTGTCGAGATACCGCTGGAGCGCGGCGCGGGCGCGCTCCGGATTCGGCCCCGCGTACAGGTGGAGAGCCGCCGCCACGTCTCCCCGAACTCCGACCGGGAGGTGGCTCCGATACTCTCGAACCTCGTCCGCCAGCTCGGCCATCGAGGAGAGCGTGGCGTACGGGACCAACGCTACGGACGCGCCGCGGCGGGCCACGTGCGGGATGGCCTCTCGTCGCTGGACGGCGATCCAGAGGGGTGGGTGGGGCTCCTGCAGCGGACGCACGTTGACGCGCACGGGCTTTGCGCCCGGCCGCCCGCCGCGAACTTCCTTACCGCTCCAGGCGTCGAGGATCGTCTCGAGCGCCCGGTCGAAGTGCTCCCGTTTTTGGAGCGGGTCGATGCCGAACCCCTCGAACTCGAGCGGGATGTAGCCGCTGCCAACCCCAAAGTTGAGCCGACCCCCGATGAGCCGGTCGACCATCGCGTACTGTTCGGCGACCTCGACCGGGTCGTGGAACGGCAGCACGCTAACGAGCGCGCCGAGCCGCAGACGACGGGTCCGCGCGCCGAGAGCGGCGAGCAGCACCGGAGGCGACGGACAGACGCCGCCGGCGTGGAAGTGGTGCTCCGCGACCCAGAGCGTCGCGAGACCCCCGGACTCCGCGGCCTCGGCGAGACGGACCACCTCCCCGAGCCGGTCGGGGGCACCCTCCGCCGGGTACTCGTCGACCACCGAGAACGCGCTGAGTCGCACGCGCCGCCGACCTCCGTCGAGTAGATGGCCTTTGGCCGCAAGCCTCGGGGCGTCCCATAACGCGAAGAGCGATGGCGCTCTCGGAGGACGATGTCGCTTCCCGGGCTCGGGGTCTTCCCGGGCCGCGCCACGGGGCGGGCGCACCTCGTCGACGACCCGCTCGCCCTCCGTTCGGAGCGCGCGGGGCTTGAAGTGCTTCTTCTCCCGGCGCTCTGGTGGCCGGTTCGGGAACCGCTACCCACGGACATCGCGGCCATCCTCCTGATCGGCGAGCCGTCCGAGCGCGGTCCGTCCGTGAACGTGCCGGTCGTCGCACGGGTCGATGCCGAGATCGTGCGGGAAGGGGAGGTGGTCGAAGTGAACGGGACCCTCGGGCGGTTCGCGATTGACGGCGTCGAGGAGGTCGAGGTGGTGACCGTCTTCCTCGAGCGGGGGAACGGCGATGTTCTGTTGCTCGAGCGTTCGCAGAAGGTCGGTTCCTTCCCGGGCTACTGGGCCGGGGTCTCCGGCTTCCTCGAGGCGCCCACTCCGCTCGAGCAGGCGTTCCGGGAAGTGGTCGAAGAGACGCAGCTGCCCGCCGACCAGCTCGAGCTCGCGGCGCAAGGACCCCCGGTCCTCGCTCGGGACGGGGCTCGGGTGTTCGTGGTGCATCCGTTCCGTTTCCTCACCGGCGCGACCGACGTGGCGCTGAACTGGGAGCACGTCCGGTCCGAATGGGTCCGCCCGAAGGAGCTCCGCGACCGCAAGATCGTGCCGAAGCTCGACCGGGCCTGGGATTCGGTGGCCGGCCCTCTTCCGAAAGGATAAGACGTGGTCCGGCCCCTGCCGCGCGCGATGGGCTGGTAGATCAGTCCGGAAGATCGCCGGTTTTGCAAACCGGAGGCCTCGGGTTCAAATCCCGACCAGTCCACTTCGAATGACCCCGGGTCGAGCGACGCGTGCGGTCGATGGAGCACCGCAGTCAACCCTCGGGACCGAAATGACGGTCCGCCGGGCGACTCCCCCTCGGTCGCCCGCGAGGCTAGGTCCTGGGCTTTGTGAGCGCGGCTAGACCGGGATCGAGCTTGTCGTTCGTAGCGATCATGTTCCAGTTTTCTATCGTTACGATACGGAGGACCCCAGCGTGGTACCAGGGATCTTCGTCCAGCCGCTCGCGAACTTCCGCCTCACTGCTCGCGATGAACACGGCCATCGCCCGGTAGGGGTTGCCATCACCGATCGGTCCGCCCAGGATCATCTTGTCGGAAGAGAGCAGGGAGTTGAGGTAGGCGGCATGCTCGGTCCACAACGTTTGCTCCCGCATGGTACGGGCGGAGTTCCAGGCCGGACCCTGCTCGCTCCTGATCACGTAGTACGCCATCGAGTTGGTACCTCGTACATCAAGCGCGATCGATTTGGGACGATTGTGACCGGAGCACGCTGCGACCTCTGACACCAATCCCGCGTGGCAAGAAAGGCTTAGCGCCAGCCCGCGGGTCAACACCCGAGCACGGGGACCTCAGGTCGTGCCACCCTCCGCTCGACGGGGGACGCCCGAGGCCGACGGCGGGACCGCAATCGGCGCGCGGGCGTGTCGCTCCCCCGGACAGGAGGGAGTTGGACACCTTTTCGGAGGCCCTTCGACCTACGCTTCCCCGAGAAGTCGACTCAGCGTAGAGGGATGGACCGTCCTGTTTCCAGTTCCTCCCTGCCCTCACAAATCAATGAATCCCGACCAGTCCATCTCCCCGTGGTCCGACGGAGGAGGGAATCCGACGGACCGAGCCTCACTTTCCCGGAGAGCTGCTTTCCGACCAATCCGGTTTCGTCGTGGTGGTTGCCGGAGCCGATGCGGGTGCGATCGGTTTCGGCGGCGGTCGACGCCCGCGAGAGCGGTACGCGAGCGCGAGCAAGCCGAGGATGACTGCGACCGCCGCCAAGAGCCCGATCGCGGCCCAGGCGACCGGCGAGATGGTGGGGGCGGGGGCCGACGGGATCGAGACGAGCGTGATCGTCAGCGACGTGGTCTGGTTGCTGGCCACGCTCACGTTATCGAAGAACGGAAGGTAGCCCGAGAGCGAAGCTTCGACCGAGTGGAGTCCGGGCGGGAGGTTCACGACGGCGAGCCCGGTCGCGGTGAGGGGAATCGTCGTACCATCGACGGAGAACGTCGCCGTCTTCTGAACGACGCGGACCGACAGCGAGCCGTTGACCGGCGAGAAGTCGATCGTCACTCCTCCCGTTCCGGGAACGAAGTACGTGCCTCGGGACGGGGATGCGGTGTAGTTCGTCGCGCTGACGTTGAACGTGAGCGGGCCCGGGGCGACCTCCTGTGTGGTGAACGCAAGGGTGGGTCCCGTCGAGATCTTGCTGGTCTCCCAGCCCTCCTGCTGGAGGGAGACCTGCCATGCCGCCCCGCTCGGAAGTCCACGCTCGATGAAGGTAAGCGCGGTCAACGCGGTGAAATCGATGCTGACGTTGATGGGGGCAAGGGAAATCTCGGAGGACCACGCCACCGTGGAGTAACCGAGCGCGGTCGCGTAACCAGAGATCGTGGTCGAGGTGGTGCTGCCCGGGAGTTCGAGGACCGCGGTCGCGTTGCTCGACGTCGTGTAGTTGTCGACCGGTTGGAGCCCGCTGTAGGCCGCGACCGCCCAGGTCCACCCCGGAACGAGGCCCCGTTCGGTGAACGTCACCGGCAAGAGCGGGTAGAAGTACACCCCGATGTAGTTCGGCCCGCCGGTGACCGAGAACGTGATCGTGCCGTTCATCGCGTCCGCGTAGCCGGTCGGCGGAATCGAATCGACGGCGTAATCGGTTCCGTTCGGAAGCCAGAAGACGATGTTCGGCGAGGAACTCGCCTCGCTGGTACCGTTCACCTGAAGGTTCCAGCTGGTGCCGGCGGGTAGACCGACCTCCGTGAACGTGACGTTGTACACCGAGAATGCGACAAGCGGTAGGGAGTCTCCCCCGTTCGTGATCCAGCCCGAGTCGTTGTACGGAGGGACGAGAGGGAACGACCCGAACGGATTCGGGGGCACGCCATAGTTCGACCAGTAGTTCCCGCCCTGGTACCACGTTCCGAGGATGCTGCCGGTCAGGTTCTCTCCGAGGACCGTGGCGGTCGCGTTCGCCGGTTGCAGCGAGACGTTCCAGGCGTCCACGTACGACGCGCCCTCGCACTCGATTTGGCAGAGGAGCGGGTCGAACGTCGGCGAGTACGCCGGCGTGGTGACGTTGAAGTAGTTGTTGTAGAGGAGGTCGCCGGATTCGGACTCGTAGACGCCGCTCGTGTTACCGTCCTGGAACAGCGAGCTCGGGTCGACGCTGGCCACGGGCGTCTCGAGGAACGAGTTTCCCCAGACCGTGTTGTTCGTGCCCCCGTAGAGGACGAGCGCCGAGCCCTGGTCGTAGAACGTGTTGTTCGCGATGAGGTTGCCCGAGGAGTTCCAGAAGATCACGTCGCCGTATGGATAGACATTCGGGATCTCGTAGGACGACCAGCCGCTGATCGCGGTCGCGTTCACGAGGGAGACGTTCGAGACCCGGTCGAAGTCCAGCTGGAGGTTGTTCGAGTCCGGAAGACCGGGCGCGTAGGAGATCGTCGAGAATCCGGGCGGATAGTCGATCGCGAACGAGGGAGGGACCGCCGAGACCCACGCGGTCGTGTTGACGAGCAGGATCCCGGGGAAGACCGGGAATTGGAAGTCGTTCCACTGGCTGAAGACCGAGTCGATGGATTGGACCTGGTTGTTGACGAGCTGGTACGGCGAGGCGGAGGTCCCCGCGCCCGCCGACGAGATGGCGGCGAGCTCACCGTTCCCCCAAGCGAAGAGGGGAGTGTAAACACCGGCGGCGTTCGAGTGGACGAGCGTACGGGTGAGCGCGGTCGTGGAGTTCGCCCCGGGGTTGTACGTCGCGCCGACCGCCCGGTAGTCGCTCAGCATCCACTCGAAGAAGTACGGGCTCCCGTCGTTCGGGATGCCGAAGTTCGACGTCGCCGCTCCGATCGGGATCGTCGGGACCCACTGGGCGGTCGAGCGGTTGAACGCGGTTCCGGGAGTCACCCACAAGAAGGCGTTCGCCGGGCTCTGGGTCTCGTGGAACGTTCGAACCCCGGCCGAGGTCGAAACGTTCCATAGACCGACCAGGAAGGACGGGCCGATGACCATGTTCGCGACGGGGGAGACGACTCCCCCCGGGGCCGTGTAGTAGACGTAGACGCCGTTGCTCGTTTCGCCGGTATCGGCCCCGGTGTCGAACGCGGAGGGAACCGCCGCGTACGCGCCCCGCGTCGAGTTCCAGTACGCGATGGAGAGCGCGGCCTGCATCTGATAGAACGTCGTGGTGTCGCCGTCGTCGTTCCCGACGACGACGAGTTCGATGTCGTTGTCGAGCCCGATCGGGTCGGTCTGGTAGCCGTCGATCTGGAAGCGCGGTGCAGGAGCCGGACCGGAGGGAGCTCCGAGCGAGGAGTTGAAGACCACGAAGTCGAACGAGCCGGCGGTGTTCACGGTCGCGCTCGTGACGGAGTAGTTGAAGAAGACCGCCGGCCGGTCGTCGAGCACCGTGGCGTTCAGGAAGAATTGAACCGTGAACGGATAGTGGACCGTGAACGTGGGGCCGACCGCGTAGTAGTAGACGGGGGCCACGAGCGTGCCGTTCGGACCGGTCTCGTAGAAGACGTTCTGCGAAATGAGCCCCTGGGAGTCCGAGAAGTTCCAGACGTTGTCCCCGAACGAGAGCTCCCCGGAGCTCGACGTGTAGCTCACGAAGTTCTGGGTCCAGAACTGGTAGGTCGAATTGCCGAAGAGCGTGACGTTCGTGGCGACGGAGTTGAGCTGGACACCGAACATGTCGGGTCCGTCGCCGTCGACGTAGAGCGATTGCGCGTCGGTGAAGGTGATCTTTCCCTCGGCACTCGAAGTGTTGAGCTCGTAGGGGACGAGCGAACCCGAGACGTTGCGAAGGCCGATGTCGGACACGCCCATCGGCGCCGGGGCCGCCGGATACGTGAGCCCCACTTGGCGGCCGGGGTTTCCTTCCGCCGCTAGGTTCGGGAGATGGATGAATCGGGAGGGGACGCCGTCGCGATGCAGGGTGCTGAGGATCGATTGAGCGCGGACCGACGAGGAAGCCGCGCCCGGGGTGGGAGCGGACGGGGCGGTCGGCGCGGTCGGGGCCTTCTCCCCTACCGGGGCCGTCCGCGCCTCGGAGGAGGGGGAACTCGCGGGGAGGGCGCCGGAGGGGGTGGGATGGAGTAGGGAGGTAGCGCCCGGGAGAGCGGCCAACATCACGACGACGATGCCGATCACCAACGCGCCGCGTAGCCAATCGCCCATAGACCCACCGAGGGGCCGAGTCGCCGGTCGGCTTATGCGGTTTGCCGTCACCCCGGCGGCCGGGCCCGAGCACGCGGGACGTGGCCGACCACGCAAACTCTTTAGTCCCCCGAGCCCGGACGGGCCTCGTGATGTCGGAAGGCCTCGACCCGATCCTCATCCAGGTCACGATCCCGCTGCCGGTGCCGATGATCTACGCTGCGTTCACGGACCCGGCGCAGCTCAAGAGCTGGCTCGCCGACGACGCCCGAGCGACTCCGAGCGTCGGCGGGCCCTTCCAACTCTCCTGGAAGAACAGCCCGGCCTTCGAAAGCCCGGGGAAGATCCTGCGGATGACCCCGGACGTCGACATCGGATTCAGCTGGTACGGGCCGCCTCCGTTCGAGCGACTGATGAACCATCCCGAACCCCGTACGCAGGTCTACGTCCGGCTGCAGGAGTCGCCCGAGGGGGTCGACGTGACGCTCGAACACGAGGGATGGGGCGCGACCGAAGAGTGGGAGGACGCGCGCTCCTGGCACTTCCACTTCTGGGACGAGCGGCTCGCCCGGCTCAAGGACTACCTGATCAAGGCCGCTTACGGCTAGCGCCGGGGTCGGGCCTTACTGTCACGACCCGCCCGGCGTGAAGCGACGACAGTTCGATTCGCCGCATAGTGAGCACGGACCGGTCGGCGAGAGACGAAAGTTCGCGGAGCTGGCCACTGCGACGACCTCCATGTGGTGCGTCGGGAAGTGTCCGCAGCGGCATCGGGCGCCGCCGCGCGGCCGCGGGACGCTTCCGGAGCCGGCCGCAGCCTTCACGACGACTCAACGTGCCCGCCACGGCAAAAGGTTGTCGCGCGGGTTACTCCTAAGACCTCGTGCGCGAGTGCTTCGGGCATGGAGGTCGGCGGCTGTCCGCTTCCCGAGGACCGGCTGTACGACCTCGACAACGACGTCTGGTGGGCGCCCGACCCTTCGGGGGAGAGCGTCGCCACACTCGGCGTGCTCGGCACGCTGAGCGCCTTTGCGGGACCGTTCTCTTCGGTCACGTTCCGACCGGTCGACGGCTCGATCGCCCGTGGCCGAAGCGTGGCCACCATCGAGAGCGTGCGCTTTGTCGGCGCCGTCCGAGTGCCCGTGAACGCCGTGGTCCTCCAGCGCAACGAAGCGATCGTGAAGCGACCTCGGTTGCTTAACGACGCCCCGTACGGGGACGGGTGGGTCGCCCGCGTCCGCGCCGAGGCCCCGGACGACCCGCTTCGACTGCTCGAGTCCGCTTCGGCGGTGGCCGCCCGGCTCAAGGAGAGGATCGAAACCCAGCGGATCCGCTGCTGGCCGGCCACCCCGGACCTCGAACTCTACGAGATCGGCCTCGAATGCTCAGCGGTCCTCACGAAGCTCAACGAGGAACTCGCGGCTCGCGAGAACGGGGAGGCCGTGCTGCTCGTCACCGACGACCCGACAAGTCCGATCGAAATGGTCCGCTGGGCGGACCAGACGGGCCACTCCTTGCTGGCGCACCGTCGGGAGGGGACCCTCCACCAGTTCCTCGTGCGCAAGGAGGCGGAGCCGAAGCCCCGCCGTCGACCCGGATAGTCTTCCGTCGGCCCGAGACCTACGGTTTTTCGATCGGAGTTCGGATCAGGTTGCCCCACTCGGTCCACGAACCGTCGTAGTTCCGAACGTCGGGGTAGCCGAGGAGATACTTCAGCACGAACCAGGTGTGGCTCGACCGCTCGCCGATCCGGCAGTACGTGATCACCGGGTGGTCCTTCACGACGCCCTTCGAGTGGTACAGCTGCTCGAGCTCCTCGCGCGACTTGAACGTCCCGTCGTCCTTGACCGCCTGGGCCCACGGGATGTTCTTGGCCCCCGGGATGTGGCCGCCTCGTTGGGCGTGCTCGGTCGGGTACTCGGGCGGCGCGGTGATCTCGCCCGTGAACTCCTTCGGACCGCGGACATCGACCAGCGAGAACTTCCCGGCCTTGACCTCCGGGAGGACCTTGCGGACGTCGTCGAGGTACGAGCGGAGGTTCGCGTCCGGTGAGCGCGCCTTCAAGTGTCCGGCCGGGTGCTTCGGAACGTCCTTCGTGATCGGGCGGTCCTCGGCGATCCACTTCTTGCGACCGCCGTTCATCAGTTTGAGGTTCTTCGCGCCGTAGTAGGCGAGGACCCAGAACGCGAACGCCGCGAACCAGTTGTTGAAATCTCCGTAGAGGACGAGCGTGGTGTCGTCGTTCACTCCGGCGCGCGCGAACAAGGCGGAGAGCGCGTCCTGGGAAAGGATGTCGCGGGCCACCGGGTCGTTGATGTCCTTGCGCCAGTCGAACAGGACGGAGCCCGGTATGTGCCCCATCTCGTAGTTCGCGGCTGGGTCGTAATCGACCTCGGCGACCCGGACCTTCGGGTCGTCCAGGTGGGCGGCGAGCCAATCGGTCTCCACGAGCACTTCGGGATGCGCGTACGCGGCCATGACGTCGACCTCAATGGGCCAGCTACCGCCGGCGGATATAGGTTCAACGAACGATGCATTTTGGGTCCTCCGACCGGGTTCCGGTCGGGGAGCTCCCCGAACCGGATTATCCGTGGCGGCCGCGCTTCGGGAGCGCCGCGTCCGAAATCTCGATCGTCTCGGGGTCGAACCCGAGCCGCGCGAGCTCCTCCCGGATGCGGGCACGATGGTCGCCCTGGAGGTAGACCTCCCCGTCGACGACCGACCCGCCGGTGGCGAGGCGGTTCTTGAGCGAACGGGTCGTTTCCGCGAGGTCGACCCCGGGCGGGAATCCCGAGATCACGGTCGCCGGCTTGTTGTAGCGCCTCGGTTCCGCGCGGACCCGGATGCGGGCCGACTCGCGGTCGAGCGCGGAGAGAATCTCGTCGAACTCGTCGTCACTCATTTCCGATCCGCCCACCGCCCGGAGCCAGTAGGGACGAACGGTAGGAATGTACGGGTGTCGGAGAGAATTCTCCCGGAGGGGCCGGGGCACGCGAAGGTGGGGGGCGCGGTATTCGGTGAGGGCACCGAGTGGAGCATACCGCCACCCCGCATCAACGTTTCCTATCGCTCGCCTAGGCTTCGCCCCACCGGTACAGGCGCAGCATGACGACGAGACCCACCGCGGCGCAGGCGACCAGGAGCACGGCGTAGAGGACCATCTGCGTCGGGGAGGCCGGCGTGATCCCGAGCGCGCCCTGGACGAGCAGCGCCGCGTAGGTCGTGGGCAGGAAGTGCGCCGCGTCCTGCCAGAGGGGCGGGAGCGCGGAGAGCGGGTAGTACAGCGGGGAGAGCATTCCGAGGATCGTGAACGTGAGGTTGCCGATCGGCCAGATCTCACGCTGGGTGCGGATGCGGCTCGAGATCCCGATGCCGATCGATGAGAAGAGGACCCACAGGATGGCGAGGCTCGCGAACAGGACCACCGCAGCATACGCGGTGAGCGGCGTTCCCTCGCGCGCGCCGGCCCAGGCGAGCAGCGCCGTCAAGACCGCGAGCGCGGGCGTCATCGCGATCAGGTTCGAGAGCGCGATCCCGAAGAGGTAGCGGACCCGGCTCAGCGGGCTCGCCACGAACATGTCCTGGAGGGAGCACTCGATCCGCCAGAACGCGCTGTCGCCGAGGACCCAGGAGCCGATGTTCTGCATCGTAAACAGCATCGCTCCGACGATCTCGAGCGGGAGCAGCGAGGGCGGCGAGATCAGCGAGAGGAAGTAGAGGAAGATGAACGGCAGCAGGATCGGAGTGATCGCCACGGCGGGGTTACGGCTGATCCATCTCCACCCGACGATCAGGAACGACGGTGTGGCCCGCCCCGACGTCGGGACGTGCGGGAACTCGTGACGGAGCTCGGTCGTCATCCTACTCCCCCCGGACGGTCCGGCGCGCCCAGTAGATCGCGAAGAAGAAGACGGCGACCGTTTCGACGACGAGGCCGCTCACCGCGAGCAAGACCTCGGAGCCCGAGAGGTGGGTGAACCCGAGGCTCATCTGGACGAGCGCCGCGGCGGCGCTCGGCGGCATGAGGAGCGCGACGGGGTGCAAGGGCGCCGGGAAGAGGGAGAACGGGTAGAAGACCGGCGGGAGGACGCCGAAGACGTTGAAGAACAGGCTCGAGTACGCCCAGATCGCCCGGTTGTCGCGGAAGAACGTCGAGAAGACGAAGCCCACCGAGGCCGAGAACAGCCAGACGACCGCCGACACGGCGAGGAGCAGCCCGGTCACGAGGAGGCTCAGGTGGACGACGAACTCGGCGAGGATCCCGAGGGCGATGACCGGCGGGATGTAGACGAGCAGGATCCCGCTCGCCATCCCGACGAAGTACGACTCCGGGGACATCGGGCCCGCGAGATAGAGGTCGTTCGCCTTGTGATCGATCCGGATGTAGGCGGCCTCGTTGAGGACCCGCTGGCCCATCGTGAACGTGGAGTAGATGATCGCGCCGACGAGCGCGACGCCGATCAGCGACGGGGCGAGGATCCAGACGAAGACGAGCAGGACCGCCTGCACGAGCATCGAGGTCGCCATCGCGAGCTCCTCGTGCGCCTGCACGAGGACCTCCGTCCAGAGGAACGCGCCGAGCCCGCGGAACGCGCGCTCGGAGACGAACGGCTCGCTAGTTCTCATCGATCGACCTGCCGACGACCCTAAGGAACGCCTCCTCGAGCGTGACGGGACCGACGGTCGCGAGGAGCTTTCCCCGGACGGCGAGCTCCATGATCTCCCCGAGCCGCTCGGGAGTGACGATGATCGTAAGCGAGTTCCCGTCCACGACGCAGGAGCCGAACGTTCGGAACGACTCGACCTGGGCGGCGCCCTCGGGGATCAGCACCTTCACCGTTCCGCCCACGGACCGCTTGAGCTCGTCCGCGGTGCCCGTGACGAGCACCTCCCCGCGCTCGATCACGTACAGTCGGTCGCTGAGCGCCTCGGCTTCGTCAAGATAGTGCGTCGTGAGCAGGATCGTCGACCCGTGCCGGGTCAGGGTCCGGATCGCTTCCCAGACCGCCCGTCGCGCGAACGGGTCCATCCCGATCGTCGGCTCGTCCAGGAAGAGGAGCGGGGCCTCGGTCGCGATGACCGTGGCGACCATCGCGCGCTGTCGCTGTCCGCCCGAGAGCGTGATCGAAAGACGGTCGGCGACCTCGGTCAGCCCCATCTTCCCGAGCGCGTCCTCGGTCCGGTCCTTCGCGAGGTCCCGGCCGAGCCCGCGCGCCCGCAGGTAGGTGTACACCTGCTCGCGAGGCGTGAGATGGAAGAACGGTTTCCCCTCCTGCGGCACGACCGCGATGTACGGTCGGGCCTTCTCGGGGGTCCGGTCGACGTCGAACCCGAACACCTGGATCTTCCCCGAGGTCGGTCGCAGGAGCGTGGAGGCGATTCGCAGGAACGTCGTCTTCCCTGCCCCGTTGCGTCCGAGGAGCGCCACGCGCTCCCCGCGGCGAACGTCGAGCGACACGCCCGCGAGGGCCTCCGTCGGCGGGGCTCCCTTCGAGTGGTAGACCTTGCGGAGGTCGACGCTGCGAAGAGCGAGCTCGCTCATCGCACCCTCGTCCGGGGTGTCCGGACCCCGACGTTACGTCGTTCGGGGCTCGCGGTCCGCGCGACGGGCCCCCGAACTTGCCCTAGGGATCCCGGCACGCGCCCCCGCCAACGCGGGGGATGCTCGCTCCCCGCGTACGAGGACCTCCGGACGGCCCCGAGGGGTCGGGTACGGAGAGCACGGGTTTCGGGAGCCGGAAACCCGACGGGCTCGGAAGTGCGTGGCCGTCGAGCTCGCCGACGGGTGCCCGACGGATTCCGAACGGGGCCATTCTGAGGTTCCTCGGGCCGAGGACCGAAGCTCCGACCATAAGCTCTGCGTCCCTCGACCGGTCACAAATCGAACGAACGGCCGGCCGATGAGCGGGGCGATTTCACGCGGCGGGCGGGGGAGGTTCGTCGGGAAGCGGGGTGATCTCGGGAAGCTCCGTGTCCCCGACGAACGTTTCGGGGAGCTCGGTCGGTCGAAGCCCGCGGGCCCGGCTCAGGTCGACGGGCAGGAGTCCGGGCGACGACTGTCGCCAGCAGATACCGGCCACCGCGTTGTAGAAACGCGCGGGGAGGCCGATGGACGAGCCGATCTGCCGCACGTCCTCGCGGGTCAACTCGCCGATCGCGATCAGGATCGCGAAGTACGCTACGAATCCGAGCACGACGCCGGCGGCGAGCTGAAAGTCGCGGTTGTGCGGCAGGAGGTGGTTGAACTGCGACATCACAAAGAATCCCCCCGCCGCGCTGAGCGTGATCCCGAGGATCGACCGGGGCTGGATGTGGACCTGGATGAGCCGCTCCATGAAGTACGTGTTGAGCGCGAGGGCGGCGATCGACGAGGCCAGGACCGCGATCGAGCCGGCGATGAGGCCGTTGTTGAGGTAGAGCGGGGCCCAGGGGGGCATCAGGAGGAAGACGGCCGCGAACAGCACGACCACCTGCGTGGAAGTGATGTACAGCTCGAGACGCTGCCGTCCGATCGAGTTGATCGACGCCTGCATGATCTGACTGAGCGCGAGCGGGATCGCCCCGATCACGAGGATGGCGAGCGGGATCGACCCCTGCGCGGCGTACGTCTGGTTCTGGAAGACGTTGAGGAAGATCGAGCGATACGTGACAAGGGCAACGACCCCGGGCACGAGGAGCATCGCCGAGTACCGCAGAGCCTGCCAGGTCCCCCGACGTATCCGCTCGTACTCCTCCTTCCGATGGAGGCCGGCGAGGTACGGGAACAGCGGGGTCGTCACCGCGGCCGGCAGGGACAGCGCGAGGATCCGCCAGCCGTTGGCGGCCAGGAAGATCGTGAGCGCGGCCGGGCCTAAGAACCCGTTCACGATGAGCGGGATCATGTTCGTGACGAGGTAACTCAGCATGAGGCTGCCCATGAGGGGCCACGAGAACCGGAACATTCGCGCCGCCTCGGACCAGCGGTAGCGTCGCATGAGGCGAAGGATCGCCGGAAGACAGTAGAGGGTGGAGGCGGCCGCCCCGATCGCGTAGGCGGCCGTGATCCCGAGCAGGTTCGGGAAGTAGAGCGAGACGACGATGATCGCCGGCAGGCGCGCGATCGCTTCGACCAGCGAGGGGTACTGCGCCTTCACCGAGTCGCCGGTGCCGATGTACAGCGAGTTGTAGACGGTCGAGAACGACCACAGGAGCGGCAGCATCACGAAGATCCCGAGGGAGAGGAGCTCGGTGCTGCCGTTCGCGATCTCGGCGCCTCCGACCGAGAGCGGCGCGATCCCGAAGAGGAGGACGCCGGCCGCGCCGACCATCAGCATCCGGACGAGCAGGTAGGTCGACGTGTTGTCGGTCGCCGGTTTCCCCCGGGCGAGGAAGTAGGTGTACGCGGTCCCGAGGCGGAGATCCCCGACGCCGTTGATCGACGAGCCGATCAGAAGGAACAGCTGGGCGGTGCCGAGGATGATCCGGCCGTCGGCCGTCAGCCCGAGCGTCTTGTAGAAGAAGATGCTCGCGAAGAAACCGATCAGCTGGGTCGCGAGGCTCGCTCCGAACACCGCGCTCGAGCTCAACGTGAGCGAGTACGCGGCCTTCGGAACCACCGGGGGACCCGTCGACGACGGTCCCGCCGGCTTCGAGGGCTCCACGGATTACCGGCGGGGCATGGCGGGCCCCGCTTCTTATCCCCGTCGGTCGAACGGGTTCCTCAGCTTCCCGCGCGGGAGGTGGGCGGCTCTTCGGTCGGCCGCCGCTCGTAGAGCTCGACCCAGAGCCCGTCCGGGTCGGAGAGGAAGACGAGCCGCATCTCGCCCTCCTCGAACGGCGGGATCTCCACCCGCGCGCCGAGAGCGGTGAGTCGCTCGACCACCGCGTCCAGGTCCGTGACCCGGAACCCCAGGTGGTCGAGTTCGTCGCCGACGCGGTACGGCGGGTCGCCCGGGTAGTAGTTCAGCTCCAAGATGGCCTTGGTCTCGGGGTCGTGAAGCTCTTGCCAGAGCCCGCCCGCGGCCATCCGTCCGGAAGGACCGACCTTGAGCCCGAGGCCCTCCGTGAAGAACCGGATCGCCCGTGGGAGGTTTCGGACCCGGACGCCGGTATACTCAAGCGCCATGGGCCCGGGAACGCGGACGCTTAGGTCCGGTCGCCTTCCTCCTCATCTTCTGCGCGGTCGTAGGGAGTCGCCTCCACCAGCCTCGTGACTACTTCGCCTTGTCCCATCCCGCGTCGGCTCAGTGGGTCGTCGGAGCGTTCGGGGCCGATTCGACAGGAGCCGCCGGCGACACGGTCCCGCGCCCGGAACGCCGAGCCAGGGTCGGCAGGTGGGCGAATTTCGGGTGCCGCCGGGCGCCTAGGACTTCCTGGGCGAAGAGCACGGTCGCGGTCCCGGCCACCGTGATCGCCGCCGCGATGAAGAAGGCGTACTGGAAGGCGATGTGGGCCGGGAAGAAACCGGCGAGCGGTCCGCTCGTCAGAAGATAGGTGGCGAGGAGCGAGCCGGCGATGGGTGCCCCCACGCTGCCGCCCACGTTGCGGAACACATTGTTCATGGCGGTCGCTTGACCCATGTCCTTCGGGTCGACCGTCAGGACCAGCAGGTTGATGATCGAGGCGTTGAGGAGACCCATGCCGGCGCCGATGACCACTTCGATCAACAACGCGGTGGTGAGGTTCGTGGACACCGCCTCGAGGGTGAACCCGAGGGCGGTGACCAATCCTCCGGTGAAGGCGAGCGGCTTTACCCCCACGCGGGAGACGACGACGCTCGTGACCAGAGCGACCGCGGTCATCCCGAGCGCGAGGGGCAGAATGTCGATCCCCGCGGTGAGGATCCCGAAGTCGCAGTGCTGGAGCGTGGTGCACGACGCGTTGTACCCGCCGGAGGCCAGCGGGAACTCGAACTGGTAGATCAGACTGAAAAGGGCGAGGTACATCCCGAGGCCGGCGACGGTCAGCACGACGTTCGTCACGGTCACGTTTCTTTCGGAGAGCAGCTTCACGTCGACGATCGGCTCGCGCTTGCGGACGGTCAGCCCCCGCTCGACGATCACGAACGGGACGAACATGACCGCCCCGAGGGTGGCGAACCCGAGGGTCAGTGGCGACGTCCATCCCCAGGCTTCTCCCTGGGAGAGGGCCGCCACGATGCCCGCGAGACCGAGGCCGAGGAACAACGCTCCGAGATAGTCCACGCGGGTCTCCGGTCGGCGGTAGGGTGACTCCTTTACGAGGAGGAACACGAGGACGGCCATGATCACGACGAAGGGGACCGCGGTATGGTACGTCGTCCGCCAACCGTAATCCTGCGAGACCCACGACCCCAAAGGAAGGCTGATCGCGAACCCGATCCCGAACATCGCGCTCAAGATGCCCTGCGCCCGGGGAACCATCTCCTTCGGAAACTCCTCCCGCATGAGCGACATCCCGAGCGGCATGATCGTGAGCCCGATCCCCTGGATGGTCCGGGCCCCGACCATGAACGCGAACGTGGGGGAGAATCCCGTGACGGAGACCGCCGCGGCGTAGGTGAACATGACCGCGATCATGATCTTCCGCTTGCCGTAGATGTCGCCCAACTTGCCGATCACCGGGCTCAGCGCGACCC
>Ga0335078_10007693_pt1 | contig 15989 bp, 16 predicted proteins | sample Lox_Sample_32_FD_206711 | JGI IMG/M metagenome (GOLD analysis project Ga0335078, IMG submission 206711) | Soil microbial communities from Loxahatchee National Wildlife Refuge, Florida, United States - Lox_Sample_3.2 | ecosystem: Environmental > Terrestrial > Soil > Wetlands | place: USA...
CTTCAATCCGAAGCGCTTGAGAATCTCTTCCCTAAACTGCGCGTGGTGTTCCAGCCGGTCCGAACCTCAGATAACGCCGGAGTCGCTGCGGAGCGAGGATGCTGCGGTGGGAACGAACACCACGCGGGCATCCGGTCCCACCAGCTTGCGGAACAAAGCGTCCGCCGCCTCCCCGCCGCTGGTCACGATCAGCTTGCCTTGACCTGGAAGCGGTGCGGCGAAGAGTCCCAACGCCAAGGCGGCGGACGATCCGCGCATACCGAGAGCCGGGGCTTCAGTGGCCGGCCTGAGCCTGTTGCGCCATTTTGGCCGTGGCTTCTTTCATCCGTTTGGCCATCTCTGCGGGGGCGACATCTTCCTTGTGAGTGGCTACCGACCACGAGTGCCCGAACGGATCTTTCAGCCTGCCGTATCGGTCGCCCCAAAACATGTCGGCGGGCTGAGCTTCGGCTTGAGCACCGGCCGCGACAGCTTTGTTGAACACGGCATCTACGTTGTCGACGTACAGGAAGACGCCTGCCGTGGTGCCGCCCAGTGACTGCGGCGACCGGTTGCCGGCACCGGGCATCTCGTCGGCCAGCATGATCATGGAGTCGCCGATCTTGATTTCAGCGTGTCCGATTTTACCGTTCGGACCCTCCATGCGCGTGACCTCTTGCGCGCCAAAGGCTCGTTTGTAGAAGTCGATGGCCCGCGCGGCATCGTTTAGTGTCAAGTACGGTGTTACCGAATGGTAACCCTGAGGAATAGGTTTGGTCTGAGTTGGCATATTCAAAGTCTAACTCCGGCGGGCGAGATAGTCAGTGAATAAAGACACACGGACGACCAACTTTATGGTACAAAGTATTTCCTGCATTTGCGGGTATGGCAATACCCCCATTTTTTGGGTTCGTCGTGTAATGGTGGCATGCCGGTGAGTCTGTCAACGGAGGAGTGGAGGCTCGGATGCATGTCCGCTCGCCATCAGGCTAGCCGGGCGGACCGGGCGAATCCGGCATGCGGCTGAAACCGGCGCTGGTTTATCAACGGTTTGCAGGAATCCGGGAATGATAAACGGCTCTCCGGCCCGGATCACTCCTTGACATTCTAGGAGAACTCTCCTAGAATGGCCAAGAGAATCATGCCACCAAACAATTCCGAACCCGCACGCCCGGAAGCGCACCTTCTCCAGGGCACGCTCGACATGCTAATCCTCAAGGCCGTCTCCCTCGGCCCTCTACACGGCTACGGCGTGCTGCTGCGGATCCAACAGATCTCCAAAGACGCCCTGCAGATTCCCCAGGGGTCCCTGTATCCGGCGCTCTACCGCCTGGAGCACCGCGGCTGGATCGCCGCCGAGTGGGGCGAGAGCGAGAACAAGCGCAAGGCGAAGTACTACCGCCTGACCGCCGCCGGCCGCCGCCAGTTGGAATCGGAGCGGCGCGACTGGGACCGGCTGGTGGGCGCCATCGCCGACGTATTGGAGGCTTGACATGCGCTTCTGGCGACCATCACACCTCAGCCGCGAAGTGGCCTCCGACATTGAAGGCCATATCGAACGCTACACCGCAGACCTGATCGCCGGCGGCATCGAACCGGATGAAGCCCGCCGCCGCGCCCGCATGGAGTTCGGCAGCACCGCCGCGGTCGCCGAAGAATGCCGCGAGGCCGCCGGTTTGCGCTGGCCCGACGAATTCCTGCGCGACCTGCGCTACGGCACCCGCGTGCTGCGCAAAAGCCCGACCTTCACCACTGCCGCCGTCGCCACTCTAGCTCTTTGCATCGGCGCCAACACAGCCATTTTCAGCGTGGTGGACGCGGTATTGTTGCGGCCCCTGCCCTATCCGCATCCGGAGCGGCTGGTGACGCCCGCCAGATATTACTGGGGCCAGGGCGAGAGCAGCTACAACGTCCCCCAGACCGGGCGGACGTGGGAAGCCATCCGGGACAATGCCACCGTTCTGGATGCAGCGGTATTCGGCTATGGAGCGAACAAGGTCAACTTCGCGGCGGGCAACAGCGTGCAGAATGTTCGCCAGGAACGCGTGTCTACGGGCTTCTTCCGCGTGCTGGGCATTCCGCCGCTCATGGGGCGCGGGTTCTCCGCGACCGAGGATAGCGCCGGTGGGCGGGATGTCGCGGTGGTGAGTTACGCGCTCTGGAAGCATGCGCTGCACAGCGATCCGGCGGTGATCGGCCAGTCCATCATGCTGCGCGGCGCGCCTTACACGGTGGTGGGGGTCATGCCCGCGGGATTCCAGAGCAGCTCGAAGGCCGACCTGTGGACGCCGCTGCGGCCATCCACTACGGGCGAGGGTGAAGGGAGCAATTACACGATCGTGGCTCGACTGAAGCCCGGCGTGACGTGGGCGCAGGCGGAGGGTCAGATGGAGGCGATCGGCGCATCGGTCCTGAAAAAGACCGGCAGTGACAACGTCGGCCTGCGGCTCCTGTCGTTCCAGAGCGGTTTGACCAAAGAGTTGCGGACGCCGTTGTTGATCCTGTGGGCGGCGGTGGGCCTGGTCCTGTTGATTGGCTGCGTGAATATCGCCGGGCTGCTTCTGGCGCGCGCCGCCGGACGCACGCGCGAGCTGGCCACCCGCATGGCGCTGGGCAGCGGACGCGCGGCGCTGATCCGCCAGTTGCTTGCCGAGAGCGTGCTGTTGGGACTCTGCGGCGGCGCTGCCGGAGCGCTCCTGGGATGGCTGGGAGTCCAGGCGTTGAAGCTGCTGGCGCAGGACAGCCTCAACGTCTGGCAAACCGTCGCCCTGAATGGACGCGTGCTGGGCGTCGCGGCGGGAGCATCCATGCTGGCCGGGATTCTTTTCGGACTGTACCCCGCGCTGGTGGCCAGCCGCCTGGAAATCCGCGCCGCGTTGGGCGAAGGGGGACGCGGTGTGGCCGGGGCACGCAATCCGTGGCCGCGCCGCCTGATGGTGGCGGGCGAAGTAGCGCTGGGCATGTTGCTGCTGGTGGGCGCCGGTCTGTTGATCCGCACCTTCGCGTATCTGGAGGGCCTGAATCCGGGATTCGACGCGCGTCACGTAATTACGGCGCAAGTGTCGCTGCAGGATGCCCGCTACGGGACTGTAGCGCGCGTCACCCATTTGCTCGACCAAAGCCTGGAACGTATGCGCGAGATGCCGGGCGTGGATTCGGCCGCGGTGGCCCTGAGCCTGCCTTATGAGCAGGCGTTGAATGTGGGCTTCCGCCGCATGGACGGCAAACACGTGGATACCGATTGGCAGATCAGCAACTTCTTTTACATCACGCCCGAGTTCTTCCGCGTGTTGCGCATTCCCCTGCTGCGCGGCCGCGTCTTCACTGCCGCCGACAACAGCACGGCAAACAAAGCCGCCATCGTCAGCGAAAGGTTCGTGCGCATGTACCTGAGCGGCGATGATCCGCTCGGCCGCCACCTGGATCTGGGCGGCGGCGGGTTGGAGGATAAAGTCGAAATCGTGGGAGTCGTGGGCGACATCCAGCAGAAGAGCGGCTGGGGCGAAGACTACGGTCCTGTCGCGGCGATGCCCGATATCTACGTTCCGGCCGCGCAGACCTTCGATCAGTTCCTGCAAGTGGTGCACACCTGGTTTACGCCAAGCTGGATCGTACGCACGTCCGGACCGCCCGAGGGCGTCATCGCCGGCATGCAGCGGGCTCTCGCGGCGGTGGATCCGCAACTGCCCTTCGCCGGCTTTCACAGCATGGATGACGTCCGCTACCACGCGCTCGCCGGGGAGCGCTTCCAGGCCGCGCTGTTGGGCGCGCTGGCGGCGTTGGCGTTGTTGCTTGCCGCGGTCGGCATTTACGGAATGATCGCCAACTCCGTCGCCGAGCGCAGGCGCGAGCTGGGTATCCGCCTGGCGCTTGGCGCCACGGTCGCGCAGGCCATGCGCGCGGTCGCCTGGCCGGGAGTGGCGCTCGCGCTGGCTGGAGTGGCCGCCGGTAGCGTGCTGGCCGCATTCGCCTCCCGACTGCTGCGCCACATTGTGTGGGGCGTCCGCCCCGGCGATCCACTTACCTTTGCCGCCGTCGGCCTGTGCCTGCTGGCCGTGGCCGCGGCCGCCAGTTTTCTGCCCGCCCTGCGCGTGGCGCGCTTGAACGCCGCCGAAACACTCCGCCAGGAGTAACCGCCCAAAAATACCTGAACGCTCCCGTCCCCCGCCCGTCTTAGCTGGTGAAACGCGCGGCTGGCTATGATCGAGGGGACGCAATCGTTGGCGTTAAGGGAGCCGGGCTTGGCGGCACACGAAAATCAGGCGGCCCGCGAGGCCCGCTTCGTAAGTCTGGTGGAGCGCCAGTCGCGATTCGTCTTTCGCGTGGCTTATGCGTTGCTGCGCAATGCCCACGACGCCGAAGATGTGGTCCAGGAGACGTTTTTCAAACTGTACCGGGCGGCCGCGTGGGAAGCGATCGTAGACGAGCGGGCGTTCCTGGCGCGGGCCGCCTGGCGCCTGGCGGTGGATAAGCTGCGCAAGGTGCGCCACGAGCCGCTCGATCCCGAGATGGCATCGCCGGGCGCGCCCAACCCGGAAGAGTCGGCCGTGGCGGCGGATTGGAACGCTGCCGTGCACCGCCTGGTCGACGCGTTACCCGATGAATTGCGGCAGCCGCTGGCGCTTTCGACGGTGGAAGAGATGAGTTCCCGCGAGATCGCCGAAGTGATGGGCATCGCCGAGGGCACCGTGCGCACGCGCATCATGCGGGCGCGCCAGGTCCTGAAGCAGAAACTGGCTGCATTGATGGAAGGCCGTTATGAGCAACGATGAACGAGTGGAGCGCGCGCTGGAAGAGGCTCTGGCAACCTATTCCAGCCAGGAGCCGTTGGCGGGTCTCGAGCAGCGCGTCCTGAAGCGGGTCTACGCGGCGCGGGCAACCGCTCTCCGGCGCTGGGCGCTGGCGGCGGCGATGCTCGCGGCAGCGGGCCTGGTGCTTGCCGTCGCCCTCTGGAAGAGGGCGCCAGAGCCGGTGAGCCAGGCTTCGGTGCGGCACGCAGTCCAGTCCGTTCCGGTGGCCGCTCCGCCGGCGACTCCGGCGGCAGCTCCGCGGCGTAGAAGGCATACGATTCCGAGCCGGTTTCCCACGCCCGCCCCGCTCTCTCCCGAGGAGCGCGCTCTGTTGGCGTTCGTTGCGCACGCGCCCGTTGAGGCCCAGAAGTCGTTCACCGAGAAGCAGGAATTCGCAGTCCGGCCAGTCAGCATCGAACAGATCAAGATAGATCCACTAAAGATTCAAAACCTGGAATAAGGAGCGATCATGCGAAAGACAACGAGATTAGCGATGGCGTGTGGTGTGATGGTGTTACTCGCCGGTGCGTGTTTTGCCGAGGGCGAGCAAGCGAAGTATTTTCAGCTTGATTTCGTAGTCCAGGAACTGGAGGGCGGCAAAGTTACTAACTCGCGCCACTATCAGACTACGATCTCGACAACGCCGAATAACTTCGCGACCATCCGCACCGGGATCAGAGTGCCAGTTATGACCGGCGGCTCGGGAACTGACAACGGGACGTACTCTTACGTCGACGTGGGAGTCAACATTGACTGCCGCGACGCGAAAGACATCCCGGGCGGCCTGACTCTCAATGTTACGGCAGACATCAGCAGTGCTGCCACAACGACTCAGCATCCAGTGATTCGCCAGAATAAGTGGAGATCCAACGTGATCGTGCCTATCGGCAAGCCGACCATCATCTTCTCATCCGACGACGTAGCCAGCAAAGGGCAGATCCGCCTCGAACTTACGGCCACAGCTATTCGGGAGCATTAACCGCAATGGTCGTCGCCAGGCTCGGATTGCTGTTGTTTGCCGGAGTGTTGCTGGTCAGGCCCTGATACTGCACAAGGATCGGGAACACTCCGGCCGCGAAGCCGGGAAGATTGCTCAGACTCTTCGGAAGCTGCACGTTGATCTGCCACAGGCCCGGATAACCGGGCGCCAACCCTGAATAAGATACGGTACCCAGGCTGCCCCCAATATACACCGCGGGCTGTGACGAAGTTGAAACCGGACCTGTGGACCCTTGTCCATCGGGCGGCGCGTTGGTTACCAGTCCTTGCCCGGTCAGGTAGAGCTGGATCGTCTTACCGGGCTGTATGGGGTTGGCTGAACTGTTTACCGTGTTATCGCAACTGCCGTTGGCGATGGTGTTGCAGTTAAGGGCGGCAATCTGCCCCGTCCCGTTTTGGTTCTTAGTGAAGAATCCGGGCGAGGCGGCATTCATGGCCATGGTTCCGCTGCCCAGGATCTCTTGCGTAGAGGCGTTCTCGACGATCACCGGCGCCGTTCCTGAAGTAGGCGCCTCGAAGGGAACGACGAAGTTGATCTGACCGGGAGTTACGGCGGTGATGGGCGACGGGGTTCCGTTCACCAGCACCTGGAGACCCGCCAGAGTGGTCGGCACGGGCAACTGGCTGTTGATGGTGGTGCCCGTAGCGAACGTGCCGCCGCTGAATGGGAACAACGATGCAAACGCTCCCGGCGCCAGGTAGAACTGCGCGTCCGAAAGTCCGCCGAGGTTGCATCCCATGGCGCACACGAAGCTCGCTCCGTTCTCGGCCGCCAGCGCCGGATAATGGATCGAGACGCGGTTGGAAGCGTCCGCCACGTAAAGGTTGCCGGCGGTATCCTGGGTGAGCGCCAGCGCCGCATACACGCAATAGCCCGTGCCCGTGCAGCCCAGTGACTTACCCGCCGGGACCTCCACGGCTGGAAGCGTCAGCGCGGCCTGATTCCCGGTTCCCAGAGGATTCGGGGTCGGGAAACGGGAGACGCCGTTATTGTCAGCCACCCAGATGTCATTGTGATAGCCAGCCACCGTGTTCGGGTTTACCCAGATACCTTCGGGATTGCTCAGACCGCCGCCAGTCGCCAGCGCATACAAAGTGTTCACAGGCTGGTCGGAGGACGTGCCGGAAGGAACCGCGAAAATCGTTATCTGGTTATGGCCCGAGTCTGCCACATACACCTGGCCGATGGTATCTTCGCCGATATGATGCGGGCGGCTAAGCACCTTGTTACTCGTGGAAGTAAAGTCCGGCTGCCCCATCACCTTAGTGGCCGACTCGCCGTTGGTGGGGCTGCCTATGGGAAACAGCAGAACGCGATTGGCGGATTCGTCCGAGACCAAGAGTCCGCGCGCCGCATCGTAGACCAGTCCGTAAGGAAATACCATTACAGAGTCGCTGGCCTGGGGATTCGAGATACCTGTGAAGTCCATCTGCCCGAGCACCAAGTCCGCTTTCTGGGCCGAGTTCTGCGAGGCAAACGGCGCCGGGAAACGCAGCACGCGGCCGTTGGCTGAGTCAGCGACAAATAAGTTGCCATCCGGATCCACCGCCAGCCCTGTCGGATAACAGAGGCTCGATTGGGTGGGCTGCCGGGGCAGAGGCTCGACGGGCGGATTCGCAACGCCACCGTAGTTACAGACGGAGGTAAACATATCCGGCTCGCCAATCACGATGTCCGCCCCCACGCCCGGGCCTACCTTGCGCGCGTCCGCAAACCCGAGCACGCGATGATTGTTCGGATCGGAGATATAGAGGTGCGGCGGCGACGAACTAGTGTCCACCACGATACCGGCGTCGCCCGCTCCGTTGGAGCCAAAGTAGAATTCCTTGCCCTGAATGCTGTTGGGACTGTTGTACGAAGAGCCTTTCTGTCCCAGCACCACGGCGGCGCTGGGCGCTTGTCCGGCGTTGGGAAAGACCAGCACGCGGTTATTGCTGCTGTCCGCCACGAACAGGTCCGTGCCGGCCACCGCGCCCGCAACCGGACCATCGAGGGTCGCGGCGCCGGCCTGCGCGTTGCCGTTGTTGGCTGTGACGCTGGAGAAATTGGTAAGATCCGTCCCCTGTCCCAGCGCGGCAATGGCGACCGGAGCCGGGTTGGCCAGCGTGTTGTCGCTGGTCGTCCAATCGGCGCTCGAGAACGAGTCGAACACCAGCAGCCGGTTGTCGCCCGAATCCATTACGGCCGGACCGTCGTTGATCATCACGATGCCCTGCGGGTTGCTGAAAGTGCTGGCGTTGGGTGCGGAAGGCGCGGGGCTGACAATGCCCGCCAGACGAATGGCGGCGAGTCCATTGCTGGGCTGCGCGCTGGACGCCTGCGCGGGGAACACCACCAGGCGGTTCAGCGCGTCGCTCACGAAAAGGTGTCCCTCTGCGTCAAAAGCCAGACCGGCAGGTTGGTAGAGAATGTTGCGGTCCAGCGTGCCACTGGGAGAGACGACCGTAGTGAAGCTTGTCTGCCCGATCACCATGTCAGCGGCCGGATCGGTGGCGCCCGGAGTCAGTGAAGCCGCCGGGTAGCGCAGCACGCGGCTGTTGCCGGCGTCCACGACGAAGAGGTTGCCGAGGTGATCCATGGCCAGCGCGCTCAAATAGACCGTTCCATTTGAAGATAGATATAACGTGGTTGCCGAAGGCTTGCCGCCTTGATTGGGCGAGCGGGAGGTGAAGCGGTCCGGCTGGCCCAGCACCAGGTCCGGCGCGCCGCTGCTGCCGCTGGCGAAGGGCGCCGGGTAGCGCAGGATGCGGTTGTTCCCGCAGTCCGCCACGTACAAGTTGCCTTGCGGATCTGTCAGCAGGGCCGTGGGGCCGTCCAGACCTCCGTTAGCCAAAGGGAAAGTCGTATAGGCATTTGGCTGTCCGATGATCAAATCCGGCGCCTGCAGGTTCTTCAGCGTCGAACTGGTGGCGTTCTTCCAGGCCAGCACCCGGTTGTTGCCGTAGTCAGCGACGTAGAGGATGGGGCTTGAGCCGCTGGTATCCACGGCGATGCCCTGCGGCTCGTACATGCCGCCGTTCACGCCCAGGTTTGGATTGACGTTAGTGACCGTCAGTTGTTCCATGGGTGTGGTGGAGGGATGCCCGACAACGCGGGCCGGACTTGGATCAAGCACAATCTGCGCCCCGCCCACGGCCGCGAACGCAAACGCCAGAAGCAAGCAAATATATATAGACCGCATGATTACCAGGGACCTTTCATGCAGAATACCAGATCGAGCCGGTCCAAAGCTCTGGTACACTGGCCTATTGAACGCCAACCCATCGATTCCCCATCTGCGAGTCTGCGCGGTCAGCTATTTGAACACGGTGCCGCTGGTCTGGGGGATGCTCGATGGCGCGCAGCAGGGTCTGTTCGATCTGTTGTTTCGCCTTCCGGCCGAGTGCGCGGAGATGGTGGCCAGCGGCGCGGCCAATATCGGGATCATCCCTTCGTTCGAGCTCATCGGGCGCGAATTCGGAATTGTTCCCGGCGTGGGAATCGCGTGCCGCGGCGCTGTGCGGAGCATCCTGCTGGTCTCGAAGCGCCCTGCGCGCGAGATCCGCACGCTGGCCGCCGACGCCAGTTCGCGGACCTCGGTGGCGCTCGCACGCATCATCCTCGCGCGGCGCTACGGCGCGGAGCCTGCGGTTGTGAGCCGCCCGCCGGATCTCGGCGCCATGCTCCGCGAAGCCGAGAGCGCCCTGATCATCGGCGATCCCGCCCTGCGAATCGATCCGGGCACGCTGCCCTATCACGTTTTGGACCTCGGCCGCGAATGGCTGGAATTGACCGGCCTGCCGATGGTGTTCGCCGTCTGGGCGGGACCGCGCCAGTGGATCACGCCGCCGGTAATCGCGGCCTTCCAGGATTCCTGCGCCGCCGGATTGCGCAGCCTGGAGCGGATCATCGCGCAGGAGTCGGCTGCCCGCGGCTTCACTCCCGACCTGGTGCGGCGCTACCTGACTTCGCACGTCGTCCTGGAACTCGACGAGCCGGAGCGCCGGGGGATGGATCTGTTCCTGCGCTATGCCCGGGATCTGGTCCGGCCGGGCGCGCAGAAGCTGTGTACGGGCGGATTCGTGCTCTGAGGCTCTACGCTTGGCTGCAACAACGCACCAGGCAGAGGCCTTGGTGGCAGCGGTACTTGAGAGAGGTTGCGGCACGGCGAATTGCAATGGGAAGTGATCTCCCCGAACGCTGTTTCAGGCCAGTCTCGCCGTAGGCGACTTCGCGCTGAAGTGCATAACTTCCGAATTGCCGATACGTTTTCCGGGCGCTGATCGACTTGGCGCTCTTCACGCGCTGGACCCCGGCTACCAGTTCAGGCGCCAGCAGGCGGCTATCCATCGCCCTTGCCGCGTGTTTCCGGAAACCTACTAAGCGTTACTGCCTTACTCGCAAGTGAATGCAAGTAGTCGCCCGGGTTGCCGCCAAAATGATTTTTTTGTGCGAGAATCTTGCCTGAAAGCTTTTCCATTCGCCTGGAGGCTAAGGGATGCGATTCTTCGACCTACGCCGGTGGGGCAACAGGGTCTCGCCGAACCAACCCAAGCGTGTAGCTGGGGGCGCGCTCTTTGTGATGACTCTCGACGGGAAGGTCTACGCAGACCAGAGCGGACGCGCGACCGATATTGCTCTCGCCGATGGAGCTAGAGAGGTAACGGCTGCGGGCCGCATCGTCGTCAGGCAAGGGCGAATTCTAGAGATAACGAATGAGAGCCCGACCTATCACCCGTCGGTCGCTCAGATGCTTCGTTGCGTTGAACGCCTTGCCGGGAAGGGAACTGACCTGAAAGGCGATGGCGGGGGAGTGGTGGTCATCGTGTACGCCGTCATAGACGAGAATGGTCTTGGCAGAGGCGGGATGCGCTACCGGGTGGCGAATTCAGCCGGCGGCGTGCAACTGGTCCTGGAACCTCCCCTCAGCGGGAGCGCTTTACGGGATGCGCTCTTCAACGCGGCGCAACGAGGTGACGAGCGTGAACTCGACTCCCTGTGCCGCGCCAACCACGACCGAGTCCTGGAGGAGTTCAAAACATGGTTAAGAACTTCCGAACCTTTGCGCGCTCCCGAGGCGATCAATAGATATGGGCAAGGACTGGCCGCGGTAGCTGAGTGGTTCGAGCGCGACGGTTCGCCGCAACTGATGGCTGCCCTGGAAGGAGAGCCACGCGATAACCCGATCTCGCGCTGGAGCGATGCGTTGCACGAATCGGACGTCCTCAAGGGCGAAGGCCGCTTCGAGGATGCCACTGCCGTCCTCGAGAAACTCGTCGGCGAGATGAGCAAATACCAGGGCACGGCGGCCGAGCAGTTTCTGCCCATGGTGCACGGATCGCTGGGTGAATGCTTCTTTCATCTCGGTCAACTCGATCGTGCGTCCGAGATCACACGTGTCGCGCTCGATGGCTGCCTGAACGGTGGCGACATGGAGGGCATCATCGAATATACCAGCAATTTGGCTGAAATCTGCGGCAAAGGAGGCGACGAGGCCCAGCAGAGGTATTGGCTAATCCTCAGCACAAATGCTATGATTCAGGCCGGTCAAAAGGAGCGCGCCACTGGGGTCCGGCGTCTTCATAGTATTGAGCCAATCGAGGGGCTAATCTCCTCTGGTCCCATCCCCGCAGGTCAGAGGCCAAACCGGACATGACCCGTCTCCGCGCTCCTCGCCGATTACACTGCAGTACCGGAACGGTGCGCCTGCTCGTCCGCAGCTCGTATTTCAAGCCTATTTCTGGGGGGGGGTTATATCGGTGACCGGCAAGTCCCAATGCGCCAGCAGGATTTCGAAGCGCCGCTGCTCCTCGCGTTTGTAAGTCTTCTGATCGGGCCAGAGCTGTTTGATGACGCGTCCTTCGTCGGGATTGGCGGTGGTGGCGACGGTTGAATTCCTGAACCGGATAGTGACCCGGTAGTCCCAGCGCGCGTCTTCGGTCATGTGGTTGGCGGGCGTCTCAATCTTCACCGAGAGCATGCGGCCGCTTTCCACGATCTTCTGGAGCAATGGATAGTGATTCTTCAGGAAGAGCTGCAGGAACTCCTGCTGATGTCCCCACTTCACCTTGTAGTAGTACTCCATCGTGTAAGGCTGGTCAGGCGCGGATTGCGGCGGCGCGCCCTGCGCCAGCAGCGTACCCGCCACAACGGGCAGCCACAGCGTAAACAATAAGCTTCTCATCTGATCCTCCAGGGTAACCGTCCGGCCATGCTGTGTTACCGTGTAACTACTATGCACAGAATACCAAGCTACCTGGCAGCCGGCGCTCTGGCGGCCGCCAGCCTGTGTGCCCAGCCCGCGGGCACGCCCGCCGGGGAGATCGCCCGCCAGTTCGCGTCAGTGAATCAGCGCGTGCTGGAAATGGCCAAGGACTTTCCGGCAACCAAATATGACTACCGGCTGCGCCCCGAAATGCGCAGCTTCGGCGCGGTTCTGGTGCACATCGCCTCCGGCAACGTCTTCGCCGCCAAGGCCGGCGGCGCGGCACATCTGGATTGGAACCAATGGACGGAACTCGATCCGGCGAACTACAAGACGAAGGAAGCCACGGTCGCCCTGCTCGAGAAATCCATCGCGGACGCCACCGCGACTCTGAAGTCGCTGCCCGCGGAGAGATTCCACAGTTCCTTGCAGCCGTGGATAGCGGTGATCGAGCACGCCGGCGAGCACTACGGTCTGCTGGTGGCCTATTACCGGGCTAACGGGATTGTGCCGCCGGCATCGCGAAAAAAGTAAAACGCGGGGCCGCGCTCGCCGCCTATGTCCGGGCGGGCCGAAAGTAGCGAGCCGCCGTCGGGCGCAGCAGAAAATAGGCCAGGATGACAAGAAACAGGCTGTGAATCGCCGAGGGGACCAGCCCGCGAGAGATCCCCAGGATCACGTGGAAGGCCATCCAGGCGAGCGCCAGCCAGCGCGCCCAGTTGTGGCCGCGCAGCATGTAGGCTCCGCACACAATCGCAATCAAATTGACGAGTTCAACCAATAGAATGTCGTAGGGAAACGGCCGCCAGGCTTTGACTTCGGCGGCGTGGAGAGCGCCGCTACCCGCTCCCACGGCGATGAAGATGCAACCGATGATGGTGACCGAGAGGGGACGTTTGTTCATTTGGACAACGGCCTTCCGATCTCCCAATGGTGGCCGAATGGATCGGCGATCCGGCCGACGCGCCAACCATAGGGCTGATCCTCAACCGGCCACACGATGGTGGCTCCCGCGGCGACGGCCTGCTGGAACATGCCATCCGGATCATCTGTCGTAACGACCATGCGCACGGAACTGCCGCCCAGAGACTCGGGGCTGAAGTTCTGATGCTCCGGCGACTCGTCTGCGAGCCAGAAGACGGAATCGCCAGCGGACAGCTCGGCGACTACCGATCCGCCTTCGCCATCTACGCGAAACCGGACCTGCGCGCCGAGCGCGCGTTGGTAGAACTCGATCGCCTGCGCCCCGTTTCGAACCGAGAGCATGGGTGCGATCATGAATTTCGCGTTGTTAGCTGTGAGAGGCATTCTATGCGAGGAACTTTCCGATGAGCCACATGTGCCCGAACGGGTCCGTCACGGCGCCTTGCAGCATCCTCTTGATGGGCTGGGGACCGGCGGTGGCGTGCTCGTGTTCGACTACCGGGCTGTGCTCGACGGCGCCGGCCGCCAGAGCGCGCGCGTGCACCGCGGCGGGGTCGCTCACGAAAAGCTCGATCCTGACGGTGGTGAAACCGGCGGCTGCAGGGCCTTGGGTTCCGTAATCGGGCGCCGCGGTTGCCAGGAAAAACGGGGCGCCTGCGACCGAAAGCCCGGCGACCCCGTCTTCGCCGTCGCCGAGGCGCCACAGGACGGTGGCCTCGAATGCGGCCTTATAGAATTCGATGGCGGCGTTCGCGTCTGAGACCGCCAGCATCGGAGAAATCCGGGCCTGCAGGTCCGCGGGCTGGGAAACTACGGCGCCCCACTCGCTGGGGCTCACGTCGCGGGCATGCCGCGCGAAAAGCCAGTGGTGGCCGGCGAAGTCCTCCGCTCCGTACTGGCGCTCGCCGTACGCCGTTTCATGCAGGTCCTCGACGATCCGCGCGCCCGCGGATTTCGACCGTTGGAAATGGGCATCCACATCCTCGACGAACACGGTGAGGCTCTGCGTTGCGGATCCCAGCTGCGCCGGACTTGCGCTTCCCGGCCGGGCTCTTCGGACCATGATCCATGCGTTGCCGAGATGCATCTGGGCTCCGCTCGCCGGTCCGCCCGGTCCGCCGTAGCGATAGTGTTCCGTAAAGCCGAACACCTTGGCGAGCCACCCGACGGCGTCTTCAACATCCGGATAAACGATGTGCGGCAACAGAATGTCTGCGGGAACCGAGCGATTCGAAATCATCGGGCGTGCCTCTCTGTTTTACGATACCGGGCGATTTGCGGGTTTGTATTGTAAAAAAGCGTCATGCGGGCGCGCCACGAGCGGGACGTGGTTGCGGCGGCGCGGGGAAGACGGGCGATAGGCGGCCGGCGTCATGCCGGTCAGATCGCGAAAATCGTGAATCAGGTGAGCCTGGTCGGTATAGCCGTGCTCGGCCGCGATCATGCACCAGTCAATGCCCGCCCGATTAGCTGCCGATCCTACGATGCGTTGCAGCCTTCGCACGCGCGCGAGCCGTTTGGGCGCCAGGCCCACTTGCTCGCGGAAGCGCCGCACGAAGGTTTTGGGCAGGAGGCCCACGTACGAGCGAGCTTCGGCTACGGAGACGCCGCGATCAAGCAGAGAGACGGCCGCCGCCATTGCCGGGTCGCGCGGAAGGACCAAGCGCGCGAGCAGCGCCGCTTCGAGCAGCCGGAACTTAGCCGCCGGGGTGGGCGCCGCGCAAAGGCGCTCACGCAGCATAGCGCCGTCGCGTTCCCAGAGGTCCGCCAGATCAACCATCTGGTTCGAAGCCTCGCTGAGGGGCATGCGCAGGAAGGCCGCGGCGCCGCCTACTTTGAATTCCACGGCGACCAGGCGGCGCTGCTCCATGGTGTCGATGGCGACGCAGCGGCCGTGCGGTCCCGCCAGCACCGCACCGCTCATGCGATGGACGGTTTCGCAATCGGAGCCGCTGTAGGTCCGAAACTCATCTTCATCCAGGTTGATCATCAGGTGCGCCTGGCCCGAGGGCAGAATCCGTTCCACTACAGCGGGCAGTTCGGCCTCGTTGTAATGGAAGGAAGCAACAAATGGCGCCAGGGCCGGGGAGCGCGGACGCGCGGCTATGTGGAGCACTATCGGCCAAGCATAGCACTGTCCCGGGGCTCGAGCCACTCCGCCGGATACTCCTGCCGCGGCGCGTGGGGGTCGAAGCGCGGCACGTGGCGCCCGTCCACGTCGGTGAAGCCGTACTCCTTCGCCAAGTCCGCCGCCCAGAGAAACTGCCCCGTTTTCCGCAGCACGTCCGCGTCCGCTGCCAGGGCCGCCGCCGCGCGGCCTACGTATTCCGGCGTCTCGCTCAGGTCAAAGCGGAACTGCCGGCGCTCGTCTTCGGTTGCTGAGCGCATATGCATCACGACGCGTTCGGTGCGCATGAATCCCGGATTCAGCCCCACCACGGCCACCTGCGATTTCTCCATTTCCTGGCTCATGCCCAGCACCAGCCGGTCGACCGCATGGTGCCCCACATCCCACATCATCTGACCGTAATACGCCGCGGGATCCGGAATCGCGCGGTCGGTGATGAAGGCCACCAATCCGTGCCTTTGCCGCACCATCAGCCGCGCGGCATACACGCCCGTGAGCCAATACGCATTCACGATCCGGATCATGTCTTGCCACAACTCGCCGCGCAACTCCCAGAAGCGCTTGCCCCACTCCTCCACAGCGTTGCTATACCAGGCCGCGTTGACCAGCGTGTCCAGGCGGCCGTGCTCCTGTTCGACGCGGTGGAACAGAGCGGCCACCTGTGATTCATCGCTCAGGTCCGCGCATACCGCGATTCCCTGGCCGCCCCTGGCGGTCACCTCGGCGGCGGTGTCTTCCACCGTGCCGGGGAGGTTATCCGGCGGCTTCGGCCCTTGGCGGGACGTGCGCGCCGTCACGTAGACGGTCGCCCCAGCCTCGCCCAGCGCCACAGCGATCCCGCGTCCCGCGCCGCGGCTGGCGCCCGCGACGATGGCGATCTTTCCTTCAAGTGGTTTCATAGCGCTCATTGTGCGCTCCGTTTCCTGACACCGTGTGTCATATTTGTCTGATAAAGTCTGAGACTATGCGGGCCGACCGGCTGCT
>Ga0335078_10007694_pt1 | contig 15989 bp, 15 predicted proteins | sample Lox_Sample_32_FD_206711 | JGI IMG/M metagenome (GOLD analysis project Ga0335078, IMG submission 206711) | Soil microbial communities from Loxahatchee National Wildlife Refuge, Florida, United States - Lox_Sample_3.2 | ecosystem: Environmental > Terrestrial > Soil > Wetlands | place: USA...
GAGGGTGGCCCCCTGGAGGAGCAGGAAGAGCAGGCCGAAGAGCCGCGGATCGCGCACGCTTTGGCGCGAGGCGAGCAGGCTGGCGGGGGCCAGGAGGCCGGTGAGCAGGACGAGCAGGAGGCTCAGGCCGTCGAGGCCGAGGTGGTAGTGGACGTTGAGCGAGCTGATCCAGGCGTGGCGCTCCGCGAACTGGTAGCCGGTCGACGCGCGGTCGAAGGAGCCGAGCGCGACCAGCCCGAGCGCCAGCGTCGAGAGGCTCGAGACGAGGGCGAGCGCGCGGCTGGCCCGCGCCCCCAGCCCCGGCAGCGAGGCGAGCGCGATCGCCCCGGCCCACGGCACGAAGATGATGAGGGAGAGCAGGGGAACCGAGCTCATCGGGCGCCTCCAAAGAGCACCAGCAGCGCGAGGACGACGAAGGCGAGCGCCAGCGTGCGCAGGTAGCCGTGCGCCTCGCCCGTCTGCGCCCGCGAATACGCCCGGCCGGCGCGCCGCAGGTCCTCGCTGAACGTGTCAAAGCCGCTGTTCAGGCCGGCCTCGTCCACCTCGCGGTTGACGAGGCCGGTGAACTCGCCGAGGCGGGCGAGGAGGGCGACGGCGCCGCCCCAGACCCAGCGGTCCAGGACGTCCGCCAGGACGGCGGCGAGCGAGTTCAGGCGCCCGACCGTGGCCGCGTAGAGCTCGTCGAGCCTCATGCGGGCGCCGAGGAAGGCGAAGAGCCGGGGGGCCGCCGCGGCGATCGGATCGGGGGCGGCCGCCGTCGCGCGCGGCCGCCGGCCGTAGAGGGCCCAGCCGGCGCCGAGTCCGACGGCGACCAGGACGATCGAGAGCGCCATCAGGGCCCCGCCGTCGAGGAGCGGCCGGGCGGGGACCTCCGCGCCGCTGAGCCTCGACTGGATCCAGGGAAAGGCGGGCGTTCCGAGGAACCCGAGGGCGACCGAGCCGACCGCCAGAACCACGAGCGGGACGGTCATCACCGCGGGGCTCTCGCGGGCGTGGGCGGCCGCCGGGGAGCGCGGCGGGCCCCGGAAGATCTCGCACAGGAGCCGCGTCATGTAGAAGGCGGTCAGGACGACGCCCGCGAGGCCGGCGTAGAGCGGCAGGCGCGAGGGGCCCCAGTCCGCCGCGGCGTGCAGGATGGCCTCCTTGCTCCAGAACCCGGAGAAGAGGAAGGGCACGCCCGAGAGCGCCATCATGCCGACCGCGAAGGTCGCGGCCGTGACCTTCATCCTCGGGCCGAGCCCGCCTATCTCGCGGATGTCCTGCTCGTGGTGCACGGCGTGGATCACCGAGCCCGCCGCCAGGAAGAGCAGGGCCTTAAAGAAGGCGTGCGTGAGCAGGTGGAAGATGGCCGCGACCCACGCGCCGACCCCCAGGGCCAGCATCATGTAGCCGAGCTGCGAGACCGTGGAGAAGGCGAGGACCCGCTTCAGGTCGTTCTGGGCGACGGCGATCGCGGCTCCCAGGAGCGCGGTGACGGCGCCGATCCCGGCCACCACCGAGAGCGCGTGCAGGGGCGCGGCCGCGAGCCCGGCGTCGGCCGAGAAGAGCGGGAACGTCCGGGCGACGAGGAAGACGCCGGCGGCGACCATGGTCGCCGCGTGGATGAGCGCGCTCACCGGGGTCGGCCCCTCCATGGCGTCGGGGAGCCAGACGTGGAGCGGGAACTGGCCGGATTTGCCCGCGGCCCCGCAGAAGACCAGCAGGCTCACCGCCGTCGGGGCCGCCAGCCCGAACGCGAGCGCCTGCGCCGCCAGGTCGCCGAGCGCGTGGCTCTCGAGGACGCCGTTGCCGCCGTCGTAGAGGAGCAGCGTGCCGGTCGTGTCGTAGAGCCAGACGAGCCCGAGCAGGAAGCCGAGGTCGCCGATCCTCGTGGTGATGAAGGCCTTCTTGGCGGCGGCGGCGGCGGCCGGCCTCTCGAACCAGAAGCCGATCAGCAGGTACGAGGCGAGCCCCACCAGCTCCCACCCGATGAAGAGCAGGAGCAGGCTGTTGGCGACGACGACGCACAGCATCGCCGAGGCGAAGAGGCTCATGAAGCAAAAGAACCGCGAGTAGTGCCCGTCGTCGGCCATGTAGCCGAGGCTGAACACGAAGATCAGCAGGCCGACGAGGCTCACCATGACGCACATGAGCGCGTTGAGGGGGTCGAGGAGCCAGCCGAGCCGGACGGCGCCGTCGCCGAGGTCGAACCAGAAGAAGTTGCAGACCAGGTGCGCGGACGGGTCCGCCAGGGCGGCGCGCAGCGCGAGGCACGAGACAGCGAGCGCGCCGAGCATCGCCGCGATCGCCGAGCCGGCGGCCAGACGCCTCGCGCCGCGGGGCGCGGCGGCCCCGACCGCGGCCGCGGCGAGCGGCAGGGCGGGGATGATCCAGAGATGGGCGACTAGCGGCTCCATGGCTCAGCCCTTAAGGCGGGTCGCCTCCTCCAGCCGGATGCTCTGCTGGTGGCGGTAGATCGAGATGATGAGCGCCAGGCCGACGGCCGTCTCGGCGGCGGCGACCGCGATGGCGAAGATGACGAAGACGACCCCGGTGGCCGCCGAGCCGTGCGGGCCGAAGCGCCAGAACGCGATCAGGTTCAGGTTGGCCGCGTTCAGCATGAGCTCGATGCCGAGGAGCACGAGGATCGAGTTGCTTCGCGCGAGCGCCCCGGCGAGCCCGACGGCGAAGAGCAGGCTCGAGAACGCCAGGCAGATCTGCAGCGCGCTCATCGCGGCGCCTCCGGCTTCCCGGGCCCGGCCGCGATCGCGACGGCGCCGATGAGGGCGACGGTGAGGAGCACGCCCACGACGAGCAGGGCGGCGGCGTGGGGCCCCATGAGCTCGCCCCCGAGCGTGCGGACCGAGGCGGCCGGCGCGGCCTTGGGCGCCGCGGCGAACGACCCGCCCGCGACCGCCACGAGCAGCACGGCCGCGACGGCGGCGCCCGCCAGGACGGCGTAGGCCGCGCGGCCTCTGGCGCCGGGGACGGCGGGGAGGTCGGCCCGCCCGCGGCGCGTCAGGAGCACGGCGAACATGAGCGCCATCGAGATGGCGCCCACGTAGATGAGCACCTGCGCGAAGGCCGCGAACTCGGCCCCCGCCCAGAGGTAGAACGCCGCGACGCCGGTCCAGCTGACGGTCAGCAGGAGCACGCTGTTGAGGATCGCGCGCCGGCTCATGGCGGCGGCGGCGCTGGCGAGGGTCGCGAGGGCGACGAGGATGAGGGCGGCGCTCATGCGTAGCGGTAGGTCCGCGGGCCGAGCCCGGCGCTCAGCCCTCGCCCCAGAAGCACGAACGGCACCCCCGCCAGGCCGAGGGCGACCGCCCAGCGCAGGACCTGGAGCGGGCCCGCCCACGCGAAGGTGAGCGACCAGAAGGCGGCCGTGCCGATGTTGACGAGCGCCAGGGGCACCAGGAACTTCCAGGCCAGGCGGGTGAGCTGGTCGATCCGCAGGCGCGGCAGGGTGGCGCGGATCCAGATGAAGCCGAGGAGGAGCGCGAGGAGCTTCACCGAGAACCAGACGTAGGACGGGACCACCTCGAGCGCCGGCAGCGGCGCCTGCCAGCCGCCGAGGAAGAGGGTCACGGCCATCCCGCTCGCCGCGCACATCCCGAAGTACTCGGCCATGAAGAACAGGGCGTACTTGAACCCGGAGTACTCCGTGAGGTGCCCGGCGATCAGCTCGCTCTCGGCCTCGGGCAGGTCGAACGGCGAGCGGTTGGACTCGGCGAGCGCCGAGACCATGAAGATGGCGAAGCCGACCGCCCCGCACGGCGTGAAGACGAGCCAGTGCGGGACGAGCGCCCACTTCCAGCCGGACTGCGCGGCGACGATGGCCGTCGTCGAGAGGCTGCCGGCGGCCAGGACCGCGGGCACGGTCGACAGGAGCAGGGGCAGCTCGTAGCTGATCAGCTGGGCGAGCGCGCGCATCGCGGCCAGGAGCGAGTACTTGTTGTGGCTCGCCCAGCCGGCCATGAAGACCGCCAGCTCCGTCGCCGAGCCGGCCGCGAAGAAGTACAGGACGGCCGCGTCGAGCTCGACGGGCACCAGGTGGCGGCCGTACGGGATCACGGCGAAGGCCAGCAGCGAGGCGGCGAGCAAGACGACGGGCGCCAGGAAGTGCAGCACGGGGTCCGCGGCCCGCGGGACGATGTCCTCCTTCGTCAGCATCTTGACGCCGTCGGCGAACGGCTGCAGCAGGCCGAACCAGCCGACGCGGTTGGGGCCCGGGCGATTCTGGACGCGCCCGAGGACCTTGCGCTCGGCGAGCGTGAGGAAGGCGAACAGCGTGCCGAAGACCGCGAGGATGGCCACGGCGACGCACAGGGCGCCCACCAGCCACCGCGCCGGCCCCGGGAAGAGCCCCGCGACCCAGTCGCGCGCAAGGGCCGGGGCGCGCTCGAGGAGCGACTCGCTGGGCGTCGCGGCGGGGCTCATGCGGCGGGCTTAGGGGGCGTCGGGGCCGCCGCGCTCGGCGCGGCAGGCGGTTGGGCGGGGGGAACCTTGGCCGCGGCGGCCTGGGCCTTCTTCTCGGCGGCCGCGCGCTCGGCGGCGAGCCGGGCGTCCACGTCGGCGGCCTGGGTCGGGTGGATCGCCTGGAAGTAGCTGTTGGGCTTGGCCAGGGCCTCGCGCCGGAGCATGAGCCCGTTGAAGCGGTCCGTCGCCGCGATCTCGAAGACCTGGTCCATCTCGATCGCGTCGAAGGGGCAGACCTCGACGCAGATCTGGCAGCTCATGCACACGGAGATGTCGATGTCGAAGACGGCCGGGTAGAGCTGCAGCTTGCCGTTGGCGTCGGGCTTCTTGTCCCGGCTCTTCTCGATGTAGATGCACTGGGGCGGGCACTCCTTCTCGCAGATCTGGCAGGCCACGCAGCGCAGCGTCCCCATGGGGTCGTCCGCGCTCTCGCAGACGAGGAAGGGGAAGTTGCGGTAGGCCTCCGGCAGCCGGGTCCGCTCCTCGGGATACTGCGTCGTGACGAAGCGCCTCGCGTCGTGGAAGCTGCCGACCATGTTGCGGGCGGTGACCGCGAGCCCCTGGAGTAGTCCGGTTCCGAGCATGGGAGGGGTGGGGGTCAGCGGTCGACCTCGCCGAGGACGATGTCGACGCTGCCGAGGATGACGACGGCGTCGGCCACGGTGTGGCCGAGGCAGAGGTCCTCGAGGATCGTGAGGTTGACGAACGAGGGCGGGCGCACCCGATACCGGTAGGGGTTCGGCCCGCCGTCGCTGATGAGGAAGAAGCCGATCTCGCCCTTGGGCCCCTCGATGCGGCTGTAGACCTCGCCCGGCTTCGGGCGGAAGCCGCGCAGCCGGGCCCTCGGGTCCATGACCGGGCCGGCGGGGATCTGCCGGAGCGCCTCCTGGAGGATCTTGATCGACTCGCGCATCTCGAGGACGCGCACCATGTAGCGGTCGTACGTGTCGCCGTGCGCCCCGAGAGGCACGCGGAAGGCGAAGCGCGGGTACAGGCCGTAGCCATCGACCTTGCGCAGGTCGTAGTCCACCCCGGCCGCCCGCAGCATGGGGCCGGTGATGCCGGCGTCCACGGCGAGCGCCGCCGGCAGCCGGCCGACGCCCTGCGTGCGCGCCATGACGATCTCGTTGCCCGTCAGGAGCTCCTCGAACTCGTCGAGGAACGCCCCGTAGCCGTCGGCCAGGGCGCCCGCGGCCGCGAGCCAGCCCGGCGGCGCGTCGGCGCGGCACCCGCCGAAGCGCTGGTAGTTGCACATCATCCTCGAGCCGCTCAGCGCCTCGAACAGGTCGAGGATCCTCTCGCGCTCCCGGAACGCGTACATGAGGGGCGTGCCGCTGGCGCCGCTGTCCTGCAGGAGGAAGCCCGCCAGGCAGGTGTGGTTGAGGAGGCGGGTGAGCTCGGCGAGGATGATGCGCAGGTACTCCGCGCGCTCCGGGACGGCCTGCCCGGAGAGCCTCTCGACGGCGAGGGCGTAGGCCCAGTTGTTCGTCATCGAGCAGAGGTAGTCGAGCCGGTCCGTGTAGGGCATCGACCCGAGGTAGGAGGTGTTCTCGCCGATCTTCTCGTGGTTGCGGTGGAGGTAGCCGAAGACGGGCTTGAGCTTCGTGATCGTCTCGCCGTCGAGCGTCACGACCATGCGGAAGACGCCGTGGGTCGAGGGGTGGTGCGGGCCCATCGACACCTCCAGGAGGTCGCCGTGGAACTCGTCGTGCACGCTGCGGACCACGGGGCCCGCCGGGGACGCCAGCGGCGCGGCGTCGGGGGCGCTCATGGCCGGGCCTCCGTCGCACCGGGCCCGGCCGGCGCCGCCGCGCGGTGGCGCGTGGCCTTCGCCAGCACGTCGCCGTGGGGCGTCGGCTCCCACTCGTAGTCGTCGGGCTCGACGTAGTCCCGGCGCATGGGATGGTCGGCGAAGCCGTCCCACATCAGGATGCGGCGCAGGTCCGGGTGCCCCGAGAAGACGACGCCGAAGAGGTCGAACACCTCGCGCTCCTGGAACTCGCAGGAGCGCCACACGGGCGTCAGCGAGGGCAGCTCGACCTGGTCCGAGCGGTTCGCCGTGCGCAGGCGAAGGACGACCGGCCCGTGCTTGAGCGCCATCGAGTACAGGTGGTAGACGACCTCGAGGCATCCGGGCTGAATGCGCCTCGTCTTCGCCTCGGTCACCCGGGGCGGGCCGCCGGCCGGGTCGGGGGTGGACACCTTGGTCGTCTCGACGACCTCCTTGTCGGGCCAGTCGACGCCGGTCACGTTGGAGCAGTAGTCGAGGCGCAGGGAGGGATCGTCGCGCAGGAAGGCGGCAACGGCGCGCGCGTCGGCGGGCCCGAGCAGGAGCGAGTGCTGGGCCGCGGGGCCGGGGTTGGCGACCACCGCCACCGCGGCGCCCGGAAGGCGAGCGAGGACGCGGTCGCGGATCTCCTCGGGGGTTTCCATGGCGCCTGGGGCCCCTAGGCCCCCTCCTTGCGCGCCGTCGCGGGCGGCTGCCAGACCTCGGGGTTGCGCGGCGGCTCGAGGTCGTGCGCGCCGAACTCCGGCACCGGGTAGGCGCACGCCGCGTCGGGCTGCAGGAAGCGCGGCGCGGCGCGCCCCGAGAGGGACTGGCCGCGGATCTTCTCCTGGAGCGTGATCAGGGCGTGCAGGAGCGCCTCCGGGCGCGGGGGGCATCCCGGGATGTAGATGTCGACCGGTATGTAGCGGTCGATGCCCTTGAGCACGTTGTAGCCCTGCTTGAAGGGCCCGCCCGAGATGGCGCAGGCCCCCATCGCGAAGCAGTACTTGGGCTCGGGCATCTGGTTCCACAGGCGCACGACCTGGGGGGCCATCTTCTTCGTCACCGTGCCCGAGACGATGAGCAGGTCGGCCTGCCTCGGCGAGGGGCGGAAGACCTCCGAGCCGAAGCGGGCGATGTCGAAGCGCGCCATCGAGGCGGCGATCATCTCGATCGCGCAGCAGGCGAGCCCGAACTGCAGCGGCCACACCGAGTTGCTCCGGCCCCAGTTGTAGAGCTCCTCGATGCTCGTCAGCAGGATGCCGTGGCGGCGCAGCTCGGCCCGCTCGTCGTCGGTGACCGGGGGGGATGGGGGCGCCGGCTCGGTCATGCTACCTCCACTCGAGGTGGCCCCGGTGCCAGGCCCAGACGAGCCCCTCGGCCAGCAGGAGGATGAAGACGAGCATCGCGACGAGGGCGCCCGCCGGGAGCGCGGTGAAGGCCACCGCGAACGGGAGCAGGAAGAGCAGCTCGACGTCAAAGATCAGGAACAGGATGGCATACAGGTAGTAGTGGGCCTTGAACTGGATCCAGGAGTCGCCGGTCGGCGCCAGGCCGCACTCGTACACCGCGTTCTTCGTCTCGCTGGGCTTGCCCGGCTGGAACAGCCGGAACCAGAGGCGCGCCGCCCCCAGGGCCGCGACGGGGAAGGCCAGCGCGACCGCCGCGAACACGGCGATGAACGCATAGGGATGGGGGCTCATGGGCGGGTGGACACCAGCATTACGGCAGCGCGGCGGCTTGGCTCAACGATTATTGCCTAATGTTGCGCGTTTATTGGTGTCGCCGGGCGGCGGCCCCGGGGGGAGCGCCGCGCCCGGGCCGCCGGGCTCAGGCGGTCCACACGCCGGCGACCGGCGTCCCGCAGTAGCGGCACCGGCCCGCGTCGAGGCGGAACGCCGTGACCGTGTACACGTCGCGCTCGACGACCGGCCGGCGGCAGCCCGGGCAGTACGTCGTGCCGGCGTCGGCGACCTCCCGGACGTTGCCGAGGTACACGTAGCGCAGGCCGGCCTCCCGCGCCGCCTCGCGGGCGCGCACGAGGATGTCGATGGGGGTGTCCGGCAGGTGGTCGAGCTTGTGCTCGGGGTGGAAGCGCGAGAAGTGCAGCGGCCGGTCGGGGCCGAGGGTCTCGACCATCCAGGCGCACATGCGCTTGATGGAGTCCAGGTTGTCCGTGTACGTCGGCACGACGAGGTTGATGACCTCGAACCAGACCCCCAGCTCCTTGTAGACCTTGAGCGTCCTCAGGATGGGCTGGAGCTTGCCCGAGTTGAGGCGCCGGTAGGTCTCGTCGTCGAAGCCCTTGAGGTCCACGTGGGCCGCGTCAACATACGGGGCGAGGTCGCGCAGGGGCCGCTCCTCGATCGAGCCGCAGCTGACGACGATGTTCCTGAGGCCGCTCGCGCGGGCCAGCCTGCAGGTGTCGAAGGTGTACTCGTAAAAGGCGGTCGGCTCGGAATAGGTGTAGGCGACCGAGGGGCACGCGAGCGCCTTCGACACGGCGACGACGTCGTCCGGGAACAGGCTGACGCGGGCCATCTCCTCATAGGAGAGCCCCCGCGGCAGCGGCGGGCGCAGCCGCAGCTCGGGCCCGCTCGGGTCCTTGGTCTCCTCGGGCTTCTTCTGCGATATCTCCCAGTTCTGGCAGTTCAGGCAGCGGAAGACGCACCCCGAGGTCGCCAGGGAGAAGGCCCGGGTGCCCGGGCAGAAGTGGAACAGGGGCTTCTTCTCCACGGGGTCCACGTGGAACGTGCAGGGGTTGCCGTAGACCATCGTGTACAGGGTGCCGCCGCGGTTCACCTTGTTGCGGCAGTGGCTGCGGTCGCCCGGCGCGAGGATGCAGTTGTTCGGGCAGGTCTTGCACTGGACGTTGGCCCCGAGCTTGAGGTAGTGCGACGCCTCGCGCACCCAGCCGCGCCCGCTCCAGCGCTCCCAGAGCTCGTCGTCGGGCGCGTCGCCCTTGAAAACCTCGGCCGGCGCCTCGGAGTCGCCCAGGTGGAGCAGCCCGTCCATCCACGAGGCGCCGCAGCGCAGGCCCGCGCCCGCGAAGGCCGCCGCGCCGCACGCCAGGGCGCGGCGGCGGGTCATCAGACCCCCGTGCGCTGTTTGATCCATCCCCATCGCAGCATCGCAAGGTACAACGAAGGAACCACGTGTGCAACCACGAGGATGCCCAGGGGGGCGTGCATCAGCTTGTGGACCGTCAGCGCCGTGCGCTCGTCGGCGAGCGCCCCGAACCCGTAGCGCCCGCTGATCGCGTAGCCCGTCGCGAAGAACACGAGGACGACCGGCAGCAGGAGCCACCCGGTCCACCGGACGAGCTTCACGCAGAGGATGTTCAGGGCCGGCATGGCCTCTTTGCCCAGGCTAGTGCGGCCGCGGCGCCGTTCAACACCGCAGTGGCTAGGCACACCGCGGTGACGCCCAGGAGCGGGACCAGCAGCGAGCTCACGAGCAGGGCCCCCAGGGCGGCCCCGACGAGGTCCGCGCTGAAGAGGCGCGCGGGCGAGGCCCCCGGCCCGGCGGCCCCGGCGAGCGGAAACTGCGCGCCGACCCCGGCCGCGAGGCCGAGGGTCGCGAGCAGGATGAGGCCCTGGCCCGCGAGGGCGCCCGCCAGGGCGTCCAGGGCCGCGCTCGCGCGCAGGATGGCGGGAACGGCGGCCGAGAGGGCCGCGATCCCGAGGCCGAGGAGCGCCAGGGCCCGAGGGGCCCCGCCCGGACGGGCCCGGCCCCGCGCCGCCCAGGCGCCGCAGGCGAGCCCCCCCATGAACACCGTCACGACCAGCCCGACCTGCCGGTAGACCGAGCCGTAGAGCATCTGGAAGCCGAGGAGGAGGACGATCTCGAGGCCCGAGGCCGCGAAGCCCGCCGCGAAGATGACGCGCGGCACCGGCCCGAGGGCGGCCAGGTAGGCGCCCAGGGCGAGCGCCAGCGCGGCGCCGAGGGCGGCGCTCGGCGCCCCGAACTGGCTCAGCCAGCGGCGCAGCTCGTAGTAATAGAGGACCGGGTTCCGGTCGGTGTTCGCGGCGGCGGGCCGCTCGGCGGCGCGGGCGACGTCGGCCAGGCGGTCCGGCGCGAGCGCCGCGTCGAGGTAGGGTCGGTCCAGGAGGCGGGGGCGGACCCCGGCGGCCTCCAGGCGGCCCGCGATGTCGGGCGACAGGGGCCCGTCCGACGCGAGGAAGAACACCCGGCCGCCGGGGACCATGAGCACGTTGCGGAAGGCCCCCCCGAGCGTGCGCCGGGCCGAGGCGAGCAGGCGCGCCAGCTCCGGGCCGACGAAGTTCTCGTAGCGCCCGAGGCCGAACGCCAGGACGCCGCCGGGCCCCAGGGCCCGGCGCGCCTCCCCGAAGAATTCCGCGGTGTAGTAGCGGTTGAGCTGCGACGTCGAGGGGTCGGGCAGGTCCACGATCGCGACGTCGAAGCGCCCGCGGCTCTCCCGGACCAGGCGCCGGCCGTCGCGCGGCGCGAGCCGGATCCGGGCGCTGTCCAGGTTGGCCGGGACGAGGAGGCGCCCGGCCGCGATGATGGCCGGATCGATCTCGACGTAGGTCACCTCGGCGGCCGCCGGGTACCTGAGGATCTCGAGGGCGTCGCCGGCCACGCCGCCGCCGATCAGGAGGACGCGCTGCGCCCCCGGGCGCTGGCACATGGCGTAGTGCACCGCCTCCTCGATCTGGAGGGTGTTCTCGGTGGCGGCGACCGGGACCCCGTTCTCGTAGAACGTGAGGAGCCCCGAGCTGGCGCACACGACCAGCCTGCCGTAGGGCGAGTTCGCCCGGAAGACGACCCGCTCGCCCCGGTGCTGCAGGGCGGTCGTCGCCGCGTCCATGTCGACCGACGCCATCTGCAGGGCGAGCGCGACGGCGAGGGCCGCACCCAGGACCTGGAGCCGCCCGGACCGTATCCGCCAGGCGAGGAATGTGCCCAGGGCGAGGTTGAGGAACGCCGCGGCGCCGAGCAGCGCGTAGTGGTCGAGCCTCGGGACCAGGACGAAGACGAAGAGCGCGCCGCCGGCCACGGATCCGGCGGTGTCGGCGAGGTAGACCGCGCCCACGGCGCCGGGCGCGCCGTCGCGCGCGGCGAGCCGGCAGCCGAGCGTCAGCAGGGCCCCGGAGACAAGGCAGAACGGTGCGAGCAGCGCCAGGCTCGCGAGCCAGGCCCCGCCGGCGCCGACCGCCTCGCCCCGCAGGAAGACGACATCGCGCAGGACGCGCACCGCGGCGACCTGCGCGAGGGGGACCGCGGCGGCGGCGAACAGCCCCGCGGCGAACGCGGGGCCGGGGCGCCGGACGCGCCCGGCCGCATCTCCAGCCCACGCGCCGGCGGCCGTCAGGAGGAACCAGTTGCCGAGGCAGATCCCGAGGACGAGCTCGTTCCCGGAGAAGGCGCCCAGGAGCTCCCTGAGGAGGCTCAGCTGCGTCGCGACGGACGAGGCCCCGAGCCCGGCGACCGAGACGAGGACCGCGCGCCGGATCCCGTCCCCCTGTGGCGCCGCCGGATCGCTCATCGCTGCACGGGCTACGGCTCCTTGAACGACTCGACCTCGTAGAGGAAGACGGCGGTCCCGGGCTTGCGCCAGTCCGAGGCGTCGCAGCCCGCCTTCTCGGCGAGGCTGTCGAGGAAGGCGGTCTTGCCGGGCATCTGCTCCCACACCTGCGGCAGGTAGGTCGCCAGGTGGTCGCCGATGCGCAGGATGACCCCGTCGACCCCCGGCTGGAGCTTCTCGAGAAGGTCGTCCGTCGAGGAGAAGAAGAGCTGCCGCGGCTCCGTGAGGACGCTGATCTCGATCTTGAGCGCGCCCTCCTCGGCCGCCGGCACGGGGCTGAAACGCGGGTCCTCGAGGGCCGCGCTCCGGGCGTTCTCGGCGACCTGCCGGTAGAGCGGCCCGCGGGCCGTCAGGTTCCCGATGCACCCGCGCAGGGCGCCGCGCTCGGTGAGCGTGACGAAGCAGCCCCTCGGCTGCGCAAGCTCCGGCCCCGGGGCGGCCGGCTCGGCCAGGCGGCCGCTGCCGACGGCCTCGCGCAGGGAGGCTCGCGCGATGCCGAGCAGCTGCGCGCGCGCGCCCGCCCCGAGGCGCTCGCCATAGGGCGCGTAGAACGCGATGGCCGCGTAGCCGACGACGCGCGACTTGTCGCCCGCCGTGTCCCCGCTGTTGCGCCGGTCGAGGAGCCTCGGCCGCCAGCCGCGGTCCTTCGCCACGTGCATGAGGACGAGGATCGGGATCCGCCCGCACGCCTGCTGGTTCTCCATCGCTCCGGTGTCGAGCCTGCAGATCGCGTCCACGCAGCTCCGGTCGAGCTCGCGGGCGTCGTCGTAAGGGTAGTAGTGGCTCAGGTCGGAGCTCGCGACGAGCAGGGTCCCCTCGTCGAGGACGGGCTCCAGGGCGCGGGCCGCGCGCTCTGTGTCGGTCTCCCCGCAGACCACGGGCACGAGCTCGAAGCGCCCGAGGGTCCTCTGGAGGAACGGGATCTCGACCTCGACCGAATGCTCCCACGTGTCCGCGGTGTCGACGGCGGGGGCCCGGCGGGACGACTCGAGCCACCAGGCGGGCCGCTCCACCGCGCAGGCCGGCTCGAGCGCGAAGGGCCGGGACAGGGCGAGGCGCCCGGCCTTCCTTGAGATCGGGACGTCGCCGAGCGGCGTGCGGTACGCGCCGGCGTTCGTGACCGAGGCGCCCCGGAGCTCGGCGTAGTGGCTCGGCCCGAGCACGACGACCGTGTCGTAGTGGCGGCCCTCGAGGAGCTTGAAGCCCCAGGCGGCAACCGGGCCCGAATAGGGGTAGCCGGCATGGGGGCATATGAGGGCCTTGAGCTCGCCGACGGGCTGGACCCGCGCCCCGGCGAGGCAGGCGTCGATCAGCTTGGCGAGCTCCGCGGGGTCCCTGGGATAGAAGAGGCCGGCGACGGCCGGCTCGCGCACGCCCGCGGCGGAGGCCGGATCGCCCGCGGCCAGCACCGGGGGCCACGCGCACGGCGCCCCCGCCGCGAGCGCCAGGGCCGCCAGCCCGCCGAAAAAGCGCCTTCGAGAAGGCATGCGATGCGTCCCCGGGGGGGGACGCCACCGAGGCTAGCGGCCCGCCGGGCCCAGGACAAGCCTGCCGGTTCCCGCCTTGTGGGTCGCTCAGGAGAGCCCCCGGGGGCCGACGGCCCCGGGGCTCACCTCAGTCCCCCGTGGAGCCGGCCAAAGGTGTGCGCAAGCATGAGCGAAAGGACCACGGCGCCCGCGCCAAGAGCAAGGACATGGCGGGTCCTTCGCAGCTCGAAATTCCCGACCCGGCACACGAGCAGATAGGCGACCGCAAGGTTGAAGAGTCCCCAGAGGACGTTGACCGCCGAGGACGACAGCCCCTCCCCGGGCGGGCTCGCGAAGGGGCTCTGGAAGGCGTGGCCCGAGAGGCCGTTGCCGAGGTGGGGCAGCGCGTTCACCAGGAAGGCGCCCCCGAAGAAATAGGACAGGTCGTGGTACCAGCGCATGGCGGGAGCATTCATGGGAGCGTTTCTCACCTGGTCAATCGGCCATTCCGTTCAAACGGGCCCGCCACCGATCCCCTGGGCGGCCCAAGATAGGCTGGCGCCCGAGCGCCCGCGGGCGCAGCCTGCGCGCAACCTTCCGTGGCCTTCGCGCGAGCAGCCCTCGTCATCCTTGTCCCCCTCGCCGCCCTCCCGGGCGCGCGCGCGGCGGCCGCGCTCCGGGCCTTCGAGCGGCCCGAGTACCAGGCCATACGGAGGGACCTCGCGAGGGGGTGGGGCACCTGGGACACCCGAGACCCGCTCGCGCAGGTGCTCCTGCCCGAGTCCCTGTCGGTGAGCCTGTCGTTCAAGCACACGGTCGGGGGCGAGAGCTTCGGCCGGCCCGAGATGGCCCGGGAAAGGAAGGACGCGGCGTTCCGGGCCGGCATGCACGCGCTCGACGGCAGCTACTCCGAGGCCGACATCCGCTGGAAGGGGGCGCGCCTGCGCGTCCAGAGCGCGACGCAGGGCGATGATCTCGTCATCCTGGTGACCCCGGGCGGGGACCAGGAACTGCCCTTGGAGGCCGTCGTCTCCGCGGCCATGCTCTGGAACCGGCCGGGGCAGCTGGCGCGCGCCCCCGGCCAGCTCACCGCGGCGCTGCCGGGCCGCGTCGTCCGCGTGTACGCGACCGGCCGCGAGCTGGCCGACCCTTACGCCGCGTCGGCCACGCCGTACCTGAGCCTCGCGCTCGACGGGCCGGTGGCCGTCTCGACGGGCCGGCCGAGGAGCCTGCGCGAGGTCCAGGAGGCCGTGGCGGGCGCGCGCGCCCGCCTCGAGGCGGAGGCCTCCCTCCACGGCGACCTGGCCGAGGCCTTCGACGCCGTGCGCGCCGCGATCGGATGGAGCACGATCTATGACCCCGGCTTCGGGCGCGTCATCACGACGGTGAGCCGCGACTGGAACGTCGGCTCCGGCGGCTACATCCTGTTCGAATGGGACAACTTCTTCCTGGCGTACGCCTGCACGCTGTTCGGCAGGGAGCTGGCCATCGCCAACTTCGCCGAGCACCTGCGCTCCATCACGCGCGAGGGCCTCGTCCCCAACGTGGAGGAGGCGAGCGGCAACTCGTCGCAGGACCGGTCCCAGCCGCCGGTCGGTGCGCTCATGCTCAAGGAGATCTTCAAGAGGTGCGGCGACCGCTGGCTCCTGGAGGCCTCGTTCGACGACCTCCTGGCGTGGAACCGCTGGTGGGAGAGGAGGAGGCTCAACCAGGGCCTCCTCAGCTGGGGCTCCGACCCGGCGGACAACCCGCTTCACGAGAAGAACGCCCACACCATCGTCGCCGCGATCTGGGAGTCCGGGATGGACGACTCGCCCATGTACGACGGCGTCCCGTTCAACCCGCGGACGAGCATGATCGAGATGCAGGACGTCGGGCTGTGCGGCCTGTACGTGGCGGACTGCGAGGCGCTCGCCGAGATCGGCGCGCTGATAGGCCGCGCGGACGAGGCGCGGGAGCTGCGGGCGAGGGCGGAGCGCTTCCGCTCGGCGATGGCGTCGCTCTGGGACCCGGCGACAGGGCTCTACCTCAACCGCCGCACCGACACGGGCGAGCGGTCGGGCCGGATCTCGCCGACGCTGTTCTACCCGCTCCTCGGGCGGGTCCCCGACGCGCGCCGCGCGGCCGACATGGTGGAGCGCCACCTCCTCAACCCGGCCGAGCTCGGGGGCGACTACATCCTCCCGTCGATCGCCCGCGACGATCCGAGCTTCCCCAGGCAGGCCTACTGGAAGGGGGCCGTCTGGCCGCCCCTCAACTTCCTCGTGTACCTCGGGCTGCGCAACTATCCCTTGGCGCAGGCGCGCCGCCAGCTCGCCGACCGCTCGATGGGCGTCTTCCTCGGCGAGTGGCGGCGCAAGGGTTTCATCTGCGAGAACTACTCGGCGCTGACGGGCACCGGGGACGATCCGCGGCTCTCGAGCACGCCCTTCTACGCGTGGGGCGTGCTGATGGGGATGATGGGCTTCATCGAGGCGGGACAGATGCCGGCCCCGGAGGCTCCGCTCGCCGCGCCGCGGGAGGGGACGGGGCCCGTGCGCTAGGAGGCGCCCGAGCGCCCGGTCAGTCGGCCCGGGCGCGGTTGGCGAACAGCCAGGTGGCGCCGGAGCGGCCGAGGACGATCGTGGCGGGCTCCAGCGCGCGCAGCCGGGACAGGCAGTCCGGGGCGTCGGAGAGCAGGTAGGCACGCCCCGGCCCGCGCCACAGGCGGGCGAAGGCCTCCTCGGAAACGAAGGTGTCGCCGGTGTCG
>Ga0335078_10007695_pt1 | contig 15989 bp, 10 predicted proteins | sample Lox_Sample_32_FD_206711 | JGI IMG/M metagenome (GOLD analysis project Ga0335078, IMG submission 206711) | Soil microbial communities from Loxahatchee National Wildlife Refuge, Florida, United States - Lox_Sample_3.2 | ecosystem: Environmental > Terrestrial > Soil > Wetlands | place: USA...
GCCGATCCAGTCTAATCGACTGAAAACAATATACGACGCCACCGCAATCCCCCTCAGTCCGCCGACGCCCATGTTATTGTCGTTTCGGGTGGGCCCAACCGCCACGCCCGAAATTCAGGCGCCCTTGCACTCGCCACCGGTGTTCTGCAGGCGGAGCCCGCCGGGTCTTTGACAACCCCATTATTTACAATGTATTATCCTGTGTAAATCTAGAATTTGGTTTCGTCCGGCACATTTTCGGTCGAACCAATGTCGATGCCCAAAAACGCACAAAACCGCCCAACCCGGCCGCGTCCCCGCGCCCCGCGTCGCCCCCTACCGCACCACCTCCGCCGGATCGTCCATTTTCACCGACGGCCGCGGATCCAGCGGCTCCCGCGCCTCCGCCGGATCGAACAGCCGCGCATCCTCCCGCCTCACCTGGTAGCCGGCGTAGTCGGGCGTAGTCGTGAAGCAATCGCTCAAATCGCTGGCTACCGCGTCGAACAGGTTCAGCGGCGGCAATCCCAGCAGCCGGAAGATGGTCTTCAACATCCCCGGAAAGCTGGTGTTCACGTGCGACGCGTAGTTGCGTTTGAAGTACGGCCCAATCCCCATGAACACCGTGCGATGCGCGTCGATGTGGTCCCGCCCCCCTTGCGCGTCGTCCTCGGTCACGAAGATGGCCATCTCCCGCCACCAGGGCGTCCGCGAAAGAAACTCCACGATGCGTCCCAGCGCGTAGTCGTTGTCCGCCACGTAGGATGCCTCGTACGCGTAGCCGTCCTGCGGGCGCGGGTCGGTCATGTGATCGTTCGGCAGGTGGATATAGATGAACCGCGGAAAGGGTTCGCCGCCCTTCACGTACTTCTCCTCAATCTCGTGAATGAACTGCGTGGCGCGAAACTGGTCCGGGATGTTCATGTTGAACATGGGATACTCGCGCGACGTGTTGCGGTACAGCGGTTCGGGCATGGGCACGTTGATCACGAAGCGCGCGCCCGTGGGCTTGTAGCCTTGCCCCTCGTCCCCTCCCGCCAGCTCGAAGCCCTCCCCGTAATTCCGGAACGGAATGCCATGCCGCGCCAGGTGATGCCAGATGGTGCCGCCCTCGGGCTGCTCCTCCGGATGCACCGAAGAGTTGCCTTCGGCGTAGCTCAAGCGCCCCGGCGCCGTCGTCGGAAAACGAAAATCGCGGCCGTCGGCGTAGCTGGCGCGGAACGCGCTCTCGGTCAGCGCGTCGGGATACGCGCCCACCAGCCAATGATGCCCGTCTACGCTGACTTCCGAATCGGCGTAGAAGTTGTCGCTGAACGACCAGCTCAGCGCCAGCGCATGATGGTTCGGCGTTACGTTCACGCGCTGCAGGCTGAGGCGGTTGCCTTTGCCCGTCGCGTGGCCCGCCTGTCCGAAGCGCGCAATCCCCGGCGCGCCCATCACCGTCTCGCCGCTCGCGAGACGCATGATGTCGCCGAAGACTTCGTCGAAGGTGCGGTTCTCTTTCACGATCAGCACCACGTACTTCACGCCGCTGGGTAGCGGATCCACACCGGCGCCTGATGCCTCGTCGCGCGGGTTCAGGCCGTTGTTATCCATCACGGTCGCGGTTCCCGCGGTCACCGCCGCGGCATCCGGCAGCGGGAAGGATTGAATGCTGCCGCGCCGCAACGTGCCCGACCAAACCAGGCCTTCCGCGCCGGCCTCGCCGGAATTGAACGCGGTTTGCCACACGTTGGGTCCCGTTCCCTGGCCGTTCACGTTGGCCACGTACACGTTGTCCCGATCGATCAACACGCAGCTGGGAAACCAGGCGGCCGGCAGATGTCCGAGAACTTTCGCTTGCCCGGATTGGCGCGTATCGATTACCCCCACCGCGTTGATGCCCGCCTCCGCCACCAGCAGCCAGCCGGTCGCCTCGTCGAAAGCCATGCCGATGGGCAGCACGCCGCGCAGCTTTTCCAGGCCTGGAATGCGAATTTCGATCTGCCCGGTCACGCTCTTGGTCTTGGCATCGATCACCGTGATGGAGTCGTTATGCGCGTTGGAGACGAACACGCGATCGGCCGTAGCCAGCACGCCGGAAGGGCTGCTGCCGCCATTGCTCCCTCCGCCGAATGCCAGCCCCGTGTGGATGAATGTCTCCACCTTGGGCGCCGCCGGGTCCGCCAGATCCACCACCGCCAGCGAATTGGCTTCCCGCACGTTGGGATCGCCCAAGCCCGGCACGTCCACTGGCCCCTTGCCGGTCTCGCGGCGCGCGCCGTCGCGCGATTCGAGCGATGGGAACCCGAAAGCCGGAAACGGCAGGCCGGTTTCGCGCAGGTTGTGCGCATCCAGGCCCGGCACCGGTTGATACTCGAACATGCCCACGTTGGTGACGTACGCTTTGCGCTTGTCCGGCGAGAGGGCCAGCGCGAAAGGCAGGCGTCCCAGACGGACCGACGATAAGACGTGCTGCTTGCGCACGTCGATCGCCACCAGGCGGAAGTTGGCCTGGTCCAGCACATATACCACACCGCGGTCGGCGTCGAAGGCCAGGTCGCCCGTGAAGCTGTCGGCGAAGCCGTCGCGGTTCAAGTCGTAGATTTTCTTGGTCCCGCCGGTAGCCAGATCGACCAGCCGCACGCGGCCCGAGTTGCCCTCCGATGCATACAAGGTATGTTCGGTGGCGAATGCCAGCCCCATGAAGACGCTGTGCCACTGATCGTCGCCTTTTTCGTCGTGTTCGCCCGGCTTCGCCTTCTTTTTCTTGGGCGCCAGCAATTGCCGCACCTGCCATGCGCCGCTTTTCTCCTGCTGGACCACCGTCAGGGAAAAGCGGTCCGGCCCGCTGTTGGCGGATACCAGCGTCTTGCCGCTGGCGCTGATGGCCAGTCCGAACGGTCCGGGACCCGTCGCGTACTGATGGCCCAGGGGCGAGATGATGCGACCGCCAGGCAGGATGGTGGCCGCGCCCGGGCGGCGCAGAGCCGGCCGGATTCCAGCGGGGGCGGAGTATTCAGCCGCACCGGCGGGCAGAGCAATCAAGGGCAGAAGACAAAACAGAAAATAGCGCATGATGCGTTCTTACATGATATAGCGCAGTCGGCTCCCGGCAGAAATTACCGCCCCGGCGCAAGGTTTGCCTGGCGCCCGGCCGCCGGTTTTTGTGAGAAACTAGACGAAGTATAAGATTTCATGGTGCCTTACGCGGGAATGTAACGACTGTGAGATCTGGCACGCCAAGTGCATTGGGACGCGGAGACAAAAGGATGCGCAACCTGTTAGGACTCCTGATGCTCGTTGTTTCGTTGGCGGCCGCCGCTTCGCAGCCTGACAAGGCCCGGCCCGTCGCCAAGACTTCGCTAACCGGCTGCGTGGATGAGCGCGACGGCGGATACGTGCTCACCAATGATACCGACCTCCAGTCCACCGCCCGTTTGAAGCCGGCGGCTGGGTCGCCGGAGGACAATTTCGCCAGGCACATGGGACACAAAGTGACGGTACGGGGAGTGCTTTCCAAAGCGGACCCGCTCCCCGTGATGACCGTCGAAAGCGTTCGCACTGTTTCGGACACCTGCGCGCCCGCAACTGAGGGACAACCAAAATGACACCACAACCAACAACGCTTGGAGGAATCGCAATGGCAAGTACCGCGAGGGTGATTGCACCCCAAAGAACCTTGGAAGATCCTTTGGCCCACCTGCCGCGCTCCGGCATACTCGACTACAAGAAAGGCCAGGACGTCTATAGTCAGGATCAGCCCGCCACCGGCATCTATCTGGTGATTGAGGGCAAGGTCAAGGTTTCCCGCACGGCCGACGACGGCCGTCAGGTGATCCTGGACATCTATCAAACCGACGAGTTCTTCGGCGAACCGGCACTGCTCCATCTCTCGCAGCGCGCCGAACAGGCCACGGCATTGGAAAGCAGCCGGTTGATGTCCTGGAGCATCGCGGAGATCGAAGACATCATCACCAAGCGGCCCCGGCTGGCCGTGGCGCTGCTGCAAATCCTGGCGCAGCGGAACGTCGAGTTCGGACAGCGCATCGAGAGCTTCTCGGTGGATAATATCGCGCGCCGGCTGGCGCGGTCCTTGATTCGTTTCAGCGAGCGTTTGGGTACGCCCGAACCGGATGGCGCCTTGCGCGTGGCCCCGTTCACGCACGAGCTGCTTTCACAATACGTGGGCACCTCGCGCGAAATCGTCACGCACTACATGAACCGGTTCCGGCGCGAGGGCTACCTGCGCTACTCGCGCAAAGGTATCATCCTGTATCACGACGCCTTTAAGGAATGGCTGCGCCAGGAGAGCCGGTAAGACCGCCTCAAGGCATCCGCAGGAATTGTCCCAGCCGTTCTTCCGCCCGCCCGATAGCGCGCGCCAGCGCGACTTTGCTCAGGTTGTGCGCGAACACGCTGGTGATGTAATCGAGATCGGCGGATACCACCGATTCCTGCGCTTGGGTCACTTCCACCGCATCGGCGATGCCCGCCTCGAACCGCTGCCGGGTCAGCGTGAGAGTCTCGCGCGCCACCTGCTGGTTATTGCGCGCCACATCGAGTTGGTTGGCCGCGGTTTTGAGATCCAGAAACGCATCGCGCACGTCCGCCTCGATCCGGCCGCGCACGTCTTCCAGTTCGGCGCGGCGCTGCCCCAGCGCAGCGTCCGCTTCCTGGGCTTCGCCCTCGGTCCGGCCTCCCTGCCAGATGGGTATGCGCAGCGTGCCGACTACGGTGAACGTGCCGTGCGACTCGCCGGGATTGATGCCGATTGCGCCGTAGTCGGCCGAGAACGCCAGCGAAGGCAGATGCTCCCAGCGGGCCGCGCTCCGGGCCCGCTCGGCCGCGCGCACCTGCGCTTCGGCGGCCTGCAAATCGGCGCGGTTCTCGAACGCCTGCTTAAGCGCCTGCTCGATGGTCAGATCGGGCGCCGGTGAATACGGGATGTCGTCCGTGATTTCGTAGTTGTCGTTGACCGGCAGGCCCACCAGCCGCGCCAGGTTGATCTTCTGTTTGGCCACGTCGTTCTCGAGCGACATCAGCCGCTGCTGCTGGGTCTGCAACTGGACCAGGCTGCGGTTCACGTCGATCTGCGGGTTCAGCCCCACCGCGCGCCGTTCCTGCGTCTGCTTGAATAGCGCCTGTGCCGTATCGATCTGCGCCTGTGCGGAGCGTACCCGCGCCTCGGCCGCGATCACCTGCAAATACGCGCCGCCCGCCGCCAGCACCACCAGGTCGCGCGCGTCGCGCAGAGCGGCCGCGTTGGCTTTCACCAGTTCCTGCGCGGAGCGATAGTTGTTCAGCGCCGTCAGGTCCGCCACCGTCTGCGTCAGCGTGGCGCGCAGATCGTAATAGTTGAACGGTCCCACGATGGTGGGAAATGCAAAACCGGGAATGGGCACATGGATGCGCAGGCCCTCGGCCTGCAGGTTGGTCTGCTCGACCGCCTCGCGCAGGTATCCGTTCACGTTCGGCAGCAGCGAACTGCGCGCCACGCGGGCCTGTCCGCGCGCCTGCCGCATGGCCTGCGAAAGCCCTTCCGTACCCAGGTTGTATTCGAGGCCGCGCGCGACCGCCTCCCGCAGCGACAGCTTCCCCGAGAAGGGCTTCGCGGTCCCCGGCACGCTGCCGGCGTAGGGGCCCTGCACCTGCATCGACGTGTTGAGCGTGTTGACGCTCGACGTGACGCCCGGCACCGGCGTCTGTATGGTGTTGACCGAGCCGCCCTGCCCGGGGCGTCCCGACAGCGGCAACTGGGCGGCGGGCGTCGCCTGCGGTGGCGGGGCCTGCGCCTGGAGCATAGCTCCCAGCGCAAACATGAGAAGAGCGCTATAACGTATGGTCATCTGTTTATCATCCAAGTTGTTTCCGGAAACGCCAGATGCTGAGCGACACCAGCACCACCGTGAATCCGACAAGCGCCAGGAAGTTCGGCCACAGTACGTCGATGCCGCTGCCTTTCATCAACGTGGCGCGCACGATGATGGTGAAATGGCGGATCGGGTTCAGCCAGGTGATGGGCTGCAGCCAGGAGGGCATGGCTTCCACCGGCGTGGTGGCTCCCGAGAGCGTCGCCAGCGGCGGATTGATGAAGAATGCGGTCAGCATGGATTGCTGCGCGGACTTGGTAAACGTCGCCACGAAGGTGCCGATGCCAATGCCGCCCAGGATGCACAGTCCCGCGCTCAGCGCGACCAGCAGCAGGTTGCCGCGCACCGGCACCGCGAAGAACAGGCGCATGACGCCAATCGCCAACGTAGCCATCACCATCAGCAGCACGAACAACGGCGCGATCTTGGCGATTACGATATCGGTGGTGCTGGCCGGGGTCATCAGCAGTTGTTCCACGGTGCCGCGCTCGCGCTCTTTGACCATGGCGGTGGCGGCCAGCAGCGAGCCGTTCAAAATCAGCAACACGCCGAACGTCCCGGTGACGATGAACCAGGCGTTCACCAGTCCCGGGTTGTATAAGAACGCGGCCACGGTGTCCACCACGCTACGATTCCCCGGTGGAGGGCCGCTGGCGCCGCTCACCGCGCGAATTCTGGGCCGGATACCTTCCGTCGCCAGCGCCTGGTTGTATGACAGGATCACGCCCTCCGCATAGCCCTGGGCGATGGTGGCCGTGTTGGCGTTGGCGGCGTTCAGCAGGATCTGCACGTCCACCGGCGTCCCGCGCCGCAGATCGCGCGCAAACTCGTGGGGCACTACGATGCCCGCATCCAGTTTTCCGCGGCTGATGGCGGCTTCCAGGTCGCGCACCGAGGTGTAATCGCCGCCCAGCCGGAAGCTCTTGCTCTCGGTCAGCGTGGAGACCAATTCCCGGCTCTCCGGCGTCCGGCTCCAGTCGATCACTCCCAGGCGCAGGTGGGACACCGTGGAATCCAGCGCAAAGCCGAAGAGCAGAAGCTGTAGCGTAGGCGGGACGATCAAGGAAATCGCCATGCGCTTGTCCCGCCGGATTTGATTGAACTCTTTGCGCACCAGGGCGCGTAGCCGGCTCATGCTTTCACCTGCATGCGGCGCATCGTCTTCCAGGCCAGCGTGTAGAACACCCCGCCCAGCGCCGCGATCATCAAAACGGAAAACCACACGGCCGGCCATCCGCCGCCCTGCAACAAGGCGTCGCGCACGATTTCGATATAGTACCGGCCCCAAACGATGTTGGATAGCCAGCGCAGGCCGGCCGGGATATTCTCCACCGGAAAGATCAAACCGGAGAGCAGAAACACGAGCAGAAAGCCGCCCAGCGCCACAGTTTGAATCGCCGCGGCCTGGTTCGGAATGCCGGCGCCCACGAAAGTCCCAAAACTGACTACGCAAAACGCGTAGAGAACGCTGCCCACCATAAATGGCGTCGGATCTCCGGCAATGTGCAAGCCGAAGACCGTCAGGAGGGTGGTCACCCCCAGCAGCCACTCGCCGGCCGCCACCACCATGAAGGCGAGAATCTTGCCCAGCACGAATTCGTGCGCCGAGATGCTTGACACATAGACCTGCAGAATGGTCTTTTGCTCGCCTTCCTTGGCCATCGCCAAAGCGGCCAGCAGCGCCGGGAACATGGAGATGCCCATCACGAAGATTCCAGGGGCATAGAACTTTGGGGAATCGCGCCCGGGATTGTACCAAAGCCGCACTTGCGCGCCTACCAGCATGGCGCCCGCCATGGCGCCGGAGTCTCGATTGAAGGCATGCGTGATCTGGTTGACGTAGCCCTGCACGATGCGGGCGGTATTGGAGTCGGTCGCGTCCACCAGCAGTTGCACCTGCGGATTCGCGCCGCGCGCCATGTCGCGGCCGAAGTTCCTGGGCACGATCAGCACGCCGCGCGCCGCGTTGGCCGTGAGGGCATCCTCCGGCTTGCGATCCGGAGGCCAGGAAACTACGTGGAAAGAAATGGACGAGCGAAACGCGTCCGCCAGTCGTCGCGATGCGGGCGAGTCGTCCAGATCCTGAATCACCAGCGGCAAGTTATGCACGGTCAGCGAGATGGCCGTGGAGAGCAAAGCCAGGAGGATCAGCGGCAGCACCAGCGCCAACGCCAGCGCCAGGCGGTCGCGCACCAACTGGGTCAGCTCTTTGCGTGCCTGCGAGAAAATGCGTCTCATGCTTAGTCCTCCGCCGCGAACTTGCCTTCTTGCCGGGCCTTCTCCACTACTGCGATGAAAACGTCTTCCAGCGAGTAACTCTCTTCGTGGATCTCCGTGACGGCCACGCCCGCGTCGCGGAGCTTCTCCACGAGCTGTTCCGCGGCGGCCGCCACATCGTCGTCGACGATCACGTGCAGCCGGTCGCCAAACAGCGAGACGCGCCAGCGATCCACCTGCTCTTTCAGCCGGTCGGCCGCGCGCTGCGGCTGGTCCACACGCAACTCCAGCAGGTGTCCGCCCTGCCGGGCTTTGATGGCGCTGGGGGCGCCTTCCGCGACCAGCTCTCCGCCCGCCATGAACCCCAGCCGATTGCACTGCTCCGCCTCTTCCAGATAATGGGTAGTCACCAGAATGGCCGTGCCCATGTCGGCCAGCCGGTTAATCATCCGCCAGAACGCGCGGCGCGCCAGCGGGTCTACGCCCGAGGTCGGCTCGTCCAGAAACAGGACGCAGGGTTCGTGCATGGTGGCCGCCCCAAACGCCACGCGTTGCTTCCATCCGCCCGGCAAGCTTCCCGTGACCTGCTGCTCTTTCCCCGCCAAGCCGGAAAACTCCAGCACCCACTTCTTTTTCTCCACGATCTCGTCTTGCGGCACGCCATACACGCCGGCGAAGAAGTCCAGGTTTTCATCGATGGTCAAATCGTCATAGAGCGAGAACTTCTGCGACATATACCCGACCAGCTCGCGCACCTGGGCGGACCGGATGCCGCCCTGACTGCTGGTGAGCTGCGGCGTGCCGCTGGTGGGCTCCAGCAGGCCGCACAGCATCTTGATGGTGGTCGTCTTGCCCGCGCCGTTGGCGCCCAGCAGACCGTACACCTCGCCATAACGCACGTTTAGATTCACGTTGTGCACGGCGGTGAACTCGCCGAACCGCTTGGTCAGATTCTGTGCCCCAATAGCGATCTCTCCCACCAGATTGCGATGCGGGTGGCGGCCGGGGAAGGGCGGCGCGTGCAGTTCCTGTCCCATGGCCCGCAGCCGCGCCACGAAGGTGTTCTCCAGCGTGGGGTCCGCGACCCGTATATCGCGCACGGCGATTTCCGCCTTCGCCAAGACCGCCTCCACCGCGGCGCGGCCCGCCTCCGGATCCCGCACGATCACATCCAACCGGTCGCCGAACCGCTGCACATCACCGATCACCCCATCTTCGGCCTCCGTGAGCCTGTCTTCGGCTTCCGCCAGATTGGCGGTGTGGACTTCGAGCCGCCGCATCCCCAGACTGTCCCGCAATTCGGCTGGCGTGCCGGACTGATGGATCAGGCCGAGATGCATCAGCGCGACCTTGTTGCAACGCTCGGCTTCATCCAGATAAGGCGTGGCGACCAGGATGGTCAGGCCGTCCGCAGCCAGATGGGCGAGCGCGTCCCAGAATTCGCGGCGGGACACCGGATCGACGCCCGTGGTGGGCTCGTCGAGCAGCAGAACGCGCGGCTGTGCCACCAGCGCGCAAACCAGCGACAGCTTCTGCCTCATGCCGCCGCTCAATTGACCCGCGAGCCGGTCTTTGAAACGGTGCATGTCGAACATCTGCAGATAGCGGTCACCCCGCCCGGCGATCTCTTGCGGCGACACGCGGCGCAGATCGCCCACGTAGCGGATGTTCTCGTGGACGCTCAGATCGGGGTACAGGCTGAAGGTTTGGGTCAAGTACCCGACCGCGGAACGCGATTCCCGAGCGGGCTTGCCGAATACCTCCACCACGCCGGAGGCCGCCTCCATGATCCCGGCGAGAATTTGAAACGTGCTGGTCTTGCCCGCGCCATCGGGCCCAATGAGACCGAAAATCTCTCCTTCGTGCACGTCCAGGTCGATCCCCCTGACCGCCTCGACCGGGCCGTAGTTCTTGCGCAAGTCGCGCGTATGCACCACTACGGTCATTTCCGCTGGCTTTCCGGCCACGCCTCGCCCACCACCAGGATCTCTCCATCGGCCGGCATGCCGGGCTTGGCATATCCGAATCCGCTCTTCAAGCCGAGCTTCACGCCCACCACCTCCTTCACCCGGTCGTCGCGGAAATACGTGTTTTCGGGTGTGAAGGTGGCCTGCGGATCGATGCGCTGCACAAAGGCATCCAGCGGCTGTTTGGGATTCGAATCCAGGTACACGTGCGCCGCCTGGCCCAACTTGACGCGTCCGATTTGCCCTTCGGGAACGTAGCCGCGCAGATACACCTTGTGCAGATCGAGCAGCGTGACAATGGGCGTTCCGGCGGTGAGCACCTCGCCCGGTTCGGCGGTGCGGGTCACCACCGTTCCGTCGAAGGGGGCGGTGACGGTCAGATCGTTGCGGTTGGCCTCGGCCTCCTGCAGCGAGGCGCGCGCGTGCTGCTCGTCGGCCGCCGCGCTGGCGATGTCTGCCTCCTGCTGCGCGATCTGCCGGCGCAGCGTGGCGGCTTGCAAGCTGCGTATATCCGGATTGCTCAAAGTGGCTTGGGCCATGGCGAGAGAGCCGTGCGCGGCCTCCACCCTACGCTTGGCGGCGGCCACCAGCGCCGCTTGGGTGTCCGCCGTGGTTTCCGCCTGCTTGCCCTGGCGTTCGGATACCGCCCCCGACTGGGCCAACCGCGTGTAGGCGTCCTTATCGAACAGAGCCAGCTTATAGGCGGCTTCCTGCTGCGCCAACTCGGCTTCCGCCGCCGCCAGTTCCGCTTGCGCCTGGCTGACACGGCCATTGGCATCCACCTTGGACTGGCCGGTCTCGACCGAGTTCTGTTCCAACTGCTGTTCCAGGACCGCGATCTGCCGCCGCGCGAATTGCAGCCGCGCCTCGGACTGGGTGACGGTGGCCTGGGCCTCGGCCTCGCGATCGCGCAACTGCTGGTCGTCCAGAACGGCGATGACGTCTCCGGCCTTGACCTGGTCGCCCTCGCGCACCCTGGCTTCGAGCAAGCGGCCGGTGGCTTTCGACGAGACCGCCGAGTCGTCTCCTTCAATGCGCCCGCTCAGGACGATGGTGTTGGCGGAGCCGCCGGGTTTGGCCAGCACGACGCGCCAGACGGTGATGGCGCCAGCGGCCAGCAGGAGCACGATCAGAACAATCACGGTCCGGGCGCGTCCGGCCTGCGCATCGATCGGGGTGGGATTCGTCATATTTGCCTCGCAGTCTGCTTTTGTTTCGGTTTTGCCGCCGCGTTGCGCCGGGCGAAGCTTTTCAGCGCGGCGTACGAGAAGGACGCGATGTGGCCGGCGATTTCCTCCAGGGTCTGGGGGGTGAACTGGAAGTCCGGCCACAGCCTCTTGAGGACTTCCCGGCCGTGCGCATAGAGGATGATCTGGCCCATGATGCTCTGCGCACAGAGCCGCGTCTGGCGATCGTCCGCCGGCCGGCCGATGACGCCGGCCACCAGCGCGCGTATGGCGTTGTGCCTGGGGCGCATGATCTGTTCGACGACGCCGTCGAAAGACGGTGTGGGTTGCGCCAACTCGTGAGTCATCAGCCGCACGGGCCAGGCCGGCCGGTCTTCTCCATACATGTGCCGCAGGAGGCCAAACACGAACGCGCGCAACTTGGCCTCTGGCGTACGGCCGGGCAGCACGGGGTCGAAAGTGGCGGCGTTGCCGGCGGCGCAGGCCGCGTAACGGAGGACTTCGTTGTAAAGCCCCAGCTTGTCGCCAAAGTGATAATTCACCGCGGCAAGATTGACTCCGGCGCGCGCGCAGATGTCGCGCACCTTGGCCGCCTGGAAGCCGGTTTCGGAGAAGACGTGGCCCGCGGTTTCGAGGATGCGGGCTTCGGTGGCGTCGCGGGGGACGCCGTCGCGCGATCGGTTACGTTCCGGCATGATAAAACAGTATTTTAAAACGTCTGTTTTAATCTGTCAACGGAAATTTGCGCGGCCGCGGGGCGCGGCGCGCCCTCAAGAAAATCAGAATGTAATCTTCGAGGTGGTAGAAGTGCCCGCGGAATTGGTGAGTTGCACCGCCGCCGTGGTGACCTGGTCGGCATCGCCGGTCACTGGAAAGAAGACGGTCAATCCGAAGACGCCGCCCATGGCCGAGGCTGTGAAGTACTGCTGGAACGCCGCGGCGGTTCCGAGCTCCACACCCTGAAAGTAAAGCTCGGTCGCGGCGATGTTGCCGGGCGCGATCTCGCTGCCGGAGGAGTTGAAGAAGCTGAAGACCAGTTGGGATGTGCTCCGGGTGTTATCCCAGCCGTTGATTTGAAGCTGGATGTTGGTGGTGGTGCAGTACACCAGGGCCGGATCGCAGGCCACGTCGCGCTCCGCCACGGCGGTGTCGACGCCGACCAGGGCCGGGGGGATCGGAACGTTTTCTGGCGCGCTGTTGCTGCCTAGGGTCACGTTGAAACATAGCGCGCCTGCCGTTGTGCCGGTCCCGAACGAAACGGAGGGCCCGTTCGCGAATTGCCCGACGGTCGCTCCCTGCGCCACGGTGAAGGTGGCGGAGAGCGTGCCATTTGCGAAGGCGATGGCGGGGTCGTTGCCGTTGCCGGTGGCTGTTGGGCAGCCGCCCACGTCCGCGGCATAGGCGAGCGTCACCGTTCCGTTCCCGGCCGCCGGTGACGCCGACGCCAGGCTGACCGTAAGATTCCCTTGTTGCGCGCTGGCGAGCGTGGCGGGAGTCATTTGGATCGACGGGACAGGGAAGGCAAGCACTCCAGTGGCCTGGAGCGGATATGTGTTCGCACCGATAGTCAAGGTGGCAGTCTGCGGAGCCGTGGCGGTGGGAGTGAAGGTTACATCCAGCGCGACGGACGAACCGGGCGAGACGCTGGTAGCCGAGAGCGCGCTGCCAGAGAGGTGGAAGGCGCCTGTCAGGAGTGGGATCGTGGGCATCGCGAGGGTGATATTGCTTTGATTGGCCAGCGTCAACGCGATGGTCTGCGACGAGCCGACCACGACGCCGCCGAAGTTTATGGTTTGCCCGGCAGCCACTGGCTCAGCGCCCTGCAGCAGAGTTAGCGGGGGCGTCACTCCCGTGGCCTGGAGCGAATACGTGCTCGTACCAACAGTCAAGGTTGCCGTTTGCGCACCCGTTATGCTGGGGCTGAAGGTCACATCCAGTTCGACGGACGAACCGGGCGCGATGCTGGCAGCCGATTGGGCGGCGCCCGAGAGGCTGAAGTCGCCCACCGGGGGTGGGATCGCGGGCACGGGCACGGCGAGCGTTATGGTGCTTGTATTCGTCAGCGTCAGTGCGATGGTCTGTTTCGATCCGACCTGGACGTTGCCAAAGCTTATGATCTGGCCGGGGGCCACTGGCTGGGTGCCCTGGAGCAGGGTTAGCGCCAGTCCCGTGCCCTGGAGGGGATACGTGCTCGAACCAATAGTCAGAGTCGAATTTCGCGAACCTGTAATGGTGGGCGCGAAGGTCACATCCAGTTCGACCGACAAACCGGGCGCGACGCTGGTCGCCGCAAGGGCGCTGCCCGAGATGTAGAAGTCGCCTGCCGGGGCTGGGATCGCGGGCACGGCGAGAATCATTTTGCTCTGATTGGCCAGTGTCAGTGTGATGGTCTGTTGCCAACCGACCTGGACGTTGCCGAAGCTTATGTTTTGCCCGGCAGCCACTGGCTGAGCGCCCTGCAACAGGGTCAGCGGCGGCGGCACTCCCGTGCCTTGGAGCGAATACGTGTTCGCACCAATAGTCAAGGTGGCAGTTTGCGGACCCGTGGCGGTGGGCGCGAAGGTTACATCCAGCTCGGCGGACGAACCGGGCGCGACGCTGGTAGCCGAGAGGGCGCTGCCCGAGAGGCTGAAGGCGCCTGTCAAGGGTGGAATAGCGGGCGCGGCGAGCGTTACGGTGGTCTGGTTGGCCAGCGTCAGCGCGATGGTCTGTTGCGATCCGATCTGGACGTTGCCAAAGCTTATGGTCTGCCCGGCGCCCAGTCGCTGAGCGCCCTCAAGCAGGGTTAGCGGCGGCAGCGGTACTCCAGTGCCTTGGATCGGGTATGTAATCGCACCGACAGTCAAGGTGGCAGTTTGCGGACCGGTGGCGGCGGGAGTGAAGGTTACATCCAGTTCGGTGGACGAACCGGGCACGACGCTGGTCGCCGAGAGGGCGCTGCCCGAGAGGCTGAAGGCGCCAGTCAGGGGTGGGATCGTGGGCACCGCGAGGGTGATCTTGCTTTGATTGGCCAGCGTCAGCGCGATGGTCTGTTGCGTTCCGGTCTGGACGTCGCCGAAGTTAATGGTCTGCCCGGCGGCCACTGCCTGAGCGCCTTGAAGCACCGTTAGCGACGGCGGCACTCCCGTGGCCTGGAGCGGATACGTGCCTGTACCAACAGTCAAGGTTGCACTTTGCGACCCCGTCATGCTGGGGATGAAGGTCACATCCAGTTCGACGGACAAACCGGGTGCGAGGCTGGTAACCGAGAGGGCGGTACCCGAGACGCTGAAGTCGCCTGACAGGGCTGGGATCGCGGGCACAGCGAGTGTTACGGTGGTCTGGTTGGCCAACGTCAGCGCGATGGTCTGTTGCGATCCGACCTGGACGTTGCCGAAGCTTATGGTCTGCCCGGCGGCCACCGGCTGAGTGCCCTGAAGCAAGATCAGCGTCGTCGGCGCCAAGCCGGTGCCTTCGAGCGGATAGGTGCTCTCACCAATGGTCAAGGTTGCATTTTGCAGACCCACGGCGGCGGGTGTGAAGATCACGTTCAGCTCGATGGAGGAACCGGGTGCGACGGTGGTCGTCGAGAGGGCGCTGCCCGAGACGCTGAAACCGCTTGTCAGGGGCGGGATCGCGGGCACGGCGAGCAGTGTGTTGGTTTGATTGGCCAGCGTCAGCGCGATGGTCTCGCTCAGTCCGAGCTGGATGCTGGAGAAGATTATGGTTTGCCCGTCGGCGAGCGCTTGATTGCCCTGAAGCACCGTCAGCACCGGCTCGCCCGCCCGGAGCGGATACGTGCTGGAACCGATAGCCAGGGTGCCGGGTTCGAGACCCGGCGCGGCGGCTGTGAAGGTCACATCCAGTTCGGCCGACGAGCCGGGCAGGACGCTGGTCGCCGAGAGCGCGCTGCCGGAGATGCTGAAGCCGCTGCCGGTGACGCTAATCGCGGGAATGGGGAGCAGTGCGCTCGTCTGATTGGACAGCGTCAGCGCGATGGTCTGGCTCGATCCTAGCGGAACATTGGTGCCAAAGCTGATGGTCTGGCCCGCAGGCAGCGGCTGATTGTTCTGAAGCACAGTCAACGCCGGTGGAGGGGCCACGCCCGTCCCGGTCAGGAAGACCGTAGGGATGACATTGCCGGCGGTAATGTTCATGGTGGCGCTGGGATATCCCAGTTGGAGCGGCTCAAACTGCACGGTGAAATCCAGGGTGCCGGTGGGGTTGATAAGGATCGGTAACTGTGGCAACTGGGCGCCACCGCACAAGTCGGGCGATAGCGCGCACACCACCGAGAAATACTGCGTGTATGGGGGCGATGGCGAGTAAGCCCCGGACACACCGAGATCCGTGAGGTAGACTTGGCTCGACCCGGTGTTCGTCAAGCGAAAATCGACGTTCGCCACACTCCCCAGAGCCACCGGAGCGAAGGCGTAGATCTGGCCGATGGGCGCCACCACGCCGCCCTCGACCGTGGACAGCGTCACCTGCGCGGAGGCGCACGCCGCCGCCGCCAGGACCACGAAGAAAGCGGCCGGCCGCCTCACGGGTGCCCTATCGTGATGGTGGGCGTGCCGATGCTGACCACCGAACTAGGAACCGTTGACTTCGACCCCGACGTGGCGCGCGTTACACCCGCAAGCGCCGCGCCGGCCGCCGCGGCGACGACGGCCACCACCACGATCCATTTCCGATGGCCCCCGGACGCCATACTGCCCGTCGTCGGCGTGATCTCACCCGATTTAGCGGTGGATTGCGGAGGCGCGGTGGGCGTGATGTCGCTGGATGCCGCCTTCGCCCGATCGGGA
>Ga0335078_10007696_pt1 | contig 15988 bp, 14 predicted proteins | sample Lox_Sample_32_FD_206711 | JGI IMG/M metagenome (GOLD analysis project Ga0335078, IMG submission 206711) | Soil microbial communities from Loxahatchee National Wildlife Refuge, Florida, United States - Lox_Sample_3.2 | ecosystem: Environmental > Terrestrial > Soil > Wetlands | place: USA...
GGCTATTTCGCGACTCCGCGCACGCCGCCGGCGCCGGACAGCAGCCGGGCGGAACTGGACCGGCAGGTGATGAAGCCCGACATCATCCAATCGTTCCCCACGGTGGTGCAGATGCAATACGGCCCCAAGAACGCCTCCGGCTCGACGCCGGTGCACATTCAGATGCATGTCGACATTCAAAAGCTGGTCTTCGGGCAGCAGAACGGCCGTCACACGCAAAGACTGACGTTCGTTTTCGCGCTGCTGGATCAGAACGACGCCATCGTGAGCGCGCGCGAAGGCGCGATGGAATTCGCCCTCACCGACGAGAGGTACCGCAGCCTGCAGGAGAGCGGCGTGAATGCCGCCCTCACGCTCGAAGCCCCCGCCGGGAAATACCGGTTGCGCGCGGTCGCCATGGAAGGAGCGCGCGGGCAGATAGCGGCGCAGGCGTATATCGTGCAGGTGCCGTAACGACAGCCGGCAAAAAACGACCGACTGAGTCGACAGTCGGCACAAAACGACCGACTGAGTCGACAGTCGGCACAAAACGACCGACTGTCCTACTCCAGTTTTGAGAAGACTTTGACGAATTCGGGCAGGGGCAAGGCGCCTTCCATCACTTCGCCATCGACGCCTTCGGGAGTGCTTTTGCCGATGACGAATGAAGGAGTGCCCTGGATGCCGAATTTCAACGCTTCCATCACGCTGGTCTGCACGGCTTCCCTGTATTTGTTGCTCTCCACGCAGGTCCGGAAGTTGTCGGTGTTCATATGCAGCGAAGCGGCTTCCGAGACCAGGCTGTCCATATCGAGCTTGTCGGGATGCTTGCCCATGAGGTCGCGCAAGGTCCAGAATTGCCCCTGTTCACTGGCGCAGTGGGCCGCCATGGCGGCGCGCATGGCATTGGGGTGGATGGAATCGAGGGGCAGATCGCGGCTGAAGAACCGGATTTTCCCGGTGTCGATGTATTGCTTTTGAAGGTCGCCGAAGACGGTGGTGTGGAACCGCTGGCAGAAGGGACACTGATAGTCGGTGAACTCGACCACGGTAATGGGAGCGGTCTTCGATCCCAGCATGTCCATGCCGCTGATATTGATCTGGGCGCGCGCCGGCGGGGGCGGGCCGGCCGCCTTGCCCTGCTGCTTCTCGAGCAGCTGGCGGATCTGCCGCAGCTCCTGCAGAATCTGGTCGGCCTGCTCGCGCGTGATGCCCTGCTCCTGCTTGCCGGATTCCGGCGTCGTCTTCGCGTCCTGCGCGGCTAACGGGAACAGCAACGCCGAAGGCAGCAGCGCCATTCCGGCAAATCGAAAAACGCGGTTCTTCATGGGTATCTCTTCCGGTTATCGCTTCTCGAGGATCAGCATGTATTCCACGTCCTTGATCCTCTCCAACTCCTCGACCAGGTGGAAGCGGTTGGACTCGATTTCCTTGATCAGGTCCGGCATGTCCAGGCGGATGTGGGTGAGTGCGGACCCATTGGGCATGGCCGTTTCCCGCTTGTAATACTCCACTACCACCAGTTTGCCATCCGTGCGGAGTCCTTTGTAAATGCCGGCCAGCATCTTCTCGGGATAGTTGAAGTGATGGTAGACATCGAACACCAGGACCATGTCGACCTGGTCCTCGGGGAGCTTGGGATCGGTTTCGTCGCCTTTGACGAAGGTCACGTTGGCGAGCTTCTGATCGGCCGCGAGCTGTTTGGCGTCGGCCAGAAAATCGTCAAAGATATCCTCGGCGATCACGTGTCCCTGGTCGCCCACGCGCTTGCTGAGGAAGGGCAGCATGTGTCCCACGCCGGTGCCGACATCGGCCACCGTCATGCCCGGCTTGAGGCCCATCTGAATCATCAACTGGCCGGGACGCTGCGCCTGGTCGCGTTTGGGATCGGAAAGCGACTTGGCCACCCGCTCGCGGTCTTCGGGCGTCTGATACCCGGAATTGGCTTTGGTGGCGACTTGCGCGGACAGTCCCGCGGCCAGAACCAGGGCGGCGCAAATTACGGTCTTCTTCATAGTGCAGTCTCCATGGGGAGCGCCAGCGGCGCATCGGTGAAGAAATCGAGCTGCGACATCTCCCCTAACGCGTCGCGGATGGATTGCTCGGAGGTGGGCTCGACGGTGATGACGAAGGGCAGGTCGTGCTTGCCCTCGTAAGGCTCCTGCAGCATGGCCTCCAGGCTGATCTGCTTGCTGGCCAGGATCCCCGCCAATTTGGCGATGATGCCGGGACGATCGTCGACGCGAAACCGCAGGTACCAGGCGCACTTTTGCAGCGCGATCGAGACCGGCTTGTTCTCGCCCAGGCGCTCGTGCGCAAACGGCGAAACGCGCTCCGGGCTGCCGCTGCGAATCTCCCGCGCCACGCGCATCAGGTCGCTGACCACGGCTACGCCGGTGGGATGGCCGGCGCCCCAGCCGTAGTAGAAGGTATCCTCGCCATACTTGCCCTTCACCCAGACGGCGTTGTACGGCCCCTGGACCCCCGCGAGGATGGTGGAAACGGGAATCAACGCGGGCCGCACGAACAGAATCAGGCCGTCGGGCGTGATGCGGGCGCCGCAGACCAGGCGGATGGTGTGCTTCAACTGCAGCGCGTAGCGGAAATCGATGGGCAGGATGCGGCGGATGCCTTCCATGAAGATGTCGGAAGGAGTGATCTTCTCGCCGAATGCCAGCGCGGCCAGCAGCACGAGCTTGGAGCGGGCGTCGTAGCCATCGATATCGGCGGCGGGATCGGCTTCGGCATATCCCAGGCGCTGCGCCTCCGCCAGCACTTCCCCGATCGGCGTATTGCGCTTTTCCATTTCGGTGAGGATGTAATTGCAAGTTCCGTTCAGAATTCCGTAAAGCGCCACCACGCGGTCGCCGGAGATGCCTTCGCGCAGCACGGCGTGGATGGGGATGCCGCCGCAGACGCTGGCTTCCATCGCCAGGTTGATGCCGGAACGAATGGCGCGGTCCCAGATCTCGGGGCCGCACTCGGCCATCAGCTCTTTATTGGCGGTCACCACCGATTTACGATTCGCGATAGCCGATTCGACAATTTGGGAAGCGACTGCGGTGCCGCCAACCAGCTCCGCGACGATCTGCACGTCGGGGTGCCGGACCACTTCACGCCAGTCGGTGGTTTTGTACACCGCGCCGAGGGCGGCGGGAATGTTCCTGGAGGCCACTGAACGGCTGCACACCGCGGTCACCGTAAGCCGGAAGCCCAGCTTGAGCGCGATCTGGTCCGCATTCTCCGCGAGAATGGCGAGGGTGCTCGAGCCGACGTTGCCAAGGCCCACCACTCCCACGCGAACTTCTTCCATATGTTGGTTATGATACCGCGCGCGGGAAACAGGACCCTGGCGGCGAGCCGGTTCCGGGATGCCGCGCCCGTCTACGGCAGCCCCTGGATCCACGACGCGATCCTGCCCAGCACCGCGGGCGACATGGTCTCTTGGATAGCGGCGTATTCCGAGACGGAGCCGGTCTGGGCCGTTTGAAAAAGATGATTGAGGCCGGGCATCTCGACTACCTCGAAATGCCTGTTCCCGGCGGCCTCCAGCGCCTGCCGGATGGCGGGGAGGTTCTGTTTCGCCGGCACCTGCGTGTCCTTGGTCCCGATCAGCGCCAGCACCGGACACGTCACTTTGTGCAAGTCGATCGCCGGATCGTACTCCAGAAAGAAGCGGAACCAGCTCGACGAGAGCGCGGCGGTCTGCGAATCCAGTTGCGTCCTGGGGATGAAGGCCGCCAGCTTCTCCTGGAGTTTCGCCGGGTCCTTCTCCGATTCCACGGTTTTCAAAATGTTCCGTTCGACGCCGCCCGCCTCGAGGGCGGCGGCGTGGCTCATGCCGGCCGTTTCGTCGAGCGCCATGATCTGCGCCACCAGCAACTCGTCTCCACGAACTCCCGATCCGGCCAGCATGACGATAAACGCCACGTCGCGGTTGCGCGCCGCCACCATGGGCGCGATCGATCCGCCCTCGCTGTGGCCGATCAACCCGATTCGCGCGCGATTCACTTCCGGGCGCGTCTTGAGCCAGGCGACCCCAGCCTCGGCGTCGGTGGCGAAATCGGCGGTGGTGGCCGCTCCGAAATTGCCGGTCGATTTCCCGACGCCGCGATCGTCGGCGCGCAGCACGGCGATACCCCGGCGCGTCAAATAATCCGAGAGGACCAGAAAGGGCTTGTGCCCCATAAGGCTCTCGTCGCGATCCTGCGGCCCCGAGCCGGTGATGAGGAGGACCGCGGGAAACGGGCCTTTGCCCGGCGGAATGGTGAATGTCGCGGCCAGTTTCACGCCGGCCGGCGCGTTCTCATAGACCACGTCCTCTTCGCGATACGGGAATGGCCGGACCGGATTCTGCGGCTTCTTCGGATCGAGACCGGCCTGGCTGCTTCGTTTGATGGTTAGAGGCAGCGGCTGGCCGTTCTGCGTAAACGTCCCGCTGATGGTGTTGTGGTCGGGCTGAATTCGGGCGTCGTATGTGGCGACGATGGAGTCCATGGCGAGTTTGAGGCTGTTTCCCTTACGCGCGACGGATGTCACGGGGAGGCCATTGGCGTTCTGATCGAGGCTGTCGAGCGACGCCCGCAAGCCGCCGGCGGTGTTTGTGAAGTGGAACGCCAGGCGGAGCTTGACGACACCGACGTCCAGGCTGCCGGTCCAGACTCCATCGATGTCCGACGGTTTGACGGGCGGCGCCGGGGGCATGCGCTTCAAATCGAGCGGAAACGGCTGTCCCTGGGTGAATGTGCCATGAATCAGGTCTCCCCTGGCGTTGAGCGAGCCTTCATAAGCGGCCCCTAACGAGTTGACCGCCCAATTGAGCCTGGAATCGAGGAGCGAGATGGAGCTGATGGGGATCGCGAAGGCGCCCTGATCGGGGCTGTCGAGGGTTGCCGTCAGACCACCTTCCTTGGATTCGATGTGCACCACCAGGCGCAGCTCGGCCGGACCGGCTTTCAACGTGCCTTGCCAATCACCCGCAATGCTTTGCGCATGCGCGGCGATTGCGGCCACACCCGGCAGCAACGCCAACCACCACATCCGGTTCATTACCATCGACTATTATCGGTCACGCCCGCAGAAACTCGGCCAGCGCCAGGGTCCATTCGCGAAGCGGCGCCAGCTTGGTGCTGCGCAAGACGGCTTTCGGCGGGCGGGCGGCCTTGCGCGGGAACTGCGCCGATGGCACGGGCACCAGGTTCACGCGGCGACCCGCGATGCGGAAAATCTCGCGCGCGAAATCGAACCAGCTTGCCGATCCGGCATTGACGGCGTGATAAATGCCGGGCGGCGGAGCACCGGCGAGCAGGTCTTGAGTAGCCGCGGCCAGATCGGGCGCATAGGTGACGCTGTTGATCTCGTCGGAGACGACCTGGATGGTGTCGCGCCGGGCCGAGAGATCGAGCATGATATCGACGAAGCTCTTCTTCGAAAGATCGCTGACTCCCTTGGGTCCGAAGATCACGGCGGTACGCAGCACGTAGCCCTTTCCGCCGGCCGCGAGCAGCAGTTCCTCGCCGCGCCGCTTGGAGCGGCCGTAAACCGAGAGCGGGGAGGGCGCATCGCTTTCCGTGTATTCGCCGCGCGCGCCGTCGAAGACGTAATTGCTGCTGTAGTGAACCAGGGGAACTCCCAGATCGCGGGTAAAGCACGCCAGCGCGCCCACGAAATCGCCGTTCAGCGCGAGGGCCCGATCGGGGTGGTCTTCGGCGCCATCGACGTCATTGAAGGCGACACAATTGACGATGGCGTCGGGAACGAATCCGATTCCCGCAACCCGCGCGCGGAGCGATTCGAAATCGAGAACGTCCACCTCTTCGCGGTCCCAGCCGATGGCGAGCGGGTAGAGCTTGAGGAGCTGGGTACCGAGCGTCCCTTTGGCGCCGAGAATCAGAGGCCGTTGCATGCACTCCCGATTATATGAGGATCAAGGAAAAGCCCGCCGGACCGCGTGGCACCCGGCGGGCTTTCCTTCCTCCGAGATTTTTGCCCGTCAGCGGCGAAAATCCCGATGCTGGTAGCGGTCGATGCGATGCTCCGGGACGAAGCCCGGCCACACGTAATGCGGCACATAGCCGCGAACAACCGGAACCGGCGGGGCCCAGTATCCGGCCATCCAGACGCCGTTGGGAGCATAGTAGCCATCCACCCAGACATATCCCGGGCCGGGGCATGCCGGCCGCACCACCGCGATCGGCGCGGGAGCGCCGATGCCGATTCCGATCGCCACGCGCGGACCCGCGAAAAGAGATCCAGCGAGGAGCATCGTTGCGAACATTGCTTTCTTCATTTTCTTGCCCTCCTCGCAATGCATAAAAGCAATGACTGTGCCAAATCGCAACGCGCTGAAAATGCGAGGGTCCCTGGCGCCGGATCGCGCGCACTGGTGGATGTGCGCCGCCAGAGTGGTGGTCTTCAGCCGCCTGGCGCGGCCACGCCCGGCCGCGATGCTCCGCCGCAGCCGCGCGGGCCTGCTCAGGGCTGTCTGATACAATCCGTATTCTATGCGCTGGCAGCGCGGCAGGTGGCCTTCGCGAATCAAGCTGGGCGCAACGCTTTGGGGCATCGCGGCACTGGTAACGGCCGCCGCCATTTCCGGCCCGCTGCAGAAAAAGAAAAAGGACGACGAAACTCAAGTTCTGCAACTGCCCAGGGAATTGCCGGGGGCGGTGCAGGGCGATTTGCGGCGTCTGACCTTCTATGCTTCCCCGCTTTCCGGCCGCGGTTTGCTTTCGCAGCAGATTCACGATGCCGTCAAAGCGCTGGAGCATCGAGCCGGCGGCGACACGGTTCTGCACATTCGCGCATTTGTCGCCGGCCCGGGCGATGTCCGGAGAGTTCGCGACCTGGTGAGCGAGCTTTTCACCGACCGCAAAATGCCGTTGCCGGCATTGAGCCTGGTCCGCTGCGGCGCGCTGCCCCTGGAAGGAGCACAGGTGCAGCTGGAAGCCACCGCCGAGAGCCGGAAGGTGGTCAACGCCTGCGGCCTGGCATTCATTTCGGGACAACCGGCTTACTCCGATAATCCCGCCGATCCGGTCGGGCCGCTGATGGCGAAATCGGCCGCGGCGCTGCGGAAGGCGGTGCAGGCGGCGGGAGCGGCAGCGGGCGATGTGGTCCGCGTCACCTGTTTTATGAGCTCGCTCGACAACCTGGCTCCGGTGCGGACACTGATCGAAGGCGAATATCCGCATGCGGCCGCGACTTATTTGCAGGCGCAGCGCTCGCCGGATCGCGGGTTGGCGGAATGCGAGGCGGTGGCGCGGCTTTCCACGGATCCCGGGACCACGGTGAAGATGGCCGCAGTGGAGGGCCTGCCGGCGGAGAGCGGACAATCGCAAATCGCCATGGTCGGCGGAACGCCGGTGGTTCTGACGGGGACTCAAATGTCTTTCGGCTTCGAGCCGAAGGATGCGCGCCTGGCTTTCGAGCGGTTGCAAAAGGAGTTGGAGCAATTGGGGACGACGCCGCGCAGTACCGTCTTCGCCCACTACTACCCCTTGGCCCGGCCGATTGCGACGCAGATTCGCGAGGTTCGGCAGACCTTTTTCGATCCAAACCGGCCCCCGGCGGGATCGATGCTGGTTTTCGAGGGGCTGACGTCGATGGATGCGGGGTTTGCCGTGGATGTGATCGCGGTGAAGTAGGCGAGGCTGTGAAATACCCGCTCATCCCGGGATGCTGGTTTCGCGCGGTAAAATAGGAGGACACAGGCACCGCCATGCATCGTTCGATCCCGCGACTTCTTCCGCTCGCCATGTTGGCCGGCGTTTTGCTTTGCCTGATGGCAATGGCGCAGCAGAACCCGGCCGGACCGGCTAAAGCCAGCCCGGGAACGACCAATCCGGCCAAGCAGGCTCCGCCGCCGGCGCAGGCGACCAAAAAACAGGACGAGGGCATCCAGACCTTCAAATCGGAGGTCCAGGAAGTCATGCTGGCGGTGACGGTGCGCGACCCGAAATCGGGGAAGTTCATTTCCAACCTGACGTCGAGCGATTTCCGGGTATTGGATGAAGGCAAGGCGCAGCGCATCACGGTCTTCAACCACGCCGAGAAACAGCCGATCGTGGTGGGATTCCTGGTGGATCAATCGAGCGACGTGCGAATTCACTGGGACAAGTTCAAGGAAGCCGTGAAAGAGTTGATCTGGACGCTGATTCCGGGCGATCCGAAGTACAGCGGCTACCTCATTCAATACACGACGAAAGCCGAACTGCTGGTGAACACGACCACCGATAGCGACAAACTCGCGGAGAGGGTGGACAAGATGAAGCCGAGCGCCGGAGCCGCTCTTTTCGATGCCATCTATCGGGCCTGCACCGATCGCACCCTGGTAAAGGGCGAGCCGTACGAACCGCGGCGCATTATCATCATCATCGGCGACGGCCGCGATAATGCCAGCGAGAAGTCCCTGGGCGAGGTTTTGGAGTTGGCCAAGCGCAACCAGGTGACCATCTATGCGATGAGCACGCAGAATTTCGGCTTCGACAATCCGGATGCGGATGTGCTGCAAAGGCTGGCGGATGAAACCGGCGGCCACGTGGAATATCCGCTCGACAAACTTTATAAGGATGTGTCCGGCTATCTCTCGCAGCCATCCGACGACGGCAACTACGCGCTTACGCCGGGGACCGGCGGGTACGCGTCGGAGATCATGTCGGGCATCGTGCGGGCGGTGACGGGTCTGGTCGGCGAGATCACCACGCAATACGTGATCCGCTACACACCGGATATCGACCCCAAGACCGCCGGCAGAGACTTCCGCAAAATCCGCGTCGACATTCCGACGCTGCCGGGGGTCCATCCGATCACGCGAGACGGATACTATCCGAATCCCAACCGGACCGCGCAGGCGATTCAGTAGTCGCGCGGGACGAGCCGCGGCCATCCTCTCCGGACGGGCGGGCGCAACCAGACGCAAGGCGATCACAGGCAAGCCGCATGCAGGGTACGCCCGCGCCGGAAATCGATTCCCGATTGCGCGAGCAGCTCCGGATTGGAGACACCGGAAGGAACGGGAAGGCGGAGAGTTTCAGGGTCTGGGGCGGCGGGATCGGGATGGGGCAAAGGTGACGGAACGAAGCCAATTGCGGCGGACGGCTGGGCGGCGTTGGCGGCGACGGGTTCGCTTGCGGGGACGGGCGGCGCGGCGGGGCGATTAGCCTGCAACTGTTGGAGATCCTTGAGGGCGCGCTGGTAATTGCGCTGGGTGGAATCGATGCGGCGCTGGAGGCGGCCATAGACGCGGCTTTCGTTGTAATTGATGGCGCGGCCGAGGTCGAACTGATCGGGATCGATGATGTCGGAGCTGTCTTCGATGTTTTTCTCCCAAAGCTGGGCTTCGGCGCGGCGGAAGCGGCGGAGCATCCATTCGGAATGGACGAGGATATCGACGAGGCAGCGTTCGGCGGGGCCCTGGGGCTGGAAGAGAGCGTGGTAGTCGGCGGCGAGTCCGGCGAGGCCGGCGGGGGTTTCGTCGCGGATGACCTCGGCTTCGGAATAGATGCCGGTTTTGACGGCGTTCTGGCTGGAGGTGAGTTTGCCGGCCGCGGAGCGGGGTCCGGTGGACTTTTTGGAATTGCGTCGATTGGCTTCGATCTGGAGTTGGGAGGACATATGGGTACGGGCAGACGGCGAGGTGCGGCCGTCTCGCCTCACGTGTAGCAGACGAAATTGGTGCGGCGGCGGGTGTGGAGGAGGCGGGCGAAGAAGGGAAACGGGTTACGGGGGAAAATTCAGCGGAAGTTGCGGTGAATGGGTGACACTACCGTTCGCCGGTATGGATGGGGAGCGAGTGCTTTGCGTGACTTCGCGTAACTTCAGCATTGGGATTTCAGAAGCGACCGCCAGATCCGGAACCAGACTTGGAAACGGCGTAACATGAAGCTGGTTCGCATCCGGTTCGGTTTCTCCTATGCCGCTGTATTGCCCACAATGTTCCGCCGAGTATCGGGACGGCTTTCTGGAGTGCGCCGACTGCCGAGTACCACTGGTATCGGTACTTCCGCCCGAACGAAAACCGCAGCCTGAAATCAGCCTCGTCGCCGTCTTTGAAACAAACGATTCGTTCGCGCTGACGTTGGCGAAGGCGTCGTTGGATGATGCTGAGATTCCGTACGCGCTGACGGGCGGCGACCAGAGATTCACCGGAGCTATTCACGGGTTCGGAATTCCACCAACGGCTTTTGGAGTTTTTTCGTCCCGCATTGAGGTCGCCCCGGAATTTGAAACCGAGGCTCGCGCCCTGCTGGAGCCGCTGGTGAACCCTGAAGCGGTGTGCGATATAGAGCCGGAGTCCGAGCCATGATCGGCGGCTGTCGGGACCCACGGCGGGTACGGGTTCGGCCCCGGCACGATGCGAGGATTGCGGGACTGTAGTGTGAAGGGGTTCGAAGGCGCGCGCGAAGGCGATGGCGTCCTTGACGGTCCAACTGGGCCGCAATCGAGCGCGAGGCCGATTTCGTCGCCGAGGACTTTCTTCGTGGCTTCAACGCGGGCGATGATCTGCAGCCCGGTTCGCGGTTCGTCATACCAGCCATCCGGTGTGGCGCGCATCATCGCCGAGTTGTGAAAACCGACCGCCTGCTTGATGAGAGTGAAGCCCTCCTATCAGCGGAATGGCGAACAGCGACTATCGGAACCGTTGGGTCAGCGGCGTCTCCCGTGAGCGGCCGCCTCCGCGGCCCGCGGTTCGTTTGCAGAAACCGTGGGCGAGGCGATCGGCAAGGCTGCCAGCATCCTCGAAGTGTTCTTGCGCGCACGAGAGAGAACTCTGGAGGCCGATACCGATGAGCTGGCCTGAAGCCGCGCGAAGGAGCTCGTCGAGCGCCAAAATGTTGGGACGGAGCCGCGGGATCCTGTCATATCGGGGCTGTCGAGGTGCGATGCGCGATGAATCTTCTGAATCAGCCACGCCGATGTCCGGAAATGCCATCAAGGCGGTCATGACATCCAGCATCACGGAATCGAAGGCACGCGCGTCTTGCGAGCTCATCGCCCGTCTCAACTCGACCGCGCAGCACCCAATCCATCGATCAGACTCTCGAGGGCGTGTGACTTCCTCGAAACCTGCGCTCCCCGTGACAGGGGCTTAGGACCGGCCGGAGACGAGACCTTCAAGGCAGGTCTCGCCTGGCCGCACAACGGCCGGCCAAAGACCGAAGTCAGCAAGGCTACGACGATCATCGTGAATAGCGGCGCTTCCTGCATAGAGGTTGACTCCGGCCATGGATCGCGCAGGGCGAACGGGCCCTCCCGCTCCCCAGATCCCCGCGCTACATCATCGATATGCGGTACGCGACCCCGGAATCGACTGCCGCGCCGCCGGGAGCGCCGGGGGCGTTGCCGGCAAAGGTCATATGAAGTTCCAGCGAGTCAGGCTTGAATACCGGCACCATAATGCGCTGAAAGGGTCCAATGACGGGATTCCCCGGCAATTCGTTGATTTTCATGGAAAAGGTTACGCGGATGCTGCAGTCGGGCTGAACCGAATAGGTCTTGTTCACGAACGAGGCGCTCATTTGAGTTCCGGCGCTATTGACCGAAACCCAGCCCGTTGCACCTCCGCGGCCGTCGAATACTGTCAGGCCGACCCAGGACATGGGGACAAATCCCGTGGGCACGGGCGGCAGTCCTGGAATACCCGCCAGTAGCTTCGAGACGTCTGCCCAGCCGCTGCCCAGCATGGTGTAGGTGCCCCGATAATCATAATTGGTCAGATTGCTGCAATTCTGCGCCCTGACCACCGGCGAAACCGCCAGCAAGCAGGCGCTGAAGACCGTCGCAGAAAGAACTCGCTTCATCACTGCCAGCCTTTCTCGCTTGCGCGAAGTGCTTGTCATCACCAATACAGATTGCGATAATCGGACCGGTTTGTGCATGAAGCCAAGCGGAAAACTCGCCGAAATTTCGGCGAAGGGCGGACGCCCCGGCCGGAGTGAGGGCCCCATAGAAGGCGCGGCTTCGAGGGGCGGCGGCGTGCCAGGGGTGGAACGTTACCGGTTCGCAGACCTGGAAGCGGACGCCGGCGCGGGAACGGTGAAGCGCGGAGATCAGACATTGCCGCTGTCGCCGCTTAGCTTCGACCTGCTCCTGGCGCTCATACGTTGCGCTCCTCAAGTCCTCCGGCGCCAGGACCTATTAGCGACTGTCTGGCCCAACGAGTTCGTAAACGACGATACTCTATCGAAGCGGGTCCGGCTTTTGCGGGACGCGCTTGGCGACGCGGCAGAAGATCCGCGCTACGTGGCCTCGGTTCGCGGCTGGGGCTACAGACTTGCCCCAGACGTCGTGCGGCTGGAGGACCGGCCGGCGATCCGGGCGTTGGCTGTCCTGCCGCTGGCGAACCTGTCGGGCGACCCGGACCAGGAGTATCTTGCCGATGGGATGACCGAGGCCCTGATCTCACATCTCGCCAGAATAGGCTCGCTCAAGGTCATCTCACGCACCTCGGCCATGCATTACAAGCACGCCGAGAGGCGCCTGCCCCAGATCGCACAGGAACTGGCTGTGGACGCGGTCATCGAAGGCACGGTGCTGGTTTTGCGCGGTCGGGTACGCCTCAGCGTCCAACTGATTCGCGCCGAGACGGACCAGCACCTCTGGGCGGAGATTTACGATCGCGAGATCGAGGACGTTTTTGCGCTACATGCCGAGCTGGCGGTGGCTATTGCCGATCAAATCCGCGCGCTCATCACGCCGGCGGAGCGTATGCGTCTCGAAGTGCGCCGCCGCGTAAATCCCGCCGCGCACAATTCGGATTTGCGAGCGCGGTACTTCCTTGCCAAGTTCTCACCCCCGGATCTCGAACAGGCCATATCCCACTTCAATCAGGCCATCGCGCATGATCCTTCCTTCGCCCATGCCTACGCGGGTTTGGCGATTACGTGCTTTGCCCGGGCGGTTCCGGTCGGTTCCGACCTGAGCATTCCCGGGCAAAGGGATCTCATGGACAGGGCCAAGCTGGCGGCGACGCGGGCGCTGAGTCTCGATGAGACGATGGCAGAGGCTCATGCCGCTCTGGGGATCACTCTCCTGTTCTGTGACTGGGACTGGCATGGCGCGGAGAAGGCGCTCGAGCGCGCACTGGAACTCGACTCCAATTCCTCGACGGGACATTTGTTTCGCGGCTGCCTCGCCAGCACAACATTGGACTGCGAGCGGACACTCATCGAAATGCGCCGAGCCATCGAGCTTGATCCACTCAACCTGCTCTGCCGCGCGGAAGCCGCCGAATGCTGTTTCTGGATTCGGGACTATAGCCAGGCGGTTACCTACGCATCGCAGGTTCTCGAACTGGACTCCTCGTTTCCACGGGCTCATTTCGTGCTCGGCCGGGTCCGGGAAGCGGAGGGCCGTATCGCGGAAGCCATCGTCGAATATCAGCGGGCGGGCGTATTGGAAAGCGGCACGAGGGCGGCGATGCGCGCTTTTCAACGGGGTGGAGCCCTGGGATATCATCGTTGGGCTCTGCGCGCCGGCATCACGGCCGCTCCATACAAAGACGGGACTCTTCGACAGCGGCCGTTCTTCGCCGCCAGGGCGTATGCGCGCCTGGGAGAGGTCGACCGCGCCATACAATGCCTGGAGCAGGCTTACAACCAGAGGGATTGCCTGCTGGCCCTGCTGAAGGCGCAGGAATGGTGGGACCCCTTGCGGGCCGATGTGCGATTCGCCGATCTGGTACGCCGAGTCGGAATCCAGTAGTCCGAGTAAACCGCGAAGACTGCGCCTCTCCGTTGGTGGGGCGGTTTTTCTCCTCCAGCCAACGCAGTTGAACAGCCGGGGGGGCTGGGCTTTGGCGCGATTTTGTGCTGCGCCTCTCGTCGGCGCCAGTGGCGAGCATCTCCAGGATTCGCGGCCACACGCGCGGCATCGGTAACGAGTTCGTGCCGGCCTGCGATATGCGCTTCGCCAGCCGGCAGAGCGCGTTATTCGGCCAACCCGAAGCCGGCGTCAGACTGACCCCGGGCGGACGGACGGCGATGAAACGGATGCCCAGCCCCAGCGTGCAAAGGCCGGTCTGTGACCTTTTCCACTCATGACCCGGGCGGATTGCCAATCGGCCGCAGGCTGCCAGCCTGCCCCACGTCAGCGTGCTAACTTCGCGGGGTGTTTCTTCGGTTCGATATCAAGGCGGCCGCGCTCAGCGAACCGGCGCTCGCCAGCGCGACCGCGATCCATAGTACGGCGCGATATCCGGAGACAAACGATTCCTTGATGGCTAGCTGCGCGCGGACATCCTTGATTTCAATAGCGGCAAGTTTGGGGCGCTGTCTGTCGATCGCCGCGCGCACTTCCGGAGAGAGCGCGAGCGCTTCGAGTTTGCGATTCAAGGCGCCCTGGAAGGCGCCGTTCAACACGGCTCCGAAGACGGCGACGGCGAGCAACGCGGCGATCCTCGATGTGGCGTTATTGATGCCGGATGCAATGCCCGCGCGCCGCTGATCCACGGAGTTCATTACGGTCGTCGTCAATGGGGCGACGCTTACGGCCATCCCAAGCCCCAATACAATCACCGCAGGGAAGAAGGTCGTCCAATAGGAACCACCGATTTCCGGCCTGGCAAACAGCGCAAATCCAGCCGCGGCGATCAGCGGACCGATCACAAGAGGACGCTTTGCGCCATACCGGTCCAGAAGGCTCCCCGACCAGCGAGAGAGCAAAAACATCAGCACAATAAGAGGCACCAGAGCAGCACCTGCCGCCGAAGCCGAGTAGCCTTGGACCTGTATCAGGCTTAAGGGAAAAAAGACCAATACCCCGCCGAGCGCGGAATAGAGGAATAGGGTCAGAAGGTTGGCCCCGGTGAAATTCGTCGAACGAAACAGTCCGAAGGGGACCATGGGGGACACGGAGTTGGCTTCCCGGTACAGAAACCCAATCAGCGCCAAGGTACCCACGATGCCGGCGACGAGCACCGATTGAATCAGGGCAAATACGATGCCGCCAAGCCCTACAGTTGCCAGCAGGGCGCCCGGCCAGTCGGCCCGCGCTCCGGCATCGGCCGCGCTGCTTTCCGGAACCTTCGACAAAGCCAACAGCAGGACGATCAGCCCCAGCGGGAGATTAATGAAGAAAACCCATCTCCACGAGGTGTGCTCGATGAGCCATCCGCCGAGCACCGGACCTATGGCGGCCGTGATGGCGGTGAATCCGGACCAGGTGCCAATCGCCCGCCCCCGGGTCTCTTGCGGGAAATTCGCGCTGATCAGAGCAAGGCTGCCCGGGACAAGCAAGGCGCCCCCTATCCCCTGAAGAGCCCTGGCCAGGATCAGTTGGCGGATATCCGCCGACAGACCACAGCCGGCCGAGGCCAGGGTGAACAGGGCCACGCCGGCGGCGAAGACCTTCCGGCGTCCGTACAGATCGCCCCAAGCTCCGCCTGTGAGCAGGAGGGACCCAAGAAGAAGCGCGTACGCCTCGACGACCCATTGAACCTCGGAGATGGTCGCGGTCAGGGCCGACTGCAATGCGGGCAGCGCCACGTTTACGACGGTGCCATCGATGAACGCCATGCTCGAACCGAGAATGGCCGTGGCGAGAATCCAACCTCCTCCTGACGGGGCCCGTCGGGCGCAAGGAGCGGAAAGAATGAGGGCTTCATCGCAAGGAGGCTTGGCGAAAATCGCCATAATTCATTCTCGATGGTTTTCCCTGTGCTACAAAGAACAGCTCATTAGCGCGGCGATCTTCGAATGCGAGGAGCCGCTCTGAACGAAGCGCTTGCCGGCATCAGCCGTGCCGCAGGCAGGCTTGAACCGCCTGATGAAAAAAGGACAGATGCTCGGGTTTGGGCCGGATCGTCCTTAGGGCTGACGCAAAAATAACTTAACATTGTGCGGTGTGCTCGTGGCGCGGGCACTCGTACCTGCCGCGGCGGCACTCCTGCCGGCGCGCCTATGCTTGCTGGTGGCCACAAGCGTCGAGAAGAGTCTCGACGCGGCACGCAGGAGTGCGTACGCCACGGGTGGCGGTGCGCACTTGTTCTTGCGTGGACTCTTAGCGCGTG
>Ga0335078_10007697_pt1 | contig 15987 bp, 13 predicted proteins | sample Lox_Sample_32_FD_206711 | JGI IMG/M metagenome (GOLD analysis project Ga0335078, IMG submission 206711) | Soil microbial communities from Loxahatchee National Wildlife Refuge, Florida, United States - Lox_Sample_3.2 | ecosystem: Environmental > Terrestrial > Soil > Wetlands | place: USA...
AGGCCAGCTGGTTCGTCATTCCAGTATGCGCCGCATCCTACGAATCCCACGCGCTTCCGCGCTCGTCACCGCCACCCTGCTGGCTGCCACGGTGCGCGCCGCCGAGCCGGCACCAACCCAAGTGGCTGCGGCCGACACCGCGTTCGCGCTCGATCTCTACCGGCAGCTCGCCCCCTCGCCCGGCAACCTGTTCTTCTCGCCTTACAGCCTCTCCCGGATCCTCGCGATGGCGGCATCCGGCGCGCGCGGATCGACGGCGACCGAGATGGGCGCCGCGCTGCATCTGGATTTGCCGGCCGACCAGATGGCCGCCGGCTACGCCGGCCTGACAAAGGCATTCCAGACCGCGGCCGGCGACGACATCGACCTCCTCACCGCCGATTCGCTCTGGGTGCAAAATCAATATTCGCTCCGCCCGGAGTATCTCCAGACCGTCCGGATCCAGTTTGGCGCGGACGCGAGGCCCGCGGATTTCATCCACCATGCCGATGCGGCGCGCACCGCGATCAACGCCTGGGTCGGCACCCAAACCCGCGGCAAGATTCCCGAGCTGATCGGGCCCGGCGTGCTCGCCCCCGCCACCCGGGTGGTGCTGTGCGACGCCATCTACTTCAAAGGCAAATGGGATCATCAGTTCAAACCCCGGCAGACCGAGGCGGCGCCCTTTCATCTCTCGTCGAAAACCGAGGCGTCCGTGCCCATGATGCACCAGACTTCGCCGTTCCGCGCCGCTCGTCTGGACGGAATCGGCCTGCTCGAACTGCCCTACCTCGGGCGGCGGTTCTCGATGGTCGTGCTCCTCCCCGACGCGATCGACGGCCTCGGCGGCGTCGAGCGGCAGCTGAGCACCGACCAACTGCACCTTTGGCTGGCGGAGCTCGATCGCTCACCCGACACACGAACCAGCGTCTACCTGCCGCGGTTTACCGCCCGCGAAAGCTTCCAGCTCGCGTCTCAACTCGCCCGGCTGGGAATGCACGCGGCGTTTGATCCGCGTGCAGCCGACTTCTCCGGCATGTCCGATGCCGGCGCCCTGTATCTTTCCGATGTGGTGCACCAAGCTTACGTCAGGGTTGACGAGGCGGGCACCGAGGCGGCCGCTGCCAGCGGGGTGGTCATGTTCGCCGCGGCGGCCTTTGCGCAAGTGCCGGAGTTCCGGGTCGACCATCCGTTCCTGTTCCTCATCCGCGACAACGCAACCGGCACGATCCTTTTTCTTGGCCGCATCGTGGATCCGCGGTGAGTAGCGCAGCCATCTTGGCTGCAATTCTCCCATCGCAGACATCCGAACTTGCAGGCTGGAAGCCTGCGCTGCCGATCGACGAATCCTCAGCGGGTAGCGCAGCCATCTTGGCTGCAATTCTTCCGTCGCAGACATCCGAACTTGCAGGCTGGAAGCCTGCGCTACCGATCGACGAATCCTCAGCGGGTAGCGCAGCCATCTTGGCTGCAATTCTCCCGTCGCAGACATCCGAACTTGCAGGCTGGAAGCCTGCGCTACTTCACCCCAGGCCCGCGGCCGTGCGCGCGCGCGCCAGCACCTTGGCCGCCACGGCCCGGGCGCGGTTCGCGCCGTCGCGCAGCACCTGCTCCACATAGTCGCGGTTGGCGACAAGCTCCGCCCGGCGGGCGCGCGCGGCGGCGAAATGGTTCCAACAGTGCTCGAAGAGCGTCTTCTTCAGGTCGCCATAGCCGAGCCCGCCGGTCCGCAGCCGGTGCTCGTAATCGGCCGCCACCTCCTTCGGCGCCACGAGCTTCAGCAACTGCAGGGCGGTGTTCTTCTCCGCGTCGGGCTTCGGCTCCTGCGGCGTGCGGCTGTCCATGACGATCGACATGACCTGCTTCCTGATCACCTTCTCGTCGCCAAAGATCTCGATGGCGTTGCCGTAGCTCTTGCTCATCTTCTGCCCGTCGGTGCCGGGGACCGTGGCCACCTCCTCCTTGATCGCCGGCTCGGGAATGACGAAGGTCTCGCCGTAGGTCTGGTTGAACTTGATGCCGATGTCGCGGGTCATCTCCACGTGCTGCTTCTGGTCCCGGCCGACCGGCACGAGGTTGGAGTCGTAGATCAGGATGTCGGCCGCCATGAGCACCGGGTAGGCGAAGAGGCCGAAGTTCGGCGCGAGGCCCTTGGCGAGCTTGTCCTTGTAGCTGGTGGCGCGTTCGAGCAGCCCCATCGGAGTGAGCGAGCCCAGGATCCAGGTGAGTTCGGTCACCTCGGGCAGGTCTGACTGGCGGAAGAACACGCTCTTCCGGGGATCGAGCCCGCAGGCGAGAAAATCAAGCGCCACGGCCAGGGAGTTGCTGCGGCGTTCGGCGGCGTCGGTCAGCGACGTCATCGAGTGGTAGTCGGCGATGAAGTAATAGCACTCGCCCTGCGTCTGGAGCTCGATGGCCGGACGCATCATGCCGAAATAGTTGCCGAGGTGCAGCGCCCCGGAGGGCTGGATGCCGGACAGAATCCTCATGGGTGTAGTCGCCTTCATGGCTGGGACCGCGGGCGCGGCGGAAGCCCCCGAGCAAGCGTCACGGGAGCGGCGCCCGCAAGATTTTTAATCCCAAGCGGCGCAATGGAGACCACGGATCACACGGATGGGCACGGCTAAAGGCCGTGTAGCCCAACCCGTGAGGATTGGGATCAGATTCTCGTCCACCAGCCCAAAGCCATACGTGTTCATCCGCGGAATCCGTGGTCCGAACGGCGCCAATCCGGTCAACCCCGGCGCAGCTCCTCCACCGTCGAGTAGCGTACCCGGCCGATGTGTCCGGGGGCGAGGTAGCCGCCGAAGGCGATGGCCGGCATGACCAGCGAACGCGGGCCGAGCAGGGTGCCGGGGTTGAGCACGGCGTTGCAGCCGACCTCGGCGGCGTCGCCCACGATCGCGCCGAACTTGCGCAGGCCGGTCGTCTGCACGGCGTCGCCCACGCGCACCATGACGTCGCGGTGGTCGAGCCGGTAGTTGGAGCAGATGGCGCCGGCGCCGAGGTGCGCCTTGTTTCCCAGGATCGAATCGCCGACGTAGTTGTAGTGCGGGGTGGCGACCTGGTCCATCAGCAGGCAGTTCTTGTACTCGCAGGCATTGCCCAGCACGCAGCGCTCGCCGACGATGACGTTGCCGCGGATCAGCGCGCCGGGACGGATTTCGGTGCCGGCGCCGACGTAGGCCGGGCCGATCAGCACGGCGTACGGCGGCAGTTTCACCGTCGGGTGGAGAAAGAGCGGCCCCTCGGCGTGGACGCCGGGTGGCAGCGGCGGCCGGGGCGCCTCGAATTTGAACGCCGCCAGCGCCGGGCCGATGCGGCTCAGCCACTCCCATGGCGCCGCCCCGGGCGGAAAATGCGCCGCGAAAACCGCCAGCGAGGGGGGCAGCGTGAAGAAATCGGCGGCTTTCACCGCCGCCAGTCATACCGGCCCGGCGCCCGCGGCCAACAAAAAAGCCGCGCCTAGGCCCCCATCAGGTTGAGGTGCATGCCGCCGCCCAGCAGGAACACCGCCGCGGCCACGCCAATGATTATCAGGACCGTTCCCACCCCGGCCAACGACGTGCGCGCCGCGTCCACTCGCTGGACCTGCAGCTTGGCGATGTCGGCGTAGGCAATCCGCACGTTCTGACCCGACGCCTCCGCCCTGCCGACGAGAGCCTCGGTCTCCACTGCCGTCACCTTCAGCAGGAAGGTTTCACCGGTCCGCAATCCGATCTGAATCCGGTCCCCGACTTTGACCGCCACGGCGGCGGCCGGCTGGCCGGGCGCGGGCAGCGCCACGGTTTTCATGGAAACGCAGCCGGACAGCAACACGGCGGCGGCCATCAGCAGCGCGATCACCCGCCGCGCGGACGCGCTGCGCGCGTCCGCCGCAACCGCCGCCACGAAGCTGGAATCCATTGGGCGCATGGTCGGAACGGATCTTGACCGCCCGGCATCCTGCGCGGCCCCGCGCCTGAGGCCAACCAAAAAGCCGCCGGAAAAATCTCGCCGGGCGGCGCCCCGGGGCGGCATCGTGGAGCGCGCGGTGCCCCTGCCATGACCAGTTCGAACAGCCTGAAGTTGCTCGGCGCCGTCGTCCTCGCCGCGACCCTCTCCCTGCTGCGCTACGCGCCGGCGGTCACCATCCTTAATCCAGACATCGGCTTCGGGTATGCGGTCGCCCGGGTGCCGGCGCTCACGCGGCAGCTCGCCGACCCCGCCGGGTGGGAATCGCAGCCAAACGAGCCGGTGGCGCTGCGCTGGCGCCTGCTGCCGCCGACGTTTGGCCACCTGCTGCGCATGCGGCCGGCGTCCTACTTCGCGCTCCCGTGGCTCGGGGCGACGATCCTGCTCCTGCTGATCGTCGCCTGCACCTACCGGGAAACCCGGAGCGTGGGCTGGTCGGCGCTGACCGGCGCGCTGGCCTGCACCTCGTCCTGGTTCTTCATCTCCACCGGATGGCTCGGGCAATTCGACGTCTTTTACCTGATCGGCCTCATGGTGGTCGTCTTCACTCCCCCGCCCTTCGCCGTCTGGGCGGCCTGCACGCTCGCGCCGTGGTGCGACGAACGCTTTCTCCTGATTCTGCCGGCGTGCCTCGTCCTCCGCTGGGCGCGGTCGCAGCCGGCGGCGCGGCGCCGCGCGCTGCTGGCCGCGGCGGCGGGGATTGCACCTTATGTCCTCCTGCGCCTGTGGGCCGCCGCCCAGGGCGATGCCAGCATCGGCCGGCAGCTGGGCGGGCAGGAATCGGAATTGCACGCCTACCTGCGGAACCTGCCCGATGGCTGGTGGATGGGCTTCCGGACCGGCTGGATGTTGATCGGCCTCGGGGTCGCCGGGGCGGCCGCCGTGCTGCCGCGGCCGGGCCGGCTGCTCCTGATCCTCAGCCTGCTGGGCGGGCTCGGCGCCATCGCCCTGCTTGCGTGGGACATCAGCCGGTCGATCGCCGTGCTGCTGCCGTTTCTGGTCCACGGCGCGATCGTCCTGCGCCAGCGCTGGCCGCGCGCCGGGTGGCGCGTCCTCGCCGCGGCGGCGGCGCTCAACATCGTCCTGCCCGCCAGTCACGTGGTCGAGACGCACCGCATTCCGATCCGTTCGGTCTGGCCGCGGGCGTTCTGAAGCTTGGCGCCGAAGCTGGGTGAATATGGCCGGCTGGCGATGGGCAATGCCCGCCTTCGCCCTGCGGGCTACGGCGGGCACCTTTCGCACTGCGAAAGCTGGAGCGGGCGAAGAGGTTCGAACTCTCGACGTCCACCTTGGCAAGGTGGTGCTCTACCAACTGAGCTACGCCCGCGAAAGAGAGTGTCGGACTATGATTTCGGGTCTCCCGCCGTCAACTGATATTTTGGTTGCGGGACCGCGCGGTGCGCTTCGGCCCGACTGGCGGAAGCTCCGGCGCTGCGCCCACTTGCCGCGGCGCGCGGAATTCGTAACGTCCCGGTTCCATGCCGCGCCTCACCGCCCTCAATCTCTTCCCCGTGAAATCCTGCCGGGGCTGTGCCGTGACCGCGGCCGAAGTCGACGATCGCGGCCTGATCGGCGACCGCCGTTTCCTCGTGGTCGACGGCGAACACCGCTTTCTCACCCAACGCGTGCAGCCGCGCATGGCGTTAATCGAGACCGCACTCGCGGACGGCAGCCTCGTCCTCTCCTCGCCCGGCCACGGTACCGTGCGCGTCCCGCTCCAAACCCAAACCCAAAACGCAAAACCCAGAACCGTCACCATCTGGCGCGACACCGTCGTCGCCGAGGACTGCGGCGCAGAGCCCGCGGCCTGGCTGAGCGCCTTCCTCGGGCTGCCCTGCCGACTGGTGCGCGCGGGTCAGGCCTACACCCGCCCCATTGCGGCGCACAAGCTGCCCGATCCCCTCTTGAGAGGGGTGGCCGAAGGCCGGGGTGTGCCGCACGAGGTGTCCTTCGCCGATGCCTTTCCCTTCATGCTGCTCTCCGAGGAGACGCTCGCCGACCTCAACGGCCGCCTCGAGGCACCGCTGCCAATGAACCGCTTCCGCCCCAACTTGGTCGTCACGGGCGCCGCGCCGTATGCCGAGGACACGTGGGGCCGCTTCCGCATCGGCGGCGTGATCTTCCACGGTGCCACGCGCTGCGCCCGCTGCGCCATCACCACGACAAACCAAGCGACGGCCGCGCGCGGCAAGGAGCCGCTGCGGACCCTGGCGACCTACCGGCGCGACGCCGACGGCAACATCATGTTCGGGCGCAACCTCATTCACGAGACCAAGACCGGCCGTCTCGCCGTCGGCGACCCCGTCGACATGCTGTAGGAGCGGCAGGAGAAGCCGCAGGAACCCGAGCCGATCGGCCTGGATAGCGCCGCAGCCGCTCGACGTCCGACGTCCGACCTCCGGCGGTGCGGTTGCCCTTACTCGGCCTCGGCCCTTCCCCGCCGGGCCTTGGTCGCCGCCCGGTGGCGCTTGCTCTCCATCATCCGGACCTTTTGCGCCCAACTCTTTTGCCGGGTGCGCCGGCGCTCCGACTCGCGCGCCGCCTGCGCCGCCGCGGTCGCGGCCGCCTGCCGCGCCTCGAGCCGCACGCACAGCTCGGCCCAGGCCCGCTCCCGGTTCACGATCTGCGAGCGTTCGGCCTGGCAGCGCACCTCCGTGCCGCTGGGCCGGTGCCGCAGCCAGACGGTCGACGCGGTCTTGTTGATCTTCTGCCCGCCGGGCCCGGAGCCGCGGATGAAGCGCTCCTCCACGTCCGCCGGAGCGACGGCGAGCGCGGCCAGTCGGCGGCGCACATTGGCCTCGATTTGCAGTGGAAATCCGGTCATGGGTTTGCTTCTCTCCCGTGAAACCAAACTGACTCGCGGCAGTCATACTGTACGCCTCGGTCCCGCACCGGTCCATCCCTAAGTCTCACGATCTCACACGGTTCCCGCACCCTGCTTCAACCCCGACCTTCCCATGCCCAACGGCCCCGCTTGGTCCCAGAAACTCCGCACCGAAATCGCCAAAGCCGTCATCGGCCAGGACATGATCGTCGAACGCCTGCTGGTCGCCCTGCTGGCCAACGGCCACGTGCTGCTGGAGGGCATGCCGGGGCTGGCCAAGACGCTGCTCGTGAAATCGCTGGGCCAGGCCCTCGGCGTGCAGTTCGAGCGCATCCAGTTCACCCCGGACCTGCTGCCCAGCGACGTCGTCGGCACCATGATTTTCCAGCCCAAGGAGGGCACGTTTGCGCCGCACCTCGGCCCGATCTTTGCCAACCTGCTGCTGGCCGACGAGATCAACCGCGCGCCCGCCAAGGTCCAGAGCGCGCTGCTCGAGGCGATGCAGGAGCGGCAGGTCACGATCGGCGGCCAGTCCCACCCGCTGCCGTCGCCATTCTTTGTCATGGCGACGCAGAACCCGATCGAGCAGGAAGGCACCTACCCGCTGCCCGAAGCCCAGACCGACCGCTTCCTGTTCAAGCTGATCCTCGATTATCCCTCCGCCGAGGAGGAGAACACCGTGATGCAGCGCTGGGGCCTGGTCACGACCCAGCCCACGCTGGCCGCCGTCTCCAGCGGCGAGGAACTGCTCGCCCTGCGCCGCGAGGTGGACCGCATCCACGTCGCCCCCGAGGTGCACCGCTACATCCTTTCGCTCGTGCGGGCGACGCGGATGCTGGCCGAGCGCACCGACAACCCCGCCGCCAAGCGCCACCTCAACTTCGGCGCCTCGCCGCGCGCCTCCCTCGCCCTGTTTCAGACCGGCCGCGCCCTCGCCTGGCTGCGCGGCCAGGATTACGTCGCACCCGCGCTCCTGCAGGAACTCGCGCCGGACATCCTCCGCCACCGCCTCGGCCTGACCTACGAGGCGGAGGCCGAGGAGATCACCACCGACCAGATCATCGGCCAGGTCATTGAACGCACTCCCGTGCCGTCCGTCGGCTGACGCGGCCGGCGGGACCGCCTGCCCGCGCGCCCGCCGCCGTTTCCTCCCTTTGCCCGCCCCGCCCGTCATCGCAAACCCGCAATCCCAGCTGGCCCTGTTGCGCCGGCTGGAATGGCGCGTCCGGCACGCGGTCGCCAACGTCCTCAGCGGCGAATACCGCTCGGCCTTCCGCGGCCGCGGCATGGAGTTCGACCAGGTAGTCAAATACGAGTTTGGCGACGACGTGCGCGACATCGACTGGAACGTCACGGCCCGGCTGGGCGAGGCCTACCGCAAGAAGTTCGTGGAGGAGCGGGAGGTGACGCTGCTGCTGGTGTTCGAGGATTCGCCCAGCCTGCAGTTCGGCTCATCCGTGCTGTCCAAGCGCGAGGCGCTGCTCGAGCTCGCCGGCCTGGTGATGCTGCTCGGCGCCGTCAACCGCGACCGTGTGGGCTACGTGCACGCCACGCCGCAGGGCTACCAGGTGAAGGAACCGGTGCGCGGGCGCGGCCAGATTTTGCACGCAGCCTCGACCCTCCTCGGCGCGCCCGTGCCGCCCCTCGATACCGGATTGGCGATTCCGGATATCGGAAAGCCCCCCATGCTGGACAAGCCCCCTGTCCTTCCCGGGGCCTCGCCGGCTGCCGTCCCCGGAGTCGCGGACACCGTAAAGGCGCCTAAATCCTCGAAGACGAAGGACGCTCCACGATCCGATATCCGGTACCCGCGATCCGAAATCCCCTGGCGTCTGCTCTCCCGCGCCGCGCCGAAGCACAGCATCCTCATCTGGCTCTCCGATTTTCCGCCGCGCGAGGCGCCCGACGGCTGGAGCGTCATGCAGCGGCGCTATCAGACCATGGGTTTCCGCGTCGACGACCCGTGGGACCGGGTGCTGCCGCCGGGTGAAACCTTCACCGCCTACGATCCGCTCGCCGGTCGGCTCGTGACCCTCGACAGCTCGGCGGGCCAGCGCGCCGCCCACGCCGAATGGGTGGAGCAGCGGGAGAGCGCCTTCCGGGCGCTGTTCCCCGACACTCTTAGCCGGCTGGCGGTCAGCACCGAACAGCCGCGGCTCGACGCACTGGTGCGTTTCTTCCACGCCCGGATGCGGACCCGCTCGCGCGGGTAAGTCTCAAGTTTCAAGTTCCAATTCTCAAGACATGAGCCGGCATTCAGATCAGCTCGCGCACCCGACCTTCCACCGCCTTCTTGGAACTTGGTACTTGGTCAGCGGCGCCCGCGCCGCGCTGAGATGAGCTGGGACAATTACATCTTCAAGGATCCCTGGTGGCTGGCCGCGCTGCTCGTCATCCCGCTGGTGATGTGGGTGCGCGGGCGGCGCGGCGTGCCGGCGCTGGTGGTGCCGTTCGCCGGGGCGTGGTACCGGCCGTCGCTGCTGCGCGCCTCGACCGTGCCGGTCGGCGCCGGCGTCCTGGGGCTGGTCCTCATCGTGCTGGCGCTGGCGCGCCCGCAGCACATCGACGACAAGCGCCAGGTGCACCAGCAGGGCTACGACCTGATGCTGGTGATCGACCTGTCGGGCAGCATGCTGGCCGAGGACAATCCGCGGCCCGGCGAGGGACCCAACCGCCTGCAGGTGATCAAGCCGGTCATCCGCGCGTTCATCGACAACCGCCCCAACGACCGCATCGGCATCGTCGTGTTTGCCACGCAGGCGTACACCCTCGCGCCGCTGACCTTCGACCACGCCTGGCTCGCCCGCCAGCTCGACCGCCTCGAGATCGGCGTGATCGACGCCGATCACACCGCGATCGGCGACGGCCTCGGCGTGGCCCTCACGCGCCTGGAACAGGCCGGGCGCGAAGTGGACAACCACCGCAAGGGCGCTTTCGTGGTGCTGCTCACGGACGGCTCCAACAACTCCGGCGTCCTCACGCCCGAGGAGGCGACCGAGATCGCCCGGGCCCGCGGCATCCCCGTGTACACGATCGGCGCCGGCAAGGACGGGTACACGTTCCTGCCGGTCCGCGACGACCACGGCAATACCATCACCTACACCCAGATCCTCGCCGACCTCGATGAGGGCGCGCTGATCAACATCTCCAACGAGACGGGCGGCAAATTCTTCCGCGCCCGCGACGCCGACACGATCAAGGAAGCGTTCGAGTCGATCGATCGCGCGGAAAAGATCGAATTCGAGGCCCATTCCTACCTTATCACCACCGAGCTGTTCCCGTGGTTCGCGGTCCCGGGCCTCGCGGCCCTGCTGCTCTCCGGCGTCGCCCTCGCCTGGCCGGCGCTGCGCCGCCCGACGCCGGCCGCCCGGCCGCCGCTTGTCGCCGGCCCCGCCGCCCCGCCATGATCTTCTACTGGCCCTACCTCCTCTGGCTGCTCCTGCCCATCGTCGCGCTGGCGGTGTGGGACGGCGTCCGGCGCGGCAACGGCGACGCCGCCCGCCACCGGCCGAAGATCCTGCGCGCCTGGGCCGGCGCCCGGCAGGCGGAGGTCGGCGGCGGCCGGCACAACACGCGCGGGCGGCTCCTCCTCTGGCTTGGCCTCGCCTTCGGCGTCGTCGCCCTGGCCCGCCCGCAGTGGGGCCAGGTCGAGGAACCGGTGTTTGACCAGGCGCGCGAAATCGTCATTGCGCTCGACCTCTCGCGCAGCATGGAGGCGACCGATGTGCGGCCGTCGCGCCTCGAGCGCGCCCGGCTCCTGATCCAGGGGCTGCTCGACGGCCTGCAAGGCGAGCGCGTCGGCCTGGTGGTATTCGCCGGCACCGCCTTCCTCCAGGTGCCGCTGAGCGCGGACTACGAGGTGCTCAACGAATTCCTGCCCTCGCTCAACCCGAAATACATGCCCGTGGGCGGCACCAATTACGGCGCCATGCTGCGCACCGCAATCGACGCCTTCGGCAGCGGCGGGTCGGCCGACCGGTACCTCATCGTGCTCAGCGACGGGGAGGCGCTGGACCCGGACTGGCGCGACGAGATCGGCGAGTTGCGCCAAAAGAACATCCGCGTGATCGGCCTCGGCGTCGGCACCCCGGAGGGCGCGCTTATCCCTGACGGCGCCGGCGGCTTCGTCAAGGATCCGCGCGGCGCGGTCGTCATCTCCAAGCTCAACAGCTCGACCCTGCAGGAGCTGGCCAAGGCGACCAACGGTGTCTACACCGACGCCAGCGCCTGGGTGGACCTGGCCGCGTTGCTCAAGAAGACCATCGCAACCGGCCGCAAGGGCCAGTTCGAGGAACGCCACCAGGTGCGGCAGATCGAGCGGTTCCAGTGGGCGCTCGCGCCCGCGCTGCTCTGCCTGCTGCTCAGCCTCTGGCGCGAGTTTCCCGTGCGGCCGCGCGTGCGCAGCCTGCCGCTTCGCGCGGAAACCGGAAAGCGGACACCAGATGCCGGAAAGACCGCCGTGACCGCGGCCACCGTGGCTCTGATCATCCTATCCGGTATCCGGTGTCCCCAATCCACAATGGCGGCCGAGGACACCTCCGCCTACGCGGCGCCGCTCAGCAAGCTCGTGGAGCAGTTGTCGGCCCAGCCCGCATTGTCGGCCGGCGATTATGCCTCCCTGGCCCGGGAGACGATCACGTGGGGCCGGCGTCTGCAGGAGGCGCAGCAGCCGGTGATGCCCGGACCGGTGCATGATGCCCTCGCCGGCGTCGACGCGGGCGAGAAGCTGAATCCCCAGGCCGCGGACTGGTCAGGCTTCCGCACCGACCTGGACGAGCTGCTCAAGGAGCCGCCCAAGCCGCCGCCGCCGCAGAACCAGCAGCAGAATCAGCAACCGAATCAATCGCAGCAGCAGAATCAGGACCAATCCCGGCAAAACCAGGACCAGCAGCAGGAACCGCCGCCGAAGCCGTCGCCGCCGCCGCCAGCCGACAACCAGCAACCCAAGGCCCAAAACCAGCCGCCGCCGGCGCCCAAGCCGCCGGAGAAGGCCAACACCGGCGACACGCAGCGCATTGGCGGCCAGCTGCCGCCCCAGGACCGCGCGCCCAATCCGTCGCTCGCGCTGCCGATGCAGAAGCTTGACGAGTTGCGCAACCAGGATTCCCCCGCCGACCTTTTCCAGATGCTCGACAACCGGGACCGCAAGCCCCCGCCCAAACCCGGCCGCGACTGGTGACCTCCATGCCCCGCCGCTTCCTCACCCTCCCGCTTCTGTTGGCCCTGACCCTCGGCCTCGCCCGCGCCCAACGCGTCTATTGGGAGCCCGGCGCCGGCTCCCTCGCCTTCAACCAGGTGAGCCAGCTCCAGCTGGTGTTCGAGAACTGCACGCCCGACAGCGACCCGAAGCCGCCCGCGGTCGACGGCCTCGAGATGCAGTTCACCGGCACCGCCTCGAGCTTCTCGATGGAGAACATGAACGTCACCCGGAAGCAGATCTACAGCTTCGCCGTCCGCCCGACCAAGCGGCCGGAGGTGCGGATTCCGGCGTTCGACGTCGCGACGGACAAGGGCACGCAGCGGGTCGCCGCCGCCGTCTACGCCATCGGCAACGCCACCGTCGGCCAGAGCGCCGTGCCGCTGGAACAGGTGGTCAAGACGCGGATCACGCCCGCGAGCGGCGAGTTCTGGGCCGGCGAGGTTTTCCCCGTGACCTACACCCTCGACATCGCCCGGCGCTTCCGGCCGCGGCCGCCCGGGCCGGTCAACTGGACGCCGGCGCCGCTCACCGTCGAAGACTGGGCCCAGCCGGAACAGTTTGAGTCCACCGTCAATGGCGAGCCGCATATCGGGCTCAATTACAAGACGCGCGGCTACATCGCCACCGCGGGCACCTACCGGATTCCGGCCGCCACCCAGGAGGTCGTGCTGGTGGTGGACACCAGCGGCAGCCTGTTCTCGTACCCGTTCTCGGCGCCCGAGATGGTGCAGCACACCGTCACCAGCAACCAGCCGACGCTGACGATCAAGCCGCTGCCGGACGACGCTCCCACCGACTTTGGCGGCGCAGTCGGCCAATTCACGCTCACCAGCAAGGTCGTGCCCACGACCGTGGCCGTCGGCGAGCCGATCACCTGGACGCTCGAACTCACCGGCACGGGCAACTGGCCGGACATCCGCGGCCTGCCGGCGCGGGAGGTGTCGAAGGATTTCAAGGTGCTGCAGCCGCAGGCCAAGCGCACGCCGGTCGCGGGCAAGCTCTTCGACGCCACGCTGGGCGAGGACGTGGTGCTCATCCCCACCAAGCCGGGCACCTACACGCTCAACCCGGTGAGCTATTCCTATTTCGATCCGCGCACCGGCACCTACCAGACCGTGCAGACGGCGGGCGCGACGGTCACGATCAATCCGCCCGGCGCGGTCGAGCCGGCCGCGAGCACGTTCTTCAATCCGCCGACGCTGGCCAGCGCGACGCCCGCGGCACCCGCCGCGGCGGCCGTCCCGCAACTCGCCGCGCCTCCCGGCGCGCCGGCCGCCATCCCGCGCGACCCGCTGCCCGGCGCCAGCCTCGGCTTCGTGCCGCTCCCGGCCGATGGTCTCGCGCTCGGCATCGCGCTTTCCGTTCTGTGGCTCATCCCCGTCTGGCTGGTGCTGGCGGCGCTGCGCGCCCGTCGTACCGACCCCCTCCGGCCACGCCGCGCGGCGCGCCGGCGGCTCGAGCAGACCCTGACCTGCCTGCAGGGCGCCACCCCTGCGCCGGCCCGCCTCCAGGCGCTCCATGCCTGGCAGCGGGACGCGGCGATCCTGCTCGGCGTCGAGCACGCCGCGCCCAGCCCCGCCATCGTGACCGAGCAATCCGACCTTCCCGCCCTCGCCACCCCAAACCCCAAACTCAAAACCCAGAACCTCCAGGCCTGGGCGTCGCTCTGGGCGGAGGCCGACCGCGCCCTGTACGGCGACGATGCGGCGCTGCCTGACACCTGGCGGGTGCGCGCCGAGGCGGCCCTGGAAGCCACGCGCGTGCCGGCATGGAAACAATCCTCGCTCTTCCTGCCCCGCAACCTGTTCCCCTGGTTCGGTGCCCATGCCGGAAACCGGATCGCGGATACCGGAAAGAATACTGCCATCGTCGTGGTGACTGTTCTCATCTTTCTGTCTGGTCTCCGGCATCCAGTATCCGCAATCGCGGCGGATGGCTCATCCGCCGCGCCGCGGACGCTGAGCTACTACCCGGGCCCGATCGCCGCCTACAACGCCGGCGATTTTGCGGCGGCCGAGCAGGCGTGGCGCGCGACCATCGCCCGAACCCCGAATGACTGGATTGCGCGCCACAACCTCGCCCTGGCGCTCGCCCAGCAGGATCACTGGCCCGAGGCGGCGGCGCACTGGACCTCCGCCTTCCTGCTGGATCCGCGAAATCCGTCCGTGCGCTGGCACCTCGGGCTCGGCTACGCGCGCGCCGGCTACACGCCGCCGGATCTCGGCGAATTCGCCCTCGCCTCCGGGCCGCACCTGATGGCGCGCCTCGCTTCGCCGGCCGAGTGGCAGTGGGTCCTCGTCGCCGCCGGCGTCGTGCTCGCCCTCGGCGTGCTGCTGCTCCTGCTCCGCGGCTACCGCCCGCCGAACCGCTGGATGCGTCCCGCCGCGCTCGCGGCCATGGGCGCCGGCCTCGTGCTGGCCGCCGCCGCGGTCACCTCCCTCCATTTCTACGGCGACGCGGTGAATCCCCGGGCCGCGATCGTCTGGCACCAGGTGTTGCTGCGGTCGATTCCGACCGAGGCCGACACCCAGCAGAAGACCTCGTCGCTGCCCGCCGGGTCCCTCGCCATCGTCGACAAGGAGTTCCTCGGCTGGGCGCGCCTCGCCTTCGCCAACGGCCAGACCGGCTGGGTGCGGAAGGATGACATCGTCTGGCTCTACCAGTAGCGCAGCGAGCGGCGCCCGAGCCGCCGCCGCGCCGCGGGAGGGGTCGATGAGGTCCGAAATTCAACTCGCGCTGGTGACCGCCGCCCTGATCGCCGGTCCCGTTTACGCCGACGACGACCCGCCGGACCTGCATTGCGACATGGCCCGGGCGCTGCGGGCGGAATTTCACTATTCGCCTCCGCCACCGACCGCACCGGCCCCCGCGGCTCCGGACAAAATTCCGGGCAATGGCGACGTGATCGCGATGCCCAAACTCACCGTGCTTTCTTCGCGGATCAACCTGCGGGAACTGGAGCGGGACATCGTCCGCAATCGGGCCCGGGCCGTCGCCCAGGAACCGAAATGGGGCTGTGGTCCCCTTTATGACGTGGACCTGGGCAAAATCAGATTCACGGTCGTCTCGGCATTCTACATTCCCTTCACCGTCGGCATCTCTTGGTGAGGGCATATGGGGCGCGCCCGGCGTCCTTAACCCTCACCCTTTACCCCCAGCCCCACCGCCCCCGGCGGGGGCGGTCTTCCGCACCATCCGGAGCATCGACTCCTCGGGGTTGAGTGTCGCCACGCGGTCGAGTTCGACCCACCGCAGGTCGTGCGACTCGTTGCTCATGACCAGCGCTTCCGCCGGATCGGCCTCGATCAGGAAGCGCAGGTCCAGGTGCCAGTGCCCCGGCGTGTCGCCGCGCGCCGGAATCCAGTGCCGGTCGACGTCGAACACGTTGGGTGAAACGGCGTAAAGGCGGGTCAGCCCTGTCTCCTCCCGGGCCTCGCGCAGCGCCACCGCGAGCAGATCGGGGTCGCCGTCCGCGTGGCCGCCGGGCTGGAGCCATTTATCGAGCTTGCGGTGATGCGTGAGCAGCACGTGGCGCCGCGTGGCGTCGACGATCCACGCCGAGCCGGTCAGATGTCCCGGCCCGCAGGTGCGCACGAGGCAGTCGGCGTGTTCCTCCACAAAGCCGATGATCTCGGCGGTCATCGCCGCCTCATGCGGATCGACGGCCCGCGGTTGGTGGGCGCGGAGCAGGCGCAGGACGGCGGCGCGGTGCATGGCGTCAGGCGCTGGGGCGGCGCGATGCGTCGTCATCGCGGATCGCCGGCGGATCCCACGCCGGCCGCCGCCGTCTTGCCGCCCCTCATCTCCGCCGCCAGCCGATCCCACTTGTCAACTAATCGTTGACAAGTGAGGCAGGCCGCGCGGATCCAAGGTCGGAGTTGACGGGGCATCGTGAGGGCGTGAGATCTTCGGCCGGGAGCGGGTTGGTGACGACGGCTCGGGGTTCCACGCCAGGGCATTGAGCGGCGCCGCCGCCTCAGCGCGCCGGCCGGGCCTCGCGCCAGAGCGCGTCGGCGGTGAACGGCGGCGG
>Ga0335078_10007698_pt1 | contig 15986 bp, 16 predicted proteins | sample Lox_Sample_32_FD_206711 | JGI IMG/M metagenome (GOLD analysis project Ga0335078, IMG submission 206711) | Soil microbial communities from Loxahatchee National Wildlife Refuge, Florida, United States - Lox_Sample_3.2 | ecosystem: Environmental > Terrestrial > Soil > Wetlands | place: USA...
CCGCTCCGTTCATTGGTTGCTTCGTGAGGAGTACCAAAATCCAAGTCCTAAGTCCCCTGTGCGCGCGTTTCGACCAATCAAGCCACATGTCGGTAATCCGATATTTTTATCGCTTTTCCGATACCATATTTAAAACTTGCTGACGAGCATCGATGTCACCAGTTTGAACCCGGCCTTCCGTAGCATCGTCTTCTGCGAGTCCGAAACTCCCAGTGAAGGCTCGGCACGAACGCGAACACACACAACCCTCCTTACAAGACCTTCTTCCCTCAAGCGGAGATACCATCCGACGCTCCCTCGAAAGTTGGGACGAACCGTCCTGACTGTCGTCTTTACCTCAAACGCCGTGCGGCCAGCCGGATGATACAAATCTGCGATTGGTCTGCAACTGCGAAGCCGGAAGACAGCATGCCTGACGACCAGTAGCCCTTGGGCGACAAGAAAATCGCGCCACGCACTCACCCCACCATCCAACCGCACCAGATGGCGCGGTAGGCCCAGGGAATCCGCAAAGTGTCGGTCGTCCGAAATCGGGTTCGTGATGCCAAGTGACACGAGGGTCCTTCCCGACTATCCGGTCCACAGCCTACTCGTTGACCCGTCCCCTCTTAGACGACGGGAGTCGGGGCAGCGAAAGGTAAGGGGGGACCTGAAACTGAACGCCTCCAATTCCTGATCTATGCCTGCCTGATGCCGGGACGCAACTTCGGTGATCTGGCGGGGGGCGGAACGGGCGGAGACTGTTCCAAAGAAACATATACGCGGCCCCGGGCGCATCTCACAGATGTCCGAAGAGGACCCCTACAGCAACGCCCTTGTGCAGCTCGCCTCGGTAACCGACCTCCTCCCAATAGAACCTGAATACTACGAGACCCTGAAGAGCCCAAGGAGGGAAGTGATCGTTTCGCTCCCGGTCAAGCTGGAGAATGGGAATTCGACGACGTTCGTCGGATACAGGATCCAGCACAACAACGCGAGGGGCCCGTACAAGGGGGGGCTGAGGTACCATCAGGGGGTCGGCCTCAGCGAGGTGAAGGCCCTCTCGATGTGGATGACCTGGAAGACGGCCATCATCGACATCCCTTTCGGGGGTTCCAAGGGCGGAATCACAGTGGATCCCTCGAAGCTCACCAGGGACGACCTGGAGGTCCTAACTCGGAAATATGTTGACTCTCTTTCCAGGGACCTGGGACCCGACATCGACATCACGGCCCCCGACATGAACACCAACGCCCAGACGATGGCGTGGATCATGAACGAATATTCCAAACTGAAGGGGCACAACGAGCCCGCCGTGGTCACAGGAAAGCCTCTCGAGCTTGGAGGATCGGAGGGGAGGAACGCCGCCACAGGAAGGGGGGTCTCAATTTGCGTCAGGGAGGCGGTACAGAAGTTCCTGAAGAAGAAGCTGAAGGACGTAACTGTCGCGGTCCAAGGCTTCGGAAACGTCGGGTCGAACACCGTCGACAATCTCATGAGGATGGGGGCGAAGGTCGTGGCCGTCAGCGACATCGCAGGGGGGGCGAGGTCGACAGGTCCCGCCTTCGACTCCTTTGACGAGCTGATGACAGCTGAGACGAAGCTTGGATCGGTCGGAAAGGTTGCGGGGGCAGAGGAGATTTCCAATGAGGAGCTACTGGAGTCCGAAGTCGACGTCCTTGTTCCGGCAGCCCTAGAGAACCAGATAACGGAGACCAACGCCAAGAAGGTCAGAGCGCAGCTGGTCGTGGAGGCCGCCAACGGTCCCACCACCCCTCAGGCAGACCACCTTCTCGTGAAGAGCGGGACAAGGGTCGTCCCGGATATCTTGGCGAATTCTGGAGGTGTACTGGTGTCCTACTTCGAATGGGTGCAGAACCTCAATCGAGACCACTGGTCGGAGGAGGAAGTGAATGATAAGCTAGAGTTCAAGATGAAGAAGGCGTTCAACGAGGTCCTTGACTACTCCGTCAAGGAGAACATCGATCTACGGAGAGCGGCCCTCGCGCTGGCAGTCGACAGGGTGGTCACAGCGATGCGGCTGAGTGGCTGGCACTAGTTCTGCCAGGAACGGCAAAGAATCCGAGTCGGAGGGACCATGCCTATCTCCACGGACTCAGGGCTGCCCCGTCATCGGAGGACGTGTCTTCTTGACCGCTCCTACCACCGCGACTATGATTCCCACGATTGCCAAGACCACGCCGAGCAGGAGTAGCGCGGCGAACAACAGCACCCGCGAGCCCTGAGGCGTGGCGACAATCTTGGTGTTTGGTTGGGCAGAGGCGAATGCGACGTAATAATAGTCTCCGCTGAGCGACTTGTACACCTCCGTCCCCACCGCGGTCGCGTTGTAGGGAACCGCGTACGTGTTGATGTTGGTGGAGTTCACCTGGGTCAGGTTCTGGGCGCTGACGACACCCCCCGTCGCGGCCGGGGATGCCACAGCGAGATTGGAGGTCGTGTTCAGGACAATCTCTGCTGAAACGTATTCGCCGGGGTGCGGTTGAGTGAAGGTCGTTTTGATGGATATGGAACCGAGGGCCCCAATGGCGCCCCCGATGATCAGGGCGACGCCGATTACGAGTATAACGACACCTATCACCACCATTCTCTTGTTCATGTCAGTGATCACCGCCGGCAGACCGGCTTAAATTGTGTTCTGCCCCTGGAGAACCTGACTGTACCAAGTCGACCTTACGCCAGGAGTCGTGGTCCCGCGAGCTCCCTTTGACTGGACAATGGACGCGGCACCCTCTCCGCCTTGGGTTATACCAAGATTAAGAATGGCATAAGGGTCCCCACTGTCATGAAAAAGGGGAGCAGGAATGGGATCGTCGACTTCGACTCGACGCGCTCTTCCGAGCGATGGACACTCAGAGAATTGCAAGAGGATTGAGCTGGGCGGGGGCCGCGAAGGAGATGTGGCAGATGTACGCCGAGCTAAATCGAAGCCGTCCGAACGATCACCCGCTTAGTCCCTCAACCATCATCAGCATGTCCAGGCGTGGAAACACGACGTGTCAGCACGCTCTAATCTTTCTCCAATGGCTCAGGCGCAGACCAGAGAGTTTCCTCCCCGGAGCAAGCACGACACTTGGTCGACCTCTGCGTCCCTTCGGCTCTGATCGACGGCCGAGGTGGCATCTGCGCCGACTATACGAGGCGCTGAACGGCCGCCGACTAGAGTTGCATATGAGCTGGCCTGAACTTGCGCGGGTGCTTGGATGCACGCCCAATCAATTGACAGGAATCCGCACGGCGCGATACGCGACCAACATGAAGCTCACCATGCGAATCGTGCAGTGGCTCGACCGGCCGTCGATAGATTTCATTTATCTCGCTCGATGGTAACCTGGGCCGGTCACTCCGACCTCCATCTCATCTCGGACAAACGAGGCAAAGTGAAATTACCCGATAGACATTACGTTGTTGCCTCCGTTGCCAAACCAACCAGCATCCGCCTTGGCAGCCCCACTTTGAACCTAACCGAGAACGAACCACACCGGGTCTTCTAGGCCCTTCCTTCCGACACCCTGTGCTTGCTTCCAGGAGGGGGCTCTTGCGGTGTGCTGGGCGATCCAGAAGGTGTTCTCATAGGGATCAGAGAACATCGCGGAGATCCCCCAAAGATACTCCTCGGGCTCGGCCTGCTTGAACACTACCCCTCTCGACTCCATTTCATCGAAGGGACACATCAACAGCCTAGAGCCCGGACCCGGTGGAGTTCAGGTTACCAGCAGGAATCGTAGCGGGTTGCCCCCTTTATCCCATTGCTTCGGCGGGCACACTGGAAGCCATCGACGTAACAATTGGGCTGGCAGAAACGATCTCCATCCCCTCTGATGCGTCAACCATGTCTAGCCTTGTCCCGTTTCCCTTGCATCCTTCGCTATGGTCTGGACAACCTATTTCTCTGACTCCTTGGCGTACTCTCTTAGGGGAGACAATAGGTTCGTGAACTCCATCGGGAAGATGTACTTGGTCGACGGGGACGCACCGAGGGCTTTCAGCGTGTCGAGATACTGAAGCGTCATCGTCTTCGAGTCAATCCCCTTGGCTGCGGCGAAGATCTGGTTAAGCGCGCCTGCATACCCTTCGGCCCTAAGTACCGCAGCCTGCTTGTCCCCTTCTGCCCTGAGGATGTTGGACTTCTTCTCCCCCTCTGCGACGAGGATTGACGACTCGCGTTTTCCGTCCGCCTCAGTGACCGTTGCCCTCCTTGTCCTCTCCGCTGACATCTGGCGGACCATCGCCTCCTGGACGTCCTGCGGGGGCTTGATTTCCCTGATTTCGACGTTGGTAACCTTGATGCCCCATCTCTGCGTGACCTCGTCCAGCTTCGTCCTGAGGACCTGGTTGATTTGCTCCCTCTTCGCAAGGAGCTCGTCCAGCGGTATGTCCCCCACTACAGCCCTGAGGGTGGTGGTTGCGATCCCTATGGATGCGCCCTGGAAATTCTGGACCTGAACCACGCTCTGGGTAGCTTCAATGACCTTGTAGTAGATCAGGAAGTCAATGTCCGTGGGGGCGTTGTCCTTGGTGATACAGGTCTGGTGGGGGATCTCTAGGTACCGCTCCCTGAGGTCTATCTTTACGAACCGGTTTACGATCGGGATGACGAATACGACCCCGGGCCCCCCCGCCCCTATCAGTCTCCCGAGCCTGAAGACGACGAGCCTTTCGTACTCTCGAACTATCTTGATCGTGGAGGCGACTAGGACTATTGCTACGATCACCACAATAGCGTAGATGACATAGTCGATGATGTCGGCAGTCGCAACCTGCAGGGCAAGCGGCCCAAGGAGGCTCATCATATTCCTTCTTCGCCTGTCACTGGTGCCTGCAGCCTTTCACTTTAAGTCTTGACTTTGGTCGTGGACTTCGTAGTTTCGGGGGCGAACCCATATTAACCGCTTCGGGCCAAATTTTCTTTCCGTGGCAGAAAACATCCCCCCGTTTGACCGACGGAGGTGGGGACCAGGGGGCATCGAATTGGTCGCGGGATTCATCGTAGCGGGCCTAGCCGTGCTCATCGACGGGGTTGCGGCCGGCCGAACCAGCTTTCAGATCATAGGGACCATCTATCTTGTTGGGGGGATTGCCTTGTTCGTTGCAAAGGTCGCGGAGCAAATACAGCCTGTCACCGTTAATTGGGAGCTGACCGGCGAGCCTGGGGAGGCTGTCACGGAGGTAGGCAAGGACGCGAAGGGTGTCGTGAGAATCCGCTCGGAGCTCTGGTCTGCGAAGAGCGCGAGCCCTATCGCCACTGGCTCGCAGGTGCGGGTTACCAAAGTCGAGGGGCTCCAAGTCTGGGTAGAGAAACTCAGTGCCGACTGATGGCGAACAACGCGCTGTTCGCCACTTGAGGCCGGGAAGATTTGTCGCGAATGTGATTCTGAGCAAGCACCTCAAGTTCCTCTCCCCCGGCTCATTTTGGACAAGCAGAATTTATTCTGAGCTTATTCAAATTAGCCCGGCTAGGGCTAGCACCGAACGGGTTCCATTTAGCATCGAAATTTTGATTATTCTAGGCAAGTTGGAATCCCGACGACCGTGGTTTGATCAATTTGGGCGAGGGGCCCGGTACGACCCGTACAGTCTAGTGTGTTTTTGGTGTCGGCATGCGAGGCAGTTGTTGTGTGTGCCATAAGCGGTGCGCTACGTTGCCACGTTGCCAAGTTGTGCGGGGCCAGCGTGCTGAGCGTGTGGAGCGTGCGACCTTGTGCTGCTCCTTCTGTCGCCTTGAGAATCCAACTAGAATTCCGGCGGCAACAACGACCGTTATCAAGCCCCCCGCGACCCAATAAAGTAGCTCCCCCGAAACACCCTCAGAAGAAGTGCCTGAGCCCGTAGGAGTAGTCGAGGTCGCAGTGGTAGTGGCCACGGTCGTGGTTGGTGAGGTCGATTCCGATGTACTTGAGGCCGCAGTAGAGGTCGGGGTCGTGGTGAGGGTGCTAGAGGTTTCGCTCATGGTCGTGGATTGAGAAGAGGTCGATTCTGATCCACTGGAAGTACCTGTAGTGGTCGAGGTCGTGATGCCGGTCGTCGATGTTGTGGCCGTTGAGGTCGTGGAGGTGGTAGTGGTTGAAGTCGCAAAGCTTGAGTCAGAGATGACAGTAACAGCTTCGGCGAGTGCATCGGTCACGAATACCTCCCCCTTACTGGAGTCGTAGGTTAAGAAGTTTGGAAGGGATCCAACCTTCAATGTCGCGACTACGGTGTTGTTGGCGTCCGCGATGACAGAGACGGTACTGTCGTATTCGTTTGCCACGAAGACCTCCCCCTTACTGGAGTCGTAGGCGATGCCGATGGGACCAAATCCCACATTCACTGTCGCGACCAGAGCGTATGTCGCGTCGGAGAAGATAGAGACGGCGTTCAGGTAACTATCAGCCACGAAAATCTCGCCCTTCGAGGAGTCGTAGGCGAGGGGACCATTTCCGCCATTCACCGTCGCAACCACTTCGTTATTCGCGTCTGAGATGATGGAGAGGGTGCCGTCACCTTGGTTTGCCACGAAGACCTCCCCCCTACTGGAGTCGTAGGCGATGCCGATTGGATTTCTTCCCACCTTCACCGTGGCGACGACGGTGTTGGTGATGTCGGAGATGACCGAGACGTTGTTGAAGAATTCATTGGCAACGAATATCTCGCCCTTCGAAGAATCGTAGGCGATAGGGTCTACCCCGTACGCCAAGCTCACATTGGCGACCACAGTGTTGGTTGCATCCGAGATGACAGAGACGGTGCCGCCGTCCTCATTGGTCACGAAGACCTCTCCCTCACCGGAGTCGTAAGCGACGCCGGCTGGATCATATCCAACACCAACGGTCTTGATCACAGTATTAGTCGCATCCGAGATAACAGAAGTGGAGGCACCATAGTCGTTGGCCACGTAGACTTCACCATTACCGGAGTCATAGGCGATTCCGAGAGGATAGCGTCCGACGCTTACCGTCGTGATCACAGTCTGGGCCTGTGCCGAGGGCACAGGAGGAACCGATACGAGTTCAAGACCCATGAGAAGGAGAAGAGCAGCAATGCCAAAGCGAGAGTATGCGTCTGCAATTCTGAACTCCATGAAAAATCTCACTCCTTATCCTTCGGCGCGCGCTTTGGATGTGGCAACCACGTCGCGAGGGCCCCGCCGACAAGTATGACCACCCCGCCAAGACCGACGAGCGGCCAGTTGACCTTATAGTCAGTCAAGGCCTGCGTCGAAGTCAGCGTAAGTTGGCCCGTTGTGGACCCCGGGGCGTCTTGGTACAGATAATTCGCCCAGTTCGGACCGATGGAGTTGTCGAGCACAAAGTAGTACGTCGCACTTGATGGAGCTGCGAACTGTGTCGTGTATGGCGACGTAGGAGAGACCGTGGCATTCACTAGAGTAGGGGTCCTCTCGTTAGCTTGCTGGTAGTAGGTGCCATTCCCACCTAATAGTGGCTGGTGGCACCGGGGGGCGCAGCTGTACCAGACGTCGTACTGCGATTGGTTCATGATGTCGAAAGTGAAAGTCGTCTGATTGTCGATTCTCAGCGCAACTTGAATAGTCTGCCCCGTCGTCATCACCAGACTCTGGGCTGCGTAGTCATTCGGATCCACGGTGATAGCCGTATCGACCAGGGTGACGGGTTGCTGAGAGACCGAAGTTAGGGGTCTGCTCACTCCTACAATCCCGACTATCACGCCCGCGACGAGAATGGCCATGCCAACACCACTGATTCTCGAAAACATTCAGGTACGCCACCCACCATAGGACTCCGAACTGACTGCAACAAGCGGCTGGGGCGGCGCAACCTGCGCTGATGCAGCGATCACCGAGCTGCTTGAACCTCTCATCCATGCTGGAACCCACGACTGGACATTGGCTGAAAAGGCGGGACTGACCCAGGACTCGTTCGGGTAAGCAAAAGGACCGATGTCGTCAAGGGCCTGGAGCTCGAAATACTTGTTTATCATCCCGTATGGCTTTACGGAGTCATTCACGAGCGGGCCGGAGATGACGCCCGCAGTCAAGAAGAAGTCACTAGTCGCCGCAAACTTCACCTCTAGGCTCTGACTGCCTTCAAGGTTGTAGAGCCCGTACGGCCAGTAGGTGTAATGGCCAGGATAGAAGGTCGAGGCGAATTCGACCTCCGCCGGGGGCGTGAGGGGGAGTTGCTGCTCCGCAAAGGTTACGAACGCGCCGGGGTTGGAGATGTAGTAGCGCTGGGCCTCGTAAAGCGCAGCGAGGAATTTCACCACCAGCGCCTGGTTCGCCGGGCTACTCAGCCAGTTGTCTGCCACCACGTAACAGGTATCGAAAACATCGTCGGGGGAGTAGAAGAGAACATGGTACGGCCCCCCGTGGGCAGAATTGTTGACCGCGGGGCTCGTGAAGTCGGCCAGGATGAAGTCGTCTACGACAATCATCTGGGCGGCACCTCTCATCAGGTCGTTCACCCTCTCGATGTTCTCGCCTCCGTTTTTGAGATAGACGGAGGTCAGACTGGGCCCGTTCGTGTTCACTGGTATGCCGGTTTCATTGAACCAGTAGTAGTCATCGTACCGCATGATGGTCCCGGGACCGAAATCCTCTGCGGTCTTGCCTAACATCTGGGATGGGTTCGTGATTCCGTCTCCTGCTATCGCGAGGAAGGTTCCGGACAACATGTACCCGCCAACGCACGTGGTCTGCTGCCCTGAGAAGAAAGTGCCACCGCTTTCGTCGTATGCGATGTCCTGCTGACCCGATGTCAATGCCTTGTACGCCAAGGGAGGCGAGTCGTAGTACGTCGGGACTACGTGGATGCCCTCACTGGCGAGAATCTGGAAAGCGTATAGATCCATCACGTCGCTTTCATCGAGCGAATCAGGATATCCCACTCTCAGGGTTACGCTGTTCGGAGCAGCTGAAGCGGGCAAAGTGAGCGCGGCCGCAGACACTATAGACACCACTAGAAGGCAGGCTACTACGATTGGGGCGTACCTCTTTACATTCACAATACTCAAACAATGAATGTAACATTAGTATTTATTCAGAATATAGTATGGCTATAGATTCAAACTCGTTCCAGCTTAAATTCGGATTGAGAGTGCTATAAATGCAGGGAGGAGACTGTTGGGCACATTGGAATCATCTCTGATCTCGGTGGAGGAAGTCACTAAATCGTTCACAAAAAAGGGAGCAATCACTGGCAGGGACGAGAGACTCGACGTACTGGGGGGGGTTACCTTCGAGCTGAAGAGCGGCTCCTTCACGAGCGTCATCGGACCGTCAGGGTGTGGCAAGACAACGCTCCTCAGGATAATCGACGGGCTAATCCAGCCAGACTCCGGTAAGGTGGTTTTCAACGGCGAACCTGTGACCACTCCGCCGTCAAAGATGGGGTTCGTCTTTCAGCAGTTTGGGCTGCTCCCGTGGCGGACAATACAGAAGAATGCCGAACTCGGCCTCGAGCTGCGCGGAGTCGATTCAGGTGAAAGAGAGAAGGTTGCAAGAAAGTACATCGGTGTAGTCGGACTCAAAGGGTTCGAAAATCACTACGTACACGAGATATCGGTTGGCATGCAGCAACGAGTAGGGCTGGCACGGGCTCTGGCGATTGACCCTGACGTTCTCCTGATGGACGAACCCTTTGCTTCTGTCGACGAACAGACGCGTCAGATCTTGCAAAAACAGCTGCTGCAAATCGTGAAAGGAACCGTCCGGAAGACGACCCTATTCGTGACCCACAGCGTGGACGAAGCAATCGCCCTATCCGACGAAATTGTGCTATTGGGAAGTCGGCCCGCGAGGGTGAAAGAGGTCGTTGACGTGCACCTTCCACCCGAACGCTGGACGTACGACATCAGATCCGATCCTGAATACGGAAGGCTGTGGCAAAAGATCTGGAGGTTTCTGGAGAACGAAATCATGGAGGCGGGGGGCTTCGGCTCGGTGGCGTTCCAATCCAATTGACTCCTCGACGCCCCTTTCCAATGCAAGTGGCGACGCGCAATCTGGCATATCATCGGGGGACAAGCGCCGCGGGCAGCTCGCGGAGCTCAATCGTATGACAGTTAGCAACGGGCCTGGCCGAGATTCTCGATGAAATCTTCACGCGCCATGTCATTCTCTGTAAGATTTGGGATATTCTGTGCAAGTCTGGGGCTGTTCTTTGTCCTCTGGGAGGTCGCGGCTCTGATTGCGGGAAATTCCCTAATCCTCGTCGGACCGATCCCGGTCCTGGAGGCTCTGTTCGCCCTCCTGCAGAACCACCTTCCACGTGGGACACTTGGGATTCAGGGCGCGGATGCTGCCATAATTCAAACCCTGGCTACTATTGTGTTCGGCTTCGTCCTCGCCTGCTTCGTGGGCATCCCTATCGGACTGATAATGGGGCGCTGGAAAAAAGCCGAGACACTAATCGACCCTTGGCTGGGTGCTGCCTACTCGATTCCCATAGTGGTTCTGATTCCGATGCTCTATTTTGCCATCGGCGCAGACTTCTTCGCCGAAGTATTCGTCACATTCCTACTCACCGTCTTCACAATCATCGTGAACACTCACCACGGCGTGAAGTATGTGAGCAACTCTCTAGCTGAGGTTGGCAAGAGCTACGGGGCGTCTGAGTCTCAATTCATGGTAAAGATCATTCTTCCAGCGTCCATGCCCGACATCATCGCAGGGATGAGGATTGGCATGGGGCGGGCCATCCTTGCCGCCGTGCTCGCGGAGGTGCTGATGAGCGGGAACGGTCTCGGAGGAATGATGATGACCTTCCAAGATGTTCTCGATACCCCCTACATGATGGCCGCGGTCTTTTTGATTGCAATGATGGGGATAGCGGTACTCCAGCTGCCTAAGATTCTCGAACGCCGGTTGTTCAGGTGGAAGGAGACGGAGACCCTATCCAGGGAGATGAGAAGATGAAAGCGTCATATGCGAGGTACATCGTCCTTTCCGGGTCGCTGGCCTTCTTTGTCGCCGTCTGGTGGGTGATAGCCGCGGGCGTAAACAACTCCAGGGAGATAGTCGGGCCGTACCAGACAGGAACTGCGTTCGTCAGCCTCTTCACTGACCCGCCCCTAACAAGGCTCTTGGCTGCCGGACTGCAGGTCACGATGACGTCCATTCTATTTGGATTCGCTTTGGCGGCCGTGGTGGGAATCCCAGTAGGTGTTCTCATGGGAAGATACCTAATTGTGGATCTCTTCTGCGATCCGTGGGTCAACATCTGGTACTCGATTCCGGCGATAGCATTCGTGCCCCTAGCGATGAACTGGACGGGAATCTCGGCAACAAGCTCTGTGGTGATCGCTTTTCTGATTACAGTATTCACCATAATAATCAACGTGTACAGCGGCGTCAGGAATGTCAGCGGCTCTCTCGTTGATTGTGGAGTGGCATATGGAGCAACACAAACTCAGGTCATGACCAAGATCATTCTCCCTGCGACCTTGCCGAACATAATGGTCGGTCTGCGTTTGGGCATCTCGAGAGCGATAGAAGGAGTAATCATAGCTGAAATGGTTTTCACAGTGGTCGGACTCGGAGGCTTGATGGACGACGCAGCTGACAACTTGCAGTTGGCGCTCTCAGGTGCTCTGATCATCGTCTTGGCAATCATAAGCTTGACTTTTTCTGAGGTCATGAAATACATATCCCGAAGAGCAGTGGCGTGGAAGGAATCTCAAGCAATGATTCGTGAATAATGCTGGATTTGGGTTTAGAAGGCCACGAATAGCCAGAATCAAGAGCTCCTTTTCTTAGACAGAGTTCACTTTGGGCTTTTTTTATTGGCCGGCTTGGGGCTTTCAGCAAGGAAATTGGGAAGTCGCGCCCTGGCGGGTCCTTGTCGGTGTACGGGGGCCTGGGGCGGGCGCAAGGGTTGCCTCAATCACACTGCTTTCTCCTGGTTCAGGTCAAGCTAGGATTCCTTTCGATGCGGCTCAGGGGCGCGAGGGAGCGAGCGCTCCTGTAAAGGGCATAACCAAAGAGCAACGCCACCAAGTTATACGGAATCTGCGAGTAGTTGAGAGGTTCAGGGGCGGGGAGGTTTACCGCGACTTCTGCTAAGGTTACAAGCAGCAGGCCTAGCAGGGTCAGAAGACCGAGACCGAACCACTTCAGGCTTTCCCTAAGATTCGGGTCCATGGACCTTCGCGCTCCAATCAGCATGGGTGGAACGCCGATGATGACGAGCAGCAATAGTCCAGCCACGACGCCACTTCCGGTGTTGTTGCTCGTGATTTGACCATAGGCGCCCAATATCTCGACCAGGATGAGCACCCCCCAAGCAAGGACGCGGGACTTTCCCCAGTGTATTACGTCGCGCAGGAGAGGGTCTGACCTCCTCGCGACGGGAACGGTGGCATCGACGAAGGCAAACAACACGAGGGCGAGGATTATGACCGGGAGATTGATCAGGGCGATGACTATTGCACCATTGGTTGTTGGCGTCGGAATGATGGCGGTGAGAACGATGACTGATAGTGCACCGAGCCAGAGAGCCTGGTTGCGATATATGTGGCCGACTGTGGCCCGCCTGATGGCGAACGCCCAGTACGCCGCGTAGAGGGCCATTGCAGCGGCAGCGATGTACGTAAGGATCACAACGGCGGTCTGAAGGTTATCTGACAAATGCGGTCACCTCCATACCTTTCCTCGTCAGTGAGAAGTTGAAGTAGCCAGGCTGGGGTGGGGACCCACGCATCTTTCTGACCCTCAGGAGCGGGAGTACCTTCAACCCCTCCTCGTAGAGCTTCATCTCGACGACGCCGTCGAACAGCTGCTGCATTGCCGCCAAAACCTGTGGCTGGTGCATCCCCTCCTCCAGCGTGGCCAGCAACACAGCGTCATATTGCTTGACGTCCGCGAAAAGCTGGGTCAGGAACCGATAGATTGTCTCGGGTTGGTTGAGCATCAGCAGCGAGGATATGGCGTCGATGACGATCCTCACCCTGCGACCTGCATTCTGCTTCAAGGTCTCCTTGATGTTGTATGAGAGTCCAGCGAGGTCGTTCACGTCGTACTTAATCTGGCCGCCGTCAGAGGCGCACCATAACGGCACCTTCTGCTGGGTGTCGATGCCGAAACCCTTCTCGTCCTGGAGGACTTCCTTGACGGACAGCCTCGTCACGTAAAGGCAGAAGTTACCTTGAACGAGGCCCGAGTGGGTAAACCAATAGCCCAGCGCCTCTTTTCCAATCCCGGGAGGGCCGACGACCAAGATGGCTGATTTGTCCGGATAACCGTCGCTGCCTAGGAGATCGTCGAGGGTCGGGACTCCGGTAGAAACCAACTGGGAAGTCTAAGGTTGAGTCTCCAGGCAAAATAAGCCTATGCTGGGATGAGCTCTTGGGTGGCTGAGACTTTGGATGTGAGCTACTGGGTCTGAACTACGAACAGCCTCGGAAGAGCGTGATTCTTACTCGGATTAAATAACAGAGCATGATTCGGACTAATCAGAAAGTTAGCCCGGCTAGGGGCTGGTGCTACCTAGGAGCTTTTAGCGCTGCGTAGGTTCGAGCCCGGTGGGGTCCGGTGCGGAATCGTACCCCGAATCGGGCCCAAAAACGGCCCCACTTCGCCAGCCCCGCCTCATTCCGACCCACCTCACGTCTGTTTATATCCTCACAAGGGTTGACGCATTGTGGGCAAGGAGACCAGCAACGCTGTTGATGATTTGCTGGAGAAGGTCAACCCGAAGACCCGGGGCCTTGCCCAGCGATTGCGGAAGCTCATTAGAAAGGCGCTTCCTAGTGTCACTGAAGTTGTGAAGTGGGGGTCACCAACATACCTGGTGGACGGAAAGAAGATCGCCTGGATACTTCTATACAACGACCATGTCGACCTCGGGTTCTTCCAAGGAGCGTCGTTGAAGTCGAAAAGGCTCGAAGGCACGGGCAAGGGCCTCAGACATGTGAAAATCTACAACGATGATGACGTTGACGATGTCGAGTTTGCTTCTCTGTTGGAACGGGGTGTAGCCCTGGCAAGCAGGCCGGTCAATAAATAGTCAGTGCCGTCGAACAGAGCATTCCGGTGATAAAAGAGAACCGAGATAGCAATAGCCCGGCCATGCTATAAGTGGTTCTTCCAATTCGCCGCGATGCCGTTAAGGAAGAGGCGCCCTAGCCGAGCGTTGCCAATTCAGGTAGGCACCCGACGCTGCGGTAATAGATTCCGACATCACAGTGAACGAGTAACTGACTGTCACAGCAAGGCGAAGCGCGAGCGACAGTGAGTCAGGCCGGTCCGCGAAGCAGCGTGGAAGAAGCCAGAATTGGCGCGGGGAAGACGCCTAAGCCATCGCGGAACGCTGAGTGTTGACTTGATTGACCGCTCTCTATGCAGGCGATTGAATGGCTTAAGTAAGGTAGCAAAAAACAATAATTCTGACCTGCGGTTTTGACCGTCAAATGGACCAGGTGGGTTTCAATAATGAGATTCGACCATCAGAAATCGCCAAAGAAAACCGGGGTCTATGAGCTTCGATATGCATCTAATGGCTCGGCAATCCCTCTCCCTCGCGTGTTCGGCACAGACAACGAAGGATTGCTCTACGTTGGGAATACCCGCAAAAGGACCCTTAGAAAGCGGCTAAAGGAGTTCAAGGAGGCCTTAGCAGAGAATAGACATGTCCGGCACACGGCCAGAAAGACATATTGGGATTACAAGTTCTTCGACGCATTCCCGTGCGAGAAGTTGGAACTTCGTTACGCCCCATGCAAGAATGCGGAGGGCGAAGAGACAAAGATTCTCCAAGCATACCTTATGAAGTTCAAAGACAAGCCGCCAATGAACTTCGTCTTCTCTAGAAGGCTAGTAGGGAAGTGATAGCGTGCGCGCTTTTGTTGCAGACCTCAGTGCTGTCAAGCGTACTGGTGCTGCCTGAGCCACGAGTGTATTGCGAGTGAGGCGACTGCTTCTATCGTCGTGTTGCGCTCTTCCGCAGCCTTCCTCAGGCCAGCGGCGACTCGTGGATCGAGCAGAATATCCATCTTGACTGCGTGCATGGTAGAGACCTCATTCCTGATGTCCTCAACCGGCCGCTGCGGCGCCATAACGAAATGACTAACCACGCTCTCCGCTTCAGGGCTTGGAAGCGGGGCTATCGTCTCAGCCAACTGCTTCATTTTCGAGATGCGTTCCCTACGCGGCAGTTCTTGGACTGTGGGCGCCTCTTCCGCCCGGTGAAGGAACGTAGCGTGTTTTACAGGCAGGACACCCTCATTCCTTTCTGCCTGCGGGGGCGCCTGTCTGACGGAGATCCCGGTACCTGACTCTCTCCTTATGTTGCGGACCGCTTCCACCGCGTTGATTCTGTCGTCGACATACCGTCTCGACTTACCAATCGCCTTCGAGAGCTGCTCCACAGTCCCGTAGGCTCGCGGGTTGACCTTAGTCAGGGCAATGATTGCATCGTACTCCTCCTCCGGTTCGATGTCGTTCCTCTGGATGTTCTCAACGAGAGAGACGATTATGGCCTCTTCGTCTGACATCGGCCTGATGACTGCCGGAATCGACTTCAAGCCGGCCATTTTCGCTGCCTCGAACCTTCTCGAGCCGACAACAAGCTCGTAACGATCCCCTACGGGTCGCGTAAGCACTGGTTCCAGTATCCCCTTCTGCTTAACTGAGTTTGCAAGATCCCCAACATCTCCAGGGGTCTTCCTGACGTTGGTCTTGCCCACGAAGAGCTTAGACAGCTCGACCTGCATTACCGTGCCGGACTGCTCCATCCAGCTCTGCGGGGCAGTAGGCAACTCAGCTAGACTGGACCTGCTTTCCTCGCGCGGGCTCTCAAAACTATCCGGAGACGCCTGAGAGATCACTGCCGTCTCAGTCAGCGAGCGATAAGTGGTCGGACCTGATCGCGAGTCCTCCTGCGAAGGCACCCCAGTCCAATTCGATCTTGCTTCGGTTTGCATCGATGTCGGGGAGTTATGCCCGCTGAAATAGACTAGAATACATTTTTCTTCACCTTTGTGTGTGAGAGAGAGTGACCGCTCTCTCGTAGTGACAGACGCCCCTCCAACCC
>Ga0335078_10007699_pt1 | contig 15985 bp, 14 predicted proteins | sample Lox_Sample_32_FD_206711 | JGI IMG/M metagenome (GOLD analysis project Ga0335078, IMG submission 206711) | Soil microbial communities from Loxahatchee National Wildlife Refuge, Florida, United States - Lox_Sample_3.2 | ecosystem: Environmental > Terrestrial > Soil > Wetlands | place: USA...
CGAGGTTTTCACGCTGAAGATGGGCCTGCCGGCGACCGCGCCGGAACAGCAGAGCGCGGGACCGGAGAGAGGGGAGGCCGAAGGCACGGGACCGGAGAGGGCGGAGGCCGGAGGCACGGGACCGGAGGCGGCGGAGCCGGGGGCGGTCCGGGCGGAGGCGGAACAGAAGGCGGCCGCGCCGAGGGCCGCCCGAGCGAAGACGGCGGAGCAGAAGGCTGGCGGGGGTAAAGCGGCGGAGCAGAAGGCTGGCGGGACTAAGGCGGGGACGCGGCGCAATTCCGCGGGCCGCGGGAGGAGCGATCTGGCCCGGACATGAGACGATGACACCAGGCCAGCCGGGGGCGGGCTGCTGGATATACGGGCAGCATGAGGATGGTGAGCCAGGTGCCACGGCAAGCCCGGATCCTTTTGGTTGACGACCGGGTCGAGAACCTGATCGCCCTGGACGCCATCTTGTCGCCGCTGGACCAGATCCTGGTATCGGTCCAGTCCGGCGAGCAGGCGCTGCAGGCGCTGCTCGCGGAGGAGTTCGCGGTCGTCCTGCTGGACATCGTGATGCCGGGGATGAATGGTCTGGAGACCGCCACCCGGATCAAGCATGACCCCAGGACCCGCGATGTGCCGATCATCTTCCTGACCGCCGCGGTCGCCCAGCCGGAGCAGACCTTCCTCAGCTATGCCGCGGGGGCAGTGGACTACCTGGCCAAGCCGTTCGACCCGGGGGTGCTTCAGGCCAAGGTGTCGGTCTTCGTCGACCTCTACCTGAAGGCCAGCCAGCTTCGCGACCAGGCCGAGCTGCTGGGCGGGCGCGGGCTCGCCGAGCAGCTGTCCGGGCGGCTCGAGGAGGTCGAGGAGGCGGTGGCCGCGCTGTGCTCGCTGCCCGCGGTGGGCCGGGACGCCGAGGCCACCCAGGTGGCCGCGCGGCTAGCCGGCCGGGTCGACCGGCTGCGCGAGGCCCTCGACGCGCTCGACGCCGGAGGGGATCGGGGGGGTCGGCCCGTCCCAGGGGAGGTCCGGGGGGATGGGTCCCCCCGGGACAGTGGCCAGCAGAGCGCCGGCCGTGCCGGGCCCGGTCCACGCTGAGACGGGCGCGGCCACCGTGGGCCGTGCTGACCAGCCGTCGCCGGGCACGTAGGACCTGACCACCCGGGCCGGGACACCCGCCACCACGCACCGGTCCGGCACCGTGCCGCGCACCACCGAACCGGCCGCGATGACCACGTTACGGCCGACGCACGCGCCAGGCAGCACCACCGCGCCAGCCCCGATCCAGCTGCCCGAGCCGATGCGGACGGCGGCGTTCAGCGGCAGCTGCCTGCCGATGGGGACGTCCGGGTCGGCGTAGCCGTGGTTCTGGTCGGTGATGTAGACGTACGGGCCGGTGAACACGTCGTCCTCGATGATCAGCGAGTGGTGCGCGACGATGTGGCTGCCGCGGCCGATCACGCAGCGGTCCCCGATCCGCAGCACCGGTACCGGGCCGAGGTCCTGGCCGGGCACCATCCCGGCCGACAGGGTCACCTGGGCGCCGATCATGGTGCCCTCGCCGATCGTGATCCAGCGCTCGCCGAATACCGAACCGGGCGGGAAGGCCGCTATCGAGCCGCGGCCGAACGCGGCGAACTTCTGCCCGGCCGGGGTCTCCGCGGTCACTACCCCGGCCCGCTGCGCCGTCTGGAAGGCCCAGTGCACCGTCCGCCAGCGCAGCCCGCGGAGCCAGGACCCGCGGCTCATCGGCCAGCCGGGGAGGAGACGGGGACCGAGGCCGAGGCGGCTAGCTGGCCGCAGGCGCCGTCGATCTCGCGGCCCCGGGTGTCCCGGACCGTGACCGGGACGCCGTGCGCCTCGAGGCGGCGGACGAACTCGCGCTGCGCGGCGGGCCGTGACGCGGTCCACTTCGACCCCGGTGTCGGGTTGAGCGGGATCAGGTTGACGTGAGCGAGCCTCCCGGCCAGCAGCGAACCGAGCTCGTCGGCCCGCCAGGCGTGGTCGTTGATGTCCCTGATCAGGGCGTACTCGATCGAGACGCGGCGGCCGGTGGTGGCGGCGTAGCCCCAGGCGGCGTCCAGCACCTCGGCCACCTTCCAGCGCCGGTTGACCGGCACCAGCGTGTCGCGCAGTTCGTCGTCCGGGGCGTGCAGGGACACGGCCAGGGTGACCGAGAGTCGTTCGGCGGCCAGCCGTGCGATGGCCGGCACCAGGCCCACCGTGGAGACCGTGACCGAACGCTGGGAGATGCCCATGCCCTCGGGCACCGGTTCGGTCAGCCGGCGCACCGCGGCCAGCACGCTGGCGTAGTTGGCCAGCGGCTCCCCCATCCCCATGAACACGACGTTGGATACGCGCCCAGTTCCCCCGGGGATCTGGCCGTCCGCGAGCATCCGGGCCCCCGCCACCACCTGGGCGACGATCTCGGCGGTGGACAGGTTCCTGGTCAGCCCGGCTTGCCCGGTCGCGCAGAACGGGCAGGCCATGCCGCAGCCCGCCTGCGACGACACGCACATCGTGACCCGGTCCGGGTAGCGCATCAGCACCGACTCGACCAGCGCCCCGTCGAACGTGCGCCACAGCGTCTTGCGGGTGGTCCCGCCGTCGCAGGCCAGCTCGCGCTCGGGAGTCAGCAGCCGGGGCAGCAGGACCTGGGTCAGCGGGTCGCGGGCCGCCAGCGGCAGGTCGCTCATCTCCTCCGGGCGGTCGGTATACCGGCCGAAGAAGTGCCGGGACAGCTGGCTGGCCCGGAACGGCGGCTGGCCGAGGCCGGCGACCACGGCGCGGCGTTCGGCCAGCGGCAGGTCGGCCAGGTGACGCGGCGGCCGCCCGCGGCCGCCGGCCGGGCGAGGGCTGGCCGGGGCGAGGTTAGCCGGGGCGGGGTTAGCCGGGGCGGGGTTAGCCGCGGAAAGGCTAGCCAGGACGAGGGGCACCGGACCTGCGGTCTCTTCCGGACCAGCGGACTCCGGCGCCGGTGAGGAAGCAGACACCAAGCTCCGTTCGGGATTAATTATTTTCCTGCCTCACCAGGATAGGGGGCCAGGAAGGTTTGTCCTGCGGGACGGAGCAGTACATTTCCTGTCATGGGCACGTCGCACACAGAAACCGCCGGGCCGGGTACGCCGGTCACGCTGCTGGAGAGTTCCAGCCCCTACGGGAGCCGGCGGGTGACCGTCGAGTACGACGGGCTGACCACGGCCGCCTACCTGCACGACGAGACCGCGGTGATCTCGGCCACCTGGATCGCCAATCACCAGCCCGCACCCGATTCCATCGATTCGAGGGTCCAGGCCCGGCTGGACGCCGGGCGCACGCCGCTGATGCCGGCCAGCCTGATCAAGCATCCCGGCGGCCGCGGGTCGCTGCGCGCGTCGGCGCTGCAGGCCCTGTGGTTCGAGGAAGGCGACGGGGTGGCGATCCTGGAGAACGGCCAGCCGCTCGCCGTCATCGCGGGCTGGTCTGACATGGACCGGGGCATGCCGGGGTACAGCCGCGACCTGATCGGCCAGACTCCGTTCGGCTGGTCGCTTGACGAGGCCATGGAGGGGCTCGCGCCCCGGCTGGAGCGGTCCCGGGCCTACTGGCGGTGGCGGCAGTCGGCCAGCGGGTGGGACCAGTTCCAGCAGGCTCTGCACGCCCACCTGCAGGCCAGGGTCGGACCGGGCGGGCACTACTGGGATACATCGGCCGGCCAGCAGCCGCTGACCGGAGTGACCGAACGGCCCGCGGAGCCGAACCGCCCGTACACCGTCCTGTCCACGGTGGGCATGAGCTGCCAGCGGATGCCCGTCGTCGAGCAGGTGCTCGACGACCCGAGCGGATACGCCAGGATCGAGCTCGCGATCGCGACCACGCTGCCGAGCGCGCAGGCGGCCCGGGTGTTCCTCTGGCTCGCGACGTACCCGTGGCGCGCGGTGACCTGGCTCGGCCCCGGACACAGCGTCCGCTGGTACGACGAGCCTGCCACGTTCCCGCTGGGCGGCGACGAGGGCTACGGCGCGGTGCTGCTGCTCGACTTGCCCGGCTCCCGGGGCGGGGGGGACAGGGGGGGTAGTCCCGCCGGGCAGACACTGCCCGGCCCCGAGCCGCCCGACCTGTCCGGCTTCACCTTCGGCGGCGATCCGGTCAGGTGGCTGTGGATCGTCCCGATCCTGGAGCGGGACCGTCAGCTCGCCAAGGAACACGGATCGGCCAGCCTGGTCAGCAGGCTCGCCGCCCAGCAGCGGAGCTGGGTCTCCGGTCCGCGCCCAGGTAGCTAGCCCGCCGGGATGAACAGGTAGAGCAGCAGCCAGGCCACCGGGGCGACGATGAGGAGCGAGTCCAGGCGCTCGAGCAGGCCGCCGTGCCCCGGCAGCAGGGTGCCCATGTCCTTGATGTCGAGGTCCCGTTTGATCACCGATTCGACCAGGTCGCCGAGGATCGCCGCGAGCACCGCCGCGGCCCCGGTGAGCAGCCCCTGCCAGGCCTGGCCGTGCAGCATCAGCGTGACGCAGAGCCAACCCGCGACGAGGCAGGCGACGGCCGAGCCGGCAAAACCCTCCCACGTCTTCTTCGGGCTGATGACCGGGGCCATCAGATGACGGCCGGCCTGGCCGAGCGTGATCCCGGCGAAGTAGCCGCCGATGTCGCTGCAGACGGCCAGGACGACGAAGGTCAGCACCCGCCGGGGCCCGTCGGCCGGGGCCAGCATGGCGGCCACGAACGAGCCGAGGAACGGCAGGTACAGCACGGCGAAGACGCCCGCCGTCACGTCCTTGACGTAGCCGGAGGGACCGCCGGGCAGCCGCCAGGCGAAGATGCCGACCGCGGTCAGCGCGAGAGCGGCCAGCGCCGCCCTGCTCCCCAGCCAGTACATGCAGGTCACGATCGCGGCGCCGCCGGCCGCCACCGGGATCACCGGGATGTCGATGCCGCGCTTGGCGAAGGCCCCGGCTAGTTCGGCCAGGGCGATGGCGAGAGCCACCCCCATGTAGGCCAGGAACGTCGCCTTGACCGTGAGCAGGGTGAGGAACACCAGGCCGCCGAGGACCGCGCCCACGCCGATCGCGACCGGGAGATTGCGGCCGGTGCGCCCGGCCACGTTAGGTACCTGAGGACGGGTACCGGCCTCGGACGGTCCGGCTGGGTCGGTGGCCACCTACACCTCGAGGAGCTCGGCTTCCTTGTTCTTGAGCAGCTCGTCCACCTGCGCCTCGTAGGTGTGGGTGAGATCGTCGAGCTCGCGTTCGGCGCGGTGCACGTCGTCTTCGCCCGCGTCGCCGTTCTTCATCATCTTGTTCAGCGTGTCCTTGGCATGCCGCCGGATGTTCCTGATCGCGACGCGGCCGTCCTCAGCCTTGTGCCGCGCGGTCTTGATGTACTCGCGGCGGCGCTCCTCGGTCAGCTCGGGCAGCACGATCCTGATGATCGTGCCGTCGTTGGCCGGGTTCACGCTCAGGTCGCTGTTCCTGATCGCCCGCTCGATGGCCGCCAGCGAGTTCTTGTCGAACGGCTGGATGACCACCATCCTCGGCTCGGGCACGTGGAACGAGGCCAGCTGGTTCACCGGGGTCTGCGTGCCGTAGTACTCGACCGTGATCTTGCTGAACATGCCCGGGTGCGCGCGGCCGGTGCGGATGATGCTGAAGTCTTCCTTGGCGACCGAGACGGCCTTGTCCATCTTCTCCTCGGCTTCGAGGAGCGTGTCATCGATCATTGTTCGGCTCCGTTTTACTCGCCATGCTCTAGCGAGCTTAGCTGTCCGCCGGCCTCAGCCCGCACGATCCTGCTGCTATTAATCCTTCTCCCATCCATCCAGGCGGGTGATCAGCGTGCCGACCTCCTCGCCACGGATGGCCCGGACGACGTTCCCCTCGCCCATGAGCGCGAACACCACGATCGGCAACCCGTTGTCCATGCACAGGCTGACCGCCGTGGAATCCATTACCTTCAGCCCGCGGCTGAGGTACTCACCGTAGTCCAGCCGCTTGAACCGGAGTGCGTTCGGGGTGGTGTGCGGATCCGCGTCGTAGACGCCGTCGACCTTGGTGCCCTTGAGCACGGCGTCGGCGCCGATCTCCAGCGCCCGCTGCGCGGCCGCGGTGTCGGTGGAGAAGAACGGGGCGCCCAGGCCGGCCCCGAAGATCACGACGCGGCCCTTCTCCAGGTGCCGGACGGCCCTTCTCGGGATATAGGCCTCGGCCACCTGGCCCATGGTGATGGCCGTCTGCACCCGGGTCTCGACGCCGCGCTGCTCCAGCACGTCCTGCAGGGCCAGGCAGTTGATGACCGTGCTCAGCATGCCCATGTAGTCGGCGCGGGCCCGGTCGATACCCCGTTCGGCCAGGGCCGCGCCGCGAAACATGTTGCCGCCGCCGACTACCGCGGCGACCTGCACGCCGTCCTTCACGGCGGCGATGATCTCCGCCGCCAGGTGGGCCACCACGTCCGGCGAGATGCCCAGGGGCTCGGCGCCCGCGAACAGCCCGCCGGACAGCTTCAGCACCACCCGGCTCCAGCTCGGATGAAGCACCCCCGCTGGTCCGGAGTCCGGCATCAGGCCCTTTCTGGTGGTATTAAGGCTGGCCTGTTTAAGCCTGTCCGACCTGGAACCGGGCGAAGCCGGTGACAGTGACACCGTTCTGCGCCAGGACCTGCTTGATCGCGGTCTTCTGATCCTTCACGAACGCCTGCTCGGTGAGCACGACGTCCTTGAAATAGGCGTTCAGCCTGCCGTCCACGATCTTGCCGATGGCCTGCTCCGGCTTGCCCTCGTCGCGGGTGATCTGCTCGGCGATCCGGCGCTCCTTCTCCACCACATCGGCCGGGACCTGGTCCCGCGTGGTGTAGAGCGGACGCATCGCGGCCACCTGCTGGGCCAGGTCCTTGGCCACCTCGGCGTTGTCCTTGTCGAGCTGGATGAGCACGCCCAGGGTCGGCGGCAGGGCCGCGTCGCTGCGGTGCAGGTAGCTCGCTACGTAGCCGCCCTCGAACCGGGCGAACCGGCCGAGTTCCAGCTTCTCCTTCAGGCTCGCGCCGGCCTCGTCGATCAGCTGCTCCACGGTGGTGCCCGGGCGGGCCTCGGTGCTCAGCAGCGTCAGCCGGTCGGCGGCGCTGGCCCGGATCGCGGTCTTTGCGATCTCCGCGGCGGTCTGCTGGAACAGGTCGGTCTTCGCGACGAAGTCCGTCTCGCAGTTCAGCTCGACCAGCACGCCGGCCTGAGTGCCGTCGAGTTCGGCCACGACCAGGCCGTTGGCCGCGGTGCGGGTGGCGCGCTTGTTCACGTCCTTGGCGCCCTTGAGCCGGAGCAGCTCGATCGCCGCCTCGATGTCGCCGTCGGCATCGGTGAGTGCGTTCTTGCAGTCCATCATGCCGGCGCCAGTCTGCTCGCGGAGCCGCTTCACGTCAGCGGCGGAAAAATTCGCCATGTCCTCGTCTCTCACTCAGTCTCGTTGACTGCCTCGTCTACTCAGCCCCGTTGGCCTGGTCCGTCGCCTCGTCCGTCGCCTCGGCGATGCCGACCTGGTCGTCGGCCTGGTCGGAAGCGGCGGCCTCGTTGCTGGTAATAGCCGATTCAGCGTTGATCTCGGCGTCGGCGGCGCCCTCGGCGGCGGCCGCTTCCACGGACGGCGAGTCGGGCGGGGTTACCGTGTCCGCGGCGGCGGCGTCCGGGGTGGCGGCAGCGTCCGTGGCGGCAGCGTCCGTGGCGACGGCGTCCGGGGTGGCGGCAGCGTCCGGGGTGGCGGCAGCGTCTGGGGTGGCGGCAGCGTCCGTGGCCGTGGCGGCGTCGGCGGTCGTGGCGGCGTCGGCGGTCGTGGCGGCGTCGGCGGTCGTGGCGGCGGCCTGGGAACCTTGGAGCAGCTCGCGCTCCCACTCGGCCAGCGGCTCCTCGGTGCCCAGCCGGTCACCGGAGGGCTTCTCGTCATCCGAGGCCGCGCCCGCGCGGGCGATCAGGCCCTCGGCGACCGCGTCGGCCACCACCCTGGTCAGCAGCGCGACGCTGCGGATCGCGTCGTCGTTGCCCGGGATCGGGTAGTTGACTTCGTCCGGGTCGCAGTTGGTGTCGAGGATGGCCACCACCGGGATGCCCAGCTTGCGGGCCTCGTTGACGGCGATGTGCTCCTTCTTGGTGTCCACCACCCAGATCGCGCTCGGCACACGGGACATGTCCCTGATCCCGCCCAGCGTCCGGTCGAGCTTGTCGTGCTCGCGGCGCAGCTGCAGGAGTTCCTTCTTGGTCATGCCGGAGGAGGCCACGTCGCCGAAGTCGATCTCCTCGAGCTCCTTGAGGCGCTGCAGCCGCTTGTACACGGTGGAGAAGTTGGTCAGCATCCCGCCCAGCCAGCGCTGGTTGACGAACGGCATCCCGACCCGGCGCGCCTGCTCGGCGATCGCCTCCTGCGCCTGCTTCTTGGTGCCGACGTACAGGATGGTCCCGCCGTGCGCGACGGTCTCCTTGATGAACTCGTACGCGCGGTCGATGTAGTCCAGCGACTGCTGCAGGTCAATGATGTAGATGCCGTTGCGCTCGGTGAAGATGTAGCGCTTCATCTTCGGGTTCCAGCGCCTGGTCTGGTGGCCGAAATGGACGCCGCTCTCCAGGAGCTGCTTCATGCTGACGACCTGAGCCATGGGGGCACGGTCCTTTCCTTCGTGCGCCGTGCGCCTGCGCGCCCCGACGCTGCTCGGTTAGTTCCTGGTGCCCGTGACATGACGCGCCTGCGGCTGGCCTGGCGGCCGGCGGACCGAGCGGCGCGTCCCGCCGGGATGCTTGGTGTCTCGTCATCCCGGAGAGCAAGCGGGCACGCGATTTCGGCCGTCGGGGCACACTCCAACGCGAGTGCGGCTTCGGCGGCCGTTGCTAAGGATACTTGACGCTGTCGCCCCGCCGTACATTCCCTGGCCGGGCGGCCCGGCGCCGGTTTGGCGTCGGGTGGCGTGGCCTGGGTGGGACGCCTGCTAGGCGCGGGGGTGGGCCTGGCGGTAGCTGGACTTGAGGCGCTCGATCGAGACGTGAGTGTAGATCTGGGTGGTGGCGGGCGAGGAGTGGCCGAGGATCTCCTGGACGCTGCGCAGGTCGGCGCCGCCCTCGAGGAGGTGGGTCGCCGTGCTATGGCGGATGCCGTGCGGGCCGGCGTCCCGGGTCGTGCCCGCCTCGCGCAGCCGCTCGTGCACGATGCGGCGCGCCGTGCGGGGGTCTAGGCGGCCGCCGCGCACGCCGACGAACAGGGCGGTCCCGCTGGCCGCGGTGGCGAGCGCCGGGCGGCCGGCGTCCAGCCAGCGGGTCACCGCGCGGAGGGCGGGCACGCCAACCGGCACGGTGCGTTCCTTGTCGCCCTTGCCCCTGACCCGGACGGTGCGGCGGCCCTGGTCAAGGTGGCCGGCGTCCAGCCCGCATAGCTCGCTGACCCGGATGCCGGTCGCGTAGAGCAGCTCGAGCACGGCTGAGTCGCGGAGGGCCACGGCGGCTTCGGCCTCGGGCGGCCCGGTTGCGCCGGCGGGACGAGCTGGCCCGGCCCGTTCGGCTGCCTCGGTACGGGGGGTCACCTGTGTCCGGCGCGCGGCCTGGTCGAGGCCGGTCAGCACGCCGGCCATCTCGTCCCGGGGCAGCACGTGCGGCAGCGTGCGGCGGGTCTTCGGCGTGCCGAGCTGCGGGCCCGGGTCGGTGGCCAGCCAGCCGCGGCGGTGGGCGAAGGCAGTGAAGGCCCGCGCCGCGGCGCCGCGCCGGGCCAGCGTGGCGCGCGCCGCGCCCGACTCGTACTGGATCGCGAGCCAGGCGCGCAGTTCGGTCACGCCCAGGCAGTCCGGCGTGTCGAGGCCCTGGAGGCTGGCGTAGGCCAGCAGCGAGGTGATGTCGCCGATGTAGGCGCGGACGGTGTGCGGTGAGAGCGAGCGCTCGGACCGGAGGTGGCGCTCGAACGCGGTCAGCGCCCCGGCCAGCGCGGACGGCAGCACCTCAGCCGGCGGGCCGGGCGGCGTCGGCCCCGGCGGGCCGGGCGGCGTCGGCCCCGGCGGCGGGCCGGGCGGGTCCGCGGCTCCGGCGGCATCCTTCATGATTTTCAGTGTGCACCCGGGGGACCCCCGGCAGGCGGGAAGGGGCAGGTGACACGCTAATCGCGAGTAATTTCGCATACCGACACGCCGATCGAACTGAAGTTTGACATGCGGGAATCCTTGCGGCAGGGTGATCCATGCGTTCACAACCGCGGTCTCCGCATCGCAACGGCGATGCCGCCGAACGCGCTCGCACCAGCGTCTTAGAGAGGGATCGAGCATGGGTCAGAAGACTGTCCGGTTCAGCGACCTGAGCGGCCAGCTCATCATGCATGACGACGCACTGGCACGCATCGTGGTCCACGAGCACCCCGAGCTCGGCGACGGCCCGGTCGAGATCGAGGCACTCACCGAGGAAGCCGAGGCCATGGAGGAGGCCGCCCTGCGGGTGGCGGTCGTCGACCTGTACCTGCCCGACGACATAGAGCCGCGTCGCATCGTCATGGACGCCGACGCCTTCGACAAGCTGGCCACGCAGACCTCCATGGGCGAGCTGCTCACCGCGGCCCGGCCGGTCCGGCGCAGCACGAGGTCAGCGGCGAGCGGTGGCTCACGCGGGGACCGGCTCGACTACGCGACCCGCGAGCACGCGGGCAAGCCGCACAAGGGGAAGATCACCGACACCGAGAAGGTCCTGGTCCGCGAGCATCTCGACGAGATCAACGAGCGGCTGGCCGGGCAGGGACTTCGCGTGATCAGCCTGACCGATCCGGAGCACATCGAGCGGTACGGCCTGCAGGACCTGGCCAGGGAGCGCAATCTGGAGCTCGAGTTCGGACTCGGCGACGAGGCGGACGCCGAGGACCGGGTGGACGCCAAGGTCGCGTGACGCGTTAGCCGGCAGGGCTGGCCGACGGGACGGGCCGCCGTCAGGACCTGCGCAGGCGCCAGCCGCGATCGCAACGTTCGATGAAGCCGTAACCGGCCAGCCTGCCCAGGCAGCGCAGCACGGTGTCGAGGTCTACGCCGGCCTCGACCGCGATCGTCGAGGTTCCCGCGCCGCCGCGGGCGGGCAGCGCGTCGAGTACCCGGGCGCTGTCCGGGTCGAGGTCGTCGCGGGAGGGCGGACGGTCGGCGTCCGAACCCGGCCGTGACCGCTGGCCCGGACCGCCGCCGGGGGACAGCGCGTCGGCAACACCGCCGGGAGCCAGCGCGTCCGGGACGGTGAGCGGCGATAGCAATTCGATGATGTCCGCGGCGCGGGTCACGCAGCTGGCGGCCCAGTCCCTGAGGATCCGGTGGCATCCGGCGGATTGCGCCGACGTCACCGGCCCGGGCACGGCCATCAGCGGCTTGCCCAGGGTGGCGGCGTGCCGTGCGGTGTTCAGCGCGCCGCTGCGCTCGCCGGCTTCCACGATCACGGTGCCGCAGCCGAGCGCGGCGATGACCCGGTTGCGAACCAGGAACCGTGTCCTGGCCGGGCGGCGTCCCGGCGGCCACTCGCTGATCACCAGGCCCTGGCCGGCGATCGCGGCGAACAGGTCCGCATGCCCCGCCGGGTAGGGGTAGTCGACCCCGCACGCCAGCACCGCGATCGTGACCGCCTCCGCGGCCAGCGCGCCGCGGTGCGCGGCGGCGTCGATGCCGTACGCTCCGCCCGAGACCACCGTCCAGCCCCGTTCGCCGAGGTCGGCGGCGATCTCGCCGGCCACGTGCCCGCCGTAGCTGGTGGCGGCGCGTGACCCCACCATGGAGACCGAACGCGAGCAGGCGAAACGCAGGTCCGTGTGGCCGCGAAGCCACAGCGCGTAGGGGCGGCCCTGGCCGAGCTGGTCGAGCGCGCCCGGCCAGTCGGCGTCGCCTGGGCAGGACAGCCTGATGCCGTCGCGGCTCGTGCCCGCCAGTCGCTCCTCGTGCGGCAGCGTGGGCAGCCGGGCGCGCCAGCGGCCGAGCGCCCGGCCGAGCGCGGCCCGGCTGGCTGGCGTGTCGCCGCATCCGGGGCCGGTCCCGGGGAGCATGTCCGCCTTGATCGCGGCCAGCACCTCGGCCGGCGAGCAGATCGCGAGCAGGGCGCCGAGCGCAGGATCGCCGGGCTCGGCCAGGTAGGTGAGCGCGGCCCGGGCCAGCTTTTCCTCGCTCAGGCGCTCCCGCGGCGAGGAGCCGCTGCTCACCGCCGCACCCCGAGCCACAGGCCGAGCGCCGCGTCGCAGTCGTCGCGGGTGGGACGGGGCCGCCCCGCGAGGTCCGCCAGGGTCCAGGCGACGCGGACGATCTTGACGACGCCGCGCGCGGTGATCAGGCCCCGGTCCAGGGAACGCTCGAGCACGGTCAGCGAACCCGGGGCGGGCGGCCAGGTGCGGCGCAGCGCCGATCCGGGCACCTCGCCGTTGAGCCGCCACGGAGTGCCCTGCAGCCGGTGCGCGGCGCGCTGCCTGGCCTGGGCCACCCGGCGCGCCACGGTCAGGCTCGATTCGGAGAACGTCCGGTCGCTCAGCAGCTCCTTGCGGCTGACCGGCTCGAGCTCGATCTTGACGTCGACCCGGTCCAGCAGCGGACCGGAGATCCGCCCCAGGTACCTGCGGCGCGTGGCCGGGCTGCAGCTGCAGCCCTCGGACGGTCCGGCCACCCTGGCACACGGGCACGGGTTCGCGGCCAGGACCAGCGTGAACCTGGCCGGGAACCTGGTGGTGATGCCCGAACGAGCCACCACCACCTCGCCCGCTTCCAGCGGCTGACGCAGTGCGTCCAGCACGTCCCTGGCGAACTCGGGCGCCTCGTCGAGGAACAGCACACCCCGGTGCGCCAGTGAGGCCGATCCGGGGCGGATGACTCCGCTGCCGCCGCCGACGATGGCCGCCTTGGTGGCCGTGTGGTGCGGTGCGAGAAAGGGCGGGTCTTCCAGCAGCGGGACCTGCGCGGGCAGGGTTCCGGCTACCGAATGGACGGCCGTGACCTCGAACGCCGCGGCGCGGTCGAGCCTGGGCAAGATGGTGGGGATCCGCTCGGCCAGCATGGTCTTGCCCGCGCCGGGCGGTCCGAGCAGCGACAGGTGGTGACCGCCGGCCGCGCACACTTCGGCGGCCCGCCGCGCCATCGACTGGCCGAGCAGCTCGGCGAGGTCGGGCGCCATCGTGCTACCGGAGCCTGCTGCCTGGGCTCCCCCGCCGGAGGCGAGCCTGCCGTCGCGCCCGGGCAGATCCTGGCCGCCCTGGTATTCGACCGCGGCGGGCTGGCCGTCGGGGCCCGGCAGGCCGCGAAGCCAGTCCGCCGCGGTGGTCAGGCTGTGGACCGCGATCACGCGCACGCCGGGCACCAGGGCGGCTTCCGCCGCGTTCTGCTCGGCCACCATGACCGTGCCGAACCCTTTCTCTGCCGCCCTGGCCACCGCGGGCAGCACGCCGCAGACCGGCCGCAGCCGGCCATCGAGGCCCAGCTCGCCGAAGAACATCACCCCGGCGGCGGCAGCCCTCGGTACCTTGCCCGCCGCGGCCAGGATGCCGATGGCGATGGCCAGGTCGAACCAGCTGCCCCGCTTCGGCAGGCTGGCCGGGGAAAGCCCGACCGTGATCTTCCGCTGCGGCCATTCCTCGTGACTGTTCGTGATCGCGGCCCTGATCCGGTCGCGCGCTTCCCGCAGCGCGGTGTCGGGCAGGCCCACTACGATCACCGCGGGCAGACCGTTGGCGATGTCCGCCTCGATCTCGACCACGTGCCCCGTCACCCCGATCAGGGCCACCGAGTACGTGCGAGCCAGCGGCACGGCTACCCCACTCCCCTGATGTGCTCGACGGAGAACCCGCCGGTGCCGTCGTACACCAGGCCGACCACGTCGATGCGGACCTGATCGAAGCGGACGCCGTGGGCGTTGAGCCATTGCACCGCGAGCCGGCGCAGCCGGGCCCGCTTGGCCCGGCTGACCGCTTCGAGCGGGCCGCCGTACCGCATGCCGGTCCTGGCCTTGACCTCGACGACCACCAGCGCCTGCCGGTCCACCGCCACGATGTCGATCTCGCCGGTGGCACAGCGCCAGTTGCGATCCAGGACCCGCAGACCGCACGACTCCAGGTACTCGGCCGCCGCCTGCTCACCGGATCTGCCGAGCACGTCCTTGGCGTGCATCGCCATCACCTCCGGCTCCGACCTTGGCCGGAAACGAGGGCGGCCCGCATAACGGCGTCGGCGGCTGTGGAAAACCGGTGACGCGGTTCGTGCTCGTGGACAGGCAGCCGGGAATTGTCAGTGCCTGGTGATGTAATCCGCCCGGGGCACCAGGCCCTCGTGCGGAGGACGGGTCAGGGCGGGCGGATTAGTTGGAGGCGCGGCTGTAGGGGGCGCGGCCCGGCGGCTGCTCGGGCCGTGGCCCCGCGGTCACCGTGGGGATGCTCCGCTCCACCGCCTTCTTGCCCAGCTCGAACTCCTTCCCGTGGTGCACCACGGGCAGCGGCTCGCCATCGAGCAGCTCGTACTTGGCGTGGCCCGAGGTGATCGTCACCCGCAGCCTTCGGCCCCGGTAGCGGAGCCGGAACCGCAGCTCCGCGATCCCGCCGGGCAGGTGCGGGTTGAAGGCCAGCGACCCGGCGCCCGCCCGCATGCCGCCGAACCCGGCCACCAGCGCTATCCACGCGCCGGCCAGCGACGCCATGTGCACGCCGTCCGAGGTGTTGTGCTCGACGTCCCTCAGGTCCATGAGCGCGGCCTCGGCCAGGTAGTCGTGCGCCAGGTCGAGCTGGCCGACCTCGGCCGCGATCACGGCCTGGGTGCAAGCGGACAGGGACGAGTCGCGCACGGTGAGCGGCTCGTAGTAGGCGAAGTTCCTGGCCTTCTCCTCGGGCGTGAACGCGTCCGGGCGCATGTACATGGCCAGTACCAGGTCCGCCTGCTTGACCACCTGCTTGCGGTAGAGCTGGAAGTACGGGTAGTGCAGCAGCAGCGGGTAGTGGTCCTGGGGCGTGTTCTTGAAGTCCCACCGGGCGTAGTCGGTGAATCCCTGGTGCTGCGGGTGCACGTTGAGGCGGTTATCGAACGGGATGTACATTGACGCGGCCGCGTCCCGCCAGGACGCCGCCTCCTCGGTCGTCACCCCGAGCCTCTCCGCTACATCGGGCAGCTTGGTCGCCAGGTCGGCCGCGCAGGCCAGGTTCCGCTGCGCCATCAGGTTGGTGTAGATGTTGTTGTCCTTGACCGCGCTGTACTCGTCCGGCCCGGTCACGCCGTCGATCCTGAACCCGCCGGTGGCATCGTGCTGGCCGAGCGACCGCCATAGGCGGGCGGTCTCGACCAGCAGCTCGAGCCCGACCCCCTGCTCGAACTCGGCGTCCTCGGTCGCGTCCAGGTAGCGGAGCACCGCGTCGGCGATGTCGGCATTGATGTGAAATGCCGCGGTACCGGCCGGCCAGTAGCCGGAGGTCTCCTGGCCGCGGATCGTCCGCCACGGGAACGCGGCCCCGGCCAGGCCGAGGTCGGCCGCGTGCCGTCGGGCCTCGTCCAGGACCAGGTGCCGCCAGCGCAGCGCGTCGCCCGCGGCGGACGGCTGGGTGTACATGAGCACCGGGAGCACGAAGGATTCGGTGTCCCAGAACGTGTGCCCGTCGTAGCCGGTCCCGGTCAGCCCCTTCGCGGCGATCGGCCGGTACTCGGCCCGCGCCCCGGCCTGCAGGATGTGGAACAGCCCGAAGCGCACCGCCTGCTGGATCTCGGCGTCGCCGTCTAGTTCGACGTCGGCGCCGTCCCAGAACTCGTCCAGGTAGGCCCGTTGCTCGGCGAGCAGGCCGTCCCAGCCGGTCAGCTGGGCGGCCGCGAGTGCCCCGACCACCTGGTCGATGAGGGCGGGCCTGGTCCGGGTGCTCGACCAGCCGTAGCCGATGAACTTGACGATGTGCAGCTGCTCGCCGGGGGCAACCTCGGTCGCCACGGTGAACCGGGCCAGATCGGGATAGGACTCGATCCGGTTCGCCATCTTCTCCGGGCCGGTAATCGCGTGGGACATCCCGGCCGCGATCCGCAGCCCGCTGGCCCGGGTCCTGTG
>Ga0335078_10007700_pt1 | contig 15984 bp, 18 predicted proteins | sample Lox_Sample_32_FD_206711 | JGI IMG/M metagenome (GOLD analysis project Ga0335078, IMG submission 206711) | Soil microbial communities from Loxahatchee National Wildlife Refuge, Florida, United States - Lox_Sample_3.2 | ecosystem: Environmental > Terrestrial > Soil > Wetlands | place: USA...
CGTGTCCCCCTCGAGCTGCGGCGCAAGGAATACGGTGTTCGCCAAACCGGACGCCAGCCCCCTAGGACTACCGCCTGACCCGTCCACCAGAAGCGCCGGGCCGCTTTCCGGGCACATCATGCCGCCATCTGCCAGGAGACGACGAGAACTGCTGAGACCGCGGCCGCGGGTCACAGCGACCTCGGGATCTGGACCCGGCCTACAGGCGACTCGCTCGCCAGCTCAGACTCCGCTCGGGGCGCCAGCTTCAGCATCCCAGGTCATACGACGTATTGTAGTTGGGCGATCTGCAGAGGGGTAAGCCGTCGTGACAGTGCCGAGCCCATCGCAGGATCCTGAAGGTCAGGCACAGACCCGAGCGAGACTGCGAGCACTGATGAGCACCCGAAACGCGGGGGGCGTCATCGTGTTCTCGGTGATGGGGGTGCTGGGGGTCGTTGGACTGGCTACGGGTCATGAGCGCAGCGGGCTTATCGCTCTGGTGATCGGCGGCCCCGCGGTGATCTTTATCGTCGCGAGGATGGCTGGTCGTAGATGACCCAGCCATGGCCCCGCTGCTCAGCGCCGCCAGCTAGACCGGTCAGTCTGCAGACTGGCCCCCGCCGCTAGCCGCCCATAGTCATCGTCCAGGCGAACGATGTCGTCCTCGCCGAAGTGGTCACCATGCTGAACCTCAACGAACACCAGGGAGACAGAGCCGGTGTTCTGAATCCGGTGGGCAGCTCCGCGCGGAACATCGGCGGAATCCCCGGGCTGCACCTCGATGGTGTCGCCGTCCAGGGTGATCACACCTTGCCCGGCGACCACGAGCCCGTGCTCGGCGCGGCGCTGGTGCCGCTGGTAGCTCAGCCGCTGGCCGGGGCGGACCTCTAGCGTCTTGACCTTGAAGCAATCGCCCTCGGCCAGGACGGTATACGAACCCCACGGCCGTTGGGCATGCTCGATCACCGGACCATCCTGCCCGATCGGTGCCGCGGCGAGATAGCTGATCTTGCTAACGGTTCCAGTCCTGGCCTGGATCACGGGCGTTCTCCTCCTCGATGTCGCTCTTCTTCGCGCGCGTGCTTGGGTAGCAGGAACACGAAGGTGAAGGCGGCTGCCAGGGGGACGAGGCAGGCCCATGAGGTGATCCGGAGAGCGTCGGTCGCCGGGTGCTGCTTGAACAGCGCGAAGAAGATGGTGCCGAGAACGGCAACGCCGAGCGAGGTCGACAACTGCTGCGAAGCTTCCATGACGCCGGACGCTGACCCGACCTCGTTCATGCTGACCGCGGCGATGATGAACTGGATGAGCTGACCAAGCACGGTGCCGACTCCCGCACCGACCAGGAGCAGGCCGGGAACGAGGTCCCAGGTCGAGGCGCTATGCACGCCAGTTAGCATCAGGGCCAGCACGGTGGTGCCGGCGGCGATGAACAGGATGCCGATGTGGAGCAAGTGGCGTCCGAGCCGGTTGACGAGCATGCCGGACACGAGCATTCCCGCGATCATGCCGGCGACCATCGGGGTCAGGGTCAGGCCGGCGTGGATCGGCGACCACCCTTCGCCGAGCTGGCCGTACAGCGACACGCAGAGCAGCAGTCCGCCGAAGGCGCCGAAGAGGGACAGCATGACTGCGATGCCGCTGAGGTACATGCGGTTGCCAAGTAGGGATGGCTCGATCAAGGCGTTGTGACTGAGGCGTCGCTCGTAGCGCACGAAAATGTAGAGCAGCACCGCGCCCGCCGCGAAAAGCGCGTACGTCCAGGCTGGCCAGCCGTCGGCCTGGCCCTGGATGAGCGGGTAGATGATCGCCACGAGGGCCAGGCCGACGAGCAAGACGCCGCCGACGTCGAGCTTGAGGTCGGGGTGACTGACCCCGCTCGGCAGCGATCGGATCGCGAGCGGAAGCGCGATGAGGCCGATCGGCACGTTGATGACAAAGACCAGTCGCCAGCCGATGTTCCAGAGGTTGGCGTCGATGAGCGCGCCGGCGAGGACCGGCGCGCCGAGCATGGCCAGACCCGTTGACGGGCCGAACAGGCGGGTTGCCCGGCCCAGTTCCTCGTCGTCGAAGACTTCCTTCAACAGGCCGAAGCCCTGCGGGATCAGCAGAGCGCCGAAGCCTCCCTGCAGGGCGCGGAGGGCGATGAGCATGCCGATGTCCTGAGCCGCGGCGCAGGCGGCCGAGAAGCCGGTGAACCCGAGCAAGCCGAGCAGGAACATCCGGCGGCGGCCGAAGATGTCTCCCAGCCGTGCCCCCGCGATCAGCAGGACGGCAAAGGCCAGGGTGTAGGCGGCGCTCAGCCACTGGATCGTGCTGGCACCTCCGCCGAGTTCGCGGTGAATAGAGGGGCCGGCGACGTTCACGATCGTGGCGTCGAGCAGATCCATGGTGTTGGCGGCCAGCACCACGGCCGCCACGATCCAGCGCATGCTGTAGAGCCGCGCTCCGGCAGAGGGCCTGGTGGTGGGGGCGGTGTCCATGATGGCTTTCTGGTTAGCGGTAGGCGCGAGCCGTTCCGGAAATCTTCGCGTACGGCGTTCGTAACGAACACTGTTCGTAACGTACACTGTAAGCCAGGCGCGGCGCTAACGTCAAAGCGATCACCGCGGCACTGCGCAGAACCTGGAGGTCCACCACGTGAAGCCATCGGGCCGCCCGCGCTCGACTCGTGATCGCCCGGCAAAGGCGCCGCTGAGCGAAGAGGCAATCGTCGACGCCGCCCTCGCGATCCTCAAGGCAGAGGGTCTGGAAGCTGTGTCCATGCGCCGGGTCGCGGCCGCCTTGGATACAGGAGCCGGCTCGCTGTACGTCTATGTCGAAGGCCGTGACGGCCTGCTGGAGGCGATGTTCGATCGCATTATCGGGGCGGTCGAGCTGGAAACGCCCGATCCGTCGCGGTGGCGTGCCCAATTGCACAACCTCCTGGAGCGGGTGCGCGCAGAACTCGTCACGCATCCCGGAATGGCCGCGGCGACCATGGTCGACCCGCCACGGACCGAAGTGGCTATGCGGCTGCTGGAGAACCTCCTGGGAATCTTGCTTGCGGGCGGACTCGGCGCTCAGGACGCCGCGTGGGCCGCCGACATCCTCGCGGCCCAGGTGACGTACGCCGCCATCGAGGCCGAAATGCGGCGCACCGACCCCAGCGCACTTGCTGCCGAAATCACGGCCAACTTCGCCCGCCTACCGGCCGAAGAATTTCCGCTTATTACTGCCCACGCCGCTCAATTGGTCGCTGGAGATGTCGACGAACGGTTTCGCTTCGCCATTGATGTAGTGATCGACGGCGTGCTGGGCAGGGCATCCCGCCAATAGCTGCCTCGGACTCCGCTGGAACGACACAGCGGCTGACCCGCCACCGCTTGACTTGAAGCGCTTGAGGTTTGTTTGGCTGCTCGTATGACAGCTTGACGATCCAGGATGTATCCCGGCGCAGCGGTCTGGGCGAGCCAACGCTGCGCTACTACGAGCAGGTCGGGCTGATAGGCCCGGTCGAGCGTGACGAAAGCAGCGGGCTCAGCTCGGCCCGGCGGCCCGCACGAGCCGCCGGCCCAGGGCTGCCGTGGCGCGCTGGATCTGAGCTGAACCGAGGACGCGGAATGGTGCCGGGATGGTGGCGAGCTGCCGCGCGTACCAGGCCGGCTCGTCGGTCGTCGCCCTAAGGCGGGCCCGGTCCTCGTCCACGGGCTCCAGGTGTCCCAGGCTTCTCGGCAGCCATCGCGATGCCTGCTCGACCGTGGCGTCGATCACGATGTCGACCGCATGGGTCCAGCCCTGGGACAGGTGCTCTTCGAGGGTCCGCAGCGCGTCGAGCTCTGGTGGCGGAGTGAACGTGTCCGGCAGCGTCTCGATCGCGATGATCCGGTCCACCCGCAGTACACGGCGCGCGTGCCTCGTATGCGACCAGCCCAGCAGGTACCAGCGGCCGTGCCGCAGCACCACGGCCCACGGGTCGACCTCCATGACCAGGTCCGCGGCCTGACCCATCCGGTAGCCAAGGCGCAGGCGGCGCGCGGCGGTGCAGGCTTCGATCAGCTGCGTCGTCAGCTCGGGGCTGACCCGGGCTTGTGCCACTGGAGGAGCAACGCAGACGTGGCGGAAGGCATGGACCGGGCCTGCCACCCGCTCCGGCAAGACCCTGACGATCTTGGCCAGCGCGCCGCCCACGAGGTCCGCGGGATCGGCGGCCTCGCGGTGGCCCTCCAGAACGGCCATGACGATGCCCAGTGCCTCGGCCGCGCTGAACATCAAGGGCGGGAGCCGCAGGCCGCGGCCGGCCCGGTAGCCCCCGTAAGGTCCGCTGAGTGATTCGATGGGCAGACCCGCCTCCCGCAAGATCGCGACATAGCGGCGGGCGGCCCGTTCGGTAACCCCGAGCCTGGATCCCAGCCGTTCTGCCGTGATGCCGGGGTTGTTCTGGATCGCCTCCAGTGCGAGCAGTGCCCGGGCGGTGGGGCTTAGATCGGGTGCCATCGGCCTCCGTCCCGGAACCAGATCGTCCGGAACTGACACTAGCGTGCCGTCCATGGACGATCACAGCGACGCGATCCTGTGCGAACCTCCGGTGGCCGGAACTGAACTCGATACGCTCCTCGGCGCCCTGGAACGTCAGCGCGGCTATCTGGGATGGAAATGCGGCAACCTTGACTCAGCCGGGCTGCGGGCGACGATCGGACCGTCGGCGATGACCCTGGGCGGCCTGCTCAAGCACCTGGCGCTGGTCGAGGACGACTGGTTCTCCGTCAAGCTGCACGGACGGCCCCGGCACGCGCCCTGGGACAGCGTGGACTGGGACGCCGATCCGGACTGGGAGTGGCATTCGGCCGCCGGGGACAGCCCCGAGCGACTCATGTCACTGTGGCGGGACGCGGTAGATCGCTCCCGTGCCCGGGTAGCCGAGGCACTCGCCGATGGCGGCCTGGACCGGCTCGCCTCTTTCACCTGGCCCGATGGCCGCGCCCCTAGCCTGCGACGGCTTCTCATGGACATGATCGAGGAGTACGCACGCCACGTGGGCCATGCCGACCTCATCCGCGAGTCGGTCGACGGCCTCGTCGGAGAGGATCCGCGGTGACACATGCCAGCACGGCGCAAAAGGCGGTCACGGCCGGGCAGCTGACCATCGTCCCGGCGAACGAAGCGTCCTGGGACGACCTCGTCGCGATCTTCGGCACCGCCGGCTATCCAGGCCGCTGCCAGTGCCAGCATTTCAAGATCGCTGGCTGCTTCTGGCGCGACTCGAGCCAGGAACAGCGGACGGCGATGCTCAGGGAGCAGACCGGCTGCGGCAACCCCGGCGCGGCCACCAGCGGGCTGGTTGCCTACCTCGGCGGCGAGCCCGCCGGCTGGGCCGCGGTCGAGCCGCGGACGGCGTACCCCAAGCTGCGCACGTCCCGGGTCGTCTGGCTCGGCCGGAACGAAGACAAGGATGACCACCGCGTCTGGGCGGTGACATGCTTCGCGGTCCGTAAGGGCTACCGCAGGCGCGGGATCACGTATGCGCTGGCCGCCGCGGCGGTCGGCTTCGCCAGGGAACGGGGCGCCCGGGCGCTGGAGGCATACCCGATGGCCACGCCGCCAGGCAAGGAGATCACCTGGGGCGAGATGCATGTCGGAAGCCGTCAGGTCTTCGCCGACGCGGGCTTCACCGAGGTGAGCCATCCCAGTGCCCGGCGCGTGGTGATGCGGATCGACTTCCCGGCCCGCTGACACCACGCAGGACAGCGCGGCAAGCCCGCCGGCTGGACGAACGCGCCGGGGGCCGGGCGCCAGCACGGCCGCTCCGCGCGAGGACTCGCCCCCTCGTGCCCGCAGGTTACGAAACCGTAAACTGCCAGCGGGGCTCAGGCTGCGAGCCCGCGAAGGGACCCCTTCGGCAGGACGGCAGGATGCGGGGAGCATGGCTACGAGCACACGGCCGGCCGGAACCAGGCTGCCGGAAGAAGACGGCGCGCGGCCCGTGCCGTTCGCGGCGTCGTGGCGGCGGGAGCGCCTGACGGTTGACCAGCGCGTGGCCAGGGGCCGCGCCGCCCGCCGCGAGGCGCCGCGGTCCGCGCATAGCCGGTGGGAACCGGCCCCGGACCGCCCCGACCCCGTCGCGCTGCTGGAGCAGCAGGCGGCCGCCCGGGTGCCAGAGCTCGTGCCGATCCGGTACGGCCGGATGCTGGTGTCGCCGTTCACCTTCTACCGGGGCGCGGCTGCGATCATGGCGGCCGACCTGGCGCCCACCCCGGTGTCGGGTATCACGGTGCAGCTGTGCGGGGACGCGCACCTGTCCAACTTCGGGGTGTTCGGCACCCCGGAGCGGCGGTTGATCTTCGACATCAATGACTTCGACGAGACCCTGCCCGGCCCGTGGGAGTGGGACGTCAAGCGGATGGCGGCCAGCTTCGAGGTTATGGGCCGGTTCCGCGGTTTCTCTCCGGACAACCGGTACGCGATCGTCACCGCGGGAGTGCGGGAATACCGGGAGCGGATGCGGCGGGCGGCCGGGATGGCCACGCTGGGCGCCTGGTATGACCAGCTCGACGCGGAGGTGCTGCTGAATATGGTCCGCCAGCAGGTGCGGGTCAGGCGGCTGGACAAGAAGGAGGCCCGCCGGGCCGAGCGGCACGTGGAGGAGGCCTATACCCGTGACAGCACACGGGTATTCGCCAAGCGGGCGGCCCAGGTCGAGGGTGAGCTGCGGATCGTGGCCGAACCGCCGCTGATCGTGCCGCTCGAGGACCTGGTCCGGCCCGGGTCGGACTGGGAGGACCCGGCACCGCTGATCAAGAAGCTGCTCGCCGCCTACCGGCGGACGCTCGGGCACCAGGGGCACCCGATAGAGGAGTTCCGCTACGCCCACGCCGCCCGCAAGGTGGTCGGCGTGGGCAGCGTCGGCACCCGCTGCTACATCATGCTGCTGGTCGGCCGCGACGAGGATGACCCGCTGTTCTTGCAGGTCAAGGAGGCTCAGGAATCGGTGCTGGAGCCTTATCTGGGCCGCAGTGCCTACCCCCACCACGGCCAGCGGGTGGTGATGGGCCAGCGGCTGATGCAGGCGGCCACCGACATCTTCCTGGGCTGGCAGCGGATCAAGGGCCTCGACGGCGTCACCCGCGACTACTACGTGCGCCAGTTCCACGACTGGAAGGGCGGCGCGGACCCGGAGCGGATGCGCGCACCCGGCGCCACCGTCTACGCGCAGATCTGCGGGGCGACGCTGGCCCGGGCGCACGCCCGATGGGGTGACCGGATCGCGATCGCCTCCTACCTCGGCCAGGGAGACCTGTTCGACCGGGCCATCGGCGACTTCGCGATCGCCTACGCCGACCAGAACGAGCGCGACTACGAGGCCTTCGCGGCGGCCGTGAACTCCGGGCGGCTGGCCGCCCAGAGCGGAGTGTAGACGGGTCCATCGCGCCGGAAGCCGTCACGCCCCGGCTCACGGCACGCCGGGTGACGATCGGCGCATGCTCGATCCGGATGGCAACCCGCCGGCCCGCGGGCCGCCATCCGCGCGAATACCGAAGTACCTACTTGACTATCCGGCCGGCCCCCTCCATACTCAAGTACATGCTTGACCAAACGGCCGACCTGAACCGGGTGTTCCAGGCACTCGCCGACCCTGGCCGGCGGCTGATGATCGAGCGGCTCGCCCGGGGACCGGCCTCGGTCAGCGAGCTGGGCCAGCCGCTGCACATGTCGCTGGCCGCGGTGGTCCAGCATGTCCAGGTATTGGAGGCGAGCGGCCTGGTGAAATCGCAGAAGGTCGGCCGCACGCGCACGTGCCGCATCAGCCCGGTGGCGCTGCGCTCAGCCGAGCACTGGATCTCGGAGCGGCGGTCCCTGGTCGAGCGGCGCCTGGACCGTCTGGGCGAGTACCTCGCCGAGACCCCGGCATCGCCCGATGCCGGCCCGGAAGCCCCGCCCCCCAGCCACTGAGCACGCACTGACCGGCCCACCGGCCCATCGACCAGAGGAGCACCGATGACCACGCGTTCCGTCATCCATGACACGTTCACGATCGAGCGGTCCTACCCGGTGACGCCGTCCCAGGTGTTCGCCGCGTTCGCCTCGGAGGACGCGAAGAACGCCTGGGGCGACACCGGCGATCTCGAGCCCGCCGGGGGCGCCGCCGGGGGCGCCGTCGAGCCCGCCGGGGGCGCCGTCGCGGGCGCCGCCGCGGGGACCGAGTTCGACTTCCGGGTCGGCGGCCGGGAGCGCTTCGGGTTCAGGTACGAGGGCCGGGAGTACCGTTACGACGCCCTGTACTACGACATCGTCCCGGACCAGCGGATCGTGTACAGCTACGAGATGTACGCCGATGACGTGCGGATCTCGGTGTCGGTAGCCACCATCGAGTTCGCCAAGAGCGGCGACGGCACGGCCCTCGCCTGGACCGAGCAGGGAACCTACCTGGACGGGATCGATGGGCCCGAGGCCCCCGGGCTCCGCCAGGAAGGCACCGGCGAGATGCTCGACGGCCTCACGAGTTACCTGGCCCAGGCCGCGCGCCGGGGCTGACGCACGCGGTCGCGGAGCGCGCGCACCGCCTGCGCCGGCACTCCGGTCGGGCCGGCCCGACCGGAGTGCCGGCGACCGGAGAGCACACGCGTGTCACGTCCGCCGGGTGCGAGGTGTCAGGGTAATGACACCAGGCAACGAGGGAACGTGACCGATGGCGGACAGTGACTGGCTGGCAGCGGCATTCGAAGAGCGCCGCGATCACCTGCGGGCGGTGGCCTACCGGCTGCTCGGCTCGACGACCGACGCCGACGACGCGGTCCAGGACACCTGGCTGCGGCTGAGCAGCGCGGACACCAGCGCGGTGGAAAACCTCGGCGGCTGGCTGACCACGGTCGTCGCGCGGGTGTCCCTCAACATGCTCCGGGCGCGACGGTCCCGGCACGAGGAGCCGGTCGGTGACTCCTGGCCGTCGGCCGCGGAGGCGCTCGCCGGCGGCCGCGCAGCGGCGCGGCCGCGCGGGGCCGGGCCGGCCGCCAATCCGGAGGACGAGGTGGTGCTGGCGGACTCGGTCGGCCTCGCCCTGCTGGTCGTGCTCGACACGCTCACGCCTGCCGAACGGCTCGCGTTCGTGCTGCACGACATGTTCGCGATGCCGTTCACCGAGGTCGGGGCGGTGCTCGGGCGCACGACCGAGGCGGCACGGCAGCTGGCCAGCCGGGCCCGGCGCCGGGTGCGCGGCGCGTCGGGCCCTGATCGTGCCGCCGATCTCTCCCGGCAGCGTGAGGTTGCCGCCGCGTTCCTCGCCGCCGCCCGCGGCGGCGACTTGTCAGCCCTGGTCGCGGTGCTGGACCCCGACGTCACGCTGGCCGCCGACGCCGCGGCCGCACCGTCCGGCCGGCCGACCCTGCTGCGCGGCGTCGACGTCGTCGCCCGCGGGGCGTTTTCGTCCGCCGCCCGGGCCGGGCACTCCCAGCTGGCCCTCATCGACGGTGACGTGGGCATCGTGTTCGCGCCCGCGGGCCGGCTGCGGATCGCGCTGGGCCTGACGGTCAGCGCCGACCGCAAGATCACCGCCATCGATGTGATCGCCGATCCGGAGCGGCTGCGGCGGCTGCGGCTGGCCGTCCTGCCGGACTAGGAGATCGCGGAGCATGGATCAGCCGCCCGCTCCGCAGGCCAGGTCAGCGCACCCGGTAGTAGGCGGTCGGGTGCCACCAGGGGCCGAACTGGATCCAGCCGACTATCTGGCCGGGGGCGTGCGCGCCGAAGGTCCAGTCGCCGTGCGCGTACAGCTCCACATGCCCGGAGCCGTAGAACGCCAGGTCGCCCTTCTGCGGGACGCTGACCCGCACCAGGTGCCAGCTTTGCAGCATCTCGTAGGTGGTACGCGGCAGGTTGATCCCGGCATGCCGGTAGGCCTCCATGACCAGGCCGGAGCAGTCGTAGCCGTACGGCCCGGTGCCGCCGTACTCGTAGGGCTTGCCGTACTGGGTCCTGGCCCAGTAGAGCGCCCGGAGCCGGGCCGGCAGCACCGCCGACCGGGCCGACGAGGTATGGGCGGCCAGAACGGATGAAGCCGGCGCGGCAATGGCCGGGCCGGCGCTGAAGGTCAGGGCGGCCGCAATGGCCGCGACGGGCAGGAGGATAGACAGCAGTTTGCGACGGTAGCCGGACACCGGCACCTTCCCCAGATCAGGGGACGCGCTCACCGATCACGGTGCGAGGTGTCAGCCGGGGACAGGGGCGGAAACAGAACCGCAGAGCGCCTGACCCCCGCGACGCTAGCGGCCATTAGCCGCCGTTGTCCGCCGAACTCCCGATAACCAGCGGCGTGTCGCGGCCAGAAATGACGTTTGCCCCCTTTTGGGCGGCTGGCGCGGGCCGGCTGGCACCGAATTCCTGGGCCGGCGCGGCGGCCGGGCCCTCATAAGCCGGCGTGGATTCTGACCATCCGGCCGCTGACCAATATTGTCCCTGTGTGCAGCTAATGAAGAAGCCATCACAGTTTGTGGTGCCTAAATCACGTTCCGTTCAAGCTGGCCTGTTCGCGGCGGTCGTCGCGGCCACGGCCCTGACCGCCTCCTGCTCGTCGGGTCCCGATCAGCGGGCATCGGCCCTGGTCATTGTCGAGCGACCGTCAACGGTCAAGCACTGGGGATCATTCTTCGGGGGGACGAAAGGCGTCAACTACGACCTGGGAACGTCGCCGGCCGCCCTCACCGTGCCCGGCACCGTCGCCGAGATCGGTACGTCCAACTCGACCGAGTACGCGCTGCTGACCAACGGCACCGTCTACGCCTGGGGCCTGGGCACGCTGGGCGAACTGGGCAACGGCCAGCGGGACAACTCCTTCACCAAGGCCGTGCGGGTGCGCTTTCCCCGCGGGGTGAAGATCGCGTTCATCCCGCCCGACGTGATGCCCTATGACTCGGCGCTGGCTGTGGACACCAAGGGTCATGTCTGGGCCTGGGGGGCCAACGGCAAGGGAGAGTTCTGCCTCGGGAACAGCCGTTCCTATGATTCGCCGGTCCGGCTCCCGTTCTCGCACGTGACCGCCGTGGCCGGGGCCAGTAATCACGCGCTGTTCGACGCCGGCGGCACCGTCTACGCGTGCGGGCAGAACATCGCGGGCGACCTGGGCGACGGCAGCAGGGCCTGGACCAGGACGCCGGTGCGGGTGGCCGGGCTCGGCGGCGCGCCGGTCCGGGAACTGGTGGCCTCGTTCGCCAACTCCGGGGCGCTGCTGGCCAACGGCGACTACTTCGACTGGGGCTACAACGCGGCGGGCCAGGTCGGCAATGGGCACGTTGGCCGCTCGTACGACGTGCCGGTCCAGGTGAAGCTCCCGCTTCCGGTGAAGCAGGTCGCCCAGGGCGGCTCGATCTGGGACAACGGGCAGACGCTCGTGATGCTCGCGGACGGCTCCCTGTGGGGCTGGGGCAGCGACTGGGCCGGCCAGCTGGGCGACGGCGTGCGAACGGCCCAGCCGTCTCCCGCGCGGTTCTCCCCGCCGCCGGGCGTCACCTACCGATTCCTCGCGACCGGGTCGGCCACCTCTTACGCGGTCTCGACCACCGGGGACGTCTACGCGTGGGGCGCCGGCACCCTCGGGCAGGTCGGTGACGGCAGCACGTACGTCGCCTTGACGCCGGTGATGGTCGCGTCCGGGGCCGCGCTGATCTCCGCGACCGCGAACAACGTGCTCATCAGCGTTCCGCGCCGGGCGCGGCACCACCACGCCCGGGGAGCCAAGGGCCGGAGCTCCTGACCGCGGGCTAGGCGCCGGGGCCGGCCCGGTTACCATCGACCGGTGCTGCTCCCCCGGCTTCCCATCGAGACGGCCCGGCTGACCCTGCGCCCGTTCCGCCCCGGCGACCTTGACGATCTTTACGCCTACCAGTCCCGCCCGGATGTGGCCCGGTACCTGCACTGGGAGCCCCGTGACCGCGCGCAGGCCCGGCTAGCCCTGGAGGAGCAGTGCCGGGAGACGACGCTCGGCGCGGAGGGCGACTGGCTGACGTTCGCCGCGGTGTGGCGCGAGGCGGGCCGGGTGGTCGGCGAGGTCGGGCTGAAATGGCTCAGCCAGGAGCACCGCCAGGGAGAGACGGGGTTTGTCTTCAACCCGGATTACCAGGGACGCGGCCTGGCCACCGAGGCCGCCGAGGCCATGCTCGCGCTGGGCTTCGACCGTTTCGGGTGGCACCGGATCGTCGGCTGCTGTGATGCGCGCAATCAGGCCTCGGCACGGCTCCTGGAGCGAATCGGCATGCGGCGCGAGGCCCATTTCCGGGACAGCGAACTGGTCAAGGGAGAATGGACCGACGAGTTTGTCTACGCCATCCTCGACCGCGAATGGCGGGCACGACGGCCGGCCGGGCGGTGACACGCGGCACGGCGCCGGGCGCGGGCTGAGGACACGGCCGGGCGACGGAGCGGCTGACGGCGCGGCCTGGCTAACCCGCGCTTCCCGGAGCCTGGCCCGCGTAACGCGGCCGGCGGCGGCGGATCCGGCGCCCGTCCATGGTCCATAGCCGGTTACACGCGGTGCAGCCGAGAAGCTCGCCGAACCGTTTTGAGATCCGGCCCGAGCGGCCAATTGTGCCGCCGCAGACGCAGCCATCCCCGGCGCCGACTCGCCGCGCCGCCCGGGACCGCCCGAGCATCGGGGAGCGCCTCGGCTCCGGCCGCAATTCATGGCTTACGAACCTGATAGCCAGGATGATGCTGCCCGCCACCACGACGATGATCGCCGTCACTAAGTAGCCCAATTGCGCCTCCGGTGGCGAGATGTGCTTTACCTTACTGCCCGCCCGGGGCGCGGGGGTAGGCGCGACGGGGCGGGGGGCGCGCGCCGCCGGCCGGCATCACGCCCTCGTCCTCGCGGGCGGGGCTTGCAATCCTTAGGTAGAAACCTAATACTTAGGTTCATGGCTAAGGAAACGGTGATCTGCACCTACCGGGTCCGGGCGGGCGAGGAAGACCGCTTTCTGGGGCTGCTCGGCCGCCACTGGCGCGCGCTGCACGACCTGGGCTTCGTGACCGACGACGAGTCGCTCGTGTTCCGGGGCCTGGACGAGGGCGTCACTTATGTGGAGATCTTCACCTGGGTGGAGGGCGGATTCGGCCAGGCGCACGAGCACCCGGACGTTCTGGCGATCTGGGAGGCGATGGATCCCCTGCTCGAAGAACGCGGCACCCTGCCCAAGTGGGACTTCCCGCACTTCGAGCGGGTATCGCTGAGCGGGTGAACGCCCGCCCGCGCGGGCTGGCCGACCTCGACGATCTCGACGCGGTGTTCGGCGCGCTGGCGAGCCGGCCCCGGCGCACGATCCTGTCCGTGCTGCACGCCCGGGGCGGCGAGATGACCTCCGGCGCCATCGCCGCCCGCTTCGAGCACTCCTGGCCCACCACCTCGCAGCACCTGCGGGTCCTGGAACAGGCCGGCCTGGTCACGGTCGAACTGCGCGGGCGGGAGCATGTCTACCGGCTGTCGGCGGAGCGGCTGCACACGGTGGCCGGGCTCTGGCTGGACCGGTTCCGGTGACCCGCCGGTCCCCGGGCCATCCGCCGGCCGGGCGCCGCCGCTACGGATCCAAGCTGGTCGCGCTGCTCGAGGACTCCTACGGGGCGGACCGGCCTGCTGGGCGCCGGGCTGCTGCTGGTGTTCGGGCTGGCGCTGGCCGCCGTCGGCGCCCGGCGCGCGCCCGCCTCGCTGCGGCGGATGAGCTAGCGGCTCCTTCGCGCGGGACACCGGCGCGGCGCTGTCCGCGCGCGGCCTACTCTGCCTCCGGCGGCATCCGCCGCTCCAGCGAGGCCAGGCGGAGCTCGAGCTGATCGATCCGGTGCCGGAGGATCTCCAGCTGGGCCTCGTCCGCCAGCCGCCGCTCGGTGGTGCGGCGCAGCCGCGGCGAGGCCTCGGCCCGGGCCGCGACCAGCGCCAGCGGTACCAGCCGTTGCGGCCCGTGCGGCCCGTCGACCAGGCGGGACGGGATCTGCCCGGTCCGGTACCAGGTGCGCAGCGCGGCCCGGGAGGCACCGGTCTCGCCCGCGGCCCGCTCCAGCGTCACCCAGTCCGACCCCTCGAGCTGGGCGGCCAGCTCGAGCTCGAGCTCCCAGGCGTCGAGCCGGTCCTCCCAGTCCACCATGTCCCTCCCGCCGACCATGGATGGCGGGCCCGTCCGGTCCTCGCGGTCCTTCGCGCCAGCCCGGCGGCCATTCCCGCGGTTCCTGAACCCCCGGTCCGGCCCGGGCGGCCCGTGGTTGTACCGATGAACGGGTTATAGCACGCCCGTTGGTACAACCACGCGCCCGAACTCGCGGGCCCAGGCCCGGGGGCGGGCGATCCGGCCGGGACGGGCCGTTCCGGCCGGCAATTGCGACCCACAACGACCATATTAATAGCATGGTATTGACAAGGTTTAACCAAGACGGGAACCTGGTCGCATGTTTGAGCGATTCACCAACCGCGCCCGGCACACCGTCGTGCTGGCCCAGGAAGAGGCCCGGCGGCTGCAACACAACTACATCGGCACCGAGCACGTGCTGCTCGGGCTCCTGGGCGAGCCCGACGGCGTCGCCGCCCGGGCTCTGGCCCGTTTCGGGATCACGCTCGACGGCGCGCGGGAGGAGGTCAAGGGCATCGTCGGCACCGGCAACCAGCCGCTGAGCGGCCACATCCCGTTCACCCCGCGGGCCAAGAAGACCCTTGAGCTCGCGCTGCGCGAGGCCCTGCAACTGTCCCACAACTACATCGGCACCGAGCACATCCTGCTCGGCGTGATCAGGGAGGGTGAGGGGGTCGGCGCGCAGGTCCTGAGGCAGCATGCCGACCTCCTCGCGATCCGCATGGCCGTGCTCGACATGCTGCCCGGGAGCAAGAGCGAGGCGGCCCGGGGCCGCCGCTGGACGCTGCGGCGTCGCGGCGGCGGTGACCCGCTCGAGCCCGGCGGCCCGGCTGAGCCGGCCGAGCTGCGTACCACGCCGGCCGCGGATACCAGCCTGAGCGAGGCCGCCCGCCTGGCGGGCGGGCAGCCGGTCGGCTCGCACCACCTGCTGCTCGCCGCCCTGGCCGATCCCGATACCGCCGCGGCCCGGGCCCTCGCCGCCCTCGGCGTCGACCTGGACCAGGCCAAGGAGGCGCTGCGCGGCGCTGATGTCACCGGCACCAGCGATGAGCAGCCCGAGGAGGCGGGCCGCCGCCAGATGGTGATCCACGTGGCCGACGACAAGCTCACGGTCGAGGCCGCCGACCCGGTGATCGTGGCCGCGGGCCGCGCCGCGCTGAACGCGCTGGGCGACGAGGCCACGCCGCCCGGCACCATCCGCGGCGACCTGCCGGCCAGCGGCAGCCTCGGCACCGTCTGGCAGGCGCTGCATGACAGCCTCGGGGTCATCGAGCGCCGCGCCACGCTCCCCGCCGAGTCCGCGCCGCCGGACAAGCCGGCCGGCCCGGGCAGCGAAGCCGCGTAACGACCCGTCACTCCACGCCAGCCGGCGGGCCGGGCCCGGTCAGCCGGCTGGCGTCACGTTCTGGTTGATCCGGAAGAAGTTGCCCGGGTCATAAGCCGCCTTGATCCTGGCCAGCCGCTCGTAGGTGCTTCCGTACGAAGCCCGCACCCGGTCGCTTCCCTCGTCCATCATGAAGTTCACGTATGCGCCCCCCGCCGAGGTGGGGTGCAGGGCAGCCCAGTAACGCACCGCCCAGTCCTTGATCTTGGCCGCGTTGGCCGGATCCGGGTCGACGCCCACGATGACGCCGGCCCAGCCGGCGTCCCGGTAGGCGAAGGCGGTGGCCTCCGGGCCCACCCGGTGCACGGCCCCGTCGATCGGGTACAGGTGCATGGTGGAATGCGGCGTGGGCAGCGCCTCGCCGAACTCCTGGTGAATCGCGATCGCGTCGTCCGAGATCTCGGCGGCGTCCGCGCAGCGCGCGACGGCGGCCGGCCGCGAGCCCCCGCTCGGCCAGGTCGTCGGCGACACGCCGGACCAGCGCCACGGCGCCCTGCTGCTCGGGCGCGGCGGGTCCGGTTGCCGGCTGGGTGCGGGCGC
>Ga0335078_10007702_pt1 | contig 15983 bp, 13 predicted proteins | sample Lox_Sample_32_FD_206711 | JGI IMG/M metagenome (GOLD analysis project Ga0335078, IMG submission 206711) | Soil microbial communities from Loxahatchee National Wildlife Refuge, Florida, United States - Lox_Sample_3.2 | ecosystem: Environmental > Terrestrial > Soil > Wetlands | place: USA...
AGGAAGCGCCATCGATACTGGACTCGACGACGGACATTTCCGGCAAATCTTCGAGCGCCACGCCGTAGGCTTCTTTCACGATATCGAGCGCGAACGGGCCTTCGACGGCAAGACTTCCCATGCGATCCGTCTGGTCGTCGATCTGCACTTGCGAGCCGATCACATATTTCTTGAGCGTTGCGACTGTTCGCTCGCGAAAAGAGGCATGCGAAAGAACGAGGAGCTTTTCGGGCAAAGCGTAGACTTCCAGCTCCGCGAGAATGTGGCCTTGGGGATTCAGGAGCAAGGCGAGAGTGCCACGGCCGTTTTCGAGCGCCTGGATGTTGTTCGACGAAATGTTATGCAGGTAGCGAACGCGGTCGCGCCCGCTGGGCATAACGATCGCATCCCAATTCGTATCGAAAATCGCGGCCGCTTGTTTTGCGGCCCGGTACTCGACGTCAAAATCAGAGAATTTTTCAGGTAAGACGAACCCATAGTATTCGGCGAACTGCGCTCCGGCTGCCCGGTCGGCCTCCGCCAACGGCGTCTCCACCGCGGTCGCAATCTTGGTTTCCATGCTCATTCGATGCTCCAAGAGCCTTCGATTTGTCTCGATTAGACGTGACACCGAAGCTTTAGTTTCATAGAGTTACGATAGTTTCTAATCGGCAGGCAGTCTCGAGGAGAATTCCGCGTGCCGCTGTCTGCTTCGCTCCCGATCGGCCTTCTCCTTTCCCGTCTCCCGAGACTGCGCGAGGCTCGGTTTTCAAGCTACTACACAAGACGCGCGAGGATGCAAGCGAATCCCTGAGGACGTCGAAAATCGCCCGTGAAATGTTTCATCTTTTCTAACGCTGCTTGGATGCGAGCGCGGCGCCTTCGACGAGCGACTTGAGTTTGGCCCAGGCGACCTGCGGATGCGTGCGACCGCCGAAACCGCAATCAGCGCCGGCGATGACGTTCTCGTTGCCGACGCGCTTCGCGAACCGCAGGATGCGCTGCGCCACGAGCTCGGGATGCTCGACGAGATCGGTCGAGTGCGTGATCACGCCGGGAATCAGAATTTTCCCCGCCGGCAGTTTCACCGTTTCCCACACTACATATTCGTGCTCATGCCGCACATTTGCAGCCTCGATCAGATAAGCGCCGGCCTTCACAGTTAGCAGAGTGCTGGCCAGGTACTTCAGCTCGAGATCGTAGGCGTGCGGGCCGTGCCAACTGCCCCAGCAGAGGTGATAGCGAACGCGATCTTCGGGAATGCCGCGTAAGGCGTGATTGAGAGCGTCCACGCGAACCTGACAACGCTTAAGGAACGCTTCGAGGCCCATCTGGATTCCGATGCGGTCCCAGAGAGCGGGCAGCCACGCGTCATCCACTTGCAGAATGATGCCCGCGTCGACGATCGTCTTGTATTCCTCGTGTAGCGCAGCGGCGAGCGCATAGAGAAAATCTTCTTCGCGCGCGTAGTGCTTGTTCGAGCGATAGACCTCGAGGCTCGCGGGCGCGGTAGTGGTGAGGAAGAGTTCATTGCGAGCCTCGCCAGCGGCGGCCTTTAATGAATCGATCTCGCGCTTCAGAATCGCCTGGCCCGTGTAGGTGACCGGTCCGGTGCAGACGTAATGCGTTCGCTCTTTCCGAATCTGATCGCTTTCATCGAAAAAAATACTGCCGCGCTTGTAGGCCCATCGGTAGAAATCGGCGAACTCCTCGCGATCCTTGCCCCAGGAGATGATCGGCGTGCCCGGGTATTCTCCGGCGGTGAATCCGCCGAAGCGATCGTCAGCGAACGAGAGCCAATCGCCGCCTTTTGTGTACTCGCCTTCGTTGATGATATCGAGGCCGATTTCGCGTTGATGGTGGACGAGATTGCGCACGGCGGCCTCGCCCGAAAGGCCGCTGGGAAAAGGGAGACTGCCGACGTGAGTGGTGAGGAACCTTTGTGTGCTTCGCTGCATGGGTCGGTTGCTCGAATTTCCTAATAGCTAGTCTTTCGGCGCGACGTCGCGCGATTGAATCAGCCACTCGCCGTTCACCCGCACGAGTTCGTTCACTTCGCGCCCGGCGGCAGCGACGCGAACTGGAACACTCGGTCCTTGAGCACCAAAGACAGTCTGCCAGTAGCCCTCGACTCGCGCGTGATCTTTATCGACGATCTCGATGTAGGTATTCATCTCCATGTGGTACATGGCCGGGCGCTTTTCACCGTTGGCTTGGGATTCAGCGGCGCGCTGGCGGAGATCGCTGATCATTTTCTTGAGGGCATCGTGGCCCTTTACGGCGGTGGATCCGCTGCCAAAACTCCCGTCCGGTGTGTACACGGCGGCGTAGGCGTCCGGGTTTTCGGAATCGAGCGCGCGAGTGTATTGCCACATGAGTTTCTCGATCTGCTGGCGGTCCTGCGTTTCGCGCTGCGCGTCAGTTCCTCCGGCCGAGACGCGATAGCCGAGCAGCAACACCACGAACGCGACCGCCGCGATACCGACAAGAGTCTTTTTCGTCATACGGATCTCCTTTGTGAGCAGGGCCCTGTGTCTCCGATCCTATAATCCAACGCGACCGGCAGAGGGTATATCACACACGCTGGGCCGGAAGAATGGATTTACTGGCACCAGCAATCGGCGGTCCCGGCTGTTGCCGAAATCGATACGAAAAGGGTAGGCTAGCCGCTACGCTCTGGGCCCCCAGCTGGGAATGAGACGAGCGCTGCACAGCCGGCGCGAGAGGCGGACATGAGCCTGGTAATTTCCATCCGGCAGCACCGAAATATTTCGATCGTCGACCTTCGCGGGCGGATCACGATCGGTGCGGATACCGATTCGTTCGGTACGGAACTGCGCGAGCTAACGGCCATCACGCCGTGCAACATCCTGCTCAATCTCACAGAGGTCACCCAAATGGACAGCACGGGAATCAATGAGCTCGTGCACTCCTACGCGAGGGCGGCGCGCCGCGGTGGCAGCCTGAAACTGCTGAACCCCACTGGGTATGTTCGGGAGGTCCTTGAGATCACGCACTTGACTGAATGCCTGCCGATTTATACCGATGAGGCCGAAGCACTGGCCAGTTTTGGCGGCACCGCCGCTCACGCCTAACCGCTACACTATCTGTCAGCGCTCTAAGCGCGAGATCCACAGACACCTCACGAGGAGCAACTATGCGCAAGGGATACTGGATGACGTTTTACCGCTCCATTTCGAATCCGGAGGCGCTGGCTGCCTATGGAAAACTGGCCGCGCCGGCGATTACGGCCGGCGGTGGACGGTTCCTCGTTCGCGGCATGCCGACGAAAACCTATGAGGGCGGACTGAACCAGCGATGCGTAGTGATCGAGTTCGAGAGCCTCGAAAAGGCGATCGCTACATTCGAGAGCGCGGAGTACCAGGCGGCGAAGAAGCTGCTGGAAGGTGCCGTGGAGCGCGATGTGCGATTTGCGGAAGGCGCCTAGGCTGCGGAAAAAGTTCGGGGCGGATCAGCCGTAAAAGGAGAGAGGCGCTCGGGAGAATCACAAGCGCCTCCTCTACTGCGTTAAATCAACGTAAACCGTACCTCACTGGATCACCTCCTTCTCGGCGAGGACGCCGATGTCGACCAGTTGTCGCATGGGCCGAGTATAACCCCGGACGGGAAGGGAAGCGGGAAGCATTTCCTTCATGCTGTGCGCTCCTGACCGGTAGGGCCCGCCCCTCGCTTTCCTCACTGGCGATCGACGTGCCTTCAGAATTTGCGGAGGACATTTCCGATGAGTGCAGTCTGGAATGTGGAACGGTCGATTCGCAGCAAAGTGATCCTCCACGATGGTTGGGCAAGCCTGCGAAAGGTAGCCCTGCGTTGGCAGATACTCTCGCTGTTGTGGTCGCTGTCCTAAGCTGGCCACAGTCGTCGACAGCGCAACACAGCTCGTTCACTCAACCGGATCTCAAGAAGCTTTCACGCGACGAGCTCAAGGCTTGTCTCACGAACCCCAAAACGTGTGGAGCAGCCGATCTCTACGCGATCTCGGACGAGCTGGTTCGCCGACTTCCGGAACTGCCTACCCAGGCGCTGGTTGAATGTTTCGACGACGGCTCGCGATGTGGCGTTTGGGAAGATCAGGCGAGCAGGTGGCCGATTCCTGACGAATTGGGGCAACGCAGCGGTCCGCAGGATGCCTGCCTGAATATCGTCCTCGAGGCCGAGGCCAGCCTCCGACCGATGTACCCCGAAAGTCCTCAGTTCGACCGTTTAGATGAAAGGCAACACTACTTCTTTGGTCGGACCAAAGAGGAAGGTTTTCGAGTTAAGTGCGCCAGCAAATAGAACAACCGGGCAAGCTGCGGATTGCAAGGCAGCTTGTCCGGCGATTGCAGCGCTGTTGCTAGGCGGTGCGAACGTCGTAGCGATCCGCGTTCATCACTTTGCTCCACGCCGCCACGAAATCCTTGGCGAATTTCTGCTTCGAATCCGCAGAGCCGTAGACTTCCGCGAGCGCGCGAAGCTGTGAATGCGAGCCGAAGATCAGATCGACGCGCGTGGCCGTCCATCGCAGTTCCTTGCTCTTGCGGTCGCGGCCTTCGTAGACGCCTGTCGAGTCGACAGGCTGCCATTCCGTTCGCATGTCGAGCAGATTGACGAAGAAATCGTTCGTCAGCTTGCCGGGCTCTTTGGTGAAGACGCCGTGCTTGGAATTGCCCGCGTTTGCGCCGAGGACGCGCAAGCCGCCGATCAGAGCCGTCATCTCCGGTGCCGTCAGCCTGAGCAATTGAGCGCGATCGACCAAAGCCTCCTCCGGCGCCATGACATGAGCCCCGCGGCGGTAGTTGCGGAAACCGTCCGAGGTGGGCTCGAGAGGCGCGAAGGAGGACGCGTCAGTCTGTTCCTGCGACGCGTCCATGCGGCCCGGCGTGAAAGGAACCTTGACATCGATGCCAGCATCTTTCGCCGCTTTCTCGATGGCCGCATCGCCACCGAGAACGATCAGGTCCGCGAGCGAGACTTTCTTGCCGCCGGTGGCGGAAGCATTGAAGTCTTTCTGGATCGCTTCGAGCTTCTGCAGCGTTTTGGCGAGCTCCGGCGGATTGTTCACTTCCCAGTCTTTTTGCGGGCGAAGGCGAATGCGCGCCCCATTGGCCCCGCCGCGCTTATCGGAGCCTCGGAAAGTCGATGCCGAGGCCCACGCCGCCGAGACCAACTGCGAAACAGTCAGGCCCGACGCGAGGATCTTGGCCTTAAGGGCAGCAACATCTGCATCGCCGACCAGCGGGTGATTCACGGCTGGGATCGGGTCTTGCCAGATGAGCTGTTCTTTCGGAACCAGTGGGCCGAGATAACGGACGATCGGACCCATATCGCGGTGCGTGAGCTTGAACCAAGCACGGGCGAATGCGTCCGCGAACTGGTCCGGATGCTCAAAGAAGCGCTTGGAAATCTTGCCGTAGGTCGGATCGAAGCGAAGCGAAAGATCGGTCGTTAGCATCGTCGGTACGTGTTTCTTGGAAGGGTCGTGCGCATCCGGGATGTCCGCGGGCGCATTTTTCGCCTTCCATTGCTGCGCGCCGGCGGGACTCTTGGTCAGCTCCCATTCGTATTTGAAGAGATTATCGAAGAAGTGATTGCTCCACTTCGTGGGCGTCTCACTCCAGGTGACTTCGGGACCGCCGGTAATCGTGTCCGCGCCGAAGCCCTTGCCGTGCTTGCTCCTCCAGCCGAGCCCTTGGTCTTCGATGACCGCGCCCTCGGGCTCGGGGCCGAGGAACGATGGATCGCCCGCACCGTGGGCCTTGCCGAAGGTGTGGCCACCGGCGATGAGCGCGACGGTCTCTTCGTCATTCATAGCCATGCGCCTGAAGGTTTCACGGATATCGTGGGCTGCCGCCATGAAATCGGGCTTGCCGTTGGGCCCTTCTGGGTTGACGTAGATCAGGCCCATTTGGACCGCGCCGAGAGGCTCCTGCAGCTGGCGTTCACCGCTGTAGCGTTCGTCGCCCAGCCAAGTGCCTTCGGGGCCCCAATACAGCTCTTCGGGCTCCCAAGTATCGACGCGACCGCCAGCGAAGCCGAAGGTCCTGAAACCCATCGATTCAAGAGCAACGTTGCCCGCGAGGACCATCAGGTCCGCCCAGGAAATCTTGCGGCCGTATTTCTGCTTGATCGGCCAGAGCAGACGGCGGGCTTTATCGAGGTTCGCGTTATCGGGCCAGCTATTGAGCGGGGCGAAGCGCTGTTGGCCACCGCCAGCACCTCCGCGTCCATCGGCGATGCGGTAGGTTCCCGCGCTGTGCCAGGCCATGCGGATCATCAGGCCGCCGTAATGGCCGAAATCGGCGGGCCACCACTCTTGCGAGTCCGTCATCAGGGCGTGCAGATCCCTGATCACGGCGTTGAGGTCGAGAGTTTTGAATTCCTTGGCGTAGTCGAATTCTCTGTCCATGGGATTGGACAAGGGTGAGTGCTGATGAAGAATCTGGACGTTGAGCTGATTTGGCCACCAGTCATGGTTGACGCGCGACGGGGCTCTGCTGGTGAATGGGCACTTCGCTTCGGTCGACACGGTTTTTCTCCTTAATTTGATGTGTTCAGAAATCTATTGAAAAACGATTCTAGTGTCGCGCGTCCTAACGGGAAGCGCGTCGCGTCGCGCACTTTGCGCAGAGCCCGCGAAAAATGAGTTCGCACTCGCGAAGAACACGTTTGCCGAGAGAGCCTGAAGCCGGCTTGGGCACGTCGTACCACTTCATGTCCTCGACATTGCCGCAGCGGTCGCAAATAAAATGATGATGGCGCATGCCCTTCGCATCGAAGCGCGCAGCGCGGCCCTCCATGGCGACTTCACGCACCAGCCCCGCCTGAACGAGATCCCGAAGATTGTTGTAGGTTGTGGCCCTGGAGGAACGCGGATCCACGCTGTTCACGGCTTCGAAAATTTCCGCGGCCGTCGGGTGGGTCTGCTGCTCTATCAAGAACGCCATTACTGCGTAGCGCTGGGGAGTGCAGCGCAGCCCGCTCTCCTCGAGGGATTGCTTGATCGCGTCGGTGTCCATGAAGAATCTGGAATATATCTAATCTGAGATTTTGTCAAGGATTGAAGATTCGGTTTCCAGCGCTCCTCGGACACGCACGCAGGGAAGGTCTGATTTAAAGGACTCGCGATCTAGAGAATTACAGCAGGAGGAAAGAGAAGGGCCAGCGGGTGGGTGAACCCAACTGGCCCCGGGGTGGGTACAGCTTCAAGAAGAAAGGGCGAGAGCGAGGCCCCCGCCCCTTCTCCCTAGAACAAGAACTTCAACGCGAACTGAATCACGCGCGGCTCGACCGAGGTCGACTGGATCTGGCCGAACGTCCCGAAAGGCGCACCGGTATACACCGTCGAAACGGGATTGCTGAATTGAGGGTGATTCCAGATGTTGAAAAACTCAGTCCGGAACTGCAGCGTTCCCCATTCCGTGACTTTGGTGTTCTTCTGGATCGAGAGATCCCAGTTCCATTGCCCGGGGCCGGTGATGATACCCACTGGAGAGTCGCCCCATCCGGTGCCAGCAATGAGATTCGTGGCGCCGAGAGCGCCCGGGCTACCTGGAGGAGCGAAGGCGCTCGGAGCGGCTCCGCAGGTAGCGTCCGGGCTGCCCCCGGTTATGTTTAGGGTATTCGGCACGCCGCCGATGCAGAATGGCGAGCTGGCGGTTATCGTGGAGAACGCCGTGAAGGCGTTGAAGTTGATCCACCCGCCGGTTCCGGACGCATTATATCCGGGACTGCCTGGAAGATCCGAAAGCACACGCTGCCTGGTGCTTCCGGACGTGCCTACTGAAATCCCTGAATTGCAGATACCGGCTTTGGCGCCCCGCGTAATACAGTTGGTTGGGTCGGCCAGCAGGGCTCTGCTCCCCGTGCCGCCGTAGATCGTTCCACCACCCGTGTCGGTAACCGTGAGAGCCTGACCATTCTGAAGGGTAGTGATGCCTGAGATCGACCAGCCACTCAACAAATGTCCACTGAGTCCCGCGGTCGCATGCCACGGCAGAGCGTACGTATAGCTGATGATCAAGCGCTGTGTTCTATACCCGGAGTTGGGACCCCATTGCTGCCGGAGATTGAGCGGGTCATTGCTGCCGGTCGTTCCGAAGTCATTTTGGCCGACGTCCAACAGTCCGGGCTCGGCGCTGTTCACATTGGTGAGGGCCTTTCCCCAGGTATAGGAAGCCTGCAAGAGCATTCCGTGCGAGAAGTTGTGCCGGACCTGAGCTTGGAGGCTGTTGAACAGGGCGTCGCCGACGGTGTTGGTAGTTCCCAATGCGCCGGGAGTAAAGCCGAGGTAGCTCACGCGCGCCGGGGCGTTCTGCGTCGTATTGACCGTGACGGGCGTAGGGTTCGCGGGATCGTTGAAGGGGATGGGATTGCCCCCGCGGAAGTTTGGGTTATTGAACATGGACAAGTCTTGTGGCGAGCAATCCCCGGTGGCTCCGCCGCATAGGAGCGACCCAGACGAGCCGACCAGATGCGCCACGTTGATGGACGTCCCCTGGTTCAGCACATGGGTGCTGTGTGAGCCCACGTAACCCACATCGACCACCCATCCGCGCCCGAGGTCGTACTGTAGATCCAGGTTGTATTGCTGAGTGAGTGGAAGACGCTTGGACATGTCCGGCGAGTTTGTGCCCAACGCAAGGCCAGAGTAGTCCAAGCTGCCGAAAAAGTTGTAGGCGTTTAGGTCGAAATTGAAACCACAACCTCCCGGTTCCTGACTTGCGCACGCAGACATGTACCGAGGCGTCCAGCTTAGCGGGATGCCAGCGACGGCCTGGAAGGGAGTATGGAGCGTGTTTTCCAGATTTGTGATGGACGTTCCGGTGATCGGTCCCGAGTACGGAGGCTCTTGGAGCAGGTTATCGACGAGGTAGATACTGCCAGCCCGATCATAGAACCACCCGTAGCCGGCACGAACGACGAACTTGTGTCCGAAGGGCTGCCAAGCTATGCCCAAGCGGGGCATGAAGTTGTCGAGGGGCGAACCGGGGAAGAGGGTATCGTTGCCGTTCAAGAGAACGCCGGACGACCCGCAAGGCCCGGTGAAACCGGCAGTGCGGTCAAAGTTCTTTGGGACAACGAAGCCGGCCAGCGTGCCAACCGGCTGAAAGGCCGCAGTCGGCGAGGCTTGACAGCTTAAAGGCTGGCTCAAAAAGAAAGACCCGGTGTTCACGAGGGCCAGCTGGCTGGCCCAAATATCGGAGAATTGGCCAATCTTGTCGGACGGCCAACCGTCATACTCCCAGCGCACACCGACATTGACCGTGAGCTTGGCGTTCACCTTAATGTCGTCTTGGAAGAACGCATCATAAGCGGTGATTCGATTGTAGTGCGTCAGCAATCCCCGCAGTGCGATGGGAGTGGCGCCGCCAGCGCAGTTCGAGAAGCCGAAGAAACCGCAACCTACGGTCGGAATCCCGCCGCTCGGCGGGAGGCCAGTTTGCGGCGTGCCGTCGATTGCGGGACCCGAGCTGCTGGTCAGGAAGTCGGCAGTATTGTCGAAAAGCACTTCGCCTCGACCGCTGGCAGGTGTCTTGTTGTTGTACTGGTCAAACTCCCAATCAAAACCAAAGCGGAAGGTGTGGATGCCATGGTTCCAAGAGACCAAATCGCCCGCCTGAAACTCGTTGTCGATATTCTCGCCAGTGCCGGCGAAGTTTCCGCCTTGATTCCAGGTTCCCGAAGGCGAATAGAGGCCAAGGACATCGATACTCGGTACGACGCCGAAATCCGCGATGGGAAGCGGGACATTCGCCGAACAGGGTTCTCCATTGTTGTTCAGGGGAATGATCGAGGCGCCGTTCGCCAAGTTGCAAGCCATCAACGGGTTCGGATCGGTGGCGTCTTCCAAGTTTCTCTGGAAGGTGAAGCGCGCCTCGTTGATCAGAGTGCTTGAAAGGGTCGACGTGAGCCGGAGGGTGCCAGTGTGGCTTATGTACTTCACATCCGCCGGTGAGCCCGGATTGCAGCTGCCGGTGAACAAGCAATCGAAGCTCTGGACCTCGGGATCTCTCTGGTACATATATCGTTCGGAGAGAGTATTCTTGGAATTAATGATCCAGTCACTGTTTCCCATGTACTGATTTTCATTGGCCACCGTGGGCTGCGAGATGGCCGTGCGACAGCCGGAAGCCAGAACGCCGGGAATTACAGAGTTCGCCGCCGTGCACGTGCTAGGCGCGGAGGCGATCCAAAACCCGCCTTGGTTGTAGCCGGTCTTAACCGCTCCCTTTGACTGAAGGAGGGCGACGGCGGTATTGCTGACATTAGAGCCATTAGGAGCAACTGTCACGCCATCCGCAAAGCCCGTGGAGCACGATGAGGCGCCAAAACCGGTCGGAAAAGGTGCGCAGCCCGCGTTGTTCCCAAAGACGCTTCCGAGGTATTCTTTGTACGCGGCGGGGTTATTGGTGCAGCGCAGATCGGTGCAACCCAAACCATCGGTTGAAAAGTTGTAATCGTTCCAGGGCATCAGGGTGGCGGCAGATTCGAATCCACTGGCAAATCCATTAACCGCAATTCCGTTCAGTTGGCGGAAGCCCTGATAAGAGCCAAAGAAAAAGATCTTGTCCTTCTTGATGTGACCGCCGAGCGTCCCTCCGAATGTGTTTTGCTTCAGCGTTTGGGGTTTGTTGGGCTGACCGTTGATTTGTTCTGACGCCTTGTAGAAGAAATCGTTCGCGTTGAAGAAATTGTTCCGGTTGAATTCGAACAGGTCGCCGTGAAAATCGTTCTGTCCACCCTTCGTGATCACTTCGACGTTGGCGCCGGCGTTGCGACCGAAGGCCGCGTCGTATTGCGACGTCTGTACCTTGAACTCCTGAATGCTGTCCGGGTTGGGAATCGGAATGCCCGGCATGCTGCCGAGTTGGGCGGCGCCTCCGCTCGTGTACTGAGTGATGTTCGCGCCGTCCATCGAATAGCTATTGGAAATGCCTCCCTGCCCGTTGGCACTCACGTCTTGCGTACCGTTGCCCATGGCGGTGGCGTTGGCGACGTTGGTGACCACACCGGGCGAGAGGTCGACGATTTGCGTATAGTTGCGTGACACGAGCGGAAGGTTCTGGATTTCTTCTCCGCTGACGGTGGTTCCGTTGGCGACGCCCTCGGTTTGAATGGTCTCGGTTGTTTCCGTGACCGTTATTTGCTGTGTCGCTGAGCCGATCTCGAGCTTGCGATTCAATACGGGAGTTTCGGTCACGTTTACCGTCACCGAGGGCACCTCAACCGTCTTGAATCCGGTCGCTGTGATCCGCACCGAGTAATTTCCTGGCGGCAGCAGCGATACTTTGTAAGAGCCACTGGCGTCCGTCGTGCTCGTTCGGGTTTCGCCAGTTGCGAGGCTCTTGATCGTGACCGTAGCGCCAACAAGAACACCTCCCGATTGATCGGTGATCGTGCCGGTCAAAGCGCCCGTGCTGGACGTTTGCGCAGACGCGGCAGGCGTGAAATTCAAGAGCGCGGCGAAGCAAACCAGAAAAATGGAAACGATTGTTCGAGAAAACAGGCGTGAACGCATCCCCTAGCCCCCTTGGCGGCAATCAGTTTCGCACACGCGAATAAGTGCGGGCGCGCGACACACACAACTCTAATTTTCTTTGAAGTGCTGCCGCGAAATGCGGCGATTCGGACTTCCCACCCGCTCTTCCGGCGCAACCACCCATTGCGTCAGAAAAGACGAACTCCGTGGCGGGGCTTTTACTATTGCCGTTGAGCATTGTCAAGCCAAATAACTAGACGGCACGGTATTACCGGAAAGGACCAAGCCGCCGATCGCAAACGCGGTCCCTTGTCGGCCGCGATGAGTCTTCGCTGAAAGCATCACAGGGAACTCCGCGCAAAGATCTGGCGAAACCAGGCCCATAACGCATGGCGTGTCGCGGCTGAGAAGTTGGTGTACCCTATGCCGGCTCGGCCGACGTCCTGATGGAGTGCTGCGCGCTCGAAAAACGATTAAACGGCATGGGGAGGATTCGATGAGTCGTGATGCTTGGAAGTGGATGGTGCTCGGCGTGGTGATGCTGGCGCCGGCGGCGAGTTTTGCGCAGGTTTCGTGCACGCGCGAAGGCTTGCAGGCTGCGACAAATCTTTACATCGACGCGCAGACCAAGGGCGATCCTTCCGGAATGCCGCTTGCGACCGGGTTGGACTACATCGAGAACATGCAGGTGGTGGATATAAAGACGGGCGTGATTCAAAAGCCGATGAAGATCGATTTTCATCGGACGCTGATCGACCCGGCTACGTGCCAAACGTTTACCGAAGTGATCGTCACCGACAAGGCGCATCCCTATGTGCTTGGTACGCGACTGCGCGTCAACCACGACAAGATCGCGGAGATCGAGTCGATGGTGACGCAGCAGGGCGACTGGCTATTCAATGCCGACAATTACATGAAGTGGTCGCCGAATGAGGATTGGGGAACGATCCCGGAAGGGCAGCGCGATACGCGCGACACGCTTGTAGCTGCCGCGAATGCGTACCTCGACGCGTTTCTCGAGAAGAAGCTCGATCTCGTGCCGTGGGGCGAGCCGTGCAACCGCACTGAGGGTGGTCTTCGAACTGGCAAGGGCGCGCCGGACGACAGTTGTACGGTCGGCGTGCCGGCGGGCGTGAATATCGTCGCGCGGCGCTACGTGGTTGACCAGTCAATTGGAGCGGTGGTCGCGTTTTGCAATTTCGGCGTCAACGGCTTGCCCGACACGCATCTGTTTCGTCTCAATCACGGCAAGCTGCGCTACGTCCACACGCTAACGCACGTGCCTGCGGGATATCAGGTTCGGCTGAGCAATGGCAGGACGGTCGGCGCAAACGGCCAGCCGACGGGCGCGCCGCCAAATTCCGCGCCCAACAGTTCCGCGCCGAACAGCGCTTTGCCTGGCACAAAGTGATTCTTTGAAGCGGACATAACGCTATTGGGCCGGGACAATCTCCGGATGAGAAAGAGGCGCGATTGCGCGCTGATCTTTTCGGCGTGTCCTTGCGCTGCTATGATCCTTTGTTCCACCAGAGACAAAAACACATGATCATAGACTCGCATCAGCATTTCGTTCGTCTTGCCCGGCTGCCGGAGGTAGAAGGCTTTCGTCAGGCGCAGCTCACGGGGAAAAATCCCGACTCGGTACCGAATATTTCGGACGCGGATGTGGCGAAGACCCTCGAGCAAGTGATCAGCTTGATGGTCGCCCGCAACATCGATGTGGCCTTTGCGTCTCCCCGTGCGAAGGCGATGGCGACGCACGAAGGCACGGTCGAGCAGAACTCCGTATGGGCCGATCTCAATAACGGCTTGATACTTCGCGCCTGTGAATTGAATCCGGGGCGCTTTGCGCCAGTGGGCATGCTCGGGCAGCATCCCACGTGCCCTTCCGAGCAGGTGGCGAAACAGATCGAGCGATGGGCCAACGCCGGTTTTGTGGCGTTCAATTTCGATCCGGATGGAACCGGCGGCCGCTGGCAGAACCAGCCCTTCACCGGGAAGCAAAATTACCCGGTGTTCGAAGCGGCGCAGGCGATGGATGTGCCTCTTGTGCTGCATGGCAGCGAATCCATCAACAAGAATTTTCCGCACACGGCGGTTCAATATTTGGTCGCGGACATCACGGCGTTCGTACAGCTGATGACGGCCAAGGATCTCTTCAAGGATTTCCCGAGATTGCGCTTTCTGATTCCGCATGCGGGCGGCGCACTGCCTTGCCAGATCGGGCGCTGGAGGGCGATCGGCAAATACAATAGCTGGACCAGTCCCGATGAACTGCTGAGCAGCGGCCACGTGTTCGTAGATACGTGCGTCTACAACCACATGAACATGCAGATGCTTTTCGAGGCCGTGCCGCTCGACAACATTCTCTTCGGCTCGGAATGCGATGGGGCTTTTCCCGGCGTGATCAACGACGAGACGAAGGATCACTACGACAATACGCGCCGGTACGTCGACGAGTCGAAGCTGAGCAGCGCCGAAAAGGATCGCGTGTACTCAGCGAATGCGCGCCGCGTCTATCCGCGCGCAAGCCGGTGGCTGAAGGCGTAGACTTCGTGGCTTGATTTATAGTCTTGGACAGGGCAAGCAATGTTGAAGCTACACGCACATCCACTCGCAACAGTGGCGCTCGTCCCGAGCCTTGCCCTATGTTCATCGTCGCTGCCCAAACCGGATTCTACAGCACAGACGGCGACACCCTTACCAGAACAGAAAATCGACCGGAAGGGGAGTCTCAAGGGGTCGTGAAACCAATTACGGCGAATGGCTTTATCGAGCCTCGATAAAATCAGGTTGCTGCGCCGCACCAATGCCCTATGCTATAAGCAAGGTTCAGCGCGTACTCGTCAGCGAGACCACAAGACCTATCTGCGGGAGGGGGCTAATGCGTAGGGTGCTCAATTTTGTGCTTGTTGCCGTCGCGGCGATGCTGGTGGCCGGTTCTGCGCTGGCGCACCATTCGTTCGCGATGTTCGACCAGTCGAAAACGGTGACGATTCAGGGCACGGTGAAAGATTTCCGCTGGACGAATCCGCATGTGTTCATCCAGGTGATGGTGAAGAACGATGCCGGCTTAGAAGAGGAATATAGCATCGAGATGACGAGCCCCGAGCATCTGGTGCGCACCGGGTGGAAGCCGGGAACGCTAAAGGCCGGCGATAAGGTGACGCTGAATATTCACCCCTTGCGCGATGGCACGATCAAAGGTGGGCAATATCTGTCGGGCACCGGGCCGGATGGGCCGCTGATCGGCGCTCCGCCACCGTCGCAAGGTGAAGGGAAATGAATTTGTGCCGAGTGGTCGTAGCAGCGGCGGTCCTGCTTGGCTGCTCTGTTGCCACAGCCGCGCAGACGCAAATGCCGGACTGGAGCGGGCAGTGGGAGATCGTCGGTGTAACGCCGAATGCAGCCGGAGGACTCGCAGAGCCGGTCCAGCAGGTTCTCAAGACGATGCAGTGGGAAGCCCCGAATCGGCCTGAAACACAATCGACTGTGGATCAGCAGAATGTGGAGTTTCGCAAATACTTCGACGCGGCCTACCATGGCACCTATATCGGTGGCGAACCGGGGGTAACCTGCACGTTCGGATTTCCGACGGTGATGCTCGACTCGCCCTTGATGTTCGAGATTCTGTCGACACCAAAGGAAACAGTGCTGATTTTCTCGGCTCGGGAGATCCGCCACATTTACACGGATGGTCGATCACATACACCGAAAGACGAACTTTGGGCCACGCCCTGGGGCGACTCGATCGGTCATTGGGAAGGGCAGACGCTGGTCATCGACACGATCGCGGTCGATTCCCCTCCCGGTACTGGGTTTCCTAAGGACGTTGTACCCATCTTAGCGCTCGGCGGGGATGTCGACGAAGGCGTGCTCGTTACGGTCCTGAGTTCGCAGGCACACTACATCGAGAGAATTCGAAGGATTGATCCGGGCCATCTGGAGGACCGCATGACCGTAATCGATCCGGCGAATTTGACGCGGCCCTGGCAGGTGAAGCGTATTTACCAGCGAGTGGCGCACATCAACCGCATGGTCTATGAGGACTGCGAGGGCGAAGACCGCAATCCCCTGGTCGACGGCAAGTTCACGCTTGCGCCGCCGCCATCGGAGCGGCAACCGATGCCATCTGGGCCGTCAGCGACTGCCGCGGCTGCTGCTGGATCCGCCACGAAATAGATTCCCGTCGGAAGGTGAAGCTTAGATGACGCGGAAAAGATTGGCGCTAGCGACGGTTGTCCTTGCGGGTGTCTCGGCGATGGGCGCGTCGAACAAACCGACGGTAATGCCGGACTGGAGCGGGCAGTGGGAAATTGCGAGCGGGGCGCCAAACGCCTCGGGCGGCTTCAAAGAGTCTCTTGCACAGGTGCTGAAGGAAACGCAGTGGTCGCCGCCGAACAAACCTGAAGTGCAGGCCCGAGTAGATCAGCAATCCGCGGCAGACCGGAAAAGAACCGAAGCGATCCAGCGTGGAGAAGCAGTTCCCGCCGTCAGGCCGACCTGCACGTTTGGATTCCCG
>Ga0335078_10007704_pt1 | contig 15981 bp, 13 predicted proteins | sample Lox_Sample_32_FD_206711 | JGI IMG/M metagenome (GOLD analysis project Ga0335078, IMG submission 206711) | Soil microbial communities from Loxahatchee National Wildlife Refuge, Florida, United States - Lox_Sample_3.2 | ecosystem: Environmental > Terrestrial > Soil > Wetlands | place: USA...
TGGCCTCCCACCCAGGCCACGACATGATCCCACCGCAACGCCCGGACCTCCTCGGTCCGCAACCCCGTCAGCAGCGACAAGGTGATGTAAGCCTCCAGCCGGGTGCCCCTGGCCGTGGTCATCAGCGCGACCGCCTGCTCCAGCGTGAGCGACTTCGACGGACGCCCGGCACCATGGCCCTTCGGCGGCTTGACCAGCGCTGCGACGTTGCGGCCCACTAGGTCGTCGCGCTCGGCCTGCCGGATCGCCCGGACCAGCACGTTGTGTGCGATCTGCACCGTCCGCGTCGACGACCGGGATGCCACCGACGTCAGCGCCTTCTGGACGTCTCCGGCTGTCAGGTCGGTCAGCCTGACCTGGCCCAGCTCCTCACGCAGCGCCTTGCCGATCGTGTCCCGGTACAAGCTCACCGTCCGGCCCGAGAGCCCATCCACGCCGACGGCCAGCCAGTCATCGATCGCGTCACCCACGGTGTACCGACGCCGAGGTCGCAGCCCGCCCGCCACCTGCTTATGCAGTTCCCGGAGCTTGTCCCGGACCTCAGTCTTCGTCCGCCCTGACACCTTCTTACGAACCCGTGCCCCGGACGGGCTGAATCCCAGGCTCACGGCCCCGATGTACCGGTTCTTGGACGCGTCCCAGTAGATCGAGTCCTCGCTCTGCCCGCGCCGCTTGCTCAAAGAAGCCTGCGTCATGGGAGCCACTTTACTCCGACTGGCTCCCTTTTTGGCTCCCCGCCACACGTACAGGAACCCCCACAAGCCTCTGACCAGCGCGCCCGGCAGGATTCGAACCCGCGACCCGCTGCTTAGAAGGCAGCTGCTCTGTCCGGCTGAGCTACGGGCGCCCGGAGATAATTTTGCACGGCGAATGTCACACATAGGCCACACGAGGGTCGCAGTGTGTCGCGCCCCCGAGGCCGCGACCCGCCTCGTGCCCAACCAAGCTACCGGCCCTGCGAGTACTCCGAAATAACGTATGTTCGCGGCGTGCTGGACACCCGGGGCGCGGGTCGGAGCACGGGTGCTCGGTTTCTGCCCATTTGGGCCGATCGGATGCTTCCCGGCGCTGCCGCAGCCATTACCAAGAGGCTCGGCCGGCCCAGCCCAACCGTAGCTATGCCACAGAGTGACGGCCCTGACCGTGTCAGTGCCACAACGCTCCGGCCGGGCCTGCTGCCCGAGTGACTGCGGGGGCAGATACGCCGACGGAAGCGACCCTAGGGCCGCAGCGGGCATCAACCCACATCCAGGCCTGGGACACACCGCAACCTGGGGTTACTTCGGAATGCTCACCTGCCTCAGTGCCTCCCACAGTAAAGTCCGTCGGCCCAAGATCGTGATCGAAGCCGCAGCCAGCGCTCCGACCTGGGCTTCCGGCCGCAGCAAGCCAGCCGGCCGCAGCAAGCCACCCGGCCGCAGCAAGCCACCCGGCCGCAGCAACCCAGTCAAGAACTCATCGTGCCTGGTCGAGCCGCGCCCGCTGCTCAAGCGTAAGCTCCAGGTCCACCGCCTCGAGGCTCTCCTGGATCTGCGCCACCGACGACGCCCCGACGAGCGGGATGATCGGCAGCTCCCCGCCGATCAGCCAGGCGAGCACCACCTGGTTTACGGTCGCCCCGACCATCCCCGCCACCTCGCGCAAGGCAGCCAGCCGGGCAGGCGTGCCCGCGTGATCGAACTCCGCGCCCAACCGGCGGTCCGCCCGGACGTACGCCCCGCTCAATAGCGGCGAGTACGCCACAAGCACCAGCCCGGGCTCCGAACGCAGGTAGCTAAGCAGTTCCCCGCCCGCCACCCCCGCCTGCCCGTCGACGGACCGCCGCCCCGGCAGGTCGGCCCGCTGCCGCAGGTATGTGTGGTGGTACTGCAGCACCTCATACCCCGGCAGCCCCGCCGAGGCCGCCAGAGCCCGCGCCCGCTCCACCCGCCATACCCACTGGTTGCTCGCCCCGAGCAGCCCGACAGCACCAGATGAAACCAGCTCCGCGAACCCCTCCACCGTCTCCCGCTGAGGCACCAAAGGGTCGTCGATGTGCGCGTACATCAGGTCCAGCCGCGACACCCCGAGCCGCGCCATGCTCCGCTCGGCTGACTGCCTGAGAACCTTCGCCGACAGCCCCTCCATCGGCGTGCTGAACGAGGTAGCCGGCGCGACCGGCCGCGCGCCCACCTTGGTCGCGATCACGATCTCGTCGCCGATGCCGCGGCTGCGCCGCCACCGTCCGAGCAGTTCCTCGCTCTCGCCGCCCTGCGTGCCGTGCACCCAGAACGCGTAGTTGCCCGAGCTATCGATGAACGTCCCCCCCGCCGCTACGAACCGATCCAGGATCGCGAACGACGTCACCTCGTCTGTCCGGCTGCCGAACAGCATCGCCCCCAGGCTCAGCACGCTCACCTGGCGCGTGGTCGCCGGGTCGGTTCCGATCGTGCGGTACTTCATCACAGCAAGCGAGTCTGGCTGATGAAGCGCTCTCTAAGTCAACCTAAGTCAACCCGAGAAACCCGGTCACCGACCGCCGGATCCCGCCCGCGTCCAGCCCCTGCATCCGGGCGTGGTCGTCCGGCGTCCCGTACCGCCGCAACTCCGGATTCCTGATCCCCAGCCCGAGCACCCGGTGCGGCAGCGCGCCGAGCGCCGAACTCACCACCGCGGAAGACGTCCCCGCCAGATACGGCTCCACCAGCACCACCACACCAGAAGCGCTCGCCACAGCACGCAACCCATCAGCATCGAACGGCCGCACCGTGGTGGCGTACGCGACACCGACGTCCAGGTCGACGACCGCGTCGAGCACCGTATCGAGCAGAGGCCCCACCGCGACCACCACCCCCAGCGACCCCTCCCGGATCACCTGCAGCCGACCCGAGCCGGAGACAGCCCGCGCCGCCCCGTTGGCCTCCGTCGACAGCCGGATATAGGCAGAACGCCCGGACCCCAGCGCCCGCACCGCCGAGCGCAGCGCCGAAGCGACCTCGTCCGGATGCCCCGGAACGTGCACCGAGAACCCTGGCACCGCGCCCACGAGCAGAACGTCCTCGGGTGCCTGATGCGTACGCCCCGACCGCGCGGCGTCGTAGGACGCGCCGACGCTGACCAGCACCGCCGCCGCCCCCTGGTGTCCGATGTCGAGCTTGACCTGCTCGAACGCGCGCTCAACGAGGAACGGCGCGTAGGTGTGCACGATCGGCCGCATACCGGCGAGCGCGAGCCCGCCGCCGACGCTGACCATGAGCTGTTCCCTGATGCCCACGTTGAGCACCCGCGAAGGATGCCTGGCCATCGCCTTGGCGAACAGGTCCGCCGAGATGTCCGCCAGCACGACCGCGGTCAGCGGGTCCTCCTCAACCAACTCCACCGCCGCATCGCGGAACGCCTCGCGCATGTCGCCCACCACCCTCACCCCTTCCTCTCTACCGACGCCACGACCAGCGAAGGCCCGCCGCCAGACGCGGCCGAAAGCGCCACAGCAAGCGCGCCGTGATCACGCCCGTCCACCCGCGTCACCGTCCACCCGGCGACCCCGAAGTGCGCCTCGATGCCCCCGGAACCCCAGCCCCACGTAGAGGACTGGTTGTCCACCGCGATCACGGTCAGGTTCGGCAGCCGGGCCGCGCCCGCGTACACGATCGCCTCGCCGTTGCTCCCCTCGTCCAGCTCCGCGTCCCCCACAAGAACGAACACCCGCGGTTCGGCCAGGCCGCGCGCCAGCAGCCCGTGCGCGAGCCCGACCCCGAGCGGCAGCCCGTGCCCGAGCGACCCGCTGGAGATCTCCACCCCAGGGACGAGGTTGCGGTCCGGGTGATAGCCGAGCGGCGAGGCGGCGGAGCCGAACCCCGCCAGCCAGTCCTCGGGAAAGAACCCCTTCGCCGCGAGCACCGCGTAATAGGCGGCCGGCCCGTGCCCCTTGGACAGCAGGAACCGGTCCCGCCCCGGATCATCCGCCGTCGATGGCGACACCCGAAGCACCCGGTCGTAAAGTACCCACAGCACGTCAAGCGTCGACGTCGCGCTCGGCCCGTGCTTCTCGTCCCCTGTCATCGCCGTCATCAGCCCGGCAAGCTCCGCATAAGTCCTGCTCATGACGACCACACTGCCCCCGGCGGGCCGGAACCGCATCGGCCGCCCGCCCCGTTCCCGCTCCGCCGATGGTCCTAGGCCCCGCGCCCGATGGGGCGCGCCCGGGTGGCGGGCCGGACCACGGGCCGGAACAATAGCCGGGTGACCCGCCCATCCCGCCGACGCTCGCCATGGCCGCTGGCGGCCGGCCTAGCGGCGGGCGTCGCGCTCGACGCCCTGCTCGGCGACCCGCGCCGCGGGCACCCGGTGGCCGCGTTCGGCCGCGCCGCCGCCGCGCTCGAGTCCCGCGACTACGCCGACACCCGGCTGCGCGGCGCGCTGCACGCCGCCGCCTGCGTGCTCGCCGCCGCCGCGCCCGCCGTGCTCCTGCGCCGCCGTACGGCAGGCAGGCCGCCGCTTGAGGCGGCAGCGGTCGCGGCCACGGTCTGGGCCGTCACCGGTGGCCGTTCTCTTTCTTTTTATGCAGAACGGGCGGTGGTATCACTGTCCCGCAACGATCTCGATGCCGCGCGGCAGATCCTGCCGAGCCTCTGCGGCCGTGACCCGGCCGGGCTCGATGCCGCCGAGATGGCCCGCGCCGTCATCGAGTCGGTCGCGGAGAACACCTCCGACGCCGTGGTGGCGCCGCTGCTGTGGGGTGCCGTCGCCGGGCCGCCCGGCCTGGCCGCCTACCGCGCGATCAACACCCTGGACGCGATGGTGGGCTACCGCTCGCCGCGGTACCTGCGGTTCGGCTGGGCCGCGGCGCGGCTGGACGACGCGGCCAACTGGATCCCGGCCCGGGTGACCGCCGCGCTTGCAGTCGCCTGCGCCCCGCTGGTGCCCGGCGGCGACTGGAGTGCCGCGCTGCACACCGTGCTGCGCGATGGCGGCCGCCACCCAAGCCCGAACGCGGGCCGCTGCGAGGCCGCCTTCGCCGGGGCGCTCGGCGTCCGGCTCGGCGGCACGAACAGCTACGGCGGAGTCGCGGAAACCCGTGCGGAGCTGGGGGACGGGCAGGTCCCCGGGCCCGGCGACGTCCGTCGCGCGGTCATGCTGGCCAGGGCGGTCACGGTGGCCGCGACCGCCCTGGCGGTGCTCGCGGCGCTGGCGCGCGGCTGGCTTACCGGCGGGCGAGGAAGCTCAGCGCCCAGACGACAAGCGCGGCGAGGGCAACCCACCACAGCACGTGGATCGCGAAGCCCAGGCCGAAGATGAGCACGATGATGAGCAGGGCAACCAGGACGATCATTTCCGTCAGCTACCCCGTAGGGTGAATCGAAACCTGCCGACCCGCGGAAAGGAGTCACCCGTGCGCGGAGCGCTACTGATCGCGGGCACCGGGTCCGACGCGGGGAAGAGCATGCTGGTGGCGGGGCTGTGCCGGTGGCTGGCCAGAAGCGGCGTCAAGGTGGCGCCGTTCAAGGCGCAGAACATGTCGTTGAACTCCTTCGTCACGCCGGACGGCGCGGAGATCGGCCGCGCGCAGGCGATGCAGGCGGCCGCGGCGGGCATCGAGCCGGCCGCGGACATGAACCCGGTGCTGCTCAAGCCGGGCAGCGACCGGCGCAGCCAGGTGGTGGTGCTCGGCCATCCCGAGGCCGAGGCGGACGCGGTTGGGTACCGCGCGCACGCGCCGCGGCTCCGCCGGGTCGCGCTTGACAGCCTGGCCCGGCTGCGGGACGCCTACGACGTGGTCGTCTGCGAGGGCGCGGGCAGCCCGGCGGAGATCAACCTGCGCGACACCGACGTGGCGAACATGGGCCTGGCCAGAGCCGCCGATCTGCCCGTCGTGGTGGTCGGCGACATCGACAGGGGCGGGGTGTTCGCCGCCATGTTCGGCACGCTCGCCCTGCTCGAGGAGCCCGACCAGGCGCTCATCTCCGGCTTCGTGATCAACAAGTTCCGCGGCGCGGCCGAACTTCTCGACCCGGGCCTTGCCATGCTCAGGCGGCTCACCGGGCGTCAGGTCTACGGCGTGCTGCCGTGGCGGGAAGGCCTCTGGCTGGACGCCGAGGACTCCCTGTCGCTGGCAGGGTCGCTGGGAGGCCGCGAGCACGCAGTGAGCCAGGACACGCACCACGGCCCGTTCGGTAATAATGATGTTCTCCGGATAGCCGTCGTGCGGCTGCCGAGGATCAGCAACTTCACCGACGTCGACGCGCTGGCCACCGAGCCGGGAGTGCTCGTCAGGTTCGCGACCAGCCCGGCCGACCTGGCCGACGCGGACCTGGTGGTGCTGCCTGGCACCCGCGCCACCGTGGCCGACCTGGACTGGCTGCGCCAGCGCGGCCTGGCCGACGCGATCGCCGGGCGGGCCCGCGGCGGCCGTCCCGTCCTCGGCATCTGCGGTGGGTACCAGATGCTCGCCGCCAGCATCGAGGACCAGGTGGAATCGCGCCGCGGCCTGGTAGCCGGGCTCGGCCTGCTGCCAGCCCGGGTGCGTTTCGGCGCGGACAAGACGCTGGCCCGCCCGGTCGGCCGCGCGCTCGGCGCCCGGGTGGCCGGCTACGAGATCCACCACGGCATCACCGAGGTCACCGACCCGGCGGCAGAACCGTTCCTCGACGGCTGCCGGCGCGGCGCCGTCTGGGGCACAAGCTGGCACGGAGCGCTGGAGAACGACGACTTCAGGCGCGCCTTCCTCACCGAGGTGGCCGCGCTGGCCAGCCGCGCCTTCACCCCCGCTCCGGGCACCGCCTTCGCCGCCGTCCGCCAGGCCCGCCTCGACCTGCTCGGCGACCTGGTAGCCCAGCACCTAGACACCACCGCCCTCACCACCCTCATAGAAAACGGCCCTCCGCCCGGCCTGCCTCGGGTCAGAACCTCGCTCGCCGAACCCGAGTCCCTCTCACCCTGAGAGAACATAAGTGTCGGTTTGCGCATACCGTAATCGGGCCAATTCTGTCCGTTGACCAGGTACGGGACGTAGTCCTAGGGTGTGCGGGTCATCAATACGGTTTGCGAGCCCGCGACCAATGGAGGTCGTCATGAGCAGTTGGGACGCGACCAGTTACGGGGCCAAGGACAATCTGCTCCACGTGCTCAGCCGGGAGGCCGAGGCGTTGTTCGAACTGGCCGAGGCCAGCGATTCCTGGGCCGCGCCGACAGCGTGCCCGCTCTGGGAGGTGCGCGACGTCGTCGGCCACCTGATCGACGTCACGGAGAGCTACTTCGTCGAGTTCGACGCGGCCCAGTCGGGCATGGCGGCGGCCGATCCGCTCGGCGTGGCCGTGATGCCGGAACGCCTCGACGAGGGCGCGAAGGAACACCGGATCCTGCCCAGGGGCGACGCGATGGACCGGCTGCGCGCCGACTTCGCCAAGATGACGGAGATCTGCGCGGCGCTCGGCCCCGACGAGTGGGCCGGGCTGACCGTCAGGCACAAGTACCTGGGGCCGCTGCCGGCCTACTTCTACCCGGTCTTCCAGCTGATGGACTACGCCGTGCACGGCTGGGACATCCGGCAGGGCACCGGCCGGGCGCACGGCCTGGCGGGTGACGCCGCCGACCTGCTCGCCCCGTTCATGTTCATCCTGTGGCGGGCGATCGCGCAGGTCCCGGCCGACACGAATGACTACGCGGTCGGCGTCCGGGTCCTGGGCGGCAACGCCGCCGACTACCTGGTGAGCAAGGGCCGCGACGGCCTGAGTTACGCTCAGCAGGACGTCTCCGGCCTGCCCGCGGTGATCGAGTTCGATGCCGGGAGCCTGGTGCTGACCGCGTTCGGCCGGGTGAACGCGGGAACGATCAGGGGCGATCGCGTGCCGGCCGAGGCGTTCCTGAACTCGTTCCGCCGCATCTGACAGGAGCCGCACATGGATCTCGCCGCGATCGAGGCCGAACGCGCCAGGCTGCGCGCCGAGTACCTGCCCACGCAGCGCCCGTCGAGCAGCGCCCGCGGCATCCACCACACGGCCTTGCTCAGCTCGGACGTGGGCCGGACGATCCGCTTCTACCAGGGGATCCTCGAGTTCCCGCTGACCGAGATCATCGAGAACCGCGACTACGAGGGGTCTAGCCACTTCTTCTTCGACGTCGGCAACGGCAACCTGCTCGCCTTCTTCGACTTCCCCGGCCTCGACCTGGGCCCCTACGCCGAGGTCCTGGGCGGCCTGCACCACCTGGCGATCTCCGTCACCCCGGAGAAGTGGGCCGCCCTGCGCGCCAACCTGGACCGGGCCGAAGTCCCCTACCAGGAGGAAAGCGGCACCTCCCTCTACTTCCGCGACCCAGACGGCGCGCGCCTGGAACTCCTCGCCGACCCCCTCGGCGAGATGTACGGCCACCATGTCCTCTAGCGCGTGAGCGCGGCAGCTACGCCGCATGAGCGGGCCCGCGGCGCGCTGTACGGGCTCGCGATCGGGGACGCGCTTGGGATGCCGACGCAACTGCTGTCACGGCGAGAGATCATCGGCCGGTGGGGGCCGCTGCTGACGGGCTTCGAGCCCGCCCCGCCCGGCCACCCGATCGCGGCCGGGATGCCCGCGGGCTCGGTCACCGACGACACCGAGCAGGCCGTCCTGCTCGGCAGGCTGCTTGTCGCCGGGCACGGCACCATCGGCCCGCACCAGCTCGCGACGGCGCTCGCGCTGTGGGAGCGCGACATGGCCGAGCGCGGCTCGCTCGACCTCCTCGGCCCCTCCACCAAGCGAGCGGTCGCGGCCGTCCTGGCCGGCACCCCGCCGGAAGAGGCCGGCTCCGCCGGCGACACCAACGGCGCGGCGATGCGCATCGCCCCAGTCGGTATCGCCACAGATTCCGACGACCTGCCAACCCTCGTCGACCGTGTGGTCGCGACGAGCCGCGTCACCCACAACACCGGCATCGCCCTGGCCGGCGCCGCCGCCGTGGCCGCCGCGGTAAGCGCCGGCGTCTCCGGCGCCGGGATCGGCGAGGCGACCGCGTTCGCGGCGGACGCCGCGGGCATCGCGGCGACCCGCGGCCACTGGGTGGCAGGCGCCGACGTCGCCGAACGCATCGAGTGGGCCACCGCCCTGGTCAGCGGCCTGGCTCAGGCCGAGGCCGCGGACGTCATCTACTCCCTGGTCGGCACCAGCCTGGCCGCGCAGGAATCGGTCCCCGCCGCGTTCGCGGTGCTCGCCGCGATCCCGGCGAGCCCGTGGCACGCCTGCCTGCTCGCGGCGTCACTCGGCGGCGACTGCGACACGATCGCCGCCATGGCCGGCGCGGTGGCCGGCGCCTGCCACGGAATCGCCGCCTTCCCGCCCGAAGCGGTCGCCGTCATCGACGCCCAGGGCCTGGACCTGGCCGCCCTCGCCGAAGACCTGTACGCCCTGCGCTAGAACCCGTCGGCACGATCCTGTTCGGGCAGAAGCGCCCTGATTACGGCGGTTCGCCGCGTAGATCCCGCAATGACGACCGCTCAGTCAAGGACCCTTCGCACATGTTGGCCAAATTGTTACCAAAATCGTGCAACTTAGTACGTTCTGTAAACATTTACTGTTTAGGTCAAGTTGGGACTTGGGTTAACGGGCGGAAAGGTTGTACATGCACAGAATCATCCATCTCGCTTGCCGTCGTACGGCAGGCGTGGCCGCGGGGGCGATACTGCTCGGCGGCCTGGCCGGGGGAGTCCTGCTGACGCCTGGCACGGCATTCGCCAGCACCACCACCGGCACCACGACGGCCATCAGCGGCACGACGCAGACGACCGGCCTCAGCGGGACGACGCTCAACATCCAGGTGTCCGTCACCCCCGCCGACGAGACCCCCGGGCTATCCGGCCAGGTCAACGTCTCCGATGGGGCAGGCGACAGCTGCCTGGCCACGCTCGGCGCACCGGGGCCGAACGGGGTCGCAAGCGGCACCTGCAGCATCGCCAACCTGCAGAACGGCACCTACATGCTGACGGCCGGCTACCAGGGCTCGCCCCTGTTCAGCCCGTCTGGCAGCTTCCCCTACCGCGTGTGGATCAAGAACGGCTTCTTCCGCCCGCAACTCGACACGAACCTGAGCTGCACGCACTACGTGTTCACCGGCCAGCACGGCAGCTGCACGCTGTGGGTCACCAACGTGGGCCACAGCTTCGCACAGGACGTGAGCGCGCAGATCGCCCTGCCGTCGCAGCTGCGGGCCGACTTCTGTGGCTTCGGGTTCTACTTCGGCTGCTCGATCTTCAACAACACCGCACATGAGAACCTCGGCACGCTGCGGCCGGGTCAGACCAAGTCGCTGACCGTGGTCTTCACCGCCCGGTCTTCCTTCAACCTGTGGGGCTGGCACCGCGGCCACCGGTTCACGGTCCGGGTCTTCGGCTCCGCTTCCGCCTTCAACAACCTGTGGTTCTTCGGGCCGGGGAACGGCTTCTCCACCGCCTTCGTCACCATCATCCCGAGGGGCTGGTGGGCGTACTGACGGCGTAGCCCGTTAAGCACACCCCGAGGGGCGCAGGCACCACGCCTGCGCCCCTCGTTCGTTGCCGTGGTCACCGCGTTAATGTCACCGGCGACCGTTAACCTCTGTGCCAAGCCAGTTGTCCGGATTTAAGTAGCGCGTTGTACCCGGGCGGTACTCTGGCAAGCAAGGAGATGGGTGGATGGCGATGAGACGCCTGGAGCCGCCAGTGCCGCTGACCGTTCAAGGCCTAGGCATCAAGCTGGACCGTCTGGCAGACGGCCAGTCCAAGCACGAGGGCTGGCTGCACCGCCTCGCCGAAGGTCAGGAGCGGCACGAGGGCTGGCTGCACCGCCTCGCCGAAGGTCAGCAGCGGCACGCTACCGTCCTTGACCTTCACAGCAGCAAGCTCAACGAGCTGATAGCCGGCCAGAATGCGCACACCAAGCAGCTAGACGACCACACCAAGCAGCTAGACGAGCACACTAGGCTCCTGAACGAGCTGATTCGTAGTCAGGCATTCCAGACGGAGCTGCTAGAACAATTGGTCCGAGGCCGGGAGAATCCGGCCGCCGGCCGCTTAGCCAGCCTCTTACGGCGGGACGGCAGGCGAGGTGACCGATGCGAAGACAGCGGGGTGAGGACCCGGGCGCGCGTGAGCTCGGTCGCGGGCTCAGCGCGGACCGCGCCTTGATGAGCCCGCCGCGGCTGCAGCGCCTGCTCTTCGCCGGGGAGGCGCTTGTCGACCTGCTGATGCGCGTGCCCGCGCTGCCCGAACGCGGCGGTGACATGCTTGCGGAATCCTCCGCCATTCAGGTGGGCGGCGGGTTCAACATCATGGCCGCGGCCGCGAGGCAGGGGCTGCCCGTGGTCTACGCCGGCGGCCACGGCACCGGGCCGTGGGGAGACCTGGTCCGGGAGGCCCTGGCCGCGGAGGACATCAGGATCCTCCGCACGCCGGACCCGGACGCCGACACCGGCTTCGACGTCGCCCTTGTCGAGGCCGGCGGCGAGCGGACGTTCGTCACCAGCCTGGGCGCGGAGACGCTGCGCGATCCCGGCGCATGGGACCTGGTCCGCGTCCGGCCCGGCGACGTGGTCTACGTGTCCGGATACGGCCTGGTCGCGCCGGGTTCCGGCACCATGCTCGGTGCCTGGGCCGCCGCGCTGTCGGCCGACGCCCTGCTGTTCGTCGACCCGGGCCCGCTCGCCGCGGACATACCCGCGGCGGTGCTTGACCCGGTGCTCGCGCGCTGCGACTGGTTCAGCTGCAACCGGCGTGAGGCCACCCTGCTCACCGGCGCCGACGATCCGGCCGGGGCGGCCCGGCTGCTCGTGCGCCGGACGGGTCAGGCACACGTCATCGTCAGGGACGGGCCCGCGGGCTGCGTGCTGGCCATGCGGGTGACGGGCCCGGCGCTCGACCACGGCCTGGCGCTCAGCCTGATCCCGGCGCCCGGGGTCGAGGCGGTCGACACGACGGGTGCGGGAGACGCCCACTCAGGGGTGTTCCTGGCCGGTCTCGCCGCGGGGCTCACCCCGGCCGCCGCCGCCACCCGCGCCAACGCGGCGGCCGCGCTTGCCGTCACCCGGCGGGGCCCGGCCGTCTCTCCCTCCCGGGCCGAACTGGACGACTTCCTGGCCGAGATCTCCGGCCCGCGCGGCTAGGCCGCCTAGGCAGGGATCGTGAGGTCGAACACGACGGTCACCGTCAGGCCGCCAGGGTTTATGGTGATCTTCGCCTTGAACGCCACCTTGCTCTTGGCCTTGACCGTCACCACCACGTAGCCTCCCGATCCGAGCGAGTCCGACGTCGGGGAGATTGTCAGCTTGCCGCTCGGCGAGGAGATCACGAGGTTAGCGACCGGGCCGTTCTCCGCGGTCACGATGAACGTCCCGATGACCGCCTTCCCGGGCGTGGATGTGAGCACCAGCTTGGCCGTGGACGCCACCAGGACCCCAGGCGTCGGGGACGGCGACGGGGAGGGCGACGGCGACGCGGACGGCGAGTGAGACGGCGACGGCGACCGCGACGAGGACCCCGGAGTGGGCGTCGCCGCCGGGCGGCTGCTCGGCCCGCCCGCGGTGGTCGGCGTGAGCGGGGTCGGCGTTGCCCGGTGCGGCGCGGCCGTGTGCTGCGGCGTCGGCGACGCCACCGCGGTGACCGGGGCCGCGGTCGAGGCGTGCGGGACGCCGCCGCCGAGCGCCACGGTCGCACCCGGGGTCCGCGGCGATCCACCGACGGTCAGCGCCACGGCGACCCCGGCGACCGCGGCAGGCACGACGAACGCGGTCACCGCCGCCAGGACCCGCGGCCGCCGGGCCCTGCGCCACCATTCCGGCCCCTTGGGCTCGGCAGGTCTCGGGAATCCCGCCCGGTCGAAAGTACCCGCGCGATGCACCACGCTCACCCCGTATGCGCGGCCGGCCGGGGTGGTGTCGGTGCAGGCCTTAAGCACCTGCTCCTTGAGTCCGTCGGGAGGCGCGACCTCCGGCGGCGGGTCGGCCGGATCGCCGGCCTTGACCGTGATCCCCGGGTTCCTTGCCTGCAGCCTGCGCACGCACTCGTTCCGCGCCACCGCCTGCAGCCAGGCGCCGAGCCGGTTCGGGTCGCGCAGCACGCCGAGCCTGGACACCGCCACGATGAACGTGTCGCGCACCACCTCGGCCGCCTCGTCGCCAAGCCCGCCGGAGGCCTTGGCGCCCTCGCGGTCCGCGAGGTCCTCGAACGTGCCGCTGCTCGCCGAGGCCCCATCCTCGGCGATCGGGGGAAGCATATGGCGGCAAAAGCCGTAAAGGGCTGCGGCGTACGTGTCGTAGGCCTCTGCTAGCCCAGCTGGGTCCCCCGCCACGATGGCCGCGACAATGTCACGGTCCTGCATGCGCATTACCGTAGTTCGTCGGCGCATAAAGGTCAGTCAGAACGACATAACCGATAGCGGAAAGAAGCGAATAACACGGTCACGACGACGTAGGCGTCGGTGTCGGTGTGGGCGTTGGTGTCGGTGTTGGTGTTGGGGTCGGTGTGGGCGTGGGCGTCGGTGTCGGTGTGGGCGTCGACGAGTGCGTGCGCGTGGGGGTGGGCGAGGAAGACGGCGACACCGAGGCCGACGCGGACGGCGAGGGCGAGCGCGACGGTGACGCAGTGCCGGACTGGACCGGCGATGTGCTCGTCGGCGGCGCGACCGTGGGCTGCTGCGCGACCGCCGTGGGCGGGCCGCCTGGCGTCGGGGTCGGTACCTGCGACGGTGAGTCCCCGCTGTTGGCGGTCGCCGCCGCGCTCGCGCTCGCCGACGGCGCGCCGCTGGTCCTGGCGGCAAGCGCGCCCGCGGAGTTCGAGTGCCCGAAGGTTATCGCCGCCCACGCCGCCACGGCCGACAACAAGATCACGACCACGGCCGCCGCCGCCCCCGGGTGGCTCCGGACCCTGCTCCACGCCAGGACCCAGGCCGTGTCGGCGGACTGCTCGGGCCGGCCGCGGTTGCCCCCTCGCCGGTTGCCCCCTCGCCGGTGGCCCCCTCGCCGGCCGGGCGCAACCGGCGGCAGCACCTCGGTCGCCAGCGCGCCCGCAGGCGGCGGACCCGGCGGCAGCGCAGGCGGCGGACCCGGCGGCAGCGCGGCCCTCGGCGGCCGGGCCGGCGGCAGCGCGCCCGTCGCCGTACCGGCAGGCGCGGCACGCAGCAGGTCTGGCCGCGTGTCACCGATAACCGGATGACTCGCCGTCTTCGGGATGGCGTCGGCCGCCATCGCGAGCGTCGGCGCTCGCAGCCCGAGGGGGAGCGCGGGCAGCGGCAGCAAGCGGAATAGCTCCTCGGGGCGCAGCGCGCCCTGGGTGCGGGCCGTGCAGGTCTCGCACTGCTCGACGTGCTGCCCGATGGCCGCCCGCGCCTGCCCGGTCAGCCGCCCGTCCCAGTCGGCCAGCAGTTCATCAAGTGCCGGGCAGTTCTGCCGCCCGGTGCGCGCGATGACCAGCACGCCTAGGGCCTTCTCCAAGTGGTGGCGGGCGCGTTCGGCCAGCGCGTGGGCTCGATTCCAGGACACGTCGAGCACGACGGCAAGGTCGGCGTCGTGCAGGTCGTGCCGCAGGCTCAGCTCGACGAGCTCGCGCTCGCGTGGATTCAGCTCGGCCATGGTGGCGCGGATCATCCTGCGCACCTCGGCGTCGCGGCGTTCGGCGGCGGTGGGCTCTTGCGCGTTCGGCGGCCGGGCCGGGATGTCGGCTAGCTGGCCGAGGCCGGGCTCGGCCGCGTGCAGCCGGTTATAGCACTCGTCGCGGGCCACCGCGTACAGCGAGGGACGCAGCTGGCCGGGATCGCGGAGGCCGCCAAGCTTGGTGGCGGCGGCGATGGCGAAGGTTCGCTGCAGGGCCTCGGCGGCGTCGGCGGGCTCGGCAAGCATCCAGCGGCAGTAACCGTACAGCGACGCCGCGTATTTGTCATAAGCATCGACGACCCCAACCGGGTCGCCGGCCACAATGGCCGCGACGATCTCGCGGTCGTCCATGGCCCACACAATATTCCGGACATGATCTTCTTGGCTGGCTAACACGCCTGGTTGGGTAACAGATCAGCGGTATGCGGGGTCCGGGCGGGGCTGATGGGCGGCTTCCTCGCGATAGGCGGCGGAACCGCCGGACCCGAAGTCCGGGGTTTCGGCCGGAGCCCGGAACGGGATCCAGATCTGCACCGAGGTCCCCGCCCCCGGCGCGGACCTGAGCATCGCGTGGCCGCCGTGGGCCGCGGCGATCGCCTGAACGATGGACAGGCCAAGGCCGCTGCCGTGGCCGCCGCCGTCGCGCTGGGAGCCGCGGAAGAAGCGGTCGAACGCCCGCGCCGCCTCCTCCTCGCTCATGCCCTGGCCCGCATCGGTCACCTCAAGCAGTGCGCCCTGGCCGGCCCGGGCCAGCCGGACCGCGACCGGGGTGTCCGGCGTGGTGTGCTCGCGCACGTTGCCGAGCAGGTTCGCGAGCACCTGCCGGATCCGCGACTCGTCGGCGACCACGATCATGCTGGGCGGCGTGGTGGCGTGCACCCGCCGGCCCGGCTCGACCGCCTTGGCATCGGCGACCGCGTCCCTGACGAGCTCCGCCAGGTCGGTCTCGGTAAGGTCGAGAGAGGAGTTGCTCCGGTCCAGCCTGGCAAGCTCGAGCAACTCTGCGACCAGGCTGGCCATCCGGTCCGCTTCCTGCTCGATGCGGCGCATGGCGTTCGGCAGCTTGTCGGGGCCGAGCGCGCCCTGCCGGTAAAGCTCGGCGTACCCGCGGATGGTCGTCAGCGGGGTGCGCAGCTCGTGCGAGGCGTCCGCGGCGAACTGGCGCACCTTCTGCTCGGACTGCCAGCGGGCGCCGAACGCCTGCTGGATCCGGTCCAGCATCGTGTTGATCGCCGCGGCCAGCCGTCCCGCCTCGGCGTGGTCGCCTGGATCGGGCATCCGCGCGGTCAGGTCGCCACGGCTGGTGATCATGTCGGCGGTGCTCGCCATCCGGTCGAGCGGCGCCAGCCCGCGCCCGATCAGCCACCGGCCGCCGAGCGCGAGCAGCCCGACGAGCACCGCCCCGGTGATCAG
>Ga0335078_10007705_pt1 | contig 15979 bp, 12 predicted proteins | sample Lox_Sample_32_FD_206711 | JGI IMG/M metagenome (GOLD analysis project Ga0335078, IMG submission 206711) | Soil microbial communities from Loxahatchee National Wildlife Refuge, Florida, United States - Lox_Sample_3.2 | ecosystem: Environmental > Terrestrial > Soil > Wetlands | place: USA...
CGAACCGAATCTTCCTCCTGCCAGTGATGATTTCACCTCTACGAAAAGGGACCTAATCCTACTTTTGGCGAAAATGTCCAATTCGCTACCTACGACAACGTTGTAACCTGCCCTGCAGAGCATCCTCGCGAAGAACCCTTGAACCATCAGCCCCCGGATTTCTGGGGTTGCGGCTCTTGCGGCTGCGAGCCAAGGAGCAACCTCTGTGTTTGTCGGATCGATCATGATCCGGATTGTCCTCGTTTCCGGACCGGTCGCTAGTGCCCGCCTGAGTCCAGCGCAGGCGTCGTCAAATGTCCGGGCCCCTACTATCATTTCTCGATTTGAGCGAGCAAGTTCCACGAGGTCATCAGCCAAACATCTTCAGATATCTGACTTGCAAAGTATTTAGCAATTATACGAAAAAGTTAGAAAATTCCTAGACTCAGAAAGAACCCGCTGGAATGGATTCGGCGTATTTTTCGTACTACGCCTAATCCATAGCTAAAGTATTTATGTGTATTCCGAAATAGGGGCGATGTTAGAAGATGTCGAAGCGAGTGAGGTCGGAACTGGGAATTCACTCATGCGTAATAATATACCGTGATATGGTGACGGCGGGCGGGAGCACTTGGTTCTAGAACCTGGCGCTAGATCTGAAGGCAAAACCAAGCTTGGCGATACGAATTCCAAGATTGCTGCCATGGTCAAACTAATCACAAGGTATGGTCCTCAGATTAACCGGATATCTAGGGAGCTTCGAATCCACAAGGAGACGGCGAGGTACTGGTACAAAGAAAGATTGCTGAAGCGAGGCTACACAACAACTGCCGTTCCAAACTATGAAAGGCTTGGCCTAGGAAGGGTCGTTGCGCTCGCTGAATTCTCGGATAGGTTCGCACCCTACGCTGACGCGATACTCATGGCCATGAGTGAACTATGCTACTTGAGTAGTTTCGCAAAAACACTCACTGAAGACTTGTACTCGATTCAAGCGAATGTGCCTCGAGAGTATACTGCCGATTGGGTTCGGTTCATGCAAGCCTTGAAGCAACGTGGCCTTTTCAACTCCATCCAGGTGGTCCCGTTTGAATGGGTCTGGGTCGTTCCGATGCAATCAGAGCTGTATGATTTCGAAGAGGATTCTTGGCAGTACGATTGGACTTCGAAGATGAAGTTGGAAATGGATTCCGCCGGTTTCACCCCCTCGGCTAGAGGAAAGTTTGATTATGTTGATTTGGGTCTGATTAAGCAACTCCAGATAAACCCTGATGCAACATTGTTTGAGATTTCGCAGAAGCTCCAAGTGAACTACAAGACCCTGAGTTGGCACTATCGCACTCATGTTGTGGGGAATGGTTTAGTGAAAGGATACCTCGTGAATTGGACAGGGACGCGTTATGATCCCGAGTTGGCGAAGGCGCTCCACAGGAGACATAGGTACATTTGGGTCGAGTTGCTAGTAAGTGGCATAACAGAGAACGAAAGGATGGAGTTGATGGCGAAAGTCAATCGATTGCCATTCGTCTGGCTTGAAGCGGGGGGACAGAACTACTTTGCCCAAATCGCGTTTCCTAGTGAGACGATGACAGAAGCACTCGGGTTCATCAAGGAAGTTGTTTCGCCCATTAGACAAAAGACCACTTGGCACTTCATGGACCAAGCCAACGCCTTAAGATTCTCTATCACGCCGAGTCTGTACAACCAAGATACGAAGAATTGGAAATTTGATCAGCCCGAATTGCTAACCAAATTCGACAAACTTGTGCTAGAGATAAAGGGAATGACAAGCTGAGCAAGGTTGCCCCGGCTCTAGCTTGTCTTTATGAGCCGCCCATCCCACCGATGATTTCCAATGGGCTGATGTGTACCCCCAGGGTTGCGAGGACGACGCTCGCCCCACCGAGGGCCATCATCCCGTATCGAACCTTCTCGTCCAAGGTCATGTTGGTCATGGTATGAAAGGGCAAGCAGATAAGGTTAAGCGAGAGCCAAACCAGATTACGCCTAATCCATGCGAATTCTAACATTGCTAAAGGCGTTATTTCTAATGGTCACGTCAGGGCATACATGGGTTAGCATATGGAAATTGACAATCGACACAATGAAACAAGGACGAAGGTCGAGTTGGTGGAATGATTTGGTCTTCTCTTCCTGACTAACATTCCAGAATGAATGGGGTCGGCCGGATTTGACCGCATCACATCTGATGGGGGCAGAGAGGCCTTTGGAGCCTCCCCTTCGCCCAACGTCTGACCACTCGATTTCATGATGATCTGGTTCGTATAAAAACGCCACCCTCCAGCTCAGAAGCAGGTGATCAGCACGCCACGACGTCGCACCCCCCGAAGATGGTTCAGGATAGCCTGCGTGTCATATGACCCGGACTACGAGACGTACTTCGGCAGGCTGGGGAGGAGGCAGCGTCATCCCGCTTTTCAGAGCCGGAAGTCCGCGCTCCGGTATGCCACAAGAGAGTTGCACGTGATTGAAGCCCTGGGATTTCCCGCCAAGATCTGGAGACCTCTTCCTCACCACTCCGACAGCGGCCACATCCACATCGCGGCACTGGTTACCTATCGACAGGTCAGAAGGCTCTTCCCTTCTGAGAAGCTGATTCGGGACTATGGTAGCCTCGAAGCGCCTTCTTGAGAAAACCCCATCGACGGTTTGGACACGTATAACGAAGCTCTATCTTAGGCAAAAGAGCCAATCTGCGAATAGGATGGCGTCCCCTCGCTACTCTTGGTTTAGTGAAATCCGTCCAAGACCGACCAACATGAATCGGACCCGGCGTCACTTGCCAGTTGGCAGGGGCGAACGTGACCAGTGGCAAAGTGATATAATATTGAGATAGAGGACTGTTAGGTCGAATTTCGTGGTTAAACTAGACGTTCCTTTGATACCCCAGCAAGAAGAGTTCTACTGCGTCCCGGCATGTATCAAAATGGTGATGGAATACCTCAACAGCAGCGGAATGCTCAGGGTGCCACTCCCAACCTTAGAGCTGCGTGAGATAGCGAGGGTGGTGAAGACGAGCGACGGCACATTGGCCCACAACGTCCCCCTAATCAACCCGCGACTCGATGCGGCCGTGCCTTCCGTCGAGTTCGAAGACGAGTACCGCTCTCGCATCATTCATGAGATTGAAGAGGAACACCTACGGGGACTTCCCTGCATACCATGGATGCTTTTGACTGACGGGGTGCACTTCACCCACCATGCCGTCGTGATTACGGACATCGACAGGGACCTCAACAGGATAACGTATAACGACCCCGGGCCTCCGAGGGAGACCACCCAGCCGTTGAGTGCTTTCGAGACAGTCTGGGCCCGGGCCCAGACGACCTTGGTCAAACTTCAAATAGGGAAGAAGACCCGAACCGTCCTCACGCAGTTCACGGAGGGAAGAGCGAATGAAAGCTAGGGACGTCATCGAGTCGTATGTCTTCAGACACTATGGCAACCTGACTACTGTCGGGAGCGTAGGGTATGAAGAAGAATCCGGGAGATGGGTAGCGGAGCTGAAGTCAGACTACCCTCGGTGGATTAAGGACGACCGGAGCACGGGGGAGCCGATGCTCCGCTTCATAGCGATGGACAACATCGGAAAGATAGTCTTTGACAATGACCTGAACGTGCTCGAGGCTACTCCTAGGGACGAGTGCGGCGAACGGATCTGGGACAGGCTTGGCCTCTGGAGAGACGCGGCAGAGAGGATAATGGTGGAGGCTTCCGCCGACCAACTCGCCATGATAAGGGGGGCAGACCAGTTCCTCGCCCCCATCTGCACCATACTTGACAACCTGCAGAATCCGCTCCACAGCAAGCCGGTGATAACCCGGGAGGACATCATCAGGGCGGGGGGCCCTGATTGGTTCAAGTACCTCTCTCTACTCGAGGACTTGGAGATAGTCAGGGCGCTACCGGAGGAAAAGGAGTGGACCTACGGGCCGCTCTTTACTTCCCTCGAGGAGAAGGCGGCGAAAGAAGGAAAGGTGTTCGAGCGGGCGGTCTTCGCCCACATCCTGAAGAACCGGTACCCTGCCGTGAGGGATGTCCTTCGGATCGGCATTTTCGAGAGTGTCATACACTTGGACAGCAGCTACTACTGGCAGGCGATGGATGTCGAGGCGCCTATCTCCATCGAGAGAGACAACCTGTTCGCGAGGTACAGGGTCCAGTACGACGACCCCGACGCGGACCGCTTCACTCTGAATTCAAGGCTTCAGGAGCTGAGACGCGTCAACGCCATAAAACTGGACAATAACTTCTGTCTCGCGGAGCCTAGGATCCTCAAGCGTATGGTCGAACTCAAGCACGAAGCGGCAAAATATGGTCCGATGAGCGCCTAACGTCTCTCGTCGAGTTTCTACCACAGCCTCGGCCTCCTCCTTGTCGTTTGGGAACGTGATGGGCAGGGTCAGCGTAAACTCTCGGGTTCTTCCCTGAGAATGCGATGGAGTCGCTCAATTTCCTTCACCGCCCCCCTTATGTCAAATTCCTCGCCGAACAACGCAAGGCGGCCCGTACGGGGGTCGTAGACACGGGCATTGTCCTCAGGTTTGAACCTCAGCAAGTCAGCAGGTCCGTAGATCCTGCCAAAATGATCGCCCTTACTTGAAGCAATCCAGGAATCTAGCCTTTCGTCGAAGTGCTCAAACGAATCCCTCGCCTTTCGCCGCTTCAGTGGACTATCGTCGTGGACTGATAGGAATTCCCTCAATTGTTTTCCTCGTGCTTCCCTTTTGGGAATCGGCCAGAGAAACTTGGATATGTTCGCCGTCGCAACCAGGAATGCTTGGATAGAATACCAAGGCTCGGTATCGACGTCCGTGTGAGGAGATTGGATCAGCTTCCAGGCCTTTAGGGCATATCTGCACTGTTCTTCGATTTCCCAGAGATACAGTTTCATCTGTTCCTTATCCATCATTTTCTGTTATCTCTGCAGCTTCGCTCCGGGTAATGATAAGCCCAATGAGAGGCCGCCCGCAAGGACGCCGCGCCTATAGTCAAACAAAGCTGGCACCACCGCCCATCAGTTAAATTGACGATTGAACCCGGACTTGGTCGGGATGACAGCTGCTCCGCAGAAACGGTTCTGGATCCCTGCCTTTGCGACGGAAAGGGGAATCCGGACAGCCCTGCAGTGCCTCTACGTCGGACTGGTGGGATCAAGCGAGAATGCACGGAGTCTGCTTGAGGATGACCCGTCGAACCTGGATTACGCCGCAGCCGCCGGCAACAAGCTGACGAAGGGCTGTTTCGCTCAGGCGATCAGGTGGCTGGCGCGCGTGAGAGAATTCTCTGTAAACGAGGAGATTTTCCAGAAGCAGGTACTGGAGGCGGTCAGGTCCCCGGCTCGGTTCCTGTTGTCGGTCAGGGAGCAAAGACCTTCAACTACAACCCTGAGCGGACTGGTCTTTTCAAAGTCGCCTCCATTCTATGACAGATACTACCAGAGTCAGGTGATTGATTTTTCTCTGCTCTGCCCTGATCTCGGCACCCCCATGAACTTCCGCTACAAAACCGAGGCGCTGGGCGGAATCGGATACGGGCCATATGATTTCAGCGGCGTTCAACCCATACCCCTCGTAAACAGAATCCACCCATTCGATCCGAAAGTGAGGAAATCGAAAGTGTCCATGGAACTTCGAAAGCTCCAACAGTTCAAATCGAGCTGGAGAGACTTCCCAGAGGCCGCCAGATCATGGAGCTTCGAGAATTATACCCAAATTCATTGCACGCAGACTGGCCGGAAACATCTGGGTATACCAAGTGTGCTCAGCGGGAAACTGGTTGATCTTTCTCCCCCCAGGATGATTCTCCAGAGTCCAGTGGGCGACCTAAACTCGAGCGAGGTCTTGCTTACGGAATCACTGGTCGCTCAGTTCGATGGCGAAGAGGCCAGGATAAGGGAAATGGTCGGCAAACCTGTGAGATTGCTCGCGGTCTTCTGGTATGGCTACGGCTTTTCCCGTACGAAAGGGGTACTCCCGGAGGCATTCTTAATGGAGGAAGCGAGCGGCCTCGATGAAGCACGACTCGACGATGCGATAGGGTTCGTAAGGGACAGGAAGACAGTGAGCGAAAAGCAGTTTCTTTCAAACTACACTGATGCGGAATTGACGAGTCTGCCACCCGAGCTGATTAGTAGAAACCAGGGACTGCTCGAATGGACCGTCCCTCCCGCAATTCATGACAGGATCCTCGATGCTTTCCTAGACCAAGAGAGAATACTCAGTGAGTCAAGGCTGGTAGCGAACGCCGCAGGAGAGGCCCGTCCGGTCCTGCTCAGGGACGTGATTGACAGTGGTAAGCTGGGTATGGAACGTCTCGCAGGAATCTTGGCTGCTGACACCACCATTTCGGACATCATCCTCCTTTTGATTACATCCGAAGACGCCAAACTTGCGTGGTACCATTGGAGCGACATTGTCAGGGGACTCGGGAGGGACCCATCAGCCTCTCGGGCCAAACTCCGCTGGCTCAGAGACATGAGCCTTGTCGCGAAGAAGGGGGGGAACGTGCAAGTAACTCCGAGGGGACGGCTTGCGTGGTACTCAGCGAACCGGAACTCCCTGATGACTTCTGTTGAGAACTTCCTTGCGGGGAGAAGGGGGAACTTCGACATGCTCCAGATAACAAAGTCGGTTAACTTTCCCAAGTCCATGATTGTTGCATGCTTGGACGAGCTTGAGAAGGCGGGGAAAGTTAGATGCTTTCGAGTCTCGTGGAGGGAGTTCAAGCTGTTCTGGACGGTCACCAGCGGGGAACACACTCAGTCCCAATCTCAGGATACTACGCCCATGATTCAGGACACACTAACGGCTCTCGGGACTGCTGTTGACTCTCTTAGCACTCAGAAAATCCTAGAGAAGCTCATAGAATCGGACGCCAGATGGAACGAGGACCAGGTCCTTTCAACCCTCAATTACCTCAGGTCTCGCGGTTGGATAAGTTACGACCGCGAGCCGGGAGGAAACGAGATGTGGCTATACCCCCGGGAACGGAGAATCACAGATTTGTTTGCCATGTATCCAGACAGGCCTTTTACCCTGGATGACCTAGTGAGGGCTAATCACGGCCCGTCCGGGGAGACAGAACGCATCTTACAGGACCTCGCATCGAAGGGCCAGATCACCCCTTTCGGAGGTTACTGGTTCAAGGGCGACTGGACCAAGGCCACGGGGAAGATACTACTTTCCCTGTGCGAGAAACTAACCAGGTCGTTAATCAGAGAGAACGGTGGTCTGATATCGGAGGCGCGATTGATCTATGAGCTGAACCATTTCCTTCCTAACAAAGCGGAGGAGTATAGGCTTGAGGGGGATGTGAGGCAGATGAGCGAGAAGATGATTCAGGCGTTGGTCGAAGGTGGAATAATCTCCAGAAGGGGTCTTGGCTACAGCTTAGGGCCAGGTTGAAACTCCACTAGCCGTTGCAAGATCATCTACAACAGCTGCCAGCTTCCAAGCGGCCCTCCCCTGAATGGCCAGTCCGATTTCATAGTTCGAGAACATACCACCCCAGGAGAAATTTGCGGAGCCGACGAGAGCCCTCTTGCGGTCTACTACCACGATTTTGGCGTGGAGCTGCCTTCCCTTTTTGTCGGTAAAGTTCAGGACCTTGAAGTGTCCATACCTCGATGAAATCTTCGCCAGGCGGGCAACGATAGTGCTGTCCTGACCGCTAATCCTGTTCACAATCAATGTCACCCTGATTCCTCGTTCCGCGGCACCCTCCAATAGATCTAGTAGTTTCAGTGCCTGTCTCGTCATCAGGTAAGCAACAACTTGGATTTCCTTTTGCGCGTTCTTCACTGTCTCCTCCATCACCGGTTCGAATCCCCTGACGCCTTTTGAGAAGAGCTCTTGGCCGGTCGCGAGGATTTCCACTTCAGTCATGGAGGACTTTCACGCAGAAGTGTTCTGTCAAGCCAGAGATTTCTGTGTTCGCACGAGGTCTCAGAGAGTAACAGGCACGCATAGCAGGCTGCGCCATTATACTTTCCGCTCTCGAACCGTTGCTCAGCGCAGAGAGGATCTCCGGAGCAGGTCGGAATCTGTTCCAATGCCGAACTCAGGATTTCCTGAAAGTGCGGAACAAGGGCTATCAGTCCTCCCATGGTGCCTTCGCTGCCTGGCTGAGTGGCATACAGCAGCACACCGCCATGCCTAGCGTCGGCGCTCAGGAATATCCGTTCCCTGATGGAAGCCGCCGAGTACCCCGCCTGAGACGCGATTGACCGCACCAAAAGATGGGCCATGGTATGCCACCACACGAACAAAGGGCTCAGCTCCTCTCGGGAGATGGTATCCCTGAATACTTCGGGCGGGTAGTCAGCCGGTCTCCGCATGGCCGCATTCCATCTCGTCGAGGCACCCCCTGCAGGAGCGACTCGCTGGACTGCAGTCACGAAGACGCCCTCTCCTAGAAATTCCGCCCCTGGATACCACTTCTGGTCGGGATTAAGCCGATCTGTGAAAGAAACAGGGACCACATTCGCCCGGACTCCCGTGTCAACCTCTCTTCTGTAGCCATACTGGACGACGATGGTGCGGAGCTTCAGAATTGGAGTGACCCTGTATGTCATCGTTGACGTGCCATGCACTGTTCGGACGAGGTCCGGATCCACATGGAAAATCACCGGCGACTCGGGAGCAGGCCCTCTCTGCGGTGGTGCTCCATCTCTGGACGATTCTTCGAGTGCACGGAACTCTTCGACGATAAGCTCGTGATAGGTCTTCGGAACGTCTGCCAAGACATCGCTGGTCGCCCTGCTGATTTCCGTCCATGTATATCTCAGAATCTCGTCCACGGATGCCTGCCCTATCCTTCCTCTGGACGCGAGGTTGCGGATAATACGCTCAAGTTGCTCCTTCGATTCAGGGGCACTCCCAAGGATGTTCTCGTAGATTGGGCCCGCCTGGAGAAGGTTGTGGAGGGTTGTATAGCGGGGCGGAATGGAGAAGAGGGTTCGTAACTCTGGTATCCTTAGGTTTGAGGCCTGCCTCTGAACAATCCTGGAACTCCGCCGGCACCTGAATCCGAGCCGCGTGGGCCTGGAGCTCAGGGGTTCGTTCTCTGGCCTTCGTGCGCTGCACGTCCAGCTCTGACCGTAGGCCTGCCCGAGACTGACGCTCCGGAGCCCGCACCGCGGGCATTCCAGGAAAATGTTGGATATCGCACCTCCTCCTCCGAACCATCGGAACCATTCGGTCTGCTGACATGACGATCCGCGATGGACGAAGTAGTGCCAGTCAACGTCATCCATGTGTCCGTCGGGGCAGGCAGCGATGAAACGGATTGCCTCTATCCCACGCCTCCAAGTGCTCCTGCAGACTGGACATGCCCCACCCGCATACAACACATAGGTTGTATTGGGATGGCCTCCCGAATTCAGGCAGAGTTTCCATGAAGGAAAGGGCTTCGTTCCGTAGAGTGCCTGTCTTGATGAGGCGCCCACCTCAGCGTTCGAGGGAAGCCTGAAGATCCGTGCTCCCCCCAGTAATCCCTGTGACATTCTCTGGTCTGAAATTTCGTAATCATTTGGTCTGAGGCGGGAGCCATCAACGAAGAGTCCAATTTCAGGGCTCGGGATGACCCGTGGACCGGTCGGTCCTTCCAGAATTGCCCCGGGGCCGTAAGTCGTCACGAACTGCGATCTTCTTATGTGCTGAGTCAAGTTTGGAATCCCGTTGTTTCCTCGATGTCCCGGAGAGACTGTGGGGCGTCCTTGAAAATCACCCCCAGACCAGCGTGTTGATGCTGCGGATCTCCTAGGACAACAGCGCTGGAGGGGGCCCTCCCAATCGCGTACTCCACGTAAACCAAGTTCGTCCATCTGTTCGCCGAAGAATGCCACCTGTCGAGCTCAGCATTGACGTCAGTCTGTACAACCTCAGGTTCAGGCTGCCTTAGCGCTGGTTGTCTTCGCGCTCTCCGCTCGAACATTGAGGGCAGGTCGAGAACCTCCTGTGCGCTGGATCTGACTGTAGCCATCCTTGTTGCTGCGTCGTTCGGGAACCAGGCGGCAGTCACTCCTGACTTGTTCCGGAGAACAAACACCGCCACAGGACCTGCCGCCCTGTCGATTACGCCTGGCGCAAAGGGGTAGACGGTTATCGGCTCGACGTACCTGTGGAGCTGTCTGTGATAGCCGTTGAAGAACTCGTAATGGCTGAGGTCTCTTGGCCGGGACGCCCTGAAGAAGGTAACGACTAGCGCCCCGGACGTTCTTCCCACTCTGCCAGTTGACTGTATGTAGGACGATGTGGTCTTGGGCTGACCATTCACTACCATGAGCGCTATTCTGGATATGTCAACACCAGTGCCGAACATGGAAGTGGTGAAGAGAGCTTCTGGGGATTGGAGCCCGCCCTGGCCGAGAAGATCCAAGATGCTTGGGAGATCGGTCGAAGCGGTCCGGCTGGAGAGTTCGACGCTGCGTTCGTCTGTGATGGGACGGGGGGTGGACCCGGGAATGTTCGAAATGTTCCTGATTCTCTGTGGAATGTCTTGGCGATACAGCGCCCTAGCCCCAGCAAGTTCTCTGACTGCGTTGAAATATCCAGTAAGTGTCCAGAATCCGTCTATACGGTCGGCTCCCCGCTGGTCCCAGACTGTCTGCAGAAGCTGTGACCAGATCCTGACAAGTGGAGTGAGCGGACCTCTGCCTGGAGCGCAGACGCCGAGATAGAGGCGACCGGGCGCGGAATCGTCAAACTGATGGACATCCCTTTCCGTAATGAAGAACCTGTCGCGGGACTCGAGCCCAGGAGGCGGAAAAATCTGGACATTGCGGTCGAAAGTTGCTAATACCTGATCTTCGGCCTTCCGGATGGTTGCCGTTGAAGCGATGTATTTTGGCGGCGTGCCGCTGCGCTCTCTGTTCAGGTAGTCAACTGCAGTTTCATAGAAGCCCACGAGACTCCCCAAGGGACCCTCGATTAGGTGGAGTTCGTCTTGGAGGATTATGTCGGGTGGCTCCGGCGGTCGGACACTCCTGTGATTGGGGGCTCCCCGACCGGATGGAGCGGGATGGCCGTTGCTGTCGGCTTTGGGATGAGCGTTCAGCCGGTAGTATCCCCAGACGAAGCTGTGGTTGTCGACATTCCCGAAGAATGAAGATGCTCTGGGCTCGAACGCTGGCCTAGCGAATTTGTCGACCGTCGCTACAATGATGCTTGGCACCCTCTGATAGAGCTGCTCATCAACGGTTAGGGCGGGTATCGGGACCCTGTCGGCAATGAACGGGGTCGAAGTCATGAATGCCGGGTGGACATGAATGGGCAGATTACCGTCTGGCAGAGGATTGGACGAGGGTAGGTCATCCGGTGTGGTGGAGTGGACCCACCCCGCAGGGGCCCCTCCCTGCCACTCCTGGTGGAGCTCGCAGGCAGGATTCGGACAGAATACCTAAGTCGATATCGGTGGCCCTTCCGCGGGTGTTGACATAACTTCTGAAGAAATATCCTGGCCTGCTCGCTCTGGTTGAGACCAGTTCAATCCCGACCCCGTCGCGCCTGGCTCTTTCGACGATCCCGTTCCAGAGAATGTCGACATCCTCTGACCTCATCGCAGCGCTGGAATCGAACTCGACTCTCAGGGTATAGTAATTCGGTGCAGAGTTGGGCGATGATCGTCCCTGCCCCAGGGTACAGTTCTGAATTCTTTGGGTTGCGAGGCCGGCGATGAAGGCCGCAATGTCACCGCCACTGGTATTGCGCACAATCCAGAAGAATGTGTGATGGTCGGGATTGATTCCACTCTCAGGAATGGCAAGAATTGTATTGCAGGCTGGGCACGAAAGAATCTGGGCTGGTTCCCCTGACTTTGATCCTGGTGACCCCCTGAGGATATTGACGGCCCCAAGGATTGGCCCGTCCCCTCCCCAGCCATCCTCCAGTTTGTTGGGAGTTACTTCCCCACCGACCCAGAGGCCCGCGGAGAAGACGGAAGTTCCCCAAATGAAGTTCTCCTGCGACTGGCACCCCTGGGGCCTCCAGCCAACGGTGTTCCCCCTCTGGAGGCTCATAGACCGGAGCAATTCACAGGCGGTGATCAGTGCGATGATTCTTCTGAACTGCTGGATTGTCAGCAGTCTCAGGGTGTAGCGCGCTATAACAGAAACGCCCGAGCCGGTACGGTCTTCAGTTGAAGCTCGACCTCGCGCTCTCCTCCTTCTGTATGCGAGGGCGAACGCGACAACTGCCAGATAGGCCTCAGTTTTGCCGGCGCCTGTAGGCACCCAGATTAGATCGCATACGTCTCTGAACTGCGACCGAGGATTCACAACCGATTCGACACTCATCAACACGAATGCGAGCTGGAACGGGTACCACACCAGCGGATTACGTCTCGGTGGCCAGTTAGACTGGATGTCGAGGGCCTTGTTGGCGAAGCAAAACGCCAGCCGTGCCTCAGGGTCGCGGCAGAGAAGGTCAAGTCCTCCCCTCAGTCTTCCGGCCGCTGTCCTGCAGCTTTCAATCATGCTCTGGGCTAGCTCTCTGTCAGGTCCGGATAACGTGGCAGACTCGGATTCCAGCGACCTGATCCAGGCTTCGTATCCGTTTACAAGTGGCTCAAGTGATTCCCTGAGCCGGTCAGGTTCCCACAGCTCAGAGATGGAAGCTGCTCTGAGCTCCGGCTCAGGTCCGTATTCGGCCTTCCATATCAGATCTGGTCCTGGGATAGAATACATCGGAACAAACTCTGTGCGTACGTCTGGTGGCGAGAAACTCCGCCTCTCGGCCTCAGAGAGGAGTTCAGAGTCAACCCAATAGAATGGTGGCTGGGATTCCGCGTCAGGAAAGTCGAGTGTGTTCTCGGCGGCCCGTTGCCTTTCCGGATCAATCTCCTTCCAGACAGCGGAACACATGTGCCCCCTGGCCAGAACCTCCTGTTTCCGATAGAGAAAATCGAGTATCATTTCGTCATGGCCCTGAATGGAGCTGGCCCTTCCCTGAACCAGCTTCATTCCTGCACCGAGGACAACCCGGATCTGTGGCTGGAAGATATGGTGCTCAGCTGTCTCGAGCTCCCCCTCGGCTACCTTCACCCGATTGACCATATACAGGGTTATCAGATGAAGGCCATTCTGTGTCCGCTCAATCTGATGGAGCGATATCTCTGCCTTGCTTTGGTCAGTCAATGTCCCCTCAGCATCGATCCAGAAAACTGCACTGGCGCTTGGCCGCAGGTCCAGTCTTGCAATCCTCGGGTTCCGGCGCCATGTCAACCGCTCGTCTTCCTTGGCCAGGTTGTAGCGGGCCCATGTCAGGCATACTCTGACCGTTGATTCCCCGCTTGGCTGGACTACGAAAGAGAGACCCATTGTTGGACTTCGCCTCTTCGGGTCGAGTGCGGGGGAGAAGGTAGGAGGCGTACTCACCTCCACGTCCGCTGTTTCCTCTTCGAATGTCCGGGACTCCTCACTCGGAATCTCCGATTCGCCCTCGATCTCCCTGGCTGTGCTGTTGCTGAGCGGAGCCAAGACACCTGTGATGTATTCACTGAGGGGGCTTTGGAGCATCAGTTCCCTTATCCCATCGCGTGGACCTAGGACTTCTTTTACGAGTCGAGCTACAAGTATCTCTCTCACGGGAACTCTTTGCTCCTCCCTATGGGTGTGCCATCGGGAGCTTAAATACAAAAGAAAATTGCGGGATAAAGGAGGGTGGGTTCGAGCCAGATGTCGTATCGTTCGGGGGCCATAGGGTCACCCTCAGTAGTCGACTTGTTCGCCGGCCCCGGCGGCCTAGGGGAAGGATTCAGACAGGCAGGCTACTTCATTGCGGCCGCAGTAGACAGCGACGAATACGCCTTCCGGACCCTGTCCCTCAACGCCAAGCAAGCGGGGAACCTTGTCCTCAACGAAGATGTCAGGAAGCTAAGAATGAGCGGAAAGGTCGATGTCGTGGTGGGAGGACCTCCTTGCCAGGGTTTCTCGAACGTCGGTATTCCCAGAATCAGGCACCAGAGGCTGACCGAGGAGGGAAAGAAGCGGGTGAGGGATCCCAGGAGGGCGCTTTACAGGCACTTCGTGCGGATTGTCGGGGACCTTCAGCCGCAGTTTTTCGTCATGGAAAACGTCCCGACCATTCTAACGTTCCGTGGGGGACAGGTAAAGGAGGCAATAATAGAGCAGTTCAAGGCGATTGGATACAAAGCGGAGCCCTTCACGCTGAACGCCGCGCACTATGGCGTCCCACAGGTACGCAAACGTGCCTTCTTCATAGGCAACCGCATGGGGATTGAGAATCCCGTCCCCAAGGAAACGAATATGGACTGGAAAGCTGAGCCGCAGCTGAAGCTGGGGGAGGACGTGCTTCCTCTCCCCGACTTCGTTCATGTGGCCGATGCTATCAGCGACCTGCCTCCGCTGGAACCCGGCGGTGGTTCCGATGAAATGCCATACCCGGTGCCTGACAAACTCACATCCTACCAGAAGTGGGCGCGCGAAGGATCGCCCAAGCTCTACAACCACGTGGCAAGGAACCACAGCGACAGAGACAGGAGGGTATTCAGGGCACTGAAAGAAGGACAGAAGATGTCTGACCTACCCGAGCGCGTGCTAGTCCCGATACCATACAGGAGGGACATCTTCCAGGACAAAATCAAGAAGCAGAGCTGGTCCAGACCTTCAAGCACGATACTGTCCCACATGCAGAAGGACGGGCTGATGTACGTCCATCCCGATTCATCGCAGGCCCGGACATTCACCCCCAGGGAGGCAGCCCGGCTCCAGTCCTTCCCGGACTGGTACAGGTTCTGCGGCCCCATGACCCAGCAGTTCAAGCAGATCGGAAACGCCGTCCCGCCAATACTGGCGAGACACATTGCCGAGGCGATCAGACCACTGCTTAGCCCAGTCGAGAGACCTGTGATCAGCGCGAGCGTCCTGACGGTCTAGAGTTCTTCAGCCGCACCGCCAGTGATCGCACCGCCTGTTCAGGGTCGGCACTCACCTCGTGCTCCCAGATTCTGATGACATTCCAGCCCTGTGCGGCTAGAATTCCGTTTATCCGCCGGTCCCTCCTTACGTTGTCTTCGATTTTCTTCCTCCAGAAAACCGTCCGGGTTCCGGGCTCGTGGTAATCCTCGGGGCACCTGTGCCAGAAACAGCCGTCGATGAAAACAGCGAGCCGTGCCCTAGGAAAGACAATGTCTGGTTTCCCCGGCAGCGATGAATGGATTCTGTAACCAGCAATTCCCGCAGCCCGCAGTCCCGCCCTGACAATCCTTTCGGGACTGGTGTTGCTCCCCCTTATCCTTGACATGTTGAAACTCCTCTGTTCGGGCGTCAGGATGTCAGGCACGGGTTGCGATGCAGGCCCTAGAGTGTATAAGCGCTATCTGTTCCTCAGCCTGAAAGCCTCGAGGTGCTGCTTCTTGGTAAGGCCTCTGGACCCGACGCTCATCGATTCGTTGCCATGCCCGGCTTCAGAATAGTGGGCCAGAACCCGCTCGACGGACCTGTAACCGCGCCCGCAGCTGAGGCACCAGAATGGTCTGGTCTTGCCCCAGTCGTTCCCTATCCCGTCTGCGAACAGGACATCGCCCTGCTTCCCGCTTCTGCGGACGGTCCGAACCAAGATTACCAAACCCTCAAACCCGCCAGCCGGATTTAAACACCAATGACTCTCCTGTGGAGGTAGGCCCTCGCAGGCAGGCTGCAGGCCTCCTTCAATGCCTCGGTTCTTGGATTTCATCGGGTGATTGATGTTCGTACATCTGCGAAGTTCACGAACTCCTTCCTGACCCAGTCGAAATATTGGTCATCGTAATCTAGGATGGCCAGAAGTACCCTGGCGAGCATTGTCATGACTGCATTGTACGCCCTCAACAATGGGTCGTATGACCCGGAGGTCTTGGCGTCTCCGGTGTGCGTGATTCTGTTTCTTATGGAAACGATATCCCCTATCGTGACTCCGAGGTCATCATACCTGAGCGTCCAGAAGTCCAGCATTTTCTTGGCCTTCTGGGAGTAGGACCT
>Ga0335078_10007706_pt1 | contig 15979 bp, 24 predicted proteins | sample Lox_Sample_32_FD_206711 | JGI IMG/M metagenome (GOLD analysis project Ga0335078, IMG submission 206711) | Soil microbial communities from Loxahatchee National Wildlife Refuge, Florida, United States - Lox_Sample_3.2 | ecosystem: Environmental > Terrestrial > Soil > Wetlands | place: USA...
ACCAGACTCCCAACCGGCACTACGCACACGTCGACTGTCCGGGACACGCCGACTACGTCAAGAACATGATCACCGGCGCCGCGCAGATGGACGGCGCGATCCTGGTCGTGTCCGCGGCCGACGGCGCGATGCCGCAGACGCGCGAGCACATCCTGCTCGCCCGTCAGGTCGGCGTTCCCTACATCGTCGTGTTCCTCAACAAGGTCGACATGGTCGACGACCCCGAGCTGCTCGAGCTCGTCGAGGTCGAGATCCGCGACCTGCTCTCCGAGTACGAGTTCCCGGGAGACGACATTCCGTTCGTCGCCGGCTCGGCGCTGAAGGCGCTCGAGGGCGACGAGGAGTACGAGGCCAAGATCATCGAGCTCGCCGAGGCACTGGACACCTACATCCCGGAGCCCGTGCGTGACCTCGACAGGCCGTTCCTGATGCCGGTCGAGGATGTCTTCTCGATCACGGGTCGCGGTACCGTCGCGACCGGCCGTGTCGAGCAGGGCATCATCAAGACCGGCGAGACCGTCGAGATCGTGGGCATCAAGGCGACGACCAGCACCGTGGTGACGGGCGTCGAGATGTTCAAGAAGATCCTCGACCAGGGTCAGGCGGGAGACAACGTCGGGTGCCTGCTGCGAGGCACCAAGCGGGACGAGATCGAGCGCGGCCAGGTGTTGTGCAAGCCTGGCTCGATCACGCCGCACACCAAGTTCAAGGCCGAGGTCTACGTCCTGAAGAAGGAGGAGGGCGGCCGTCACACGCCGTTCTTCACGGGCTACAGGCCGCAGTTCTATTTCCGCACAACCGACGTCACCGGCGTGGCGAGGCTGCCCGAGGGCACCGAGATGGTCATGCCCGGCGACAACGTCCAGATGGAGATCGAGTTGATCCAGCCGATCGCCATGGACCAGGGTTTGCGGTTCGCGATCCGCGAGGGCGGCCGAACGGTCGGCTCGGGGGTCGTCAGCGAAGTAGTCGAATAGTTGATCAGGCGGCGCGGGCCTCGAGGCCCCGCCGCCTTTTTTGTGACAGATACGACCTCAGGGGCAGGCCCCCAATCCGGCGGCCTGCCCTGAACACTGACCAGACAGAGACACGTTGGCAACTATTGCCCAAAATAAGATCCGAATTCGCCTGAAGTCCTACGACCACACGGCGATCGAGACGGCGGCCAAGGAGATCGTCGAGACGGCCACGCGCACCGGCGCGACCGTCTCGGGGCCGGTCCCGCTGCCGACCGAGAAGAACGTCTACTGCGTGATCCGATCGCCGTTCAAGGACAAGGATTCGCGTGAGCACTTCGAGATCCGCACGCACAAGCGGCTGATCGACATCCACCAGCCGACCCCGAAGACCGTCGACTCGCTGCAGCGGCTCGACCACCTTCCGGCCGGCGTGGATATCGAGATCCGCCTCGCGTCCTGAGAGCGATGACCGCGATCCTCGCCAAGAAACTCGGGATGACGCAGCGGTTCCAGGAGGATGGTCGCGTCGAGCGCGTGACCGTGCTCGAGGCCGGGCCGTGTCCGGTCACCGCGATCCGCACGGTCGAGCGCGATGGCTACGAGGCGGTCCAGCTCGCGTTCGGCAAGTGCAAGGAGAAGTCGATCACCAAGGGCGAGCTCGGGCACCTGAAGAAGGCCGACGCCTCCGCCCACCGGCACCTCGTGGAGTTCCGCGACGAGGCCGGCGAGCTGCTCGTGGGTCAGACCGTGACCGTCGACGCGTTCTCGGTCGGCGACACCGTGAAGGTGTCGGGCAAGACCAAGGGCAAGGGCTTCCAGGGCACGATCAAGCGCCACAACTTCTCGAGCGGGCCGAAGTCGCACGGCTCCCACAACGTCCGCGCGCCCGGCTCGATCGGCGCCTCGGCGACGCCGTCGCGCGTGTTCAAGGGCATCCGCGGGCCCGGCCGGATGGGCGGTGGCCGCGTGACCCAGCGGGGGCTGACCGTGGTCGAGATCATCCCGGGCCAGAACCTGTTGCTGCTTCGCGGTGCCGTGCCCGGCCCTCGCGGCGGGACGGTGGAGGTGCGGACCGATGGCTAGCGCACAGGTGCTCGGGGGCGGGAGCTTCACGCTCGATCCGACCGCGTTCGAGGCCTCGTTCAACATGCCGCTCGTGCACGAGGCGGTGCGGGCCGAGCTCAACGCCCGGCGCCACGGCACCGCGTCGACGCGGACGCGGGGCCAGGTCTCGGGCGGCGGCGCCAAGCCGTGGCGCCAGAAGGGGACAGGCCGTGCCCGGGCCGGCTCCTCGCGCTCGCCGCTGTGGACGGGCGGTGGCACCGTGTTCGGCCCGACGCCGCGGCACTACACGGTCAAGGTCAACCGCAAGGCGCGGCGCGCGGCGCTGCGCAGCGTGCTGTCGCTGCACGCCGGCCGGGAGTCGCTGGCGGTGTTCGACGCCTCGGCGTTCTCCGAGCCGTCGACCAGGCGGGCGGCCGATCTGCTCGAAGAATGGGGCGCGACCGCGCCGACGCTGGTGCTGCTGACCGCCTCCGAGGCGGCCGCCGGCAAGTCGTTCCGCAACCTTGCCCACGCCGCCGCGCTGCCGGTGGACGACGCCGGCGTCGCCGATCTCGTCGGCGCCGCCTCACTGCTCGTGTCCCAGGCGGCGATGGAGTCGCTGGTCGCGCGCGCCGCAGGCGCGGAATCGGCTGTCGCCGAATCTCCGGGCTCTCATGAAGACGAGGAGGATCGCTGATGGACCCGACGCAGGTGATCATCCGCCCGGTCCTGTCGGAGAAGACGTTCGCGCTCGCCGAGGCCGGCAAGTACACGTTCCGCGTGCACGACCGGGCGCACAAGACGCAGATCCGCCAGGCGATCGAGCAGCTGTTCGGCGTCAACGTGCTCGCGGTCCGCACCGCGCACGTGCACTCCAAGCCCAAGCGCCGGGGCCGGACCTCGGGCCGCACCCGCCAGTGGAAGAAGGCGATCGTGCAGGTGCGCGAGGGTCAGACGATTCCGATCTTCGGCGGACTTGAGGCAGGCGAGTAATGCCCATTCGCAAGCCGAAGCCAACGTCCCCGGGTCGCCGGTTCGTCACCTATCCGGACTTCGCCGAGATCACGCGATCCACACCCGAGAAGTCGCTGGTCGAGGGGCTGACGAAGTCCGGCGGCCGCAACGCCCACGGCCGCAAGACCTCGCGCCACCGCGGCGGCGGCGCCAAGCGGCTGTACCGGAAGATCGACTTCAAGCGCCGCAAGGACGGCGTGCCGGCGAAGGTCGCGCATATCGAATACGACCCGAACCGGTCCGCGTACATCGCGCTGCTGCACTACGCCGACGGCGAGAAGCGCTACATCCTCGCGCCCCAGCGGCTGCGGGTCGGCATGACCGTGCAGTCGGGGCCGGGTGCCGAGATCCGCGTGGGGAACAGCCTGCCGCTCGCGAGCATGCCGGCGGGAACCGTGGTCCACAACGTCGAGCTGACGCCGGGTCGCGGCGGCCAGATGGCGCGGGCGGCCGGCGCCGGCGTGCAGCTGCTGGCCAAGGACGGCGACTACGTGACGCTGCGCCTGCCCTCGGGCGAGATGCGGATGGTTCGCGGCGAGTGCCGCGCGACCGTCGGGTCGATCGGCAACACCGACCACCAGAACGTGTCGATCGGCAAGGCGGGTCGCAAGCGCCACATGGGCGTGCGCCCGCAGACTCGCGGGACCGCGATGAACCCGGTCGATCACCCGCACGGCGGCGGCGAGGGCTCGACGACGCCCGGACGCCACCCGGTCACCCCGTGGGGCGTGCCCACGCTCGGATATCGCACGCGGCCGAAGGGCAAGGCGTCTGACAAGTACATCGTGCGTGGACGGAGGAGAGGGAAGAAGCGGTGAGTCGCTCGAGCAAGAAGGGCCCGTTCGTCGAGGACCGGCTGATGACGCGGATCGAGGCGATGAACGCCTCGGGCGAGAAGCGCATGCTCAGGACGTGGTCGCGCGCGTCGACGATCTTCCCCGAGATGGTCGGTCACACGATCGCGGTCCACGACGGCCGCAAGCATGTGCCGGTGTTCGTCACCGAGTCGATGGTCGGGCACAAGCTCGGCGAGTTCGCGCCGACGCGCCTGTACCGCGGACATGCGGGAACCGGTAAGAAGCGATAGCGATGACTGACGAGACTCCGGAAGAGACTCCAGAGACCGAGGCCGAGGCGACCGACGCGGAGGCGACTGCGGCCGCGCCCGAGCCCGAGGCCACCGAGGCCGAGGAGGCGCCGAAGCGGCGCCGGCGCTCGCGCAGGAAGGCCGCGGAGCCGACCGAGGTTGCCGCGGAGCTCGAGGCCGAGGACGAGTCCTCCGGCCAGGTCGAGGTCGAGGTTGAGGAGACCCCGGCGGACGTCGAGGCCGAGGAGGCCGCGTCCGACGTGATGCTCGAGGCCGACGCGGAAGCGGAGGGCGAGGCCGACGAGGACGAGGAGCCGGCGGTCGAGGCGCCGCCCAGGCCCACGCCTTCGCGCCGGCGCCGGGGGGAGCGGCCGCTCGGGCCGCCACCGGTGGTGCGAGCCCAAGCCAAGTACGTTCGATCCTCGGCGCGGAAGGCTCGTCTGGTGTGCGACCACATCCGCGGAAAGACCGTTCCGGAGGCGCGAGCTATCCTCGCTCACACCCCGCGTGCGGTCGCGCGCGACTGGAGCAAGTTGCTCGAGTCGGCGGTGGCCAACGCTGAGAACAACCACGAGCTCGTGGGCGAGGATCTGTACGTGAAGGCCGTCCATGCCGACGAGGGTCCGACGATCCCGCGCTTCCGGCCCCGCGCGATGGGCCGGGCGACGCGGATCCGCAAGCGCACCAGCCACCTCACGATCTTGCTCACGCCGAAGGATTAGTCACTAGATATGGGTCAAAAAGTTCATCCCGAGTCGCTTCGCGTGGGTTACATCCACGACTGGAAGTCGAACTGGTTCAACGAGCGGGCGTTCTCGGACTTCCTGCACGAGGACACGCAGATCCGGGAGCACATCATCCGGCGGCTCTCGCACGCCGGCCTGTCGGACATCACGATCCGCAAGAACCAGAACGAGGTCGAGGTCAACATCCACACGGCCCGGCCCGGGATCGTGATCGGCAAGTCGGGATCCGAGGTGGATCAGCTCCGTCGCGACCTGCACCGGATCACCGGCAAGCAGGTTAAGGTCAACATCCTCGAGATCAAGCGGCCCGAGCTCGACGCGCGACTGGTCGCGCAGTCGATTGCCGAGCAGCTCCAGAACCGGGTGGCGTTCCGGCGCGCGATGAAGCGCGCGCTGACGAGCGCGATGAGGTCCGGCGCCAAGGGCGTCAAGGTCCAGGTCTCCGGCCGCCTCGGCGGCGCCGAGATGGCGCGGACCGAGGGCTACTCCGACGGCCGGGTCCCGCTGCACACGCTGCGCGCCGACATCGACTACGGCTTCCACGAGGCCCGGACCACGTTCGGGCGGATCGGCGTCAAGTGCTGGATCAACAAGGGCGAGATCATGCCCGAGGGCTACACCGGCGCCGACCTGACGATCATGGACGAGCCGGCGCCGCAGGCGCCTGAGCGCGACGGCCGCGGACGCGGCGGGCGCGACGGGCGTGGCGGCGGTGGCCGTGGTGGTGGCGGCGGCGGTCGCGGTGGCGGTCCCGGCGGCCGTGGCGGGCCGGGTGGTCCGGGCGGTCGCGGTGGACCCGGTGGTCGCGGTGGCGGCCCGGGTGGTCCCGGCGGTCCCGGTGGCGGACGCGGTCCCGGCGGGCCCGGTGGTGGCGGCCGCGGTGGCGGCCGCGGCGGCGGTTCTGGTGGCGGTCCCGGCGGCGGCGGCGGTGGTCGCGGCGGTGGTCCCGGTGGCGGTGGCGGCCGTGGCGGCGGTGGTGGTCGCGGCGGTGGTCCCGGTGGCGGTGGCGGCCGCGGCGGCGGCGGTGGTGGCGGTGGTGGCGGTCGCGGCGGTGGTCCCGGCGGCGGCGGTGGCGGCCGTGGTGGCGGCGGCGGCGGCGGTGGCGGCGGCGGTCCGCGCCCGAACTCGCAGGGCGGGGGTAGCTGATGCTCGCTCCAAAGCGCGTGAAGCACCGCAAGGTTCATCGCGGGCGCCGGCACGGCATGTCCCGCGGGCAGACCAAGGTCCAGTTCGGCGAGTACGGCCTGAAGGCGCTCGACGCCGGGTGGCTGACCAACCGCCAGATCGAGGCCGCCCGTATTGCGATGACGCGCAAGATCAAGCGCGGCGGCAAGGTGTGGATCAACGTCTATCCCGACAAGTCGTTCACGAAGAAGCCCGCCGAGACGCGCATGGGGTCCGGCAAGGGCTCGCCCGAGGGCTGGGTCGCCGTGGTCAAGCCCGGCCGCGTGATGTTCGAGCTCGCCGGGGTCCCGGAGCCGCTGGCGCGCGAGGCGATGCGGCTCGCCGGTCACAAGCTTTCGGTTCGTACGAAGTTCGTGATGCGAGAGGACGCATGAGATGAGAGCCGCCGATATCCGCGACCTGAGCGACAACGAGCTTCGCGAGCACATCCAGACCGCCCGCCGCGAGCTGTTCGGGCTGCGCTTCCAGCACGCCACGTCCGAGCTCGAGAACACCGCCGGCCTCAAGCGGGCCAAGCGCGAGATCGCGCGGGCGCTGACGATCCAGCGCGAACGGGAACTGCGAAATGGCTGAAGAGACCGAGAACAACGAAACTGAACAGGCTCCGGACGTGGCGGCCGCGCCGGCGGAAGCGGCTGCGCGGCGCGAGCCGCAGGAGGTCGTCCCGCCCAAGGAGCGCCGGCGCCGCGCCCGCGCCGGCAAGGCGGCCAAGACCCCGACCCGCAAGCCGCGGACGCCCGAGGAGCGCCATGCCGATCGTGTCGCCGAGCGGCGCAAGAAGGCGCAGGTGCGGAGCGCCGATCGTACGCGCGCTCGCCAGAAGGCGCGCGAGGCCGGCGGCACCGCCCAGACGACGCCACCGCGCGAGCACGGCGCCGGGAGGCAGAAGACCCGCCAGGGCGTCGTGGTCTCCGACAAGGCCGACAAGACGATCACCGTGCGGATCGACATCGCCCGGCGCCACCGGCGCTACGAGAAGATCGTCCGGACGTCGAGCACGCTGCACGCGCACGACGAGAGCAACGACGCCCACATCGGCGACACCGTGATCGTCCGCGAGTGCCGCCCGATGTCGCGGATCAAGCGGTGGCGCCTGATCGAAGTCGTCGAGCGGGCGCAGTGAGGACGGGGCCCCGATGATCCAGAACGAGACCCGGCTGCGCGTCGCCGACAACACCGGCGCCAGGGAGATCCTGGTGATCCGCGTGCGGGGCGGTCACCGCCGCCGCTATGCGGGCGTCGGGGACATCGTGACCGCCACCGTCAAACAGGCCAGCCCCCAGGGGTCGGTCAAGAAGGGCGAGGTCGTGACCGCGGTCGTCGTCCGCACGCGGAAGTCGTACGGCCGCGAGGACGGGACGTACATCGCCTTCGACGAGAACGCCGCCGTGCTGATCGACAACCAGAACAACCCGCGCGGCACCCGCATCTTCGGACCGGTCGCGCGCGAGCTGCGCGAGCGCAACTTCATGAAGATCGTCTCGCTCGCCCCGGAGGTGCTCTGACCATGCCCGCCCGGCTCAAGACAGGCGACGAGGTGATCGTGATCGGCGGCAAGGATCGCGGCAAGCGCGGGCGGATCCTGCGGGTCGAGCCCAAGCAGGACCGCATCTACGTCGAGGGCCTGAACATGGTCAAGCGCCACCAGCGCCCCCGTCAGGTGGCCGGCGCGCAGCGCGCCGAGCAGGTCGGCGGCGTGATCGAGAAGGAAGGCCCGATCCACGTCTCCAACGTGATGCTCGCCGACCCGAAGGAAGGCAAGCCCACGCGCGTCGGGATCGAGGTCCAGGACGGCAAGCGGTTCCGGATCGCCCGGCGCAGCGGAACGAGGCTCGACTGATGAACTCGAGGAGCACTCACTGATGCCCACCGCACGCTTGAAGACTCGCTACAGGGAGGAGATCCTGCCGGCGCTGACCGAGCGGTTCGGGTACTCCACCCCGATGCGGGCGCCGCGAATCACCAAGGTCACGGTCAACATGGGCGTCGGCGACGCCAAGCAGGACTCGAAGATGCTCGACGCCGCGACCGAGCAGCTCGCGACGATCACCGGCCAGCGGCCGAACGTCCGCCGGGCCCGCAAGTCGATCGCCCAGTTCAAGGTCCGCGAGGGGATGCCGGTCGGCGTCGCCGTGACCCTGCGCGGCGAGCGCTCGTACGAGTTCCTGGACCGGCTGATGTCGGTCGCGATCCCCCGGATCCGCGACTTCCGCGGGCTGAACCCGCGCGCGTTCGACGGCCGCGGGAACTACTCGATGGGAGTTCGCGAGCAGATCATCTTCCCCGAGGTGGACTACGACGAGGTCGACCAGGTCCGTGGCCTGGACATCACGATCACCACCACCGCCCAGAGCGACGACGAGGCGTTCGCGCTGCTCGAGGCGCTCGGGATGCCATTCGCCAGAGAAGGCCGCCCCGCAGGCGGCCCGTAACCAGATGTAAGGGAGCACATGGCCAAGACTTCTCAGGTTGTCCGTCAGCAGCGCACGCCGAAGTACAAGACGCGCGGGTACACCCGCTGCCGCCGTTGCGGCCGGGCCCGCGCGGTCTACCGCAAGTTCGGCGTGTGCCGCATCTGCCTGCGCGAGCTGGCGCACAACGGTTACATCCCCGGCATGACGAAGTCGAGCTGGTGAGCTCATGTCGATGACCGATCCGATCGCGGACTTTCTGACCAGGCTGCGCAACGCCGCCAACGCCCAGCATCACGAGGTGAAGATGCCGTCGTCGAAGCTGCGCACCGAGCTGGCCCGCATCCTGCGCGAGCAGGGCTACATCGAGGGCTATGAGGTCCACGACCCCCCGCCCGGCCGTCCGGGCCGGGAGCTGACGATCACGCTCAAGTACACGCAGGCGCGCAAGCCGGTGATCACGGGACTCCAGCGGGTATCGCGGCCCGGCCAGCGCACGTACGTCGACCATGCCCACATCCCTCGCGTCGACGGCGGGATGGGCACCGCGATCATCTCGACCTCCAAGGGAGTCATGACCGGCCACGAGGCCCGCCTCGCGGGCGTCGGCGGCGAGGTCGTGGCGAAGGTCTGGTAGACCGGTATCGATCATGTCGCGCATCGGCAGACAACCCATCGCCGTTCCGGCCGGAGTGACGGTCTCGATCGAGCCCGAGCGGGTCAGCGTCAACGGCCCCAAGGGCGAGCTGACCGAGCGGGTCAACCGCGACATCAAGGTCGAGCAGGTCGACGATCAGATCGTGGTCACGCGGCCGAGCAACCGCGGCGAGCACCGCGCGCTCCACGGCCTCACCCGGACGCTCGTGGCGAACATGGTCCAGGGGGTCACGAACGGGTTCGAGAAGCGTCTCGAGATCCAGGGCGTCGGCTACCGCGCCCAGCTTCGCGGCCGCGACCTCGAGCTCGCGCTCGGCTATTCGCACCCGGTGTCGATCAAGGCGCCGGATGGGATCGAGTTCGAGGTTCCCCAGCCCACCAGGATCGTCGTCAAGGGCGCGTCCAAGCAGCAGGTCGGCGAGATCGCGGCGCTGATCCGCAAGCAGCGCAAGCCCGAGCCCTACAAGGGCAAGGGCATCCGCTACGAGGGGGAGTACGTGGCCAGGAAGGTTGGTAAGCGCGCATGACCGTCATGTCCAAGCCGGCGCAGCGGCTCAAGCGCCGCCGGCGCGTTCGGGCCAAGATCCGCGGCAGCGCCGCGCGCCCGCGGATCTCGGTGTTCCGCTCCAATCGCGGGATCTTCGCGCAGCTGATCGACGACGACTCCGGGCGCACGCTGGCCTCGGTCAACTGGACCGAGGCGGAGCTCCGGGGCCTCGGCCCGATGGAGCAGGCCACGCGGGCCGGCGCGCTGCTGGCCGACCGAGCGAAGGCGGCGGGTGTCCAGACCGCGGTGTTCGATCGCGGTGGCTACCAGTACCACGGGCGCGTGAAGGCGCTCGCCGACGGCGCCCGTGAGGGCGGGCTGGCATTCTGACCCCGCTACTCTGGGTGAGCTGATGGCAATTCGCGATCGCACAGTTTCTTCGTCCGGCCTCGACCTCCAGGAGCGCGTCGTCGAGATCAACCGCGTGGCCAAGGTGGTCAAGGGTGGGCGGCGGTTCTCATTTACCGCGCTGGTCGTCGTCGGCGACGAGCGCGAGGTCGTCGGGATCGGCTACGGCAAGGCCAACGAGGTGCCGGTGGCGATCCAGAAGGGCGTCGAGCAGGCCAAGAAGAACCTGTACCGCGTGCCCAAGCACGGCTCGACGATCACCCACCAGACGACCGGCATCTTCGGGGCCGGCCGCGTGTTCCTGAAGCCGGCGGCGCCCGGAACCGGCGTGATCGCCGGCGGCGGCGTGCGCGCCGTGCTCGAGCTCGCCGGGATCAACGACATCCTGTCCAAGAGCCTCGGCTCGCAGAATCCGATCAACCTGGTCAAGGCCACGATGGCCGGGCTCCAGTCGCTGCGCACCCCCGACGAGGTCGCAGACATTCGCGGCCTGTCGGTCAACCAGGTGCTGGGCCTGACGACGGAGGATGCCGAACCAGTGGCCGACGCGGAACTCACGTCCGCGTCCCCGCCGTCCAGCTCGAACGGTAATGGCGGGCCGACGGCGACTCGAGGGGACGCGGACGCGGTCCCCGCGCCGGCCCAGTCGCCCGCTGATGAGCCTGAGGCCGGGGAGGCCGGCGAGTCGTGAGCAAGCTGATCGTCACGCAGCGACGGTCGCGCAACGGTTGTGACCAGCGCCAGATCGACACGCTTCGCTCGCTTGGGCTGAGGCGGATCGGCCACAGCGTGGAGCACAACGACACCCCGCAGGTTCGCGGGATGATCGCGAAGGTCGCCCATCTCGTCGATGTCTCAGAGGAGTCTTGATGGCTGACGACGAGACTCGCGAAACCGAAGCGCGCGAAGAGCGGATCGGGCTGCACAACCTGAGGCCCGCGCCGGGCTCGCGCAGGCCGCGCAAGCGCGTGGGCCGCGGCGAGGGGTCGGGCACCGGGAAGACCTCGGGCCGGGGCCAGAAGGGCTGGGGCTCGCGCTCGGGCGCCAAGCGCCGGGCACGGTTCGAGGGCGGCCAGAACCCGATTCACATGCGGATGCGCAAGCTGCGCGGGCCGCACATGAAGAAGTCGATGGCGTTCGAGCCGTTCCGCACGCACACCCAACCGGTCAACCTGCTCGACCTCGAGGCCCGGTTCGACTCGGGGGCTTCGGTAACTTTGGATGCGATGCGGGCCAGGGGCCTGGCCAACCGCAAGGGCGTTCCGGTCAAGATCCTCGCCAAGGGCGAGCTGACCAAGCCGCTGACCGTGCACGCGCACGCGTTCTCGAAGACCGCGCGCGAGCGGATCGAGGCCGCCGGCGGGACCTGCCAGGTCGTCGAGGAGGCCAGGGCCGCATGATCTCGACGATCCTGGGTGCGTTCAGGGTCGGCGAGATTCGCAACAAGGTGCTGTTCACCGCCGCGATGCTCGGGCTCTACCGGCTCGGCACGCACATTCCCGCGCCCGGGATCAACGCCCAGGCGGTCAAGGCGATCCAGAGCAACTTCGGCGGCAGCAGCATCCTCGGGTTCCTGAACCTGTTCTCGGGCGGCGGGCTCGGGCGGATCGCGATCTTCGCGCTCGGGATCATGCCCTACATCACCGCCTCGATCATCCTGCAGCTGCTGCAGGTGGTCGTGCCCTCGCTGGAGAAGCTCTCCAAGGAGGGCGAGGTCGGGCAGGCGCGGATCACCCAGTACACGCGCTACCTGACCGTCGGGCTCGCGTTCGCCCAGTCGATCGGCTACGTGTTCCTGTTCCGCAGCTTCGAGCAGTCAGCGGGCGTGACCGTGATCCCGAACTTCAACCTGGCCAAGGTGTTCCTGATCGTGGTCTCGCTGACCGCGGGGACCGTGCTCCTGATGTGGATGGGCGAGTTGATCACCCAGCGCGGGATCGGCAACGGGATCTCGCTGATGATCTTCGCGAGCATCGTCGCGCGGATCCCGAACGGCGTCCACTCGTGGTGGACCAACCCCGACCAGGTGTTCAGGGTGATCATGCCGTTCATCGTGATCGGCGTGGTCGCGGCGATCGTGTTCGTGCAGGAGGGCCAGCGCCGAATCCCGATCCAGTACGCCAAGCGGGTGATCGGGCGGCGGATGACGCAGGGCACTCAGACCTACCTGCCGCTGCGCGTGAACATGGCCGGCGTGATCCCGGTGATCTTCGCCGCGAGCATGATGGCGATCCCGCCCACGCTCGGACAGTTGCTGGGACAGAACCGCACGAACTTCTGGACCGACGTCTCGAACTTCTTCAGCCCCCAGGGCTGGCACTACGTGCTCGGGGAGAGCCTGCTGATCATCGTGTTCACGTACTTCTACACGGCGGTCACGTTCAACCCGGTCGACCAGGCCGAGAACCTTCGGAAGTACGGCGGGTTCATCCCAGGGGTGCGACCAGGGCGGCCCACGGCCGAGTTCCTCGACCGCATCCTCGCGCGCCTGACGTTCCCGGGCGCGCTGTTCCTCGCTGCGGTCGCCGCGCTGCCGACGATCCTGATCAGCCAGACCTCGGCGAACTTCTTCTTCGGCGGAACCTCGATCCTGATCGTGATCGGCGTCGCGCTCGACACGATGAAGCAACTCGAGGCGCAGCTGATGATGCGCAACTACGAGGGGTTCTTAAAGTAGCCCCGGCCGAGGCCGGGGCCGCCTGTTTAGGCAAGGGCGTCGGCGAGCTCGCGCCGGGTCTGGATGTCGAGCTTGCGGTACGCGTTGCGCAGGTGGTACTCGACCGTCTTCGGCGTCACGAACAGGGCCTGAGCGATCTCGCGGTTGCTCTGCCCGGTGGCGGCCAGCTCGGCGATCCGGCGCTCTGACGGGGTCAGCGACTCGGGGCCGCTGAGGAGCGCCTCGCGCCGCGGGCGCGCGCCGGCGGCGGCGAGCTCGACCCGGGCCCGTTCGCCCAGCGCGAGCAGCCCGCCGCGGCTGGCCATGTCCGACGCGCGCTCGAGCGGCTCACGGGCCGCCGCGCGCCGGTTCTCCCTCCGCAAGGCGGCGCCGAGGTCGACGAGGGCGCGGATCGTCTCGAGGCGCGGCGGCGCGTTCGTGCCGAGCCGAGCCGCGGTGCGGAGCTCGCGCACCCCCTCGATCCCTGCTCGCACAGGCCGAGGATCCGACGGGCCCGGATCCGCAGGTGAAGGACGTCGGTGCGCTCGGCGCGGGCGAGCGCGTCGCCGGCGAGCTCGAGCGCGCGCTGGGAGTCGCCGAGCATCAGCGCGGCCTGGGCCGCGGTCCCGCGCCATGGGCAGTAGCCGAGGAAGCCGACGGTCCGCTCTCCGACGTCGCCGACGGTCAGCGCGGCGTCGAGCGCCTCCTTGGGCCGGCTCTGGGCGAGGCGCAGCTCGGCGAGCGAGTACAGCCGGAGGACGTCCTCGAGATCGTTGGGCTGGTCGAGCGGGCCGTCCTCGGCGAGGACATCCTGCGCCTGGTCGAGCTGGCCGCGCTCGATCAGGCAGAGCGCGTAGTGCGCCGCGGCCGACCGGGCGAACTCGTGCCAGCCGTACCGCCGTGCGTCGCGGGCCAGCTCGAGATCGGCGAGCGCGTCGGTGACCCTGGCCTGCCACAGAAGGGGCAGCCCGCGAACATAGCTCGCGGTCGCGAAGGCAAGCGGCCAGGCCCGCCGGCGGGCATCCTCGAGCGCCGCGTCGGCGACCTCGAGCGCGCTCTCGAGCTCGCCGTTGAGGAGGAATGACGCGGCCACGAGCCGCCAGCCGATCCACTGCGGGTTGGCCTCGACGAGCATCCGGCCGCCGTCCCACGCCCGCTCGGTGAGCTCGACCGCGTTGTGGGCCGACTCACCGGTGGTCGTGGCGTGGAGCGCCGCCTGGGCGAGCAGCAGGCGCTGCCCCTGGGTGCGCGGCCCCTTCACCGCGTGTTCGACGACCCGGGTCGACCGCTCGAGCGCGAGCGGCTGCAGGTCGGGGACGATCGACGCCGTCGAGATGTAGCTCGCCTCGAGCTGGTCGCGGAGCTCCAGCTCCGTGGGATCCTCCCGCGCCGCCGGCAGCTCGGCCAGCGCGGTGTCGTAGGCTCGCGCGGCCTCCTCGTGCCGCCCCTGGCCGTTGAGGGCGCGGCCGAGCTGGAGCCCGAGCTCGGCGCGGCGCCGGGCGTCTGAGGAGGAGGACACGGCCTGGGCGAGGTGGTCGGCGGCCGCGGGGCGCCCGAGCGCGGCCTCCGCCGCTCCGAGCTCGGCGAGCACCTCGGGGCGGAGCTCGGTGGTCGGCGGCTCCGCAAGCGCCCGCTCGAGGTAGCGGACTGCGGGCTGCGCGGCGCGGGCCTCGCGCGCGGCGGCCCGGAGCTGCTCGACGACCCACTGATCTCCGCCGGCGTGGCCGAGCAGCAGGTGCGCGGCGACTCGCTCGACGTCGGCGCCCTCGGCGTACATCAGCCGGGCGGCATCGAGGTGGCGGCCCGCGCGCTCGAACAACGGCACGTCCTGCTCGATCGCGTGCTGGACGAGCGGATGGACGAACCGCAGCGGTTCGCGGGCGAGCACGATCTCGACGCCGGCGAGCGCGTCGGCCGCCGCCGTGGCCTCGTCGATCGCGAGCCCCGCCAGCGCCGCCGCCCGCCGCAGCGGGACGTCGTCGCCGAGGATCGCGACCGCCCGGGCCAGCGCCGCGGCCGCCGGGCCGAGCCGTCCGACGCGGACGCGCAGCGAGCGCGTGACCGCGTCCGGGGCGAGCGCGCGGGCCCGGCGCGTGAGCGCGGCGCCGCGCAGGTGTCGATCGTCAGCGAGCGCGAGCAGCAGCTCGTGCAGATAGAACGGGTTTCCGCTCGTGACGTCGACCACGGCGTCGACGAGCGCGGGATCGGTCCGCGCGCCGAGCGCGCCCCGGGTGAGCTCGTCGACGGCCTCGGTGCCGAGCGGGGTCAGGCTCTCGACGCGCACCCGCGGGTGGCCTGAGATCCGTTCGAGCGCCTCCGAGGACTCGCCGCCGGCCGCGGGCCGGCGGGTCATCACGAGCGCGACCGGCAGCTCGTCGAGCCGGTGCAGGACGTACAGGACGAACTCGAGCGAGGCGACGTCGCACCAGTGCAGGTCGTCGATCGCCAGCAGCGCGGGACGGGCGTCGGCGGCGCCGGCCATCACCGTGAACAGCCCATGCGACATCGTGAGATCGCCCGTGTCGCCGGGGTTGACGAGATCCTCGCGTGTCCCGGCGAGCGAGCGGACACGTTCGGGCGCCTCGGCCAGGAAGGCACGGCGGGCCGGTCCCGGCAGCTCGGCCAGCAGCGCCCGGATCAGCTGGCCGGCGAGCCCGAAAGCGAGGTTCTGCTCGAGCTCGGCGCCGGCGGCCCGGAGCACCCGCATGCCGCGGGCCCGGGCATCGTCGAGGGCGGCCTCGTGCAGGCGGGTCTTGCCCATGCCGGCGTGGCCCTCGAGCAGCAGCGCCTGCCCGGTGCCGGCGGTCACGCCGTCGAGGGCAGCGGTGATCGCCTGGAGCAGATCGCCACGCTCCAGGAGCCCCGCGCGTCCACGCAGGGGCCGACCACGTCTGTCGGGCGCCTCCCGCACCGGCATATAGAGCAATGCTCCCCGATTGGTTTTGCGACTAATCCTGGGGTGCTTGCCTGGTGCGGAGCGCGACCGCAGGAGTCATATTGCTGACCGTGGAAACGGGCACCGCGCACCTGCGACTGGCGATCGACGTCGACTCGGACCCGATCACCGGCTCGGTTTGCAACGGAACCGGGCACATGAGGCCGTTTTCGGGCTGGATCGAGCTGGTCTCGGTGATCGAGGCGGCGCGGCGACCGGACCCCAGCGCCGGGGCCGGCGAGCCGCGCGCGAATGGGGCGCAAACCCTAGGGTCGTTCCCTGGTGCGAAGCGCTCGGAGCTGTAGTTAGCTACCGCCATCGAATGACTCGGATGTCGACATCGCAGGCGGATTGGGGGCGCGCGGGGGCGCGAATCCGTCGCATTGACAG
>Ga0335078_10007707_pt1 | contig 15978 bp, 14 predicted proteins | sample Lox_Sample_32_FD_206711 | JGI IMG/M metagenome (GOLD analysis project Ga0335078, IMG submission 206711) | Soil microbial communities from Loxahatchee National Wildlife Refuge, Florida, United States - Lox_Sample_3.2 | ecosystem: Environmental > Terrestrial > Soil > Wetlands | place: USA...
TGCGCGGTTACGACCTGGCTGCACTGTGCGCGGCGGGCTCAGGCCACACTGGAGGAACGCTCTCCATCATGGACATCGCAGCCGCGCTTTACCTTCGAGTTGCGGACCATGATCCGTCAAACCCTTGCTGGTCCGAGCGTGACCGCATCATCTGGTCGACGGGACATAAAGCTCCCAGTCTCTACCTGGGCCTAGCGTTTGCCGGCTTCTGCCCGGTTGAGGACGTGGCCCTGCTACGCAAGTTGTGGTCACCCTACCAGGGACATCCACATTGGCTCAAGCTGCCCGGAGTAGAAGTCTCCACCGGATCGCTCGGACAAGGTCTCAGCGTGGCGGTGGGAATCGCACTGGCGGGCAGGCTGGACGGCAAGAACTACACCACCTTCTGCATCATGGGGGATGGCGAGCAGCAAGAGGGACAGATCTGGGAAGCTGCCATGGAAGCCGGGCACTACAAGCTCGGCAACCTGGTCGGGATCGTGGACTGCAATCGGCTACAGATCGACGGCTGGGTTTCGGATGTCATGAACGTGCAGCCATTGGAAGATAAGTACCGCAGCTTCGGCTGGGATGTGATGTGTATCGACGGTCACGACATGGCACAAGTCGTGAAAGTCCTGGAGACGGCCAAGGCTGGCGCCGGCAAGCCTACGGTAATTCTGGCCGACACGGTCAAAGGCAAAGGCGTCAGCTTTATGGAGGACCTGGCCGGCTGGCACGGGAGGTCTCCCACCTTTGAGGAACTCAAGAGAGGTTTAGGAGAGCTTGGACTGCTGGAAACAATTCCCTATCAGAAGCTTCTGGACATGGCCAAGTATTACCAGCTTGAAGTCGACAGACAGCTCGACGCCAAAATGCCGAAATTCAGCAGGAATTACTGGTGGAACGCAGGCTCAAACATGGAAGTGAAGATGGAGCCCACGCGCAAGGGCTTCGGCCAATCGCTTGCAGAAAACGGGGAGGATGAGCGAGTGGTGTGTCTGGGGCTGGATATTTCGGGCTCGATCACTATCAGCGATTTCTATGCTGCGAAGCCAGAACGCAAACGGCGCTGGATCAGCATGGGAATTGCCGAGCAATCGGCAACCTCCGCAGCCGCCGGTCTGGCGAAGGAAGGCAAGCTTCCGGTGTTGGGCACTTACGCGACGTTCGCGGCGGCGCGCAACCTGGACCAGATTCGCACCTCGGTTTGTTATGGCAACTTCAATGTGATGATCGCGGGTGCGCACGGCGGCGTCTCGGTGGGCCCGGACGGGGCCACGCACCAGGCGCTGGAAGATCTGTTCGCCATGTGCGGATTGCCGAATATGTCGGTTGTGGTTCCGTGCGACGCGACCGAAACGCGCAAAGCGACCAGCTACCTTTTGCTCCAACATAAGGGTCCAAAATACATTCGCTTCGCCCGTGAGGCTACGCCAGTCGTGACCGACGAGCGCACACCATTTGAGTTTGGTCACGCCAATGTCATTCGGTTTCGGGGAGAGAGGACCAACTTCGCTGAAGCCTTCGAGACCGGGCTGGCAGCCGAGTACGATAACGAGGGTGAAGATCTGACCATCATTGCTTGCGGGCCGATGGTGCCGGAAGCCATGCGCGCGGCCTGGATCTTGAAAGCCGACTTCGGGTACGAGGCCCGCGTCTTGAACCTGCACACTTTGAAACCCTTTGACGAAGCCGCCATCCTTCAGGCGGCAAGGGAAACTAGCGTGATCGTGACGGCGGAAGAGCATCAGATCGGCGCTTTAGCCTGGCGAGTGAGCTCAGTTATTACCGAGAGTTCCCTGCTTTACGGTGTGCCGGTGATTACTGGAGCGATTGGGGTGAAAGACCGTTTTGGCGACTCGGGCGCACCCTGGGAATTGATCAAAGAATTCGAAGTCAGCGCCGAGCACATCGCGAAAAAATCGGTAGAGCTCATGGAAGTGAAGCGGGCGGGCATGGCAGAGAAGCAAGAGCGCCTGTTCGCCGGACATGCGCTCAGGTAGTCCCCGACAGGAAATAAAAGTCGGCCTTCAATTACTCCCCCGGATAAGTTACCGTCGAATCGTCAGCTGAGAGAGTTCCGGTTCATAGCCTTCCTCTTCGACGGTCTTCTGGGCAGTCGATCGCAGCGCCGTCTCATTCGTGTCTTTGGGCAAAGCGAAATGACGGCGAATGACTTCCTCGCCGGCTACGATTCTGAGCAGCCATTGTGACTTGGCCGAGTCCCATGAGAGCTCCACACGATCAGCACGCATGGCTTCCTCCATCTACTGTTCTAATCAGATTGTAGTGCAGACGGCGGTCTGCCGGCTGTGAGGCCGGGTTGTGGAGTAATATTAGTTCCTTGCGTTCCCAGCGTGGAATGCAAGTCCGTGCAATCTGCCAGACTCCAACCAGAGAGAACCATGAGCAAGAAATTCCGTGTATTTGCCACCTCCGATATCGGTGAGTCGATCGACTTGCTGCGCCGACGAGGCTATGAAGTAGAGGTATATCCCAGGCCCGAAGCTCCTCCCAAGAGTTTGATTATTGAAAAGGTGAAATCGGGAATCGATGGTCTCATTACGACCCTGCGTGATCCCATTGACGCGGAAGTTTTCCAAGCCGGCAAAGAAACACTGAAGGTGGTGGCCCAGATCGCTGTTGGGTTCGACAACATCAATCGTGCCGACGCCAATCGCTACAAAATTCCCTTTACCCATACAGCGGATGTGTTGACGGAAGCCACTGCAGAGTTCGCGTTTTTCATGCTGGGCGTGTTGGCACGAAAAATGTGGACGGCGGAGCATCTCACGCGCGAAAACCAGTGGGGTTACTGGCATCCTTATTTGCCGTTTCTGGGCGACGAGGTCACGGGCAAGACTATCGCGGTGATCGGTACCGGGCGGATTGGGCTGGCGCTTATCAAGAAATGCGCCGGTTTTGACATGAACATTCTGTGCTATGACCCCGCGTACCAGAATCACGAGTTTGTGAAAACCATTCAGGAAATAAAAGACCTCAGTCAGGCTCGCGGCATCTCGCGCGACAAGACCTGGATCAAGTATGTGACGCTGGAGGAAGCGCTGGCACAAGCCGACTTCGTCAGTGTGCACGTCCCGTTATTGCGGCCCGGGGAAAGCGCGACACCCACTTACCATCTTTTCAATGAAAGCACGCTGCGGAGCATGAAACCGACCGCTTTTCTGGTGAACACTTCACGCGGGCCGGTGGTGGATGAGGCAGCCCTGGCGAAAGCGTTGCGGGAGAACTGGATCGCCGGGGCGGCGCTGGATGTCTATGAGAAAGAGCCACTGCCTGCGGACTCTCCGCTACACGATCCTGCCATTGAAGATCGCTGCCGCCTCTATCCGCATTTTGCCAGCGCGGGAAAGATTACCAGACTTTCGGTCGATCCCAATCGCGGCATGGCCGGGCGTACTGTACAAGGGCTGATTGACGTCCTCGAAGGCAATTATGGCGGGGATGTCGCGAAGATGCCTCATGTAGTTAACAAAGAGGCCTTCGGGAAGTAAACTGCAAATTATTCCGGGATGGTGTGCTCTTCACTGCTCTGGGCGCGCAGTACGCGGTCAACGTAGTAGGGGGCGCGGCGCGACGGTTCGTGGTAGTGCCGTACCTGCATCTCGCCCAGCAAACCCACCGCCAGCAGGTTCAGTCCAGCCAGCAGTAAAACCGCGGAGAAAATCATCATGGGGCCGTGTTCGGCCATGGTATCGGTGTGGCTCAGGAATTTATCCAGCATCAGCCAGCTGGCGATGCCTCCCCCCGCAGCGATGCTCAGCGCTCCGATGGTACCGAAAAAGTGCAGCGGCCGGGACAGATAGCGCAGCAAAAAGCGAATGGTGATGAGATCAAAAAACACCCGGAAGGTGCGGGAGATGCCGTAGTGTGAAGCTCCGTGCTCGCGCACCACGTTACGGATCGGCACTTCACAGATGGAAGCGCCATACCAGGAAGCCAGAGCCGGAATAAAACGGTGCAACTCCCCGTAGAGCGGCACCTGTTCCAGAATCTCGCGGCGGTAGGCTTTGAAAGTCGTGCCAAAGTCGTGAATGTCGACCCCGCTGAGCTTGGCCATTAACCAATTGGCACAGCGTGACGGGATGCGGCGCAGCCAAAGGTTGTCGATACGGCGCTTGCGCCAGCCGCTCACAATGTCGTATCCTTCGGCAATTTTCTCGAGGAACACCGGGATGTCGGCGGGATCATGCTGCAGGTCGCCATCCATGGCAATAATGTACTGGCCGCGCGCATGATCGAAGCCTGCGGCCAGGGCAGAGGTTTGTCCAAAGTTGCGCCGCAGGCGAACCACGGTCACGCGGCTGTCGACGGCGGCAATCTCGCGCAACAGGTGGAACGTGCGGTCGCGCGAACCATCATCCACCAGCACGATTTCAAAGCTCTCGGCGTTGGCCTCCATCACCGCCTTCAGGCGGTCGTAGAGGTCGGTTACATTCTCCTGCTCGTCGTGCAGGGGAACCACAATCGAGTACTTAGGCATGGATTCCCTATATTATACCGGGAGGCAGCGGATTTTGTGCATCGAGGCCGGTTACTGATGCTCACTCCCAGAAGCTAAAACGATAATAGCGCCAGGCCATTTTTATTGTATTTTCCAAATAGCATTTCGCTGTGGACCCAGGAGTTAAGGCGTTTTGGAGCGGGACGGGAGCCCGCCTCGATGGATATCAACAATGTGCTGATTCTGTTCGCCAGTGTTCTGTGCACAATGAGCGCGTTGAACTTCATGGAATTGCGGCGGATCCGGAAGCATATGGAACGTACCGACAAAGCCCAGGACGCCGTTAAAGCCAAAGCGACCTAGTCGGGGGCGGGAGTACCATATTTTCCGAGGTTGCTCCAAACCCCCGTCGTTCGGCCGGTTTTAACTTATGCGTGGTGTCTTGTCACCTTCCCGGTTCAATCTCGCAGGAGGCTTCCCGCGCTTAGTTTGACAACCATCCTTGACTCATCCCCTATAATTCCGCTCTTGGCCTGAGGCAGTCAGGAATGGAGTGGCGGAATTGAACCAGAAATGTGTTTCCACAGGGCGTCGGCGTTTTCTGCAGACTGGTGTTGTCGGGAGCATCGCAGCGGCGCTGCCGGCCACGGGCGCAGCCCGCGCATCGCAGCCAGACCCGCCACAGGCGTTTGAACTCGACGAAGTCACAGTTGGCGACCTGCAAGCGGCGATGGTCTCGGGAAAATACACCGCCCGCTCCATCGCGGAAAAATATCTGGCACGCATCGAAGAAATTGACCGGCGCGGGCCAGCCCTGGCGAGCGTTCTCGAAATCAATCCGGATGCATTAGCCATAGCCGACTCGCTGGATCAGGAGCGCGCTCAGCAGCATCTGCGCGGGCCGCTGCACGGAATCCCCGTGCTGATCAAAGACAACATCGACACCGCCGATCGTATGCAGACGACTGCCGGATCGCTGGCTTTGCTTGGATCGAAGCCGGCCCAGGATTCCTTCCTGGCCCAGAAGCTCCGGGAAACCGGGGCGGTAATTCTGGGCAAAACCAATCTCAGCGAGTGGGCCAATATTCGTTCGTCCCATTCCAGCAGTGGGTGGAGCGGGCGTGGCGGACAGACCAGGAATCCTTTCGTTCTCGATCGTAATCCTTGCGGCTCAAGTTCGGGCTCGGGAGCCGCGACCTCCGCTAACCTTTGTGCGCTTGCGGTCGGGACGGAAACCGACGGGTCGGTGGTGTGTCCTTCTTCAGCCAACGGCTTGGTGGGAATCAAGCCAACGCTGGGATTGATCAGCCGAGCGGGGATTATTCCCATCGCGCATAGCCAGGACACCGCCGGACCGATGGCGCGTACTCTGCGGGACGCGGCGATTCTGCTTGGCGCCTTGGCCGGAGTGGACGAGCGCGACGGCGCTACCACGGCGGGCAAGGGAAAAGCCGCTGCAGATTACACGAAATTTCTTGACCCGGACGGCTTGCGGGGCGCCCGCATTGGAGTGGCCAGAAAGTATTTCGGTTTCAGCGATACCGTAGATCGGCTGGTGAACGACTTGATTGCTGAAATCAAGCGGCAAGGCGCGGAGATCATCGACCCGGCGGACCTGCCGTCACATGGGCAATTCAACGACACTGAATTCACCGTGCTGCAATACGAACTGAAAGCCGATCTCAACGCCTATTTGAAATCTCGCCCCGGGGCGCCGGCATCGTTGAAAGACATTATCGATTTCAACGAACGCAACCGGGAGAAAGAAATGCCGTACTTTGGCCAGGATGTTTTTCTGAAAGCCGAAGCCAAGGGCCCCTTGACCGAAAAAGAGTACACGGACGCGCTGGAGGCAAATCATCGCCTCGCTCGGGCGGGTGGGATCGACGCGGTGATGGACCAGGTTCATCTGGATGCGATCCTGGCCCCCACGGCCGGCCCGGCGTGGCTTACGGATTGGGTCAATGGAGACAGCTCGATCGGAGGCAGTTCGAACGCTGCGGCAGTTGCCGGTTACCCGAGCATTACCGTTCCCGCAGGATTTATTTTCGGATTGCCGTTTGGAGTTTCGTTCTTTGGCCGAGCCTGGAGCGAGCCAACACTGTTGAAGATTGCCTACGGCTTCGAGCAATTGACCAAGGCGAGAAAAGTGCCAACGTTCTTGCAAACTGTCAAGTTCTAGCTCTTCAACCTGGAAAGGGCCGGTAGACGTGGCGGTCGCGACCTATTCGTAGCGCAAGGCTTCGATCGGATCCAGATTGGCGGCGCGGACCGCGGGGAACATGCCACTCGCGACGCCAACGAAACCCAGGATGCCCGTCGCGATGCCCAGCGTCTTTGGAGAGACCAGGAGTCGAATGTCACCCGCCGAAGCGTGTTGAGCCAAGGCGCTATAGAGGGTCAGAGTGCCGACCGAGAATGAAACCGCATAGGAGAGCAGAATTCCCAGCACGCCGCCTACGGCGGTAATCACCAGAGCTTCCGCGAGAAACTGGAACAGGATATCTTTCTTGCGCGCACCGAGAGCCTTCTCCACTCCTATCTCGCGGGTGCGCTGGGTTACCGAGACCAGCATGATGTTCATAAGTCCCACCCCGCCGATTCCGAGAGTGACCGTGCCAATGAATGCCAGGAGGATTTTCAATCCCAGGCTGATGATGCCGAACTGCGAGAGCTGCTTCTGCGCATCGAAAACAAAAATCGCCCTCTCATCGGTGGGTTGGAAGCCGTGGGCGAGACCCAGTGACTCGCGGATAGTGCGGGTCAGCTTGTCGTGATCCAAACCCTGGGAATCCAGCCAGACACCTCCCAGATAATGCGTATCCTGAAGGACATTCATCGTGGAGAAGGGAACGTAGACGATGCGGTTATCGTCGTCGTCTCCTTCCTGCATGCGGGGTTGTAACACGCCCACCACCTGGAAAGAGACCCCGTCGATACGAATGGTTTCTCCCAGCGCCGGGCGGCCGGAGAATAGTCTCTGCTTCGCTTCCCAGCCAAGTACGGCAAACAAACCGTGAGTCAGATTGTCCTGGTCGTTGAGGAAGCGGCCGTCCTGCACGTGGAGGTTCCAGATGTCGAGAATACTGGGATCAACGCCCCAGGCAGGGAAACTGAAAACCCGCGGACCGTATTGGACTTTGCTCTGCTTGTCGGACTCGCGGGCAATGTGACGCACCAGCGGCACGGTGTTGCGCAGCAGTTCGATATCGTCGTTGGTAAAGTGAATCAGGACGCCGGCCTTGTTGCCTCCGGCTTGCTCCGAAGTACGGTTTGGAAAAATGCCGACCGCTGTGGCTCCGAAGCTGTGGAAGATATTCTCGATGGCACGGCCAAAACCGTCGCCGTAGGCGAGTAACAGAACCACCGTCGCAATGCCCCATGCCATCCCTAACATGGTGAGCACGGTCCTGCGCAGATCGTGGCGCATAGCGCCGTATGCCTGTTCCAACAGAGCGCGCTTCACGCTACTCTCTCCTGAGGGCTTCGACGGGCTGCAGCATCGCCGCTTTGCGCGCCGGATACAAGCCGGCGACGATGCCGGCAAAAGCCAGAGAACCAATTGCCAGCACAGCGGTAGCCGGCACCAGCTTGGGAGTATCCCAGCCGGGAGGCGAGGGCAGCGTCGATAGTGCAGCCATCAATGCCGCCGCTCCTCCCATTCCCAATCCGCCGCTGAGAAGGGTGAGAAACGCTCCCTCGACAAAAAATTGGAACATAATGCTGCGGCGGGTCGCGCCCAGCGCCTTGCGCAAGCCGATCTCGCGAGTTCGATCCGCGACTGCGACCAGCATGATGTTGATGATCCCAATGGCTCCCAGGGCCAAAGTCACCAGCCCGACGCTGCCCAGAAACATATTCATCGCGTCAAAGATTTTGCCTACCTGGTCGGAGGTACGGACAGTATCCCACTCGTCAAAGGCATCGGCGTTGCGGTAGTCGAAGCCGTGATTGCGGGCGATCACCTTGTGCACTTCCAGCTTGGCGGCCTCATTCTTGTCGCGGGTCGTGGGCTGGTAGTTGATCATCGAAATGGCATTGTCGATTTCCCCTACGTTCAGCGGGGGAAAATTGGCGGCCATGGTCTGAAATGGGATGAAAATGCGCAAGTTCATGGAGTTGTTGTCGCCATGACCAATGCGTTGCATGGTGCCGATGACCTGAAAACGCATCCCATTCAGAAGAATGGTGCTGCCGACGGCGGGCCGGCCAGAGAACAAAACTTTGCGCGCCTCGTCGCCCAGCACCACCACAGCGCGTTTCTGCGCGTCATCCATCGCATCGATCCAGCGACCGTTGTTGATCGGGCTGTAGCGCACGCGGTTGAAGTTCGCGGGAACGCCCATTACCCGGCCACTGCTCTGAAAGAAATCGCTGACGGCGCGGATATCGTCGCGCTGGATGACCGGAACAGCAGCCCCAACATCGGGGCACTCAATGACGACATCCTGGTAATCCTTGTAGGTCAGGTAATACTGCTGAAGACCAGTGAAACTGCCGTTCATAGCGGGAGCGCGGCCTCCAAAGATGAACAGGACGTTCTCCCCGATTTCGTTGAACTGCTTGCGGTTGCCCGAGCGGAAACCTTCTCCCAGACCGACCAACAGCAAAAGAGAGCCGACCCCCCAGGCAATCCCGAACATGGTCAAGAAGGAGCGCAGCTTGTGCGCCCACAGCGTCTTCAGGGTTTGGGCAAAGATATCGATCAGGAGGCGCATGCTCTCTTTCCATGATACGAGAAAGTTACCGGTACAGTTTCATAGACGAGTGCGGGACCATTGAGGACTCCGCTGAAAGGACTGTTTCCCGATCAGGAAGATAGCGTAAAAGTGTTGTGAATTGCGGCTTTTGCGAAAAACTTTGCATGGTTCCCAGGCCATCTGTTTTCCTCTTATAATCCTCCCGGGCGTGGGCATTTCCGTTATCCTTTTTGGGGGGATCATGCACTGGGTCAAGTGGTTGGTTGAAGTGTGGACTGTGTTCGGTGTGGTAATGGTCATTTTGGGGCTCCTGTGGACAAGCAGACTCACCGTGGGATTTCAGCCCCGCGTCAAAAGCGCTCCGACTCCTTCGCGGGCCGAGGTCAGGCCCGACCATCTCAGTGAGGTTCGGTCGGCGTAGCCAAATTCTTCTTCCCGCTCCAGGCAAGAGTCAGTGACCTCGGTAACATAGAGCCATTGTCTTTCGCGGCCTAAAATCGCCATGTGAGTGTGTCTCTCCCATGGCGGAATCAGTGTTGGATGCTGGCGCGCGCCCTGGTTTTCCTGGAGGCGGTGTTATCCCTCACCGTCAGGCACAGCTATTCGCTCACCCTTGCAGGTGATCTTGCCCAGTGTCTGCTGCTGGCCAGCCTCCTGGTCTGCGTCGCAGGCAATGCGAAGACGAACGATCAACGTGCCCGACTCTTCTGGGGCCTGCTGGCGCTGGGCTGCGGCCTCTGGCTCTCGGCTCAGATTCTCTGGACATATTTTGAGGTATTTCTTAGGCGCGAGGTCCCGAATCCCTTCCTGGGTGACGTAATCCTCTTTTTACACCTAGTGCCCATGATGGGGGCTTTGGCGATGCAGCCTCATCGCGAGCGCGAGGAGCAGATCGGCGGACTGGGCGCTCTGGATTTCGCCTTGCTGGTGATCTGGTGGCTCTATCTCTACCTCTTTGTCGTAATTCCCTGGCAATACGTCTGGCCGGACGAGATTCAATACGGGCGCGGTTTCGACCTGGTGTACTTTATGGAGCATTTCGTCTTCCTGGCGTGCGCAGGAGCGGTCTGGCGGCGCAGCGCAGGTCCCTGGAAGATCATCTATGGACATCTGTTCGGAGCGGGACTGTTGTACGCGCTGGGGTCTGTCGCCGCCAGCATAGCGATCGATTTCGGCAATTATTACACCGGCAGTTTCTACGACATCCCGCTGGTCGCGGCCATGGCCTGGTTTGCCGGGATGGGGATGTTAGCGTCGAAGCTTACGCTACGGCCGGAGCCGGTGAAGGCATTGCAGGAAAGGCACGACGTTTGGGTTTCGGGGCTCGCCATGTTTACCCTGCTCTCTCTCCCCGCCATGGCGGGATGGGCGGTTTTCGCCGGACAGGTGCCTTCCCAGGTTCGCGGCTTTCGCCTTGTTCTCACGCTGATCACCATGATGTTGATGGGCGGACTCGCCTGGATTAAACAACACCGCCTGGACAAGAAACTGGCACGAGCAAATCGGGAATTGCGTGAGGACTCGCTTACCGATCTTCTCACCGGCGCCCGCAACCGCCGCTTTCTGCACACCACCGTCGAAGGCGACGTGCGTCAGGTGCTCCGTTCCTATTCGGCGACCGCTGCATCGCAGAGCAAACGCAACCGTGACCTCATTTTTTATCTCATCGATACTGATTCGTTCAAAGAAGTGAACGATCGCCATGGACATGATATCGGAGACAAGCTGCTGGTGGAGATCGCCCGGCGAATTAGTTCTGCCATCCGCCATTCCGACGTGCTGATCCGCTGGGGTGGCGACGAGTTTCTCGTGGCTTCCCGCTATACCGAACGAGAGGAAGGGTTGAGCCTGCCAACCCGTGTATTGCATGCGCTGGGCGACGAAGCCATTGAACTGGAAGATGGCGTCACCGTCCGCTGTACATGTTCGATCGGTTGGGCCGTATTTCCGTGGTTTACACGCGCCCCGGAAGCGGTGAGCTGCGACGATGTCTTGCGACTTGCCGACCACGCCCTTTACGAGGCCAAGAAAGCGGGAAGAAATCAGGCGGTAGGGATGTTACCCAGCCGCGACGAACCTGCGCCCAGCATGGGCACCACGCTAGGTGGTAAGCAGGACCGGTTCGCCGAACACCTGGCGGCGAAGCTCGTAACCATCGCGGGGCCGCAAAAAGCCTTCGCTGCCGGGCAAGGCATTTGATGCAGGCGCTCGCGCCTATATCATGCGCGCAGGCGCAGCAGAAGGGTGTTCGCGCGGCGAAACCAGGGACGTTCGCGGCGGCGCTGATATCCCGGCATCGTTGGCTTCCTGGCGAGAATTTTCTGCGCCCATTCGCGGGCTTCCGCACTACGTTGTTGCGATGCGAGGAAGCAGGCGTAGTTGTAATACGTCTCCGACGCGGTCGAGATCTTGATAACTTCCTCGAACAACGCCGCGGCTTTCGCCGGCTGGCCTGTATTTGCATAGGCATGAGCCAGCAACCCCGCCGCGCGGTGAAAGTCGTACTTCGAGTCTTGCGCGACTACCCGCTCCAGGTCCGGCACAGCGGCGGCAAAGTCCCCCATTTCGATCTCCGCAATTCCCCGGCGATAGAAAGGATCAGGCGAATCGGTACGAGCTGAGATGGCCTTGTCATAGGACCGGCGTGCGCGCGCAAAATTCCCCTCCTCCAGGTATAGATCCGCCAATTCTTCGTAGTTGCCCGCGGACGGGTTGTCCAGAATAGCCGCCTCAAGTTCGTGAATCCGGCGGCGCCGCGGAAAGGTCTTGAAAGACTGGCGCATGATGCCGGCGTCGGGAATTACTTCCGCGGCGATATAAATGAGTGCGCCAAGTCCGCCGAAGAAAATAATGATCCACAGCCAATAGGTATCGGGACGGCGACGAATGAAATGCACAATCGCCACCGCCTGGAGGATCAATCCCCACGGAAAAAACAGGAAAAGCAGTGAACCCATGTGTTTCATCGGACTATACCACGGCAGGAATGCAGGCGCGGACGTCTGCGTTTCCCGCGACGATGTTAAAATCACTTGTGCTGACGCCTCCCATCCGCCTGCTGGCCGCCGATATCGACGGCACTGTGCTCAATCCTGAATTCCGGATTTCCCAAACCGACTTGGCGGCTTTGCGCCGCGCCCACCAAGAGGGTGTGGAGATCATCCTGGTCACCGGCCGGCGGCACACCTTTGCCTTACCCATTGCGCAGCAACTGGGATTCGATCTCTGGCTCATCAGCTCCAACGGCGCTATAACCCGATCGCTCTCCGGCGAAACCTTTCATCGCGATCTGCTGCCTGCCGAAGTGTGCCGCAAGCTGTGCGTTGAAATGCGCGAGTTCCGCGGCAACACGGTTCTGACGTTCGACACCGATGGCAAAGGCGCCATCGTTTTGGAACACATGGGCGAGTTGACCAGCAGCATCCAGCGCTGGCTGGAGAAAAATCTGCAATACATCGATTTCGTGATTCCGGTGGAGGACTCACTGACCGCGGACCCGGTACAGGCCATGTTCTGCGGGACAATTGCGCGCATGCATCAGACCCTGGCGGCGCTGGCGGCGAGCGAAGTGGCAGAGAAGATTACCGTCCTGCGCACGGAATACCCGCTCCGCGACCTGTCGATCGTGGATGTCCTGAACCAGGGCTGCTCCAAGGGCCACGCACTGGAGCGATGGGCCAAATATCGCGCCATACCCCGCGAACAGGTCATGGCCATTGGTGACAACTATAACGACATCGAAATGCTTGCCTTCGCCGGAGTGCCCTTTATCATGGGGAATGCATCGGAAGAGCTGCGTGGGCGGGGCTGGGCTGTAACCCTCGGCAACGATCAGCACGGGGTAGCAGCCGCTATCGAGCAGGTATTGGGCAAGGTGGGAGTATGAGGCCGGCACGATTCCGACATGGCGGAGATGCTGCTGGACGAGCCAAGCGCCCGTCACCGCGTAGCCTCGTTTTTCTATTGTCGCTGGTGATCGGAGTTGCCGGTTCCACTTCGGCTGCTGATTTTGCCGTCTTGAGCAATGGCTTTTCCATCCGGCACGAGCGGCGGGAGGTGATCGGGCCGGTAACTCGCCTTTACCTTGGCGCGGACGCCGACGGGTATGTTGATGTTCCCACCAGTTTTATCGACCGCTTCGATCACGATTCGACGCCTACGCCAGCCGCGCGAAGCTCGGCGGACCTTCCCGGGCTGATCAACCATGCCAGCAGCCGTTATCATCTTGACCCGGATCTGGTGAACAGCGTGATTCACGCGGAGAGCGGATTCGATCCGCATGCCGTTTCGTCCAAGGGAGCGCGGGGCTTGATGCAATTGATGCCGCAGACGGCATCGCGCCTAGGCGTGACCGATTCTTTTGACCCTGGGGCCAACGTCGAGGGGGGCACGCGTTATCTGCGTGCCCTGCTGGAACGTTACAATTTCGATCTGATCAAAGCGCTGGCGGCTTATAACGCCGGCCCGCAGCGTGTCGATCAATATCACGGAGTCCCGCCTTATTACCAGACTCAGGCCTACGTGGCCGGGATCATTCGCGATTTCAACCGCAAGAAATTGGCCGAGCAGAGGGCCTCGGCTTCCAAGCGCGCGGCTGTTAAGCGAGCCGCATGGCACCCGTCGCAAGCTAGCTCCGCATCGGATTCACAGAATCCCACAAATTTCCGGTGAAGAAAACTCGGCATGGTGCGTTCATCCGGTATCGTCATGCGCGGTGTACTATGACCCTCGATGAATAAAAAGCGCATCCTGATTTACGGATTGGTTCTGGCCATCCTGGCGGCCCTGGTGTACCTGCAATTTCGTCATTGGCGCACCTTTGACTGGGCCAGGTTTGTGGAGAATACCCGCGACATAAGCTGGCGGCATGTGGTTTATGGAATCGCGTTTATCTATCTGGCGTATGTTCTCCGCGCTGTGCGCTGGAAGATTTTCCTTCGTCCGGTGAGGCGAGACGTTTCCGCCGTAAGCCTGATTTCGCCAACTCTCGTCGGTTTTACCGGATTGGCGCTCCTCGGCCGCCCCGGGGAATTGATTCGCCCCTATCTGATCGCGCGCCGCACCAACCTGAGCTTTTCATCCCAGCTGGCGGTGTGGACAGTGGAAAGAATTTTTGACCTGGCGGCATTCACCGTCCTTATGGTGGCGGCGATTTTTCTCCCCACCGATCTGCGGGCTTTCGTAGCCGACCGGCCGGCTTATCAACACTGGCTGCAGGTGGCCGGATATCTTCTGTCGGCGCTGGTTCTCGGCCTTTTTTTTGTAGCCGTGCTGATCCGTTATCAGGGTCCGGTAATTGCGGATTGGGTGGAAAGCCGCTTCTCCCATCTGGCAAAGAATCTCGGCGCGCGGATCGCTCTACGCATCCGCGAATTTGCCAAGGGGTTGGACACTATTCATGGTCTGTCCGCCTTTCTGCAGCTCACAATCGTTTCGCTCGTCATGTGGTGGTTCATTGCGCTCTCCTACGCCGAAGTCGCCTACGCTTACGGCGCGGCCATGCAGGCCATGGGCGTTACCCGTGTTCTGCTGATTCTCGGTTCAAGCATGGTGGGATCGATGCTGCAGTTACCTGGCGTGGGCGGGGGCTCACAGCTGGCGACTATTGAAGTATTGGATAAGGTATTTCAGGTACCACGCGAAATCGCCGTGAGTTGCGGGATTTTGTTATGGATAGTCAGTTTCGTCGTGGTGATTCCTGTGGGCCTGCTGCTGGCGCATCGGGAACGGCTGTCGCTGAAGGCTATCGCGGAGGAGAGCGAGAAGGCTGAGGCTGGCGGCGTGATGAGGACTTAGCACTGGGGTGGCCTGAACTGTAGTAAAAGCCAAAAACTTAGCCTTTCACACCGCGCTCTCGGAAGATGTCGCTGTCAGGCAAGATCCTTAGTCGGGGCTTTGAGCGCCAACGCCGGTTACAACGGCTAGCGTTCTCTCTGCCTTCCCAATGCCATCACCCTAGAGCTGTGATGCCCGTCACCGCAGGCCCAACCGAACCGTCGTAGCTTAGTTTCGACGCTCCGAGTTTTGCCTTATACGCAAGCCGGCCCCGCAAGACCCAAATCAAGACGACTCGGAGAACATCGGATTTCCCCTGACCCGAGTTCCCGCACTTACTAGCGTTTTCCTGGGCCGCGAGAAACCGCAACGGTAACAAATTCTGACCAACCGCGAGAGTGACCGGAGGGCAACACTGCAAAGCGCGCAGATCGTGCTTCGCAACCGTCGAGGGAATTCATGGTTCGATTTGGCAATCATTCGATGTGCAGGATCAAGGAGGAAACATCATGAGCTATAAGAAATTCTTGGGAGCCGCCAGCACGCCTCTAATGATTGTGATCGTGTTAACTCTAGCGCTGGCGCCCGCCGCCGGGGCAGCTGGCAAGTATAAGGTGCTGTTTAAGTTCCACGGTGGGAACGGAGCCAACCGGAACGGAGCCAACCCCGTGGCCGGCCTCATCCTGGATGCGGCCGGAAATCTCTACGGCACGACTCCCTACGGCGGCGCTTCTGGCATCGGCACAGTTTTCAAGCTGGCGCCGAATCAGGATGGAAGCTGGACGGAGAGCGTGCTGTACTCGTTCAGCGGCGGCGACGGATATTATCCCTTGGCCGGCCTCATCTTCGATGCGGCTGGAAATCTCTACGGCACGACCGAATGGGACACTCAGGGCGACGGCACAGTTTTCAAGCTGGCGCCGAATCAGGATGGAAGCTGGACCGAGAGCGTGCTGCACTCGTTCAGCTACAACAGCGACGGAGGGTATTCCCATGCCGGCCTCATCCTCGATGCGGCCGGAAATCTCTACGGCACGACCTTACAAGGCGGTAATG
>Ga0335078_10007708_pt1 | contig 15977 bp, 10 predicted proteins | sample Lox_Sample_32_FD_206711 | JGI IMG/M metagenome (GOLD analysis project Ga0335078, IMG submission 206711) | Soil microbial communities from Loxahatchee National Wildlife Refuge, Florida, United States - Lox_Sample_3.2 | ecosystem: Environmental > Terrestrial > Soil > Wetlands | place: USA...
TAATGGCTGACGACCGACGACTGACGACTGCACAGAAGGCTATTTCCCAGTTTCTTGCATCCTTGCGTCAGAAAAATGCTTCGCCGCATACCCTCAAGGCCTACAGCGGCGATCTCGAGAACTTCGCAGCTTACGCCGGACCGCGCGGCTGGCGGGCCATTGACCACATCACGATTCGCGGATTTCTTTCTCATCTCTATGAGAAAGGCCTGGGCAAGACTTCGGTAGCCCGCTCGCTGGCCGCGGTGCGCTCCCTTTATCGCTGGCTGGCCCAGGAGGGCGTAGTGGAGCAGAATCCGGCGGCGTTGATCGCCACCCCTAAGTTGCCGAAAAAACTGCCACGGGTTCCTACCATCGAAGAAATGAATACCGTGCTCGATGGCGAGATGCCTCAGGTGGCGTCTTTTCCTCAACGCGACCGGCTAATGTTCGAGCTGCTTTACGGCTGCGGCATTCGGAATTCGGAATTGATCGGCGCCAACCTCGACGATATCCGCCTCAGCTCTGAGGCCATGCTGGTTCGCGGCAAAGGCAAGAAGGAGCGTTACGTGCCCTTCGGCGACGCGGTCAAAAGCGCGCTGGCAGCGTATCTTCCGGCGCGGCAGTTGCTGCTGTCGCAACATCGTCGGAACACGCCGGCACTGCTCATCAACCAACGTGGAGGGCGGCTCACCACCCGCAGCGTGGGCCGCATTGTGAAGAAAATCGCGGTCGCGAAGGGGCTCTCGCCAGACGTGCACCCGCACACCTTGCGGCACGCTTTTGGCACACATCTGCTGGAAGAGGGAGCGGACCTGCGTGCCATCCAGGAAATGTTGGGCCACGAGCGGCTCTCCACCACGCAGCGCTATACCCAGCTTTCCATGAAGCATGTGCTGGCAGTTTATGACCAGACCCATCCTCGGGCCAAGTGATGTGGCGCGGGCACTCCTGCCCGCGCTAGATCGCCGGCATCGCGCTTGCCCATCACGCCACCCTGGCAACCCGCAATATCGGCCAATTCACCGATCTGTCCGTGCCGCTCGTCAATCCCTGGGCCTGAAATTCCTGGACCCTGAGCCTGAGAGAGCGCTCACCCCGGTCACGCGGACGGAGCGCCCGCGCCGCGCTTAAGTGCATCTAATATGCTAGGCTTCTAAAGACGATTCTGGCCGAGTTTGGCCCTCCGAAGGAACTGCATTTGATTCAACGAATTTTCGCCAAGGTTTTTGGCACCAAAAACGAGCGCGAGATCAAGCGGCTCATGCCGCGGGTGGCGGAGATCAGCGCGCTCGAACCCGCCATGCAAAAGCTCTCGGACGAAGAGCTTCGGGCCAAGACCGACGAATTCCGCCGCCGGGTTCAGGAACGGCTGAGTGCGATCCCCGATGAGCCGGATGCCGATTTCGACCGCCTGAAGGAACTCGACGAAGAGCGCAAGAAGCTGACCGGCGAAGTGCTGGACGAAATTCTGGTGGAGGCCTTTGCCGTAGTGCGCGAAGCCGGCCGCCGGGTGCTGGACATGCGCCACTTCGATGTGCAGCTCATCGGCGGCATGGTGCTGCACCGCGGCAAGATCGCAGAAATGAAAACCGGCGAAGGCAAAACGCTGGTCGCCACCCTCCCCGTATACCTCAACGCGCTCAGCGGGCGCGGCGTGCATGTGGTTACGGTGAACGATTATCTAGCCAAGCGCGACTCCGAATGGATGGGCAAGCTCTACCGCTTTCTCGGCCTCAGCGTCGGCGTCATCGTCCACGACCTCGACGACGTCGAGCGCCGCGAAGCCTACGCCGCTGATGTCACCTACGGCACCAACAACGAGTTCGGCTTCGATTACCTGCGCGACAACATGAAGTTCGACGTGAAGGACTGCGTGCAGCGCGGCCACAACTTCGCCATTGTGGACGAAGTGGATTCCATCCTGATTGACGAAGCCCGCACCCCGCTCATCATCTCCGGCGCGAGCGAAGAGTCCACCGATAAGTACGCGCGCGTGAACCGCATCATCTCCAAGCTGGAAAAAGGTGAAGAAATCGAAGGCCCTCCCGGAGAGCCGGCGGAACTCACCGGCGATTACGTGGTGGATGAGAAACACCGCAACATCACCGTGACTGATGAAGGCTGGGAGAAAGTCGAGCAGCTGCTCGGCATCGGCAACATCGCCGACCCGGAAAACTGGGACCTCAAGCACCATGTGGAAGTCGCGGTGAAAGCGCACGCCCTTTACCGGCGCGATGTGGAATACGTAATCAAAGATGGCGAAGTCATCATCGTGGATGAATTTACCGGCCGCATGATGCCCGGCCGCCGCTGGTCCGATGGCCTGCACCAGGCGGTGGAAGCCAAGGAAAACGTCAAGATCGAGCGCGAGAACCAGACCCTGGCTACGGTCACCTTCCAGAACTATTTTCGCATGTACAAGAAGCTGGCGGGCATGACTGGTACGGCAGAGACTGAGGCCACCGAATTCGACAACATTTACAGGCTGGAAGTCACCGTGATTCCGACCAACCGCCAGCTCCTGCGGGTTGAGAACCACGATATTGTTTACCGCACCGAGAAAGAAAAGTACTACGCCGCAGCCGACGAGATCCAGCAACTCAACCAGAAGAACCAGCCGGTGCTGGTGGGCACGACCTCGATTGAGAAGTCAGAGCGGCTTTCCGAACTACTGAAAAAAAAAGGTGTTAAACACTGGGTGCTGAATGCCAAGCATCACGAAAAGGAAGCCGAGATTGTGGCCCAGGCGGGGCGAAAGGGAACAGTGACCATCGCCACCAATATGGCCGGCCGCGGCACCGACATTCTGCTGGGCGGGAACCCCGAATTCATGGCCAAGCAGGAGTTGGTGAAAAAGGGAATTGCGCAGCAGTTGCGCGTCGCCCAGGGCAAGATCGAAGGCCCGCAGGAAGACGACAAGAACACAGTCTGGTATTACGCGGGCAATGAGTACAACGTTCCAACCGATAAATGGCTCGAAGCCTTCCACCGCTACAAACAGCAAACCGACAAAGAGCACGACGAAGTCACCGCCGTGGGCGGCCTGCACATTCTCGGCACCGAGCGTCACGAATCCCGCCGGATTGACAATCAGCTTCGGGGCCGCGCCGGCCGCCAGGGCGATCCCGGCTCTTCGCGCTTTTATCTTTCGCTCGAAGATGACCTCATGCGCATCTTCGCCAAGGAGTGGGTCTCGAAGCTGCTGCAACGGCTGGGGATGGAGGAAGGCATTCCCATCGAATCCAAGCTGATCAGCCGCCGCATCGAGAAAGCGCAGGAAGCGGTGGAGGCGCAGCACTTCGAGTCGCGCAAACATCTGCTGGAATATGACGACGTCATGAACAAGCAGCGCGAGGCGGTTTACGGCCTGCGGCGCCAACTGCTTGAGGGCGTGGAGCAGAAGGAACTCATTCTCGAAGACTACGTCGCCGGCATCCTTACCGACTTGATGGACCAGTATTGCGGAGTGAAAGTTCACCCCGCCGATTGGGACATTAAGGGTTTGAAAGACGCCATCTTCACCCGTTTCGGCGTGGACATCGTCGCCGAGAAGATCGAAGCGGAGCAACTGAACCGCCAGGAACTGGGCGACGCTATCTTCGGCAAGCTCAAAGAACGTTACGACGCGAAAGAACACCTTATCGGGCCGGACGCCATGCGCTATCACGAGCGCATGATCATGCTGAGCGTGCTCGACACGCAGTGGAAAGACCACCTCCTCAACATGGACCACCTGAAAGAGGGCATCGGCCTGCGCGGCTATGGCCAGCATGACCCGCTGGTGGAGTACAAGCGCGAATCGTTCGACATGTTCGAAGAGATGATGCAGCACTTCCAGGAGGAGACGGTCCGGTATCTGTATCTGATGCAGATTCTGGAGCGGCCACGCGAAGACGCCGCTCCGCCGCCAGGACACGATGGCGGCGCCGGGGTGCATCCGGGGGCCGATGGCAATGGCCGGCGGCCGCGCGGCATTTCAACCTCGGTGGATGATCTTGAGGAAGCTTTCCAGCGGCGCAAACGCCGCGAGCTGGACCAAGCCCGCATGGCCGGCGCAGGCGACGCTCAGACGGTGCAGCAAGTCGTACGCGGCGCCGCCAAGGTCGGACGCAATGATCCTTGTCCCTGCGGATCGGGGAAGAAGTACAAGAAGTGCCACGGGGCCCAGGGGTAATCAGCCTCCAGTCGCCTGGTGTTCAGTCGTCCGCTCTCGCCCGTCAGCCAATCCCCAGTGTTTACAATGACTTAGGGCAGAGGCCGCGCATTTCAGGCGGCTGTCCACACCGGCCTACCTTTAGTGTTTTCAATCACATAGCTGAAGATTATACATACTTAATTGTATGTACAGTTATGTAGCTGCGCGTTATTTGCGTCAGGCTTCGATTTGGCGGCCTCGGACCCTTCCGATGACCCTGGAGGTCATCCGCACCGCGATCCTCGTTCCTGGGCCGTTTCTGTGCGATTGCGGGGCACCTCTAACGACGTGTCTGGCCGGCTTTCCCGGCCTTTCTTCCGCCTTCCCCATAAGTTGTTGATTCTTCGTTCGGTGAATTTTGTCCCTATTTTGCCGGTTTGGCCAACCGGAACGCCTTTACCACAATGTCGTTCGGCTGCAGGCCTACCGGAATCATGGTGAGCAGGGAATATTCTCCGGGCTCGAATTTTTTCTTCGGTGTGCGCTTCTGGATTACGGTCACGTCGCCGCTTTCGGAATTCAGCACCAGCAGATAATTCTGACTTTGTGATAGGGCCAGCGCGTCCGGATGCCTCCCCGCCGGCAGCGTGGCTACGACTTTTCCGTTATCAATGTCGTACACGGCAACGGTATTTGAGTTGAAGTTGCTTACATAAAGCCGCGAGTTGTCGGCTGAAACTACTGCCCGAGTGGGCCCGTCGCCGATCAGGTAGGTGCCCGCGACCTCATTCGTGGTGGTCTCGATCATGGAAAAATTGTCGGAGTCGAAATTGCACACCGCCAGTTCGCCGCCGTCGGGCTTCAGCGCAAGGCCGATTGGGGTCTTGCCGACATCGAGCAGGGCCAGCAGTTTGTCTACCGTCAAGTCAATCGAGGCGACCTGCGCTCCGCCGGAGCAGGCCACAAAGGCTTTCTTGTTATCGGGAAGGATAGCGATGTCGGTCGGTTCAGCGCAGGCGGGAATTGTGCTGCGCACGCGCAGTGAGTCAGCGTCAATCAGCGAAACCGTATTGTCTCCGCGATTGCTCACCACTACGGTTTTGCCATCGGGCGAAACCCGCGCCAGGCCCGGCGAAATCCCCACCCGGATGGTGGCGACCACAACGCGCTTTTCCAGGTCAATCACCGACACGTTGTTGGAAGCGGAGTTGGCCACATAGGCGCGCTTGCCGTCGTCGGAAACGGAAATGAAATAGGGCATGCCGTGTACGCCGATCACCGCCACAACGGCGTTGCGCTCGGTGTCAATTACGGTGACATTGGCCGAGGCGGTGTTCACCACATAGATTTCGTTCTTCTTGCTGTTCGCGGCCACGCCCGTGGGGTTGGCGCCGACGCTGATGGTCTTTGCCGGCTCGAACGTGCGCAGATCAATCATGCTGACCGTATTGCTTTTGCCGTTGGTGACGTAGGCATACTCGCGGTAGGCAGGGCCATAGTCAGGCAGCGGCTGCGGGCGGAAGTACCAGTAGCCGAGGGCGACCGTGAGAACGACGACAGCGATGAGCAGGAGTTTCTTCAAGCGGGTTGCCGAGAGGCAGAAGAAAGATTAGCAGAAGCAGGCGGGGCGGGTTGTTACCTCGTCCACTTGCTGGACGGAGGTAGCAAAGACTTGCGCGCTGCTTTCAAGTCGCGGCGCCAGGCCTTTGCCTCCGCGGCCGGCAGTTTTGCTTTACTCAGGACATTTGCCAGGTCACGGCCCAAGCAAATCTTCTCGTGACCACCCGTCGTGCTGGGGATTTCGGGGCGGGATACTCGGCACCTGCCGTGTTTCACTGGCCAGTGGAAGTTAACCATGCACTTATCTGACCGCTTCCACAGCGGGAGAGGCCACCACGATGCCCGGTACCGTCCTTCCCACCACTGGCGCGATCTGCCGCACCTGGGCCATCAGTTCGTCGAACTGCTCGGGGTAGAGGGACTGCTGGCCGTCGGAGAGCGCTTTCTCGGGCTGGTGGTGGACTTCGATGATGAGGCCGTCGGCTCCCACTGCAACCGCGGCCCGCGACAGCGGCGTTACTTTGTTGCGCTTGCCGGTGCCGTGGCTGGGATCAACCACGATGGGCAAGTGGCTCAGCCGCTGCACAGCCGGAACTACGCTCAGGTCGAGGGTGTTGCGGGTGTGGTCGGCGAAGGTCCGCACGCCGCGCTCACACAGCGCCACGTTGTAGTTGCCTTCGCTCATGATGTACTCGGCGGCCATGAGGAACTCTTCAAGCGTGGCGCTCATACCGCGCTTCAGCAACACCGGCTTGCGGGAGCGGCCGGCACGCTTGAGCAGCGAGAAATTCTGCATGTTGCGGGCGCCGATCTGGATCACGTCGGCGTATTCCTCCACCAGCGCCAGTGATTCGTGATCAATCGCCTCAGTCACAATCTTCATGCCGAACTGCTCGCGCACTTCGGCCATAATGCGCAGGCCGGCTTCCTCCAGGCCCTGAAAGGAATAGGGTGAAGTGCGCGGCTTATAGGCTCCGCCGCGAAAAAATTGCGCGCCTGCCGCGTGAACGCGCTCGGCAATAGCAAAAGCCTGCTCGCGGCTTTCAATGGCGCAGGGGCCGGCAATAATGGCCAATCCCTTGCCGCCGATTGTGGCATTGCTGCCGTGAAAGCGGATGACCGTGTTTTCTTCTTTCAGTTCGCGACTCACCAACTTGTAGGGCTTGCTGACCTGGATCAGTTCCTGCACGCCGGGCATTTCTTCCAGGGCACTGGGTTCGACTTCACCCGCATTGCCGGTAATGCCGATGGCGGTGCGCTGCGCTCCCGGCATGGAATGCGCGCGGTAGCCCAGTTCTTCGATCTTTTGACAAACCGCCCGCACCTGTTCATCGGTGGCGTGCGATTGCATGACGACTAACATAGACATCCCCTGGCAGCACCCGCGTGGAGCGAGTTTGCCCGTTCAGGCCGTCTGTCCAAACACCAGCAAACAAAGACTAGATGGCCAAGGGCTTGAGTTTATCGCCCCGTGCGCCTGCACCGCAAATGGGTATGCGGGGAGCGGGCTTCAAACTCACCGCTAGGGAAGTCACTCTCAAAAGGCCCGTTACGTCACTCGGCGAATGCAAAAGTCGGGTGCTTTCGTCAAATTTGGCGCGGGGCCAAGCAAACCTGGAAGGCCGCAGCGGCGTCCAAATGGTTCCAAGGAGGGTTTTATGCGCCACGTTGTCACTTTGGCCACGGTTTTGCTGCTATCTGGCTTCGCTTTGGCGGGACCGCCCGCTTCTCCGGACATCTCCCGGGACTATGCCGGCAGGCCGGTGGGCGGGGTCACGGTTCCGCCATCACCGCTGGGAACCAACCTCAACCTTCCCGATCTGCGCGATGTGAATTTTGCATTCGACCGCTCTGACTTGACGATGCAGGACCGGCAAATTCTCACTGCAGATGCAGAGTGGTTGAGGGCCCATCCCGATGTGAACATTACGATTGAAGGCGACGCCGATGAACGCGGCGGCATCGTCTACAACCTGACGTTGTCAGACCGCCGCGCGTTGGCTGCTCGCGACACGCTCATTGCGCTGGGCGTTCCGGCGGACAGGATTGTGTTTGCTACTGGCTGGGGCAAGCTTTATCCAGTCTGCGAGCAAGCGGATGAGTCGTGCTGGAGCGAAAACCGGCGCGCGCATATTACGCGGTGGTGATTGCGGGTGGGACATTTTCATGAATTTGTCATCTCGGTGAGAGCGAGGGGCACGGTTGAGCGTCGGACTCTCATGCCGGTTCAAGGCATTCGACCTTGCCCCTCGGCTGAATGCCTTGAGGCGGCATTCAACGCTGCATACTTGCCGGGTGCCTCGCGTCGCTCAGGATGACAGTTGTCGAACGCTGACAGTTGTCACGGGACGACAGCTTTCCTTAGCTTGGCAATGTCATAATTTGGCGTGGCCCGGTCTCTCGTCCGCGAGCAGGACATACTCAAACTTCCGCTGCCTAAGCGGCCGCAGCGCCTAGCTCCGCGCCGCATCGGGATTCATACGTCTATTGCCGGCGGCGTCCAGAATGCGGCCGAGCGGGCTTACCGTCTGGGCAGCAATACGCTGCAGATTTTTTCTTCCAGCCCACGGCAGTGGGCGGCCTACGAGCTGAGCCGTCCGCTGTGCGACGAATTCTTCCGCCTGCGCGAGAAATACGACCTCAAGCCTTTGGTCATCCACACGAATTACCTGATCAACCTGGCGAGCATGACGGAAGCATTCCTGAAAAAGTCCGTCGAAGCCTTTCGTGGAGAGATCGAACGCGCGCTGATTCTGGGAGCGCAATACCTGGTGCAGCATCCTGGCTCATTTCGCGGGGCGGACCGCGAAAAGGGCTTGCTGCAAACGGCGGCCGCAATTGCTGCGGCGGCCCAGGGCCTTGATCTGGCGAAGGGTGGGTTGACGATCCTAATCGAGAACAGCGCCGGAGCGGAATACTCGCTGGGCGCCAGTTTCGAGCAGGTAGCCGAGATCGTGGAGCATCTCAAAGGCATAGTTCCCGTGGGCGCGTGCATTGACACTTGCCACACTCACGTTGCCGGTTACGACATCGTGAGCGAGAAGGGAATGCGGGAGACGCTGGCGCATCTGGACGAAACTATCGGCCTGAAGAATGTCGGCGTGTGGCATTGCAACGATGCCAAGGCGGCGCGCGGATCGAAGCTCGACCGGCATCAGCATGTGGGGAAGGGAAGCATTGGGCCGGAGCCGTTCCGGCGGCTGCTGCATGATCCGCGCCTGACCCACGCGGCGTTTATCGCGGAGACGCCGATTGATGAACCTGGAGACGATCGCAGGAATGTCGAAGCTCTCAAGAAGCTGGCAATTGTGGCGCGGGGACCCTCGCCCGCACAGCGGACTGCGCGGAAGCCGGGTTCGTAGCGGGCCTTTCACGGACGAGAGTGCCCGCGCCACACCGGCGTGCTAGACTGCGCTGCCATGAAACTTTATCGCACTGCCAACGGTTTCATCGCCGAAGATGGCGGCAAGTTTTACCTCATCCAAAGCGAATCGTGGGACGCGCTGGTTACGCGTGAGGATCTGCACGAACATCTGAGCCATGCGGTCCGCAACTCAAAGCCTTCTTCTGCGCCAGAGGGCATCCAGGCCCCCATCGGCAGCCAGGAAGTCTGGGCCGCCGGGGTGACTTATTACCGAAGCCGCGATGCGCGGATGGAAGAGTCGAAATCTGCCGGCGGGGGCGACTTCTACGACCGCGTGTACTCGGCCGAACGTCCGGAGCTTTTCTTCAAAGCTACGCCGCATCGCGTGGTGGGGCCGGGTGAGAAAGTAGCGATCCGCCGGGATGCCTCGTGGTCGGTGCCGGAGCCGGAGCTGGCGTTGTTTATTTCTCCGAAGGGAAAGATCACCGGCTACACGGTCGGCAACGACATGAGTTCACGCGACATTGAGGGCGTGAACCCCTTGTATTTGCCGCAGGCCAAGGTTTATGACCGAAGCTGCGCTCTTGGGCCGTGCCTGCTGGTTACGACCGAGCCGCCGCCGAGGTCCACCGTGATAAAGATTGATATTTTGCGCGGAGGAAAAAGTGAGTTTTCGGGTTCGACGACCTTGAGCAAACTGAAGCGCGATCCTGCGCACCTGGTTGAATATCTTTACCACAGCAGCACGTTTCCCAGCGGCTGCTTTCTACTGACGGGGACCGGCATCGTCCCCACCGATGCCTTCACATTAAGACATGGTGACGAAATCAGGATCAGCATTCCGCCGATCGGAACCCTGGTCAATGTAGTGGGCTAACTGTAGAGACGTTGCTTGCGACGTCTGGGCTGGCGCGCCGTTGCTGCCGGCGGGGAGACCTAGCGGAGCTACGTCTCTACAGTTCTCGTTGTAGAATCAAAGACTCCCATTTATCTATGTCTACGGCTGACGAGAAGGTTCGCGACGAACGCTACGACGCGCAGCGCATCGAAAGCAAATGGTTCGAACGCTGGCAGGCGGACGCCTCGCTCTACGCCGCCGAAGCCGCCACCAGCAAGCCGAAATACTACGTGCTGGAAATGCTGCCCTATCCTTCGGGCGCGCTGCACATGGGGCACGTGCGCAATTATGCGATTGGCGACGCGCTGGCGCGCTACATGTGGATGAATGGCTACAACGTGCTGCACCCCATGGGTTGGGATTCGTTCGGATTGCCTGCGGAAAATGCCGCGATTTCAGCCAATGTGCCGCCGCGCGAGTGGACGCTGCGCAACATCGCCAATATGAAGGCGCAGATGAAGCGCCTGGGCTTTGGCTACGACTGGTCGCGCGAAGTCACGACCTGTTTTCCCGAGTATTACCGCTGGAACCAGTGGTTTTTTCTGAAGCTCTACGAAAAAGGCCTGGCGTACCGCAAGAAGAGCAAAGTGAACTGGTGCCCGAAGTGCGCGACCGTCCTGGCCAATGAGCAGGTAATCAAAGGGCGTTGCTGGCGGCACGAGGACACGCTGGTTGAGCAGCGTGAACTCGAGCAATGGTTTCTGCGGACCACGCAATACGCTGACCAATTGCTGCGCGATCTCGATCAGCTCGACGGCTGGCCGGAAAAAGTGCGCATCATGCAGCGCAACTGGATCGGCCGCAGCGAGGGTACGCTGGTGGATTTTAAGCTCGACGGCGCGGCGGGGCCGGCGGGTTCCAAGATCACCGTGTTCACAACGCGCGTGGACACGATTTTCGGCGCGACCTCGGTGCAGCTCGCGCCCGAGCATCCCTTGGTTGCGGACCTGACGGCCAACCGGGGGGATTTGCGCCTTCAGGTTGACCAGATGCTCGTCGAACAGGGCAAAGCGAAAGAAGTGGGCGACATCGGCGAAATCGAAAAGCATGGCGTGAACACCGGCCGCTTCGCGGTGAATCCGTATAACGGTCAAAAAGTGCCCATCTGGGTGGCGAACTACATCCTCATGGACTACGGCACCGGCGCCATCATGAGCGTACCCGCCCATGACGAACGCGACTACGAATTTGCCAAGAAATATAAATTGAAAATTGTCCTGGTCATCCTGCCCAACAGCGGCGATCCCGAAGAGACCATGACCGAGCCGCCTCTGCCCTTTACTACGCTCGATGGGCGGCTCATCAACTCTGGTTCTTTTTCCAACCTTACCTGCGAAGAAGCTATCAAGCAGATGTCTGGGTATGCCGAGAAGAATGGCTTCGGCAAAGCGGCCGTCACGTACCGGCTGAAGGACTGGGGCATTTCCCGGCAGCGCTATTGGGGCACGCCTATCCCGATGCTGTATTGCGAGAAAGATGGCATCGTGCCCGTGCCGGAGAAAGATTTGCCGGTGATCTTGCCGGAGAATGTTGACATCACTCTGACCGGCGGTTCGCCGTTGGGGCGCGTGCCGGAGTTCGTGAACGCAATCTGTCCCAAGTGCGGCGGCGCGGCGCGGCGCGAGACCGATACCATGGACACGTTCGTGGATTCCTCCTGGTACTTCTACCGTTATACCGACGCCCGCAACGCAACCGCGCCGTTCGATTCCGCGGCTGCGGGCTACTGGTTCGGCGAGCGTGGAATTGACCAGTACATCGGCGGCGTGGAGCACGCGATTCTGCACCTCATCTACTCGCGCTTCTGGACGAAATTTATGCGTGACATGGGGCTGATCAAAAACGATGAGCCGGCGCAGCGGCTTTTCACGCAAGGTATGGTGATAAAAGACGGGGCCAAGATGTCCAAGAGCCTGGGCAACGTGGTAAGCCCCGACGAAATGGTGGCGCGCTACGGCGCCGATGCGGCCCGGCTTTACAGCTTGTTTGCAGCGCCGCCGGACCGCGATCTTGACTGGCAGGATACCGGGATCGAAGGCATTCGCCGCTTTCTCGGCCGCGTGTATGCATTTTTTGTGCAGTCGCCAGCTGTTGCCGGATCGTGTGAAGGAACTTACTCGGCCGTCGATCTCAGTCCCGGCGCAAAGCAGGTTTTGCGCAAGCTGCACCAGACCATCCGGCGCATTACAGAGGATTTCAAAGGCCGCTGGCACTTCAATACGTCAGTTGCCGCTTTGATGGAGTTACTGAACCAGTGCAACTCAGCGCCGGAAGTCTTTGCCGCGCAGAGTATCGCGCCGGGTGCATTCAGGGCAGAAGTGCAAAAAACCTTCGTGCTTCTGCTGGCCCCGTTCGCGCCTTATTTGGCGCACGAACTTTGGCAGATGCTGGGGGAAAAAGGCGGTCTGCTGAAAGCCCCCTGGCCGAAATATGATCCCGAGCTTGCCAAGGAGGAGGAGATCGAAATCCCGATCTCGATCAACGGCAAAGTGAGGAGCCACATCGTGGTGCCGGCGGATGCCAGCGAAGACTTCATCCGCGAACGGGCCCCGGCCAATGAAAAAATCCAGGCCTTGGTCGCCGGCAAGCAGATCGTCAAAATAATCACGGTCCCAGGCAAGCTGGTGAATATCGTCGTGCGTTAAGAGAAAGATGGAGGGCCGCAAACGGACCCTCACCCGTCTGCGGCCTTTCGGAACCCCCCGCGCGAAATTATTGGGTCGGCGGTTCCAGCACCAGCGATTCCTTCATCTTGCCGAAGTCTATCTGCTCGAGCTTTTTCGTCTGGTCGTTGACGACAACGGCATCTTGCGATGTGCTTTGCACAATTTTTGCCGGAGTCGTGGCCACAACCTGCCTGTTCTTGAGGATGCTGACCTCTACGTTATTGCCCGTGCCGTTCCATTCCGCCTTGTACTGACCAGGTGCGAGTTGCGTCCTGCCGACCTGCGCCGGATCGAACAAAGTGAAGTTTCCCGCGTCCTTGGCTTTCTGTCGGGCGAAGGCACTGAGCGGTAAGAGCATACAAGCTGCGATCAACACGGCGAACCAACTGCTGTACTTCATTTGTTTACCTCCAAATTATGCTGTGGTGAGGGCCGTTCTTTCTCCATTCGAGAGTCCCATTCGAGAGGGGCAGAGCGGCGAACAATGGTTTAGAAAGATGTATAGACTTACTCGATGCCCGCAAGGGTGCATTCGGTTGTAGGGTTTAAACTGTAGATTGTGCGTCGGCGCCAAGGCGCGTCCGCTCAATCTCCCACAATTTATTTAGATGCCTTTATGAAGCAGAAGTCGCCAACTCTTGAGGGTTTCCGTGCCATTTTCCGGCGCCCGTCATTCGGGTTTGCGGAAATTGCCTGGCGCTGGGGTTTCGGCGCGGCGGCCACAGCTTTACTTGTTTTTACATTCTTTGAATATCTCGACACGCTGCCGGTAACGGCGGTTGATCTTTTTCTGTTGCGCACGCGGCAGCCGTCTTTGATCTCTCAAGCTTTCGCGCACATTTTGCGCGGAAGCGGGGCGCGAGCCGTGCATGCGGCAATCCTCCTGGCCGTTCTTCTTTCCGTGGGATGGATCGTGCTGGCGATGCTGGGCCGCGCAGTCACTACAAAAGCGGTAGCGAACCATTTCGCGGGAGATGATTTCGCGCCGGTTTCCTTTCAAATGAGGTCTCTTGCCGGCTTGAACTTCCTGCGCGTGGGATCTGCTCTGGCCGGTGTGGTTGGCTTTTTCGGAGCGATGCTGCTGGCGGGAATGACCTCATCGGCCGATGATCCGTCGGCCGGCGGCGCCCTGCTTGTTTTTCTGGCTGTGTTTATGTTGGTAGGGCTGGCCTGGTGCCTTACCAACTGGCTGCTCTCGCTTGCGTCGCTGCTGGTGGTGGTTGAAGGCCACGACACCTTTGGCGCCATCGCCGCCGCCGTTGGCCTCTGCCGCGAGCGCTTCGGGCCGGTTTTGGCCGCCAGTTCGTGGTTTGGCCTGGCGCACGGCGCGGTCTATTTCGTTGCCAGCGCAGTGGCTGTTTTCCCTTTGGCCTTCGCCGGGGTCCTGCCGGCTCGCGTGGTGATTGGCGCTGTATTGCTGGTGACGCTCGCCTATTTCTTCGTCGCGGATTTCCTCTACATGGGCCGGCTGGCTGCGTATGTGTACATCATTAAGGAGCCGGGAGCAGAAGCGAGCGTGGCTGCGTCTCTTCTCCAGCAAATCGGGCCGTCGCTTCCCATTGATTTCGAATCTTCCAGCGTGGATCGTGATGAAGTCATCCTGAGCGATGTGCCGCTTGCGCCGGAAACAGGCAACTGACTAACCCGTGCCCCCAAACTGAGAGCGTGTGCGGGGTTCCTGGGAACCGGTCACTGGCCACTTTTTCCGGGTTCCCTTTACACTGTCCTTCGATTCTGAGAAACTCATCCGTGGAAACCCAATCCCCGCTCAAGCAATCGCCACTCAGTCAGTCTCAGCTCACTCAATCCATCGTTGTCCTCGATTTTGGGGCGCAGTATTCGCAGCTCATTGCGCGCCGCATCCGCGAACAGAATATTTTTTCGGCGGTGCTTCCCTGCAACGCCAGCCTGGAAGAAATTCGCAGCTACTCGCCGGTTGGGATCGTGCTCTCCGGCGGGCCCAGTTCGGTTTATGACCACGATGCTCCTGCGGCCGATCGCGGCATCTTCCAGCTTGGCCTGCCGGTGTTGGGAATTTGTTATGGCCTGCAATTTATGGTGCATGCGCTCGGCGGCAAAGTGCGGCCAGCGGAAAAGCGCGAGTATGGCCACGCTACAGTGGAAGTGCTTGACCACTCGCGGCTGTTTGCGGGCCTGCCGAAGAGCCTGCACGTCTGGATGTCGCACGGTGACGAAGCCGTGGAGCTGCCGCCCGGCTTTCAGTTGACGGCGAAGTCGCCCAACGCGGTAGCGGCAGTCGAAAACGACGCCCGGAAACTTTACGCCGTGCAGTTTCATCCCGAGGTCCACCACACTCCGCAGGGCACGGAAATTCTGCGCAATTTCGCGCTTAATATTTGCGGAGCAAAACCGAACTGGACGTCGCAGCGCTTCATCGAGGACACGATAGCCAGTGTCCGCGGCACCGTCGGCAAAGGCCGCGCCCTGTGCGCGCTTTCCGGCGGCGTGGATTCAGCCGTAGCGGCAACTCTGGTTGATCGCGCCCTCCGTGACGCGGACGGCACGTCACGCTTGACCTCGGTATTCGTCAACAACGGCGTTCTGCGCAAGAACGAGTTCGAAAAAGTTCAGCAGAACCTGCGCGACAAGCTCGGACTGCATGTCATTGCGGTGGATGCCGCCGAGCGATTTCTCTCCAAGCTTGCGGGCGTCACCGATCCTGAGACCAAGCGCAAGATCATCGGGTCTGAGTTCATCGCGGTTTTCGATGAAGAAGCCCACCGCATCGCGCAGCAGGAAGGCGAAGTGCAGTGGCTGGTGCAAGGCACGTTGTATCCCGATGTGATCGAGTCGCGCTCGGTACGCGGGCCGTCGCAGGTGATCAAGTCGCACCACAACGTCGGCGGCCTGCCGGAGAAAATGAAGCTCAAGTTGATCGAGCCGCTGAAGGAGCTTTTCAAAGACGAAGTCCGCCGCATCGGCCGCGACCTGGGCATGCCGGAGGAAATTCTGCAGCGCCAGCCCTTTCCCGGGCCTGGCCTGGCGGTGCGGATTCTGGGAGAAGTTACGCCCGAGCGCCTTGCGCTGGTGCGCGAGTGCGACGATATCGTCGTCGGCGAAATCAAGCGCGCCGGCCTCTATACGAAAATCTGGCAGTCGTTCGCTGTGCTGCTGCCGGTGATGTCGGTGGGGGTGATGGGCGACCAGCGCACTTACGCCTACACCTGCGCGGTGCGCGCGGTGCATTCCGAAGACGGCATGACTGCCGACTGGGTGCCGCTGCCGCATGAGGTGCTGAAAACCATCTCCAGCCGCATTGTGAACGAAGTGAAAGGCGTCAACCGCGTAGTGTATGACGTGACTTCCAAGCCGCCGGGCACGATTGAGTGGGAGTAGGGCAGTCGTTGGTCG